>Ga0208242_100096_pt1 | contig 119373 bp, 100 predicted proteins | sample SubbioAug_CSW13A_FD_184825 | JGI IMG/M metagenome (GOLD analysis project Ga0208242, IMG submission 184825) | Serpentinite rock and fluid subsurface biosphere microbial communities from McLaughlin Reserve, California, USA - CR12Aug_CSW13A (SPAdes) | ecosystem: Environmental > Terrestrial > Deep... | reverse complement strand
TGGCGCACTCAGCACCGAAAGCCGCCACCAGAATCCGCCGCCACAAATGACCACCGGATTCCGTCACCATATTCCGCCACCATTTGCCGCCGCCAGATTTACGCGGGTTTAGACCGCCGCTAACAGGCCTGGCGCCGCAGCGAACTTGACGTGTGGAGCCAGACACGCCCAGCGACATCGCACTGATTCGGACAGGATCATCTTCGGAATCCATCGGATTTATAGCGACTCAAGGACCAGCCCGAAGATAGCCAACTGCGGCAGGAGAAACCGCATCCTGAGTGGCTTCAACGCTGCATCACAGTCGGTCGAGCAGTGTCACTGCGAGGCCCGCTCCCAGCCGGGAACTGCCGCTAACGAAGGTCAGGTCTGCGCCCATGTTGAATAGTTCACGAAACGACGTGCTGGCGCTTTTCAGAGTCGATGGCAAAACTCGAGCTTGCTGGTGAATCTCTAGCTAGTGTAGTGTTTGATTCTTGATTGAACTTACGATGCGAGTGCATTTCCAATGCTCTACTACGAGCAAACGGAGAGAGCCAGTGCGAGTTGCCCCCGAGATTGTGTTGACCGACGAAGAGCGAGCCGAGTTGACCCGGCTGGTTCGCTCCAAGCTCACCAGCGTGAGACTGGTGCAGCGCGCACGCATCGTGCTGCTGGCCGCTGAGGCCATGGATCGGGCCGAGCGGCACCGAACGCCACTTTTTTTGGATCGGCTCAACAACTTCAGGTCGCAGATGTCTCCAGCGGCATCGCGCCCGGGTTCGTGCCTGCAGCACGCACCTCGCCTGCCGTCTTCTTGCGCGCCAGCAATGTGTACATGGTGGGCACCACGAAAATGGTGAGCAGAGTACCCAGGCTCATGCCGCCCACAATCACCCAGCCAATTTGCTGGCGGCTTTCGGCCCCGGCACCGCTGGCCAGCGCGAGCGGAATGGCGCCTAGCACCATGGCACCGGTGGTCATGAGAATCGGGCGCAAGCGCAGGGCTGCCGACTGTTTCACCGCTTCCAGCGTGTCCAGCCCCTGTTCGCGCAACTTGTTGGCAAATTCCACAATCAGGATACCGTGCTTGGTGATCAGTCCCACCAGCGTGATCAACCCAATCTGGCTGAACACGTTGAGCGTACCGCCGGACCATTTCAAGGCCAGCAGCGCTCCCAGCATCGACAACGGCACACTGAGCATGATGATCAAGGGGTCAACGAAACTCTCAAACTGGGCTGCAAGCACCAGGTAAATGAACAGCAACGACAGCGCAAACACAATGGCCAGCGAGCCCGACGAGTTCTTGAACTCGCGGCTTTGGCCGTTGAGGTCGGTGGTGTAGCCCGACGGCAAGATCTCGGCGGCGATGGCATCCATAAACTTGAGCGCATCGCCCAACGCCAGTTCGGGCGCCAGGTTGGCCGTGATGGAGGCGCTTCGGCGCTGTCCGAAGTGGTTGAGCTCGCGCGGTACCACCACTTCGCGGATCTTCACCAGAGAAGCCAGCGGAATCATGGCCTCGTCGCGCCCCCGCACAAACAGACGGTCGATGTCGTCGGGTGTGCTGCGCTGCGCACTGTCGGTCTGCACGATCACGTCGTATTGCTCGCCATCGCGCTTGTACCGGGTCACGATGCGGCCGCCCAGCATGGTTTCCACCGTGCGGGCAATCGCGTCCACGTTCACGCCCATGTCGGCTGCGCGCTCCCGGTCCACATCCATGCGGATCTCGGGCTTGTTCAGACGCAGATCCGTATCGACCTGCACAAAGCCGGGGTTCTTGGCCAGCGCGTCCTGAAACTGGCGCACCACCTTGGACAGGTTGTCGTAGCTGTCAGACGTGACGATCACGTAGTTGATGGGCCGCTCGCGAAAGCCCTGCCCCAACGAAGGCGGCGTGATGGGAAAAGCGCTGATGCCGGGCAAGGCTGCCATGCGGGGCGCAATCTCGCGGGCAATTTCCTGCATGGTGCGGGTGCGCTCTTCCCAGGGTTTTGCGCGCAAAAACACGCTGCCCTGGGCCACGGTGGGGTTGCCGATGTTGCTGAAAATGCGGTCGAACTCGGGGTAGTCCTGCCCAATGCGTTCGATGGCCTCGGCGTAACGACGGGTGTAGGCCAGCGTGGCGCCATCGGGACCGTTGATGCTGGCCAGGATCACGCCGCGGTCTTCAATCGGCGCCAGCTCTTGTTTGGTGGTTTGCAGCAGCCACCAGCTGCCTGCGGCACTGGCCAGCATCACCAGCACCACCGCCCAGCGCAGGTTCAGCGCCAGCGCCAGCACACGGCTGTAGCCGCGCATCATGGCGTTCAGCACGCGCTCCATGCCCCGATCAAATCGACCGGGATTGGGGTTGTGGCGCAGTAGCTTGGAACAGAGCATGGGCGAGAGCGTGAGCGCCACAAAGCCCGAAACCACCACTGCGCCCGCCAGCGCCAGCGCAAATTCGGCAAACAGGCGACCGGTTCGCCCGGGGGTAAAAGCCAGCGGAGCATACACGGCAGCCAGCGTGAGTGTCATGGCGACCACGGCAAAGCCCACTTCGCGAGCGCCTTGAATGGCCGCTTCAAACGGTTTCATGCCCTCTTCAATGTGACGGTAGATGTTCTCCAGCACCACGATGGCGTCGTCCACCACCAGACCAATCGCCAGCACCAGCGCCAGCAGGGTGAGGGTGTTGATGGAAAAACCAAACAGCGCCATGAGGGCAAAGGTGCCGATCAGGCTGACGGGAATCGTGACCAGGGGAATGATGGAGGCGCGCAGCGTGCGCAGAAACACAAAAATGACCAGCGCCACCAGCACCACGGCCTCGGCAATGGTGGTGTAAACGGCTTTGATGGAGCGGTCGATGAAAACCGAGTTATCGTTGGCAATGTCCACGTTCACGCCGGGCGGCAGGTCGGCTTTCACCTTTTCCAGCAACTGGCGCACGCCGGCTGAGAGCTCCAGCGGGTTGGCCGTGGCTTGGCGGATCACCCCGAGCGAAATGGAGTCACGGCCATTCAGCCGCACCGCGGTGCGTTCGTCCTGTGGTCCCTGCAGTACGCGCGCCACGTCGCCTAAGCGGATGGTTTGGCCGTTGATGTTGCGAATGGCCACATCGCGAAACTGCGCCGGCGTTTGCAGGTCGGTCGCCGCGGTCACGTTGAATTCGCGCAGCGTGCTTTCGATGCGGCCCGCGGGCACTTCCAGGTTGGAGCGGCGCAGCGCGTCTTCCACGTCCTGCACCGTCAACCGGTAGGCGGCGAGGCGGTCGGGATCGATCCAGATGCGCATGGCGTATTTGCGCTCGCCGTACACCCGCACATCGGCCGCACCGGGTGCCGTTTGCAGCACCGGTTTGGCCAGGCGGTTGGCAAAGTCAGAAAGTTGCAACGCGTCGTGCGTGTCCGAGCTGAGCGCCAGCCAGATCACCGGGAAAGCGTCGGCTTCTACCTTGGCAATCACCGGCTCGTCAATGCCCTGGGGCAAGCGCTGGCGCACCCGGCTCACCTTGTCGCGCACATCGGCGGCGGCCGAATCGGGGTCACGTTCGAGTTTGAACCGCACCGTGATCTGGCTTTGCTCCTGCCGGCTGATGGACGTGATCACGTCCACCCCCTCGATGCCTGCCAGCGAGTCCTCGAGCGTCTTGGTGACCTGCGACTCGACCACCTCGCTGGAGGCTCCGACGAAACGCGTCTGCACGGTGACAGTGGGCTCGTCGATTTTGGGATACTCGCGCACCGTCAGTCCGTTGAACGAGACCCAACCCACCAGCAGAATCAGCAGCGACAACACGGTGGCAAAAACCGGGCGCCGAATCGAAATTTCAGGCAATTGCATGCAGCGTGCTCCCGCAGAAAATGGCTGTCAACCGGTCAGGACAGCATCAAAAACCGTCATTTTGCGGGCGCAGATGAAGGCGCAGAAACGGCGCCAGCTGCGCGGGTGCCACCACCCGGCTTGTTCACATCGACCACGCGCACCGCCGTCCCATCGCGCTGCAGCCGCTGCTGCCCGGCCACCACCACCGTGTCCCCCTCGGCCAAGCCCGCCACCACCTGCACCAGCGCGCCCTGGCGCACACCCAATTGCACCTCGGTGCGGCGCGAAACGAGCTTGGCGGCGTCGCCCTCGCCTTCTTCCTCCAGCTTGAACACGAATTGTTTGCCCCCCTGAGGCACCAGCGCTTCTTCCGGCACCACCAAAGCGGCTTCATTGACAGCAAAAACCGTCAATACACGCGCAAACATGCCCGGGCGCAAGTCACCTGCGGGCGACGGCGGCAAAACCGCACGCACCGCCACAGATCGGCCGTTGGCGTCGAGCAGCGGATCCACCGCTTGCACCCGGGCCACAAAAGACTGGCCGGGCAAGGCATCGAGTTGCACCTGCACCGACTGGCCTGCTGCGATGCGGGTCTGGTAGCGCTCCGGTAAACGAAAGTCGACCGTGAGGGCCGAGGTGTCTTCCAGATTGATGAGATCGGCACCGTCTTTGACGTACTCGCCCAGATTGATGCTGCGCAGCCCCACCGTGCCGTCAAACGGCGCGGTCACGCGCATGCGTTGCAAGCGCGCCTGCGCCAGCGCCACCTGGGCTTCGGCCACTTGCAGATTGGCCTGGCTTTCGTCCAGCACCCGCTGGGCCACAAAATTCTCAGCCACCAGTTCCTGGTTGCGTTTGAGGTTGGCGCGCGCGATGGACAACTGCGCCTGCGCCTGGCTGAGTTCGGCACGCTGCAACACATCGTCCAGCTGCACCAGCAGCTGTCCGCGTCGCACACGCGCACCGTCGGCAAAACCGATGTGCGCAATGCGCCCACTCACCTCGGGGCGCAGCGTCACGCTCTGGCGCGAACGCAGGGTGCCCACAGCCTGGGCGTCGTCCTGGATGCGCAGCGTTTTCACCTGCGTCACTTCGACGCCGGGCACGCCGACCGGGCGTCCACCGCCAGCCGGGGGCGCCTGTTGAGCAGCGCCCACCGATGCATCAGCCAACTCAGGCGGGGTGGTCCTGTTTTGAAACCACCAGGCTGCAGCCGAAGCCAGCCCAATACCCACGACAGCCACCACCACATAGAGCGACTTGTTTGACATGTTTCGATTCATCGAGAAGAGGACACACAGCGACTACACGACGCAATACGAAAAATGTACCAGTCAAGAGACAGCGGCGCGGACAGAAGTTCATTCGACCCGCAGGCTCTCGGGGAAAAGGCTCAGCCCGGGACCCCACGGTTGGCCAGGGCATCGGCCCGCTCGTTGCCGGGGTCTCCGTTGTGCCCCTTCACCCAATGCCACTCAATCTCGTGAATGCCATCGTGCGTCAGGGCATCGAGCCGCTTCCAGAGGTCGGCGTTTTTAACAGGCTGCTTGGCTGCGGTTTTCCATCCCCTGGCCTTCCAGCCATGAATCCACTCGGTGATGCCCTTGCGCACATATTCGCTGTCCAGATAGACGGCCACCAAACAGGGTCTTTTCAGCGCCGAAATGCCCTCAATGACCGCCATGAGCTCCATGCGGTTATTGGTGGTCTCGCGCTCACCACCCCAAAGCTCCTTTTCATGCCCTCCAGCTTTCAGGAAAACGCCCCAGCCGCCCGGACCGGGGTTGCCCTTGCAGGCACCATCGGTGTAGATCACCACGTGATTCAATCGAAAACTCCAGTAAAAGCAGGAAAAAAGACATAGAAAGCCAATCACAGCGCACCGTGAGCAACTTCACGACAGGTGTTTGATCAATGACGGTTCGTCGCAACCACAGGGGCCGACGCCGTCGCACGGCGGGGTTTCCAGGCGGGCCCCAGCAGGCGAACACCGCGCACGCGCTTGACCGCGACCGCGAAGTACACGGCACCGAAAATCGGCCACCAACGCGCCCCGGCGGAGTCCATCCAGGCGGTGCGCTGGAGCCATTTCTCGGTGTTTACCGCAGGCCGGTAACAGCCGTAGCGATCAGACTCTACGTCAAAACCGAGCAGGCGCAGCCAGTCCCGCAACCGCCACGGGCCAATGAAATCGCCAGCCTCAGGCAGGTACAGGCGAGTGGCGTCCGCCCCCGTCAATCCCAAGCGCGAACCCAGCCGTCCCCTGCCCTGTCGCAGACCCCACAGGCTGGCCGGGTTGAAGCCTGAAATCACCACCCGGCCCTCGGGCACCAGCACGCGTTCAACTTCACGCAACACCTGATGCGGATCGGCGCTGAGTTCCAGCGTGTGGGGCAACACCACCAAATCCAAACATGCTGCCGGAAACGGAAGCGCCGCTGCATCCGTAATCAGCGCGATTCGGCGCACAGGCAGGTCTGGCAGGCCGCTACCCGACAGACCCGGACCCTCATCCATCATCTGATGCCCACTCAAAAGAGGTTCCAGCGGCGCCAGTTCTTCAGGTAGCGCCCGCCATCGGTGGGGCATTCGGTTGGCACGCAACGCATCCAGATCGGACAAGCCCAGTTGCAACGCGTTGTAGCCAAACAGATCGGCCACCGCCAGATCAAACTGTGCCTGCTCCCATCCCAGCAGATACTGCCCAGGCGCGGTTTGCAGCCAACTGCTCAATGCGCCGGGTGGCGGGACGGCGAGGTGTTCGGGTTTCAAGGCGCTGATTCTCCGGTACTTGTCCTCAATGCAGGACCTTCGCTGCAAGCACTAAACCCATCTTCAACAGTGAAAACTCGTTTGCAGTCTGAAGATGATAAGCAGGAACGGAGACAGGCTCGCTTCCGTCCCGAAGGCACACACCGTCCATCCAGATAGTCATCGCCAAAGGCACTGTCTGCGATACTTGCAATGTTGCAGCGTAAGACCGCTTTTCTTTTGATGGCAGACGTCTGCCAAGACTTACACAACGCATATTCCCATGCAATTGCTGCCCATACCCGCCTTCACCGACAACTATATCTGGGCTTTGCACGATGCTCGACGCGCACTGGTGGTGGATCCGGGTGAGGCCGATGGCGTCTTGCAGTGGCTGAAGCAGCAAGGTTTGCAGCTTGACACCATCCTTGTCACGCACCACCATGCAGACCACACCGGCGGTGTGGCGGCCCTGCGCCGAGTCACGGGTGCGAGGGTGATTGGCCCCACAGAGGAGCCCATGCCCGAACCCCTGCAGCGGGTCGGTGACGGCGATGTGGTGACGGTGCTCGGCCGGCCGTTTCACGTCATGAGGGTACCCGGTCACACAGCGGGTCACATTGCATTTTTCTGCCCCAACCTGGACGGTACGCCATTGCTCTTCTGTGGTGACACCCTGTTTTCCGGCGGGTGCGGCCGCCTGTTTGAGGGAACTCCGGCGCAGATGCTGACTTCGCTGGACCACCTGAGCGCCCTGCCCGAGGACACGCAAGTCTGCTGCACGCACGAGTACACGCTTGCCAACCTGAAGTTTGCGCAAGCAGTGGAGCCGCTGAATGCTGAACTGGCGGCCTACGTGGTCCGGTGCCAGCAACGCCGCGCACAGAACTTTCCAACACTGCCCAGCTCCATCAGGGTCGAAAAGCAGATCAACCCTTTTCTTCGCAGCCGTGAGGCAGCTGTTCGTGAAGCGGCGGCCACCCACGATCCCTTAGCCGCAGCCGATGACGTGAGCGTATTTGCCACGCTTCGGGCATGGAAAAACGATTTCAGATGACCCACACCGCGCCACACGCCTCCACTGCCTGGTTCACACCCGTCGCCACTTTGCAACGCATCTGCCAGCCCCAAGGCTGGCGACCCGCGCTGGCAGCGAGACGAGGATCCAAAGCCGCCGTACTGGCCTTGGTGATGCTGGTGTTGAGTGGCTGCGCCACGCTGGGCCAAGAAGGCAGTAGCCTGCCCGCGGACGGTGTGCGCCCCGCCACCGAAGCCAACGTCCAGGCACCACTGCGTCACGGCGCCGGCAGACCGGGTGCGCCGCTCAGCGCTATCGGCACTGCCACCACCAGTCAGCCTCCGGTGATGACGCTGGCCGCACCTTCCGACTTGTGGGACCGGATTCGTCGCGGCCTGTCCATGCCCGACCTGGACAACGACCTGGTGCGTGACCGCGAGCAGTGGTACGCCAGCCGGCCCGACTACATCCAGCGCATGACCGAGCGGTCGAGCCGCTACCTGTTCCACATCGTCGAAGAAATCGAGCGACGCAACATGCCCATGGAACTGGCGCTGCTGCCGTTCATTGAAAGTGCGTTCAACCCGCAGGCCGTATCCAGTGCAAGGGCTGCCGGCATGTGGCAGTTCATGCCCGCCACCGGCGAGTCGTTCGACCTGAAGCAGAACATTTTTCGCGACGACCGGCGTGACGTGCTGGCATCAACCCGAGCTGCACTGGACTATTTGCAACAGCTGCACAACCGTTTTGGTGACTGGCACCTGGCACTGGCGGCCTACAACTGGGGGCAAGGCAACGTCAGCCGGGCCATCACCCGCAACCAGCGCGAAGGCCTGCCGACCCGCTACACCGACCTGAACATGCCGATGGAAACGCGCATGTACGTGCCCAAACTGCAGGCGGTCAAAAACATCATTGCCAACCCCGATGCCTTTCGCACCCGGCTGCCTCTGATCGGCAACCACCCGTTCTTTGACACCGTGACGCTGGAACGAGACATGGACGTCGCGGTCATCGCCCGGTTGTCAGGCATCAGTGAGCAGGACTTCCGTGCCCTCAACCCTTCCTTGAAGCACCCCGTGGTGATGGCAGCGGGCACACCCAACATTTTGCTGCCCTGGGACAGCGCCCAGGTGTTTCACAGCAAGCTGCAATCCCACAGCGGGCCGCTGGCCAGCTGGACCGCCTGGGTGGTGCCCACCACCATGACAGCTGCAGAGGCGGCCCAGCGCACGGGCATGACCGAAAGCGAGCTCCGCAGCGTCAACAGCATTCCAGCACGCATGATGGTGCGTGCGGGTTCCAGTCTGCTCGTGCCACGCACCGGACAGCGCAACAACGATGTGTCGATACACGTGGCCGACAACGGCCACCTGAGCCTGCAGCCGGAAGTGATTTTGCGGAGCACGACGGTGCGCGCTCGCAAAGGCGAAAACCTGGCCAAACTGGCCAACCGCTACGGGGTGAGCCCCGTCAGCGCGGCGGGCTGGAACAAGCTGGCGGTCAACGCGCGGCTGAAGCCCGGTCAGCGCATCACCCTGATGCTGCCGCAGCGCACAGCGCTGGCCTCTGCCACAAGCAGGACGGTCACAGGCAAAGCCGCTGCATCAGCAAAAAAGACCGGTAAAACGGCAGCCGATGCAAAGAAAGCCGGAAGCAAGACCGCAGCAAAAGGCAAAGCTGCATCAACCAGCAAAGTCCAGGCAAGCAGCAAAAAAGCGGTGACCAAGGTCGCCGCCAAAAATGTCAGATAGCCCTGACCGTCTGAAAGAGGGTGGACATCGTGCGCCGGGTGGCTGGACGCTCAAGCCCGGTACTTCGCCTTCGCCTTGAGCGCAAACTCGTTGGTAAAGGTTCGCTCAAGCTGCAACCGTTTAAGGGTATCGGTGTTGTCAAACTGCGCCAGCACACGTGCTGCCGTATCGGGTCCCTTGTCGGGCATCACGCCGTCGGGCGCCCAGGCCTCACGGGCGCGGCTGAAGGCGGCCAGATAGAGGGCGCGATCATCTTGAAAATAGCTTTCTGGCACCGCCTTGATGATGTCCGACGGACCAGCGGTTTGCAGCCACTTGAGCGCGTGCACCATGGCATCTGCCATTGACTGGCTCAGACGCGGATAACTGCCAATGAACTCGGTCGATGCAATCAGGCTGCCTGCTGGCATGGGCCCGCCAAATACCTCGGCATTCCCCCGCACGGTACGGGTATCGGCCACCACCCGCAAGGCACCGCCTTGTTCCAGCGCGGTGATCACAGGATCGGTGTAGCAGATGGCATCAATCTGGCGCAAATGAAAGGCCTCGATCGCCATTTCAGCCGTAGGCAGGCTGATGTATTGAACTTCCTGATCACTCAATTTGACCCTGGTAAGCAGAAGCCGTGCAACGCGATGGGACCCTGAACCATGACCCATGATGCCTATCTTTTTCCCTCGCAGATCACGCAATTGCCGGTAATGGCGCATGGTGTTTTGTGAGACGCCCAGCACGATCTGTGGAGCTCGACCCTGTAACACAAACGACTGGAACGACTGCCCGCGCGCCTGCAGGCTGATGGTGCTGCTGTAGCTCCCTGAGTACATGTGAGCATTCCCGGCTATCACCGCCTGGACCGACTGACCGGGGTCAGCAAACTCACGGATCTGCACATCGAGACCCTCGCTTTTGAAATACCCTAGACGCTCAGCAATGGTCAGCGGCAGATAGCAAAAAGCGGTCTTGTTGTCGACTGCCACCACCAGGCGCGCAGCAACTGTGCGCACAGTCGGTGCTGGAGTCACCTGGGCACGGGCAACGGACAAACCGCTGCCGATCAGCGCAGAAGCGCAAAACCGACACCACCCACGGCGGTTCCACATGATTCATCCCTTCGCCAACTTGTTTTTAAGTTGAGAGAAGGGTACGCGAGGACCTGGCCAGGCGCATCGGGACCATTCCCGAGCGGGTTTTCACCGAGAGGAAAAGCAAAAAACCAACTTTTCACAGCAACAGAGCGCTGTTTCCCTGCCGTTCAGGGCAACGCTGTTCAGGCGAACAGAATCGCAATATTGACCGCCAGGGCCAGCACCCAGGCCAGTGTGCGAGCAGTCGCCAGATCGGCGACGTACATCATGATGTAGAGCAGGCGAAGCACCACGAACAAAAAGGCCAGTACGTCCAGCCGTGCCTGGTAAGCCCCGAGCTGATGGGCGATGATGACAGCCCCAATGAAGAAAGGCAGCGCCTCAAAACTGTTGGCCTGCGCCGCATTGGCGCGCGCACGCCAGCTTTGCTGGCTGGCCAGCCAGGCACGCGGGTTGTTGTTGTCAAAACCACCTGCCCGGCGTGACTTGGAAAACATGCCCCACTTGGCCAGCCCGGCACAAAAAATAGGCAGCAAAGCGGCTACCAGAACGGCCCAGTAAGCCACGGTCAATCCAGCCAGTTGCATCGGTTCTTTCCTTCAGATAGGCGGCCGCTCAGCGCCGGTCCACCAACGCATGGGCAATGGTGCCCAAGTCGACATACTCAAGTTCGCTGCCTACCGGTACACCCCGGGCGAGCCGGGTCACCTGCACGTCACGGCCCTTGAGGGCCTGGGCAATGACATGCGCCGTGGTTTCACCCTCGGCGGTGAAGTTGGTCGCAAGGATCACCTCGCGCACGTCACAGGCTCGCATCACCGACCCTGGTGACCCCGCTTCGCCCTCGGCGCCATCCAACACCGCAACCCCGTTGAGTGGTTGCGCGAGCGCGTCAATACGGTCAAACAGCTTTTGCAAACCAATGTCGCGCGGGCCCACGCCATCCAAAGGGCTCAGTTTTCCCATAAGCACAAAGTACAGGCCCTTGTAGGCTCCAGTGCGCTCCATGGCCGCCTGATCGGCCGGACTTTCCACCACACACAGCAGACTGCGGTCGCGCCGAACGTCACGGCAAGTGGGGCACACATCGTCCTCGGTAAAGGTATGGCACAGCGCGCAGTGCTTCACGTGAGACGCTGCGTGCTGCAGCGCCTGGGCGAGTTGCACAGCGCCCTCGCGGTCGTGTTGAAGCATGTGAAAGGCCATGCGCTGAGCAGATTTCACACCCACCCCCGGCAAGCGGCGCAGCGCCTGCACCAGCAATTCAAGTGAGTGAATATCAGCCATAGAAATTTTGATTGAAGCCCCAGCCACTGCCAGACACCCCTTGATCGGCTCATGGTCAAAGCAAGAAGGGCAAGACGCAAGCCTCAAAGCGCCAACTCGAATCTGGCGCAAGCCTCCGCCGCAAGGATGCACCGCGTTGTTTAAAAGGGTAACTTCATGCCACCGGGAAGGCCGGGCATGCCTGCGGTGAGCTTGCCCATCTTTTCGTTGGACGTCTCCTCAGCTTTGCGCACCGCCGCATTGAATGCTGCGGCAACCAGATCTTCCAGCATGTCTTTGTCATCGGCCAACAGGCTGGGGTCAATGGTGACCCGCTTGACATCGTGCTTGCAGGTCATGAGCACCTTCACCAGGCCGGCGCCGGACTCGCCCGTCACTTCAATGAAGGCGAGTTCGTCCTGGGCCTTTTTCAGGTTGTCCTGCATGGCCTGGGCCTGCTTCATGAGACCGGCGAGCTGTCCTTTGTTGAACATGGTTTTCCTTTTAATTTTGAGTCAATGGATGAATGAATGAATCAGATCCGAAACGCTCAGGCCGCTTGGGGCTTGATCGAACCGGGCACGATTTTGCCGCCAAAGTCGCGCATCATGCTTTGCACGAACGGATCGCTCAGTATCTGGGCTTCGGCTTCTCGCTGCCGCCTGGCCGCTTCAGCAGCGAATCTCAGCGCGGGCGAATCGGTCACAGGGCCAATTTCGACCACCAGTCGAACGTCGTGCCCCAAGGTCTGCAGGGCTACAGACAAGCGTTCGCGGGCATTGGACTGGTTGAGTGTTTCACTCTCCACCCGCAGCAACCACTGGCCGGCGTCGCGCGCCACCAACTGCGACTGCAATCCCAGTTCGCGCACCAGGGCGCCAACGGCCTCGGCGCGCACCAACTGCATGATGGCTTCAAACCAGACATCGCCCTCTGAAGTGGGCATCGGCACGGTGCCAGCTGCTGCGGGCTCTCCCCCATCGCGCACGCGCGGTTGCGGCTGGTCCAACCGGCCAGGCTCGCCCACATCCCGCACGGGAATGGCGACCACGCGGCGCGAAGTCTGAACACTTTCTTCCCACGGCGGGCCGTCGTCAGGCTCGTCACGCGCAGCAAACCGGGAGTCTGCGTGCTTCAGCTCAGTGGGTGGCAGCGGCGCAGTCACGGCGGGTGGAGGCACCGAACCCACTCCAAGGACCGCCGCGGGAGCGTTGTTGCCAACAACGGGCGCAACGGATTGCTGCAGGTGAGCCACCGCCCCCGGTGCATCAGGCTCGGGCTGTACGCCGCCTTGCGCACTACCGGCTGGCTGAGATGCCTGCTTCTGCTCGGCGACATTCAGAGTTTTTTTTTCCTCTGCACCGCCTGAAGCAGCGCCCGCAGGCTTAAACGCGAGCAGGCGCAGCAGCACCATGGTCAACGCGGCGTACTCATCAGGTGCAAGACCCAGTTCGCTGCGGCCATGCAGGCACAAGCTGTAGAGCAACTGGGTCTCGTCAGCGGGCAGCGATTGCGCCAGCCGGAGGATTTCGATGGCGTCCGGATCTTCCAGTTCGGAAGCTTCGGCCCGCCCGGGAACGGCCTGCAATACGGCCATGCGCTGCAGCACACTGGTCATTTCTTCCAGGGTTGAGGCCGCATTCAGGCCGTTGATGCGCAAGGTATCGACGGTATCCACCACCGTGGCACCATCGCTGCGGGCCAGCGAATCGATCAGTCGCAACACATAGGAACGGTCCACCGCACCCAGCATCTGGCGTACGGGGGCTTCTTGCAACTGCCCACCGCCAAATGCGATGGCTTGGTCGGTGAGCGACAGCGCGTCCCGCATGGACCCGCGAGCGGCTCGCGAAATCAGCCGCAGCGCCTGCACGTCAAAGGACACATTTTCGGCCTTCAGTACCTGCTGTAGGTGCTCCAGCACCGTCTCAGGCGCCATGGGCCGAAGGTTGAACTGCAAGCAGCGCGAGAGCACGGTCACTGGCACTTTTTGCGGGTCGGTCGTGGCCAGCACAAATTTCAGGTATTCCGGCGGCTCCTCAAGCGTTTTCAACATGGCGTTGAACGCCGTATTGGTCAGCATGTGCACCTCGTCGATCATGAAGACCTTGAAGCGCCCCTGAACCGGCTTGTAAACCGCTTGCTCCAGCAGCGCCTGAACCTCGTCCACGCCCCGGTTGGATGCAGCATCCAGCTCGGTGTAATCCACAAAACGCCCGCTGTCGATATCGGTACAGGCCTGGCACACGCCGCAGGGCTCTGCGGTGATGCCGCCGCGTCCATCTGTCCCCAGACAGTTGAGCGACTTGGCCAGGATGCGCGAAACCGTGGTCTTGCCCACGCCACGTGTGCCTGTGAACAGGTAGGCATGGTGCAGCCGTTGGGTGGTCAGCGCATTGGAGAGCGCCTGAACCACATGGCCCTGCCCCACCATTTCGGTGAAATTGCGCGGGCGGTATTTGCGGGCCAGGACGACATAGGACATGGCGTTGATTCTAAGGCGACGCTGGGACCGTCTCGGGCGGCAACGAACCTCCCATCAGGACAAACGGCACGCTGCTGGCCGGATCCGGATCGCCTACAATACACCTCGACGGGCCTTCCCGCATGGTGAAGCGGCCAACCGGGTCAGGTGGGGAACCAAGCAGCCCTAACTGTAGAGCCAGTGCCGGGGTCAAGGCTCGTCACCTTTTTCTTAAATTCCTCAATCAGATCAAGAACCGAAGCCTTTTCAAGGGCTTACGTCGTCTTCGCTGTATCACTTGGCTGTGTCACTTCCCCAACATTCAGGCTCGGGAAACGACATGGCACAAGTCGAGGGATTGAACCTTCGGGGCTTGCGGTGCAGCGCCCGAAACACCGTGACTGACGGCCTACCGGGCGCCTGCCGCAAGCAGCGCGTGAACCTGGCACCACCGACCGGCGAAAGGCGAAAGGCGAAAGGCGACCTTGCTGGTCAGCATGAGGCGCGTCGAGTGTTTCGGAGACTTCGCTGCCAAGCGCTGGGCGCTGGCGACCGTCTCGCTCAATGCCACCCCCCTTGATCTGGCACCCCTGCTGGTGGCCACAACACGATCTCCGATTTTGGCAAACGATGACGGGGTGAACTCTGCCTTGGCTTCGCCGGCCGATATGACCCACATCCACAACGAACTGGACCGCCGTGCGGCCCATCCCGTGTGTTGTAAGAGGCACAAACTTGCCGACCGTGCCCGTGACAGTCCGGCCACCGGATAACCACCTGGCGCAGCCGTGCACGCTTGAATCCGCCGTGATAAAAACCCACCTGTCCAACAGAAATCACCGACCTGCGCTTTGTTTTTAGGTGTTTCCGAGTTAACACGATCAGCCACATCCTGTTATATTGCACTGCAACATAATTGTTCCCCACAAAGCCATGCTCTACCAGATTTACGAAACCCAGCGCTCCATCATGGAGCCGTTCTCTGACCTGGCCGAGGTTGCTGCCAAACTGTTCAGCAATCCAGGCTTGCCTTTGGGTCAGTTTCCTTTGGCACAGCGGGTATCGGCCGCCTACGACCTGATGCACCGACTGGGAAAAGACTACGAAAAGCCGGTTTTTGGCATTCACACTGTCGATGTGGATGGCGTGGAAGTGGCCATTCATGAGCGTATCGAAATTGACAAGCCGTTCTGCGAGTTGCGCCGGTTCAAGCGTTTCTCGGACGACGCAGCGACCCTGGACAAGCTGAAGGGCCAGCCTGTGGTGTTGATTGTGGCGCCGCTATCTGGCCACTACGCTACGCTGCTGCGGGACACGGTCAAGACCATGCTCAAAGACCACAAGGTCTACATCACCGACTGGAGAAATGCCCGCCTGGTGCCACTGTCGGAAGGTGAATTCCACCTCGACGACTATGTGAACTACGTGCAGGAATTCATCCGCTACTTGCAGAACAAATACGACAACTGCCACGTGATGAGCGTGTGCCAGCCTACCGTGCCGGTGCTCGCAGCGGTGTCCCTCATGGCCAGCCGTGGCGAAACCACGCCGCTGTCCATGACCATGATGGGTGGCCCCATCGACGCTCGAAAGTCGCCCACCGCCGTGAACAATCTGGCCGTGCAACGCAGCCACAGCTGGTTTGAAAACAACGTGATCTACCGGGTGCCTGATACTTTCCCAGGCGCCGGCCGCCGCGTCTATCCCGGTTTCCTGCAGCACACCGGGTTTATTGCAATGAACCCGAACCGCCATGCCGACAGCCACTACGACTACTTCCGAAACCTGATCAAGGGTGACGATTCGAGCACCGAGAGCCACCGCAAGTTTTACGATGAGTACAACGCCGTGCTCGACATGGACGCCGACTACTATCTGGAAACCATCGATACGGTGTTCCAGGACTTCAAACTGGTCAATGGCACCTGGGACGTGAAAACCCCCAAAGGCAAGGTTGAGCGCGTCAGGCCGCAAGACATCACCCACACCGCCTTGCTGACCATCGAGGGCGAGCTGGACGACATTTCTGGCTCGGGACAGACTGCCGCAGCGCACGACCTGTGCACCGGCATCACGCCCAAGAAAAAAATGCACTACGAAGCTGCTGGCGCCGGCCACTACGGCATTTTCAGTGGTCGCCGCTGGCGCGAAAAGGTGTATCCGCTGGTCAAGGCGTTCCTCTTGGCCCACCAGCCAGGCGAAGCATCTGAGCCCAAAGGCCTTGCAAAATCCCGATCTTCTGCGTCGGCGCCGTCCGATCTGTCTGCCAGAACTGCGCCAGTGAAAGCCACACAGCCGGTCAAGACCAAGTCGGCCAAGGCAGCGTCTGTCGAAACGGCTGCGAACAAGAAAACTGTTCCCAAGGTGGCTGTGGCCCAAACTGCTGTGGTCGCTCCGAAGGCCAATGCCGTGGTCAGGGCTGCGGCCAAAACAGCCACCAAGAGCGTGGCAGCACCAAAGCCTAAAGCTGTGGTCAGGGCTGCATCAACCGCCACCAGTGCGCCTCCGGCAGAGACCCGGCTTGCCGTGGCTGCAGCGGCGACAGATGCCATGGAGAACACCAATCCAGCCGTTGTAACCCAGCCAGGGGTCAAGACCGATCCGGTGGTGCTGCCGGCAGTGGCTGCCAAGCCCGATCAGGCCACCAGCGCCTGACTCCCTTTCTGCCGGGAATTTGCCTGACCACGGGTATATTCCCGCGCATGAACGATCTCGCCCGGCACATTGCCGCTGCCCTGCCGCAAACACAGTGCACCCGTTGCGGTTTCCCGGACTGCGCCAGCTACGCTCAGGCCATTGCAAGCTCGCAAGCAGACATCAACAGGTGCCCACCTGGCGGTACCGAAGGCGTAGCGCGTCTTTCTCTCATCACGGGACGGCCCATCACCCCACTGGACACCTCGCACGGCATCGAGCGTCCCTTGACCGTGGCCGTGATCGACGAGGACTGGTGCATTGGGTGCACACTGTGCATCAAAGCCTGCCCCACCGACGCCATTGTGGGTAGCAACAAGCGGATGCATACTGTTATGGAAATGTATTGCACGGGTTGTGAATTGTGTTTGCCAGTGTGCCCGGTGGACTGCATTGCGCTGGAGGTGGTCAGTGGTGAACGCACTGGTTGGCAAGCCTGGACCGATGCGCAAGCCCAGCAGGCTCGTGAGCGCTACCAGCAACGTCTGCAGCGCACCGCCCGAGATAGCGTCGAGCATGACCTGCTGCTGGAAGCCAAGGCCGAGATGAAACTGGCAGACCTCACTTCGCACTCGCTGCACACCGACCCAGACACCTTGAACAAAAAACGCTCTGTGATTGAAGCCGCTCTGGCCCGCGCACGGGCCCAACGCAGCAAGACGCCCGATTAAGGGATGCCGGCGCCTCTGCGCGGCGACTGGCCCGTGGCCAGCCCATTACATGGGAAAAGGACGCGGATCATGGCGGGTTGACTGTTACAACAATGCAGAACTGTCCTCCAGGACTGTTTGAATACGGACTTTTCAACAGTTTCACCATGCCATCCACCACCACACGCCTGATCAAACTCACCGCCGAGCCCTCGGGCACACCGGTGACAGACCACCCCAAGCCTGACAGGCTGTTGCGTGGCAACCCTTTGCGCGAAACCTGGAACCTTGTCGACACAGCCCAGCACGAGGGCCAGGTGTATTGCGGCGTGTGGCGCTGCGAACCCGGGCGCTGGCGCATCGCGATGGGCGCCAACGAACGAGAACTGTTCACGGTGCTGCAAGGGCGCTGCCGGGTGCATGACGCTCAGGGCGGGTTCGAAGAGGCCGGACCGAATGAAGGCCTCTACATTCCGCCGGCTTTTTCAGGCGAGTTCGAGGTGCTCGAAACCTTGACCAAAACCTACATGATCTGCGAATGATCCGCACAAAAGCCCGAGCAAAAGCCCTGCTGCCAAATTTGCCTCAGGGCTTTTTGATTGGGCCGAACCTTCAACCTGGAAACGGCAATCGGACCTGCAACGCACTCACCCACAAGGTGCGCCTGCTCGTGGGCAACATGCTCGATATCTAAAAGTATCACCAGCGGATACAGCGTGGTCAACGGCCGTTTCTAGGGTCGAGCCGGCTGAGCGGCCAGTTGGGCAAAGGCGTCAACCACCTCGGGCGGGGCCTGTACCAGTTCGATCAGCACGCCCTCTCCCGCAATCGGGAATTCCTCGTTGGCCTTGGGGTGCAAAAAGGTGATGTCAAAACCCGCAGCGCCCTTGCGGATACCGCCTGGAGCGAAACGCACGCCCTGGGCCGTCAGCCATTCGACAGCGGTCGGCAGGTCGTCGATCCACAGGCCGATATGGTTCAGCGGCGTGGTGTGAACCGCCGGCTTTTTGTCCGGGTCGATGGGTTGCATGAGGTCCACCTCGACCTTGAACGGGCCGCTGCCGATAGCGCAGATGTCCTCGTCCACGTTCTCACGTTCGCTTTGGAACGTACCGGTTTTCTCCAAGCCCAGCATGTCCACCCACAGCGTCTGCAGGCGCAGCTTGTCATGCCCGCCGATGGCGATCTGCTGGACACCCAGAACCTTGAAGGGTCTTGTGGTTACGTTCATTTTTCGAACTCCACAATCGGCTGGTCTACGGTGAGCGATTCGCCCTTGCCGGCGAGCACCTTGGCCACCACGCCATCAGCGCTGGCGAACAGGACGTTCTCCATCTTCATGGCCTCAATCACCGCCACGCGCTCGCCGGCCTGCACCTTCTGCCCCACCTGCACCGCCACATCGACCAGCAGGCCGGGCATGGGCGAGAGCACGTATTTGCTCATGTCGGGCGCTGCCTTGAACGGCATCAGCTGGTGCAGTTCGGCCATGCGGCGCGACACCACCACGGTTTCAATGCGCGTACCGTTGTGCTGCACCACCAAGGCCAACGGGTTGCGCAGCGTGCCGCGCTCGACCTGCGCGGTGAACGGCTGGCCGTTGCACTCCCCTGTGATGCAAATGTCGTTCAGGCGCGAACCACTGCTGATAGCAAAGCGCTTGCCCTCCACCGTCACCACCGCAGAACCCACCTGGCCCAGTCCCTCGTCTACGTGCACCGCCGTGTAGCGGTTTTCACCACGGGTGCCCATGGTGATCACACTGAAGTCGTGGCCGACCTTGACCCCATAACCTGGCAGCTGGCCGGTGAGGCCCGCTGCACGCTCGCGCGACTTGCGGCGCACGAAAGCAGCCAGCGCCACCAGAAAGTCGGCGTCGTCGTGTGGCACATCTTCTGCCCGGAAGCCCTGGCTGTACTGCTCGGCAATAAAGCCCGTATTGAAATCGCCCGACACAAACTTGGGGTGGGCCAGCAGCGCCGCCTGGAACGGGATGTTGCTGCTGATGCCCCGAATGACAAAGCCATTGAGCGCCTCGCGCATCTTGGCAATGGCTTCATTGCGGTCCTTGCCGTGCACGATGAGCTTGGCGATCATCGAGTCGTAAAACATCGGAATCTCGCCGCCATCGACCACGCCGGTGTCCACGCGCACGCCGTAAAGCGCATCGGTGTTGGACTGGAACATGGTCTGCGCAGGCGGCGCAAAACGCACCAGGCGCCCGGTGCTGGGCAGGAAGTTGCGAAACGGATCTTCCGCGTTGATGCGGCATTCGATGGCCCAGCCGTTGCGCTGCACCTGGTCTTGCGTCAGCGGCAGATGCTCGCCGGCAGCCACGCGGATCATCAGCTCCACCAGGTCCAGCCCGGTGATGCACTCCGTCACCGGGTGCTCCACCTGCAGGCGGGTGTTCATTTCCAGAAAATAGAAATCCTGGTCCTTGCCCACCACAAATTCCACCGTGCCCGCGCTCTGGTACTTCACCGCCTTGGCCAGGGCCACGGCCTGCTCGCCCATGGCCTTGCGCGTGGCATCCGAAATGAAGGGCGACGGCGCCTCTTCAATCACCTTCTGGTGGCGGCGCTGAATGGAGCACTCGCGCTCATTCAAATAGATCACGTTGCCGTGCGAATCGCCCAGCACCTGGATTTCGATGTGACGCGGTTCCAGCACGTACTTTTCGATGAACACGCGGTCGTCGCCGAAGCTGTTGCGCGCTTCGTTGCGGCAGCTGGTGAAGCCTTCAAACGCTTCCTTGTCGTTGAAGGCCACGCGCAGACCCTTGCCGCCGCCGCCGGCTGAGGCCTTGATCATGACGGGATAGCCGATGTCCTTGGCGATCTCGACCGCACGCTCGGCCGTTTCAATGGCGTCGTTCCAGCCCGGGATGGTGTTGACCTTGGCCTCCAGCGCCAGCTTCTTGGAGGCGATCTTGTCGCCCATGGCCGCGATGGAGAAATGGCGCGGGCCGATGAAGGCGATGCCTTCGTCCTCACAGCGCTTAGCGAAGGCTTCGTTTTCGCTCAGAAAACCGTAGCCGGGGTGAATGGCCTGCGCGCCGGTGGCCTTGGCTGCGGCGATGATCTTGTCGGCCACCAGGTAGGACTCGCGCGAGGGCGCCGGGCCGAGCAACACGGCCTCGTCGGCCAGGGCCACGTGGCGGGCTTCCTTGTCGGCTTCGGAATACACCGCCACGGTGGCGATGCCCATTTTTTGGGCGGTGGCGATGACGCGGCAGGCGATTTCGCCACGGTTGGCGATCAGAATTTTGGTGAACATGTTCTGCTTCTCTTTCGTGATCAGAGTGGAATATTCCCGTGCTTGCGCCATGGGTTCTCGATCTTCTTGTCCTTCAACATCACCAGGCTGCGACAAATGCGCTTGCGGGTGTTGTGCGGCATGATCACGTCGTCGATGTAGCCCCGGTTCGCGGCCACGAAGGGGTTGGCAAAACGGGCCTTGTATTCGGCTTCCTTGGCAGCCAGTTTTTCGGGATCGCCCTTGTCTTCGCGAAAGATGATTTCCACCGCGCCCTTGGCGCCCATCACCGCAATTTCAGCATTCGGCCAGGCCAAGTTCACGTCACCGCGCAGGTGCTTGGAGGCCATCACGTCGTAGGCACCACCGTAGGCCTTGCGCGTGATCACGGTGATCTTCGGCACCGTACACTCGGCGTAGGCATACAGCAGCTTGGCCCCGTGCTTGATGATGCCGCCGTACTCTTGCGAGGTACCGGGCATGAAGCCGGGCACGTCCACAAAGGTGATCACCGGGATGTTGAACGCATCGCAGAAGCGCACAAAGCGCGCGGCCTTGATGCTCGACTTGATGTCCAGGCAACCGGCCAGCACCAGCGGCTGGTTGGCCACGATGCCTACAGTCTGGCCGTCCATGCGGGCAAAGCCAATCAGGATGTTCTTGGCGTACTCGGGCTGTAGCTCAAAAAAGTCGCCGTCGTCCACCGTCTTGACGATCAGCTCCTTCATGTCGTAGGGCTTGTTGGGGTTCTCGGGCACCAGCGTGTCCAGGCTCATCTCGGCGCGGTCGATCGGGTCACCGCTGGGGCGCACGGGCGCTTTTTCGCGGTTGGATAGCGGCAGGTAGTTGTACAGGCGGCGCAGCATCAGCAGCGCTTCCACATCGTTTTCAAACGCCAGGTCGGCGACACCGCTCTTGGTGGTGTGGGTGATGGCGCCGCCCAGTTCTTCGGCGGTCACTTCCTCGTGCGTCACGGTCTTCACCACCTCGGGGCCGGTGACGAACATGTAGCTCGAATCCTTCACCATGAAGATGAAGTCGGTCATGGCGGGCGAATACACCGCGCCACCGGCCGAGGGGCCCATGATCATGCTGATTTGCGGCACCACGCCGCTGGCCATCACGTTGCGCTGGAACACCTCGGCATAACCGCCCAGCGATGCCACGCCTTCCTGAATGCGGGCACCGCCCGAGTCGTTGAGACCGATCACCGGCGCGCCGACCTTCATGGCCTGGTCCATGATCTTGCAGATCTTCTCGGCATGGGCTTCGGAAAGCGCGCCGCCAAACACCGTGAAGTCTTGGCTGAAGACGAACACGAGACGGCCGTTGATCATGCCGTAGCCGGTGACCACACCATCGCTCGGGATCTTGTTGTCCTGCATGCCGAAGTCGGTACAGCGGTGCTCGACGAACATGTCCCACTCTTCAAAACTGCCTTCGTCCAGCAACACTTCCAGGCGCTCACGTGCGGTGAGCTTGCCTTTGGCATGCTGCGCGTCGATGCGCTTTTGTCCGCCACCCAGGCGGGCAGCGGCGCGCTTTTTCTCAAGTTGTTCAAGGATCTCTTGCATGGGGGGTCTCCAGAAAAATCGGTTCGGGTTCAGTCAAACAATTCAAGCAGCTGGCGTGCAGCAGTGGATGCGGGCAATTCGCCCGCCAGCACGCGCCGGGTGGTGTCTTCGAGCCGCGCACGTATCGGCGGGTGCTCGCGAAAGCGTTGTTTCAGGCCGGCGTCGATACGCTCCCACATCCAGGCACCGGCCTGGCTCTGGCGGCGTGCAGCGAGCCGGCCGTTGGCGGTTTGCAGCGTGCGGAACCTGGAAACTTCGGCCCAGAAGCTGTCCACACCCTGGTTGTGCAGCGCGCTGATCTGGATCACCTGCGGGTGCCAGATGCTTTGGTCGTGGTGGGCATGCTCCGAGCGACCGTGCAGGCCAAGCAGGCGCAGGCTGGATGTGATCTGCGCGCGGGCGCGGGTGGCGGCATCGGGGTCGATGTCGGCCTTGTTGATCACCACCAGGTCGGCCAGCTCCATCACCCCTTTTTTGATGGCCTGCAGGTCGTCGCCGGCGTTGGGCAGTTGCAGCAGGCAGAACATGTCGGTCATGTTGGCCACGGCCGTCTCGCTCTGGCCCACACCCACGGTTTCCACCATCACGATGTCGTAACCGGCGGCTTCGCAGACCAGCATGGCCTCGCGCGTTTTTTCGGCCACACCGCCCAGCGTGCCGCTGCTTGGGCTGGGTCGGATGTAGGCCTGCTCGTGCACGCTCAGGTGCTCCATGCGGGTTTTGTCGCCCAGAATGGAACCGCCCGACACGGTGGAGGACGGGTCAATGGTGAGCACCGCGACGCGATGGCCCTGTTGAATCAGGTACAGGCCCAGGGCCTCGATGAAGGTGCTCTTGCCCACGCCCGGCACGCCACTGATGCCAAGCCGAAACGACTGGCCTGTGTGCGGCAGCAGCGCCGTCAGCAACTCGTCGCCCTGTGCGCGGTGGTCCGTGCGGGTCGATTCGAGCAGCGTGATGGCTTTGGCCATGGCACGGCGCTGCGCCATGGGCGCGCCCGAAACAATGCCGTCGAACAAAGGCAAAGGGGTCACCCCAGCGCCTTTTTGATCTGCTCCAGCACATCCTTGGCGCTGGCTGGGATGGGCGTACCCGGGCCGTAAATGCCCTTCACACCCGCTTCGTAAAGCATTTCGTAGTCCTGGCGCGGAATGACGCCCCCCACGAACACGATGATGTCGTCGGCACCCTGCTTTTTCAGTTCGGCAATGATGGCGGGCACCAGGGTCTTGTGACCGGCGGCCAGCGTGGAAACGCCCACAGCGTGCACGTCGTTTTCAATCGCCTGGCGGGCGCACTCTTCCGGCGTCTGGAACAGCGGGCCCATGTCCACGTCAAAGCCCAGGTCGGCAAACGCCGTGGCCACCACCTTGGCGCCGCGGTCGTGGCCGTCCTGGCCGAGCTTGCTGATCATCACGCGCGGGCGGCGGCCTTGAGCTTCGGCAAACGCATTGATCTCGCCCTTCAGGGCGTCCCAGCCTTCGGCAGAGTCGTAAGCGGCAGCGTACACACCGGTCACCTTTTGTGTATCGGCGCGGTGGCGCCCGTAAACCTTTTCCAGCGCGTCGCTCACCTCTCCCACCGTGGCACGCAGGCGCATGGCGCGGATGGTGAGGTCCAGCAGATTGCCCTGGCCGGATTCGGCAGCTGCGGTCAGCGCATTGAGCGCCGCTTCGACCAGGGCCGTATCGCGGCTGGCTTTGATGGTCTTCAAGCGTGCGATCTGCCCGTCGCGCACCGCCACGTTATCGATGTCGCGCGCCTCAATGGCGTCCTCGGTCTTGAGCTTGTATTTGTTGACGCCAACGATCACGTCCTTGCCGCTGTCGATGCGCGCCTGCTTCTCAGCGGCTGCTGCTTCAATCTTGAGCTTGGCCCAGCCGCTGTCCACGGCCTTGGTCATGCCGCCCATGGCCTCCACTTCTTCAATGATGGCCCAGGCTTTGTCGGCCATTTCCTGCGTCAGGCTCTCCATCATGTAACTGCCAGCCCAAGGGTCGACCACGTTGGTGATGTGGGTCTCTTCCTGAATGATCAGTTGCGTGTTGCGCGCGATGCGCGCGCTGAATTCAGTGGGGAGCGCAATGGCCTCGTCGAACGAGTTGGTGTGCAGGCTTTGCGTGCCGCCGAACACTGCGGCCATGGCTTCCACCGTGGTGCGCACCACGTTGTTGTAGGGGTCTTGCTCGGTGAGCGACCAGCCCGAGGTCTGGCAGTGCGTGCGCAACATCAAGCTCTTCGGGTTCTTGGCGTCAAAGCCTTTCATGATGCGCGTCCACAGCAGGCGGGCCGCGCGCATCTTGGCGATCTCCAGGTAAAAGTTCATGCCGATCGCCCAGAAGAAGCTCAGGCGCCCGGCGAAGCCGTCCACATCCATGCCCTTGGCGATGGCGGTTTTCACATATTCCTTGCCGTCGGCCAGGGTGAAGGCCAGTTCCAGCGCCTGGTTGGCGCCGGCTTCCTGCATGTGGTACCCCGAGATCGAGATCGAGTTGAACTTCGGCATGTGCTGCGCCGTGTACTCGATGATGTCGCCGATGATCTTCATCGACGGCTCAGGTGGGTAGATGTAGGTGTTGCGCACCATGAACTCTTTCAGAATGTCGTTCTGAATTGTTCCGCTCAATTTGTCTTGAGAAACGCCCTGCTCCTCGGCCGCCACCACGTAGCCCGCCAGCACCGGCAGCACCGCGCCGTTCATGGTCATGGACACGCTCACCTTGTCCAGCGGGATTTCGTTGAACAAGACCCTCATATCTTCCACCGAATCGATGGCCACGCCGGCTTTGCCGACGTCGCCCGTCACACGCGGGTGGTCACTGTCATACCCCCGGTGCGTGGCCAGGTCGAAAGCCACCGACACGCCTTGCCCACCCGCGGCCAACGCCTTGCGGTAAAAGGCGTTGGATTCTTCAGCGGTGGAGAAACCAGCGTATTGCCGAATGGTCCAGGGGCGCACGGCATACATGGTGGCCTGCGGGCCGCGAATAAAGGGCTCGAAACCCGGCAACGTGTTGGTGAACGGCAAGTTGACCGTGTCTTCGGCCGTGTACAGCGGCTTGACGCTGATGCCATCGGGCGTCAGCCAGTTCAGGGCGTTCACATCGCCGCCGGGAGCGGATTTCTGGGCTGCCTTGGTCCAGGCTTCCAGGGTCGCGGGGTTGAATTCGGGCTTGTTCTGGCTCATGGCGGGCGGTGAATTGGTCGGTACAGAAATGACAACGGTGACAACGAAAACAGGCGACATTTTATATCATTCATAATTATTGATGCAAAATATTCCTGCTGACTTACAATCAGCCACTTATAAACGCCCTTCCACACCACCCATGTCTGCCCTGTCACTTGCGCCGCGCGCCCTGTACGAAGAAGTCGCCGAGCTGCTGCGCCAACGCATCTTCAGCCGCGAGCTGGAGCCTGGCAGCTGGATCGACGAGCTCAAGATTGCCGAGGAATACGGCATCAGCCGCACGCCCCTGCGCGAAGCGCTCAAGGTGCTGGCGGCCGAGGGCCTGGTGACCATGAAGGTGCGCCGCGGAGCTTACGTGACAGAAGTGTCCGACAAGGACTTGGCCGACGTGTACCACCTGCTGGCGCTGCTGGAGTCCGACGCCGCCGCCGTGGTGGCCCAGCGCGGCACCGATGCGGAACATGCCGAACTGAAAACGCTGCACGCTGAACTCGAGGCCGCCACCACCGACCGGGATCGGTTTTTTGAGATCAACGAACGCTTTCACATGCGGCTGCTGGAAATCGCCAACAACCGCTGGCGCGAGCAGATGGTGGCCGACCTGCGCAAGGTCATGAAACTCAACCGCCACAACTCGCTGCTCAAAAGCGGCCGCATGGAAGAGTCCCTCGCCGAACACCGTGCGGTCATGGCGGCGCTGCTGGCCCGTGATGCGACCCTTACGCAGCAGCGCATGCACGCGCATTTCCGCAACGGCCTGGAAGCTGCAGCCTGACCGTGTGAACGGCGGGCTGGCGCTGGCCAAGGCTGTGGCCAACGAACCCCAACCCGGCATACTCGCACCCACTCCGGCCCGGGGCCGCTACCTCACCTGCCAGTTGCGTGTGGGAGCCCATCCACACACGGTGCTGCGCCAACGGACCACCCAGGCCGACGGCGCAAGCACGGTGATCGATCTGGGTGCCTCACTGGCTCGCCAACTGGACGCCCACATCCCCGGCTCAAAGAGCTTTCGCGGCATTGACGGTGCCCACATCAAGCTGCACGCGACACCGGCCGACCTCTGGATCTGGCTGCGTGGCACCGACAGTGGGGAACTGTTGATCCGCAGCCGCCATCTGGAAGCCCTGCTGGCACCCGCATTTGACGTGCAGCACATCACCGACACTTGCAACCACGACAACGGCAAAGACCTCACAGGTTACGAAGACGGCGCGGCAAAGCCGCAAGACGAAGAAGCCTTCAGCGCAGCCTTGGCACCCGAATCGGCAAGTCCGCTGGCGGGCAGCAGTATCGTGGCGGTGCAGCGCTGGCACCACATGAGCCGCTTTGAAGCCATACCGCGCCTGCAGCATGACCACACCATTGACCGCGACACGGACAGGAACGAAGAACTGGACGACGGCCTGAACCGAGCCCATGTAAAACGCACGGCCCAGGAAGCTTCGATCCGCAAGCCTTTGTGCTGCGCCGCTCCATGCCTTGGGCTGAAGGCCATGCGGGCGGCTTGGTGTTCACCGCTTTCGACCATTCGTTCGACGCGTTCGAGGCGTTTCTCGGTTGCCTGTCAGGTGCTGAAGACAGCGTGGCAGACGCCCTCTTCACCTTCACCAAGCCCGAACCCGGCGCCTGCTTCTGGTGCCCACCCGTAGCAGACGAGCGGCTCGATTTGCACATCGTGGGTTTGTAAGTGCTCGCGCGCCGGCGAGCGACACATCACTTGCCGTTGATCCCCAGCAACTGGACCTCGAACACCAATGTGGCGTTGGGTGGAATCACGCGGCCAGCGCCACGTTCGCCGTAGGCGATTTGGCTCGGGCAGGTGAGCTTGGCCTTGCCGCCCAGCCGCATGCGCTGCACGCCCTCGGTCCAGCATGGAATCACGCGGTTGAGCGGAAATTCAATCGGGTTTCCCCGCGAATAAGAGCTGTCGAACTCTTTGCCGTCCGCAAAGGTGCCCTTGTAATGCACCTTGACCCTGTCGGAAGCGCCGGGCGACACACCCGTGCCTTCTTTCAGTACGCGGTACACCAGACCCGATTTGGTGACCACCGCGCCGGGCTCTTGGGCAGCGGCTTCCAAAACGGCATTTTGTGCCGCAGCGGGCAACACAATGAGGCTGGCAGCCAGTGCGGCACAGCTGAGCAGAGAACGGTTCATGGCGGGTTCTTTCAAAGGGTTGAAACCAGAGGTTCGGGTTGAGGTTCTTCGCCAGCGGACCTGACGTGCACCTGGGCCATGGCCCAGACTTCGCGCGCCGGCAATGGTTTGAGGTGGTGATCACTCCACACCTGGCGCCACTTGCGCGCACCGTGCAGACCGTGGCGCAGGCCCAGCATGTGGCTGGCAATGGCGTACCAAGGCGCGCCATCCTCCAGTGCGGCCCGCTCCATGTAGTCCAGCATCGCCTGCTCGACCGCTTCGCGGGTCGGCCTTGGGCACGTGTCGTCGCCGTAAAAACGGTTGTCCCAGTCCACCATGAGCCAGGGGTTGTGATACGCCTCGCGCCCGACCATCACGCCGTCCACGTGGCCCAAGTGGTGCGCTATGTGCTCGTGGGTGGTGATACCGCCGTTAACGGCAATCGTGAGGTGCGGAAAGTCGCGCTTGAGCTGGTGGACCAGTTCGTAGCGCAGCGGTGGTATTTCGCGGTTCTCTTTGGGTGACAGGCCTTGCAGCCACGCGTTGCGCGCGTGTACCAGAAACACCTGGCAACCCCCTTCGGCCACAGTGCCCACAAAGTCGCGCACAAAGTCGTAGCTCTCGACCTTGTCGATGCCGATCCGGTGCTTGACCGTTACCGGAATGTCCACCACGTCCACCATGGCTTTGACGCAGTCGCGCACCAGCGCCGCTTCACCCATGAGGCAGGCACCAAATGCACCCCGCAACACGCGCTCACTCGGGCAGCCGCAATTCAAGTTGATCTCGTCATAGCCCCGGACCTGACCCAACTTGGCGCAGGTGGCCAGATCGGCCGGATCGCTGCCGCCGAGTTGCAGCGCCACAGGGTGCTCCTCGGTATTGAAGTTCAGGTGCTGCGCCGCATTGCCGTGGATCAGCGCACCCGTGGTCACCATCTCGGTGTAGAGCAGCGTGTGGCGCGTGAGCAGGCGGTGAAAGTAGCGGCAATGGCGATCGGTCCACCCCATCATCGGGGCAACGGAAAGTCGCCAAGGGGAGTAACTACCGATATGCTGTTGATTTGTATTGCTTTTCATTTATTCTTTCATCAACATCGCAGTCGCTTTTCTACGAATTCTGGGGTATTTACGCTCCACAAGGGCAACTTTTAAGTGCGACTTTTGTGTACAGCTGCACCACCAACGTTCATGCAGTGGCACCGCAGTCACACCTGTGCCATCCATCACCCCACGCGGCGACAAATTTCTGGCCCAAGTACGCATCAAGCAACGCGGGATCATTATTTTTTCAGAGTGAAAGTTTTCGACACGCGTGCTCAGTCGCAGTCCTGCCCCAGCAACCCCAACATCCCCGCCTCATCCATCACCGCAACACCCAGCGCTTGCGCTTTGTCCAGTTTGCTGCCGGCTTCCGCGCCCGCCACCACGTAGTCGGTCTTCTTGCTCACCGAGCCAGCCACTTTGGCGCCTGCGGCTTCCAGCAGGTCTTTGGCCTGGTTGCGGCTGAGGGTGGGGAAGGTGCCGGTGAGCACGAAGGTTTTGCCGGCCAGGGGCTGGGCGGCGCGTTCGGCGGGGGCGCCCTCTTCCCAGTGCACGCCGCAGGCGCGCAGCTGCTCCACCACCTCGCGGTTGTGGGGTTGGTCAAAAAAGGTGCGAATGCTTTGCGCCACCACGGGGCCCACGTCGTTCACTTCGAGCAGCTGTTCTTGGGTGGCGTCCATGACGCGGTCGAGTTGGCCGAAGTGGCGGGCCAGTTCTTTGGCGGTGGCTTCGCCCACATGCCGTATGCCCAGGCCAAACAGAAAGCGTGGCAGCGTGGTGGTTTTGGACTTTTCCAGGGCGGCCAGTATGTTCAGGGCCGACTTGTCGGCCATGCGGTCGAGGTTGGCCAGGGCGGTAAGGCCCAGGCGGTACAGGTCGGGCAGGGTTTTGACCACGCCCGCGTCCACCAGCTGTTCCACCAGTTTGTCGCCCAGGCCTTCCACTTCCACCGCGCGGCGGTGGGCGAAATGCAAGATGGCTTCTTTGCGCTGGGCGCTGCAAAACAGGCCGCCGGTGCAGCGGTAGTCGGCCTCGCCTTCTTCGCGCACGGCGGCGCTGCCGCACACCGGGCACTGGTGCGGCATGGTGAACGGGGGCGGGTTGCCCACGCGTTTGTCGGGCAACACGGCCACCACTTCGGGGATCACGTCGCCCGCGCGGCGCACGATCACCGTGTCGCCCACGCGCACGTCTTTGCGGCGGGCTTCGTCTTCGTTGTGCAGGGTGGCGTTGGTCACGGTCACGTTGCCTACAAACACGGGCGCGAGTTTGGCCACGGGCGTGAGCTTGCCGGTGCGGCCCACCTGCACGTCGATGGCGAGCACAGTGGTGAGCTGCTCTTGGGCCGGGTATTTGTGGGCCACGGCCCAACGCGGCTCGCGGGTGACAAAGCCCAGCTGGCGCTGCAGCGCGAGCGAGTTGACCTTGTAGACGACGCCATCAATGTCGTAGGGCAGTTGGTCGCGGCTGGCGCCGATGCGCTGGTGGAAGGCCACCAGCTCGCTGGCACCGCGGGCGATGGTGGTTTGCTCGGCCACCGGGAAACCCCAGGCTTTGAGTTGCATGAGCAGTTGAAAGTGGGTGTCAAACACCGGCCCGCCTTGTTCGGGCGGCGTCATGTCGCCCAGGCCATAGGCAAAAAAGCTCAAGGGGCGCTGCGCGGCAATGCCCGAGTCCAGTTGGCGCACTGCGCCGGCAGCGGCGTTGCGCGGGTTCACAAAGGTTTTTTCGCCCTTGGCACCGGCCGCGATCTTGGCGCGCTGTTTGTCGTTGAGCGCATCGAAGTCATCGCGGCGCATGTAGACCTCGCCGCGCACTTCCAGCACGGGCGGTGCGTCGGCCGGCAAACGCAGTGGAATCTGCCCGACGGTGCGGATGTTGTGCGTGACGTCTTCGCCCACCTCGCCGTCCCCCCGCGTGGCAGCCTGCACCAGCACGCCGTTTTCATACCGCAGGCTCATGGCCAGGCCGTCAAATTTCAGCTCGGCCACGTATTCCAGCGGGGCATCCGCCTCGGTCAGCCCCAGTCCACGGCGCACCCGGGTGTCAAAATTTCGCGCGCCGCTAGGTTCGGTGTCGGTCTCGGTGTTGATCGAGAGCATGGGAACAGCGTGACGCACCGGCGTGAAGGCGTCCAGCACCCGCCCACCCACCCGCTGGGTGGGCGAATCGGGGGTCAACAGCTCTGGGTGCGCAGACTCCAGCGCCTGCAATTCACGAAACAGCCGGTCGTACTCGGCATCTGGAATTTCAGGTGCGTCCAACGTGTAGTACAGGCGGGCGTGGCGGTTGAGCTGCTGGCGCAACTCGGCCGCGCGCTCGGTCGGCGTGGGCTCAGAAGAAAAGAGATCAGAGGTGCTCATGCAGACAAGCTCACAGCGAGAGAAGTGAATTCAACCCAGAACGCCGCGGAACCGGCTCCGCCGGGCCGCCAGCGTGGCCCCCTTGGGGGTGGCGGGGGGTTAACTAAACAGCCTGCGTGCCTGCGCCGAACCCGCCGCCAGGTCGCGGCTGTCCAGCGCGTCGTACAGGCTTTCCAGGTCGGCGCCGATGCGGTCCATGGTGTCGGTGGACAGCAGTTGCCCGGCGTCGTCGGTGATCACGCCGTCCATGGCTTCTGCCAGCGAGGCGGCGGCCTGGCGCATGCGCACAAACGGCTGCTCGCTGCGCGGCACATGGGTCACTTCCAGCGACAAGGCAATGTCGCGCAAGGCGGTTTTTTCAGGGTCGTCGGCCATGGCGGCCTGCGGGTCAAACGCCAGGCTGAGAAGCGGCGCCTGGCCTTGCTGGCTGCCGGGCAGCACCATGCGACCAGGCAAGGCACCCGTCACAAAGCCCAGGCGGGCGGCGTGCTGTGCCACATAGCCGGGGCTCCAGGCGGCGCGGCGTGCGCGCAGGGTAAAGCCGAGTTGGGCGTCGTGACCGCTGGCGAAGGCGTCGAGCTCACGGGCACGGGCCACCTCGGTGCGCATGTCGGGGAAGTCCGGTGCGGCGCCCACCGCATCGGAAAAGGCCTGAACCTTGACCACAAATTCCGAAAACTCAATGTCGTTGAGCGCACCCGAGCGGTTGGCCAGTTGCACACCGGCTTGCAAGGCGCGGTAGCGCTGGCCCGGGCGAGGCGTTTCCCACTCTCCCGTGGCCTCGCTCTGACCTTCCACCGCAAACGGCTTGCTGCCCACACGGCGGGTACCGGGCAGGGCGGCCAGCAGAGCGTCACCCGACACTTCGCCTTCCAGCGACAGTGGGGTGATCACGTCAATCAGTGCGTCGAGGCTGGCTTTCTTCTCCGGTGGGTTGACCACATGACTGAGCGTGACGGGCACCTGCGGTGGTGGCAGGCGCTCGTCATCGGCCATGGAAGGACCACCGCTGGGGCTGTCCAAACCGTCGCCCAGGATCGGATCGATGCGACGGGTACCGGAGCCACGGGCATCGTTGCCGTAGACGGCGTTTGTGCTGTCGTCGTCAACACCGGCCGCTGGGTGGCCACCGCCGTCCTGTACCCGCTCGACGGCTGTTCGCGGTGCGCTTTTCCGGGTGATCCAGGCGTTGTAGGCGACCACGCCCGCCAGCACGAGACCGCCGATGATGGCCAGACTGATTTGCAGTGTGCTCATGGTGCTTGGGACTTGGTTTTAGGTGGACTCAATCATGCCGGCGGCGGACTCCATGTCCACCGCCACGATACGGGAAACGCCCTGCTCCTGCATGGTCACGCCAATCAGTTGTTCGGCCATTTCCATGGCGATTTTGTTGTGGCTGATGAACAGGAACTGGGTGCCTTTTTTGCTCATGCTGGTCACCAGCTTGGCGTACCGTTCGGTGTTGGCGTCGTCCAGCGGCGCGTCCACCTCGTCCAGCAGGCAAAACGGCGCGGGGTTGAGCTGAAAAATGGCAAATACCAGCGCAATGGCCGTCAGGGCTTTTTCACCGCCCGAGAGCAGGTGAATGGTCTGGTTTTTCTTGCCGGGCGGCTGCGCCAGCACCTGCACGCCAGCGTCCAGAATCTCCTCGCCCGTCATCACCAGGCGGGCATTGCCACCACCAAACAGCTCGGGGAACATGCGCCCGAAATGGCCGTTGACCGTTTCAAACGTGCTGCCCAGCAGCTCGCGGGTTTCGCCGTCGATCTTCTTGATCGCGTCTTCCAGCGTGTTCATGGCTTCCACCAGGTCGGCCGACTGCGCGTCCAGAAAGGTTTTGCGCTCGCTCGCGGCGGTCAACTCGTCCAGCGCGGCCAGGTTCACCGCACCCAGCGCCTGGATTTCGCGGTGCATGCGGTCGATCTCGCTTTGCAGCCCGGTCAGGCGCACATTGCCCTCGGTCACGCTTTGTGCCACGGCGGCCAGATCGGCTTCGGCCTCGGTCAGCAGTTGGCTGTATTGCTCCACCCCCAGGCGGGCGGCCTGTTCTTTGAGCTGGAAGTCGGTGATACGGTTGCGCAGCGGCTCCAGCTCCCGCTCCAGTTTCAGGCGGCGTTCGTCGCTGGCGCGCAGTTTGGCGGTGAGGCCGTCGTAGTCGCTGCGCAGCGCGCCCAGCGCTTGCTCGCGTTCCATCTTCAAGGCCAGCGCGCTTTGCAGCCCGCCTTGGGCCGCAGCGTCGTTCAGGCGGGCGAGTTCGTCGCGGGCGCGCTGCTCTTCCTCGGCCAGCGACTTTTCCTGGCTGGCTGCCGTTTCCAGCGAACGCTGCAGCTCACCCTGGCGCGCTTGCAGGCTGCGCAGGGCAAAGGTGGCCTCCTGGGCGGTGCGCTCCAGCGTGCGTTGCTGCTCGCGGGCCTGGTTCAGGGCGCGCTCGGCGTCAATCACCTTGTCGTCCAGCTGGGCGTGGCGTTCCTGGCTGTCGGCCAATTGCATGTCCAGCTCTTCGAAGCGGGCTTCGGCGGTCACGCGGCGTTCTTGCAGCTCATCGAGCTGGGCGTCCACCTCGGCCATGTCGCCCGCAATTTGCTCGCTGCGCGCGCGGGTTTGCTCGGCCAGCTGGGCCAGGCGCAGGGCTTCCACCTGCAGTTCGTGGGCCCGGGTGCGGGCTTCGGCGGCTTCGCGGCGGGCGCTCACAAGGCGCTGCGAAGCGTCGGCATAGGCAGCCTCGGCGCGCACCAGCGCGGTGCGGGCCTGTTCGGCCATGAGCGCCTGGGCGCGCACGGCTTTTTCCAGGTGCTCAATTTCTTGTGCCCGGGCCAGCAGGCCGGCCTGCTCGCTGTCGGGGGCGTAAAAGCTCAGGCTGTGAGCGGTGACGGCGTGACCGCCGGGCACAAAGATGACTTCACCGGCCTGCAAGTGGCTGCGCTGCGCCAGCGCTTCTTCCAGCGTGGTGGCGGTCAGGCAACCGTGCAGCCATTCGCCCAGCAGGGCTTGCTGGGGCGCGTCTTGTTGGCGCAGCCAGGTAACCAGCGGTTTCAGGCCGGTGGCGCTGGCCGCAGCAGGCACCGGCGCAACACTGGCAGGCGGGTTGTAAAAAGCCAGTTTGGCGGGCGGCGCGTCGTTGCCAAAGGCCCGCATCATGTCCAGGCGCGACACCTCCAGCGCGCCCAGGCGCTCGCGCAGTGCGGCTTCCAGGGCATTTTCCCAGCCGGGTTCCACATGCAAACGGCTCCACAGCGCTTGCAGTCCGTCCAGCCCGTGCTTGGCCAGCCAGGGCCGCAGCTTCCCGTCGGTGCGCACCTTGTCTTGCAGCGCCTTAAGCGCTTCCAGCCGGGCCGTCAGCTCCGACTGCCGGGCCGACTCCTGGTTCACCGCCTGCTGCGCGGTGCGGCGCTCGTCGTCCAGCCGGGGCACGCTGTCTTGCAGTTCCTGCAACACGGCGTCGTTCAGTTCGGTCAGCTCTTGCGCGCTGGCCAGCTGGGCCTGTGCTTCCTGCAAACGGGATTCGTCGGGCGCTGCCAGGGCATTGCGATCGGCCATCAGCCGCTCGCGGCGCTGGTTGAGCTGGCGGCTTTGCTCTTCAATGCTGCGTTGCTCGGCGGCCAACACCTGAATGTGCTGCTGCACCTGCGTCACGCTGGTGCGCTGTTCGTTGGCGCGGGCCTGGGTCTGGCGCAGGCGGTCTTCCAGCGCGGGCAAGGCCATGCCCTGCTCTTCGCCTTGCGCTGCCAGCACGACCGACTTGTCTTCGGCTTCCAGCATGGCTTCGGCCAGTTGCTCCAGTTCCACGCCAGCGTCTTCGCTGCGGGTGCTCCAGGCGCTGATCTGCTCTTTAAGCTGCACCAGGCGTTGTTCCACCCGCTGGCGACCTTCCACCACAAAGCGGATTTCAGCCTCCAGCTTGCCCACTTCAGCGGTGGCTTCGTACAGCCTGCCCTGGGCCTGGTTCACCTGATCGCCGGCGGCGTAGTGCGCCTGCCGGATGGTTTCCAGCTCGGACTCCACCCGGCGCAGGTCGGCCGTGCGCGACTCCAGGTCGTTGAGCGCCTGCGCGGCGTCGTTTTTCACCCTGGCCTGGTCGGCGTCGGCCTCACTGCGCTTCAAAAACCACAGCTGGTGCTGCTTGAGCGTCGCGCCAGCTTGCAGGGTTTTGTAGCGCGCGGCCACCTCGGCCTGCTTTTCCAGCTTGTCCAGATTGGCGTTGAGTTCGCGCAAGATGTCTTCGACCCGCGTGAGGTTCTCGCGCGTATCGGCCAGGCGGTGCGCGGTTTCGCGGCGGCGCTCTTTGTATTTGGAAACACCGGCGGCTTCTTCGAGAAACAGGCGCAGCTCTTCGGGCTTGCTTTCAATGATGCGGCTGATGGTGCCCTGGCCAATGATGGCGTAGGCGCGCGGGCCCAGGCCGGTGCCCAGAAACACGTCTTGCACGTCGCGCCGGCGCACCGACTGGTTGTTGATGTAATAGCTGCTGGTGCCGTCGCGCGTGAGCACGCGCTTGACGGCAATTTCACCAAACTGGCCCCACTGGCCTCCGGCGCGGTGGTCGGCGTTGTCGAACACCAGCTCCACGCTGGAGCGGCTGGCGGGCTTGCGGCTGTTGGTGCCATTGAAGATCACGTCCTGCATGGACTCGCCACGCAGCTCGGAAGCTTTGGACTCGCCCAGCACCCAGCGCACCGCATCCATGATGTTGGACTTGCCGCAGCCATTGGGCCCCACCACGCCCACCAACTGGCCAGGCAGCATGAAGTTGGTTGGTTCGGCGAAGGATTTGAACCCGGATAACTTGATCGAGTTGAGGCGCACGGGAATTCGGTCGCGGAAGGCTAACTGTTTGATTTGTAACGAAAATCCACCCCACGCAGGGGCTGGACAGCAATGCTCATGATACCGTGTCCACCCACCCCAAAGCCTGAATGCGCCCCGCGCCAGCGGCCCTGCGGCGTGCCTTGGGATAATGCACGCCATGAATCCCAAGTTGTCCCTATTGCAGCCCTACCCCTTCGAGCGGCTGCGCAAGCTGTTTGCCGACGTCACCCCCAACCCGGACTACCGCCCCATCAGCCTGGGCATAGGCGAACCCAAACACGCCACACCCGACTTTCTCAAGCAGGCCTTGGCCGCCGCGCTCGACACCGGACTGACCACGTACCCCGCCACCGCCGGTGAGCCCGCGCTGCGCGAAGCCTGCGCCGCCTGGTTGCAGCGCCGCTACGGCGTGAGCGTGAACCCCGCCACCCAGGTACTGCCGGTGAACGGTTCGCGCGAGGCCTTGTTTGCCTTCGCCCAGACGGTGATTGACCCAACCCAGCCGGGCGCCACGCTGGTGTTCCCCAATCCGTTCTACCAAATCTACGAGGGTGCGGCGTTCTTGAGCGGTGCCCGCCCGCACTACGTGGCCAGCGACCCGGCCCGCAATTTCGCGGTGGACTGGGACAGCGTGCCCGAAGCGGTGTGGGCGCAGACACAACTGATTTTTGTGTGCTCGCCAGGCAACCCCACCGGCGCCGTGATGCCGTTGGACGAATGGAAAAAGCTTTTTGACCTGAGCGACCGTTTTGGCTTCGTGATTGCGTCGGACGAGTGCTACAGCGAAATTTACTTCCGCGATGAGCCGCCGCTGGGCGGTCTGGAAGCGGCGCGGCAACTGGGCCGCACCGACTTCAAAAACCTGCTGATGTTCACCAGTCTGTCCAAGCGCAGCAATGTGCCGGGGCTGCGCAGCGGCTTTGTGGCGGGCGACGCTGAGCTGATCAAGCCGTTTTTGCTCTACCGCACCTACCACGGCGGCGCCATGAGCCCGGCCGTGCAAGCCGCCAGCGCGGCGGCCTGGAACGACGAAGCCCACGTGGTGGACAACCGCCGCCAGTACTGCGAAAAATTTGCCCAGGTGACGCCAGTGCTGGCGCAGGTGCTGGACGTTTCCTTGCCCGATGCCGCGTTTTACCTCTGGGCCGAGGTGCCCACGGTGTTTGCAGGCCGCCTGCCCGGGCTCACGGCCGACGAAGCCTTCGCCCGCGAATTGCTGGCTCAATACAATGTGACGGTTTTGCCGGGCAGTTACCTGGCCCGCGAAGTGGCCGGCATCAACCCGGGCAAGGCCCGCATCCGCATGGCGCTGGTGGCCGAACCCGCCGAGTGCCTGGAAGCCGCAGGGCGCATCAACGCATTTGTGTTCCACAACGACTGAAGCCGTTACGCCCTCCTTTTGACCCTTTCTTTTCCTTCACCGAGTTTGAAACCATGACCCAACAACTGCAAACCCTGATCGACACCGCCTGGGACAACCGCGCCGAACTCTCCCCCGCCTCTGCGCCCAAAGAGGTGCTGGACGCGGTGGAACACGTGATTGCCGAGCTGAACGTGGGCAAGCTGCGCGTGGCCACCCGCGAAGCCGTGGGCCAGTGGACGGTGCACCAGTGGATCAAAAAGGCCGTGCTGCTGTCGTTCCGACTGAAAGACAACGAAATGATGCGCAGCGGCGACCTCGCGTTTTACGACAAGGTACAGACCAAGTTTGCCCACCTGAGTGAAGCCGAGATGAAGGCGACCGGCGTACGCGTGGTGCCACCGGCCGTGGCCCGCCGCGGCAGCTTCATCGCCAAAGGCGCGATCCTCATGCCCAGCTACGTGAACATTGGCGCCTATGTGGGCGAAAACACCATGGTGGACACCTGGGCCACCGTGGGCTCATGCGCGCAGATCGGCAAAAACGTGCACCTCTCGGGCGGCGTCGGCATTGGCGGCGTGCTGGAGCCGCTGCAGGCCGGCCCCACCATCATTGAGGACAACTGCTTCATCGGCGCCCGCTCCGAGGTGGTTGAAGGCGTGGTGGTGGAAGAAAACTCGGTGATCTCGATGGGCGTGTACATTGGCCAGAGCACCCCGATTTACGACCGCACCACGGGTGAAGTGAGCTACGGACGCATCCCGTCGGGCTCGGTGGTCATCAGCGGCAGCCTGCCCAAAGACGGCGGAAAGTACAGCCTGTATGCGGCCATCATCGTCAAGCGCGTGGACGCCCAGACGCGCAGCAAAACCAGCTTGAACGACTTGTTGCGGGATTGATGGTCCCCCTGCGCCGTTTCGCGGCTTCCCCCCAGGTGGACAACACCTGCAGCCCGGCAAAGCCGGTTCTGCGGTGTTCTGGGTTTCTGGCATGGTCGCCGATCACGAATCTGTTTTTTCCTTGTAAGGACACGGCATGAGCAGCGGAACGATGGAGCGCATCCTGCGCCTGATGGCGGATAAAAAGGCTTCGGACGTGTACCTGTCGGCGAACGCTCCGGCCATGATCAAGATCAACGGCCAGACCCTGCCGATCAACAGCCAGATACTGCCGCCCGAAGCGCCGCGCAACCTGTTGAGCGAAATCGTGCCGGCAACGCGCATGGAAGAATTGCTGGATACCGGCGAGCTCAACATGGCCGTGCGGCTGGACAGCGCAGGCAACTTCCGGGTCAGTGCCTTTCGCCAGCGCGGCCACTACGCTGTCGTGATGCGTTTTGTGCCGGACGATGTGCCGCCACTGGACTCGCTCAACGTGCCACCCATCCTGGGTGATCTGGTGATGGAAAAGCGTGGCCTTGTGCTTATGGTGGGCGCCACGGGCGCCGGCAAGACCACCACGCTGGCGGCCATGATTGACCATCGTAACCAACGCGCCGCGGGCCACATTCTCACCATTGAGGACCCGATCGAGTATATGTACCGCAACAAGAAGTCGGTCGTCAACCAACGCGAGATCGGAACCGATACCGCCTCGCTGCAGGTTGGCCTGAAAAACGCCCTGCGCCAGGCGCCCGACGTGATCTTGATTGGAGAAATCCGCGACCGCGAAACCATGTCTGCTGCGATTGCATATGCCCAGTCCGGGCACCTGTGCCTAGCCACCATGCATGCCAACAACAGCTACCAGGCGCTCAACCGCATCCTGAGCTTCTACCCCGTCGAGGTGCGCCCCACCATGCTGGGCGACCTTTCCGCGGCCTTGCGGGCCATCATCTCTCAACGCCTTTTGCGCACGCACGCGGGCGGACGCGTTCCGGCCGTGGAGGTCATGCTCAACACCACGCTGATCTCCGACCTGATCCAGAAAGCCGATTTTTCGGGTGTCCGCGAGGCCATGGAGCAGTCGCTGGCCGAGGGCTCTCAGAGCTTTGAGCAGGATTTGGCGCGGCTCATCACCGACGGCCTGGTTTCTCGCGACGAAGGTCTGGCCCAGGCCGATTCACCCAACAACCTCATGTGGCGCCTCCAGAACGACTTCAACACGCCGAAATCAAAGCCGTCGCCGTCCCTTTCGGAAGATGAGCACAGCGACAACGCGACCTTCACCGAGTTCACGCTCGACGTCAAATTCTGAGCCGATGAACAACGCCACTCTGCGACTGACCGAAGAACTGATTGCCCGTCCCTCTGTCACCCCACGGGACGAAGGTTGCCAGGCGGTGATCGCCCGTCGCCTGTCAGCGCTGGGTTTCGTCTGCGAGACCATCGAAAGCGGCCCGACCGACTTCCGGGTCACCAACCTTTGGGCGCGTCTGGGCAGCGGCCAGCAACCGACCCTGATCTTTGCGGGCCACACGGACGTGGTTCCCACCGGTCCCGTCAGCGCTTGGGCCAGCGACCCGTTTGTGCCAACGCACCGCGACGGCAAGCTGTACGGCCGCGGCGCCAGCGACATGAAAGCCTCGCTCGCTGCCATGGTGGTGGCTTGCGAAGAATTCGTGGCAGCCCAGCCCTCCCCGGCGATCGACATCGCTTTCTTGCTCACCAGCGACGAAGAAGGCCCGGCGCTGGACGGCACCGTGGTGGTGTGCCGCGAGCTGCAGCGCCGCAACGAGCGCATGGACTGGTGCATTGTGGGCGAGCCCACATCGGTGGAGCGCACCGGCGACATGATCAAGAACGGCCGCCGCGGGACCATGAGCGGCAAGCTCACGGTGAAGGGCATTCAAGGCCACATTGCCTATCCCCACATGGCGAAGAACCCCATCCACATGGCGGCTCCGGCCCTGGCCGAGCTGGCCGCCACGACCTGGGACGCCGGCAATGCCTATTTCCCGCCCACCAGCTGGCAGATCAGCAACATCCACGGCGGCACGGGCGCGAGCAACGTCATACCGGGCACCGTGGTGGTTGACTTCAACTTCCGTTTTTCAACCGAATCCACCCCCGAGGGTTTGCAGCAGCGCGTGGCCGACATCCTTCAGCGCCACGGCCTGCACGCGGGTGCCGACTACGAACTGACCTGGACCCTTGGCGGCCTGCCATTCCTCACCGCGCCCGGCACCCTGGTGGACGCCGTACGGGCAGCGATTCACGCTGAAACCGGTCTGACCACCCAGCTGTCCACCACCGGCGGCACCAGCGACGGGCGCTTCATCGCGCAAGTCTGCCCGCAGGTGATCGAGCTGGGCCCGCCCAACGCCACCATCCACAAAATCGACGAATGCGTGGCGGTGGCCGACATCGAGCCCCTGAAAAACATCTACCGGCGCACCCTGGACAACCTGGCCCAAGCAGCCAGCGCCAGCCGCTGAACGCTCCATCGGACATCCGTTTGAAACTGCAAGAACTTCTGACCGAGGCCGCCCACAGCCTCGATGCGGCCCAGCTGGCCTACGGCCACGGCACCACCAACGCCCAGGACGAAGCCGCCTGGCTGGTGCTGTGGCAACTCGGCCTGCCGCTGGACAGCGACCTGGACACCCTGGCCGAGCAGCCTGTTTCGCCCGAACAACATGCTGCGGTGCGCTCGCTTGTGCAACGCCGCATCGACACCCGCGAACCCGCGGCCTACCTCACGCAGGAAGCCTGGCTGCAAGGCGTGCCGTTTTACGTGGACCGCCGCGCCATCGTGCCGCGCAGTTTCATTGCCGAGCTGATCGCTGAAGGCAGCATTGACCACTGGCTGGGCGCTCATACACGCACCGTGCTCGACCTGTGCACCGGCAACGGCAGCCTGGCGGTGCTGGCGGCCCTGGCCTGGCCCGACGTGCAGGTCACCGGCGCCGACATTTCTTCCGACGCCCTGGCCGTGGCCCGCATCAACGTGGACCAGCACGGCCTGCAAGAGCGCATCACCCTCACCGAGTCGGACGGCCTGGCGGCCTGCCCCGGTCCTTGGGACCTGGTGCTGTGCAACCCGCCGTATGTGAACGCCGCCAGCATGAGCGCCCTGCCCGCCGAATACCGCGCCGAGCCCGAACTGGCGCTGGCCGGTGGTGCCGATGGCATGGATTTCATCCGCACCCTGCTGCGCGACCTGCCCGCGCGGCTCAGCCCGCAGGGTGTGCTGGTTCTTGAAATTGGCAACGAGCGCGAACATTTCGAAGCGGCCTTCCCCCAACTGGAAACCGTCTGGCTGAGCACCAGCGCAGGCGACGACCAGGTCCTCCTTCTCACCTTTGACTCCCTTTCGGCGCTGGCAGCATCGCCCTCGCCCCATCCATGATCACGCTCAAAAACCTTGTCCTTCGTCGCGGCACGAAGATCCTGCTCGATGGCGCCTCGTGCACCATCAACCCCGGTGAAAAAGTAGGCTTGGTCGGCCGCAACGGCGCGGGCAAGTCCAGCCTGTTTGGTCTGCTCAACCACACCCTTCACGAAGACAAAGGCGACTTTTACGTGCCGGCCCAGTGGCGCATGGCCCAGGTGGCCCAGGACATGCCTGAAACCGACATGCCCGCCACGCAGTTCGTCATTGAAGGCGATGTGACGTTGCTGGCGGCCCAGTCCGAAGTGGCCGCCGCCGAAGAAAGTGGCGACGGTGAACGCATGGCCAACGCCTACATGGCGCTGCACGACGCCGGCGCGCACGACGCACCGGCGCGCGCGCAAGCGCTCATTCTGGGTCTGGGTTTTCGCACCGACGAACTGGAGCACCCGGTCAACAGCTTTTCCGGCGGCTGGCGCATGCGCCTGCAACTGGCCCGTGCCCTGATGTGCCCGAGCGACCTCCTGCTGCTCGACGAACCCACCAACCACCTGGACCTGGACGCCCTGGTCTGGCTGGAAGCCTGGCTCAAGCGCTACGAAGGCACCATGCTCGTGATCAGCCACGACCGCGAGTTTCTGGACGCCGTGACCGATGTCACCATCCATATTGAGCGCGCGCAGCTCACGCGCTATGGCGGCAACTACAGCCGCTTTGAAGACATGCGCGCCGAACAAATGGCGCTGCAGGCCACCGCCTATTCCAAGCAGCAGGACAAGATGGCGCACCTGCAAAAGTTCATTGACCGCTTCAAGGCCAAGGCCAGCAAGGCCAAGCAGGCACAAAGCCGCGTGAAAGCGCTGGAGCGCATGGAAAAAATTGGCCCGGTGCTGGCCGACGCCGAATTCACCTTCGAGTTCAGCGAACCACAAAACCTGCCCAACCCCATGCTGGCGATGCAGGACGTGAGCTTTGGCTACCCCCCGGCGGTGGAAGGCGGCGAGCCCACACTGATCGTGCGCAACGTCAGCAAATCGGTGCTGGCCGGGCAGCGCATCGGCATTCTGGGTGCCAACGGCCAGGGCAAGTCCACCGTGGTGAAGACCATTGCGCGCGACCTGCAGGCGCTGGCCGGCACCATCACCGAAGGCAAGGGCCTCAATATTGGCTACTTTGCGCAGCAAGAACTCGACGTGCTGCGCCCGGCCGACACGCCGCTGGAGCACATGATTCGCCTGGTGCGCGAGTGCACGGCCGAAGGCCGCCTGAGCGGCCAGGCCACGCGCGAGCAAGACCTGCGCGGCTTCCTCGGCAGCTTCAACTTCACGGGCGACCAGGTGAAACAGGCCGTGGGCAGCATGAGCGGCGGCGAGAAAGCCCGCCTGGTGCTGTGCATGATCGTGTGGCAGCGCCCCAACCTGCTGCTGCTGGACGAACCCACCAACCACCTGGATCTGGCCACGCGCGAAGCGCTGTCCATGGCGCTCAACGAGTTTGAAGGCACCGTCATGCTGGTCAGCCACGACCGCGCCTTGCTGCGCGCCGTGTGTGATGAGTTCTGGCTGGTCTCGCGCGGCGGCATCGAGCCGTTTGACGGCGATCTGGACGACTACCAGCGCTACCTGCTCGACATGGCAAAGCAGTCGCGTGAAACCCAGCGCCAGGAGCAACGAGACCAGCAGCGCAACAGCACACCGGTGGCCGCCGCACCCCAGGCAGCCAGCGGCAAGGCGTTTGTCGCAGTTGCAGGGCCAGCCCCAGTGTCTACCACGGTAGATCTTCAGTCACTCACCAGCCGCAGTCCGGAGCAGCGACGCCAGGATGCCCTGCACCGGCAGCAAGTCGCCGAAAAAACACGACCATTGAAGAAAGAACTGGAGCAGACCGAGAAACGCATGGCGGTGCTGGCGCTGGAAAAGACCAAGCTGGAAACGGCACTGAGCCAGCCATTGAACCCTGGCGATATCGCCGACGCGGGCCGCCGCCTGAAAGCCGTCAACGACGAAACCGACTTGCTGGAAGCCCGCTGGCTTGAACTGACGGAGGCCATTGACACAGCCAGCGCCTGAAGGGAGAAAATAGCCCGGCAATGACCAAGCATTGCAGTTCTCACAAGCCATCCGTTCAACAACCGAAAGCAGGTTTTCACCATGATGTCCATTCTCGGCACCCTTATCATTGGTCTTATCGCCGGTTTCGTCGCCCGAGCGCTCAAACCCGGCGATGACGGCATGGGGTGGATCATGACCGCCGTCCTGGGCGTCCTCGGTTCCTTTGTCGCCAGTTATCTGGGTGCAGCCCTGGGACTCTACGCCCCCGGGCAGGCGGCTGGCTTCATCGCGTCGGTGATCGGCGCGGTGGTGCTGCTGGTGATCTACGGTTTGATCAAAAAGAAGTGACCGGCTTCCACTGCGCCATCCGCGTGACCTGACCGCTGGGCACGGACATGCGCAAGCTTGTTTTTTGGTGTGCGTTGGCTACGGTCGTCGTGCTGTCACTGTTGCCCGTGCCCATGTTGCCCCCGGTGTTCAATTTTTGGGACAAAGCGCAACACGCTCTGGGTTTTTTCGGGTTAACCTTATTGGCGCTGCTGGCCTACCCCGACAAGTCGCTGCGCCAACTGGCCGTGGGTTTGCTACTGGCTGGCGGGTTCATTGAACTGGCCCAGTCGGCCTCCGGCTGGCGAAATGGTGACTGGCTGGATCTCGTCGCCGATGCGGTTGGTGTCGGTATGGCGGTCGCTTTGTGGCTGTGCTGGCCACCCAGGTCATCCACCTGAATCACCCATCGCGGTCGTTTCGTTGCTCACGTGATGTCACTCAAAAATCCGCTCTCACGCCATGTCCAGGCCTGCGCGGCACACTGCGATTGATTCATGTCACAGCGTCAGCCAACCCCCACCCTTCCCTGGCTCGAGCCGGGTCAGGCGTTTCCCCCGGTAGAGCAGGCATGGGGGTCGCAAGACCCTGCTCCAGGCTTGCTGGCAGCCGGCGGCGTGCTGGACGTGCCCACGTTGGTGCTCGCCTACTCGCAGGGCATTTTTCCCTGGTACAGCAAGGGTCAACCCATCTTGTGGTGGAGCACCGACCCGCGCATGGTGCTGCGGACCGATGCGTTTCGTCTGCACCGATCGTTGCGCAAGAGCATCCAGAACCTGCTGCGGGCCGGCCGTTTGGAGTTGCGTTTTGACGGCGACTTCGAACGGGTGATCCGCATGTGCGCGCACACGCCGCGTGCCGGCCAGCAAGGCACCTGGATTGTGCCGGCCATGGTCGAAGCCTATCTTCGGTTGCACCAGGCTGGCTTGGCGCACAGCGTGGAAACCTGGATCGACGGAGAACTTGTGGGCGGACTCTATGCCATCAACCTCGGTGTGATGGTGTTTGGCGAATCCATGTTCAGCCGGGAGAGCAATGCATCCAAAATCGCGCTGGCGGCACTGGTCGCGTTTTGTCGGGCTCAGCACATTCCCCTCATCGACTGCCAGCAAAACACACCACACCTCGCGTCGCTGGGTGGAGAACTCATGTCACGTCCGGTGTTTTTCCAGCACGTTCGAAAGGCCGTGCAACAGCCCGCACCCGACTGGAAATTTGAGCCGATATACTGGCAAAAAATTCTTGGCGACCACTGCCCACCCGCGTGACGCACCTCAAAGAACTCCCGCTGCAGGCGCTGCAGTTTTATGCCACGGCGCCCTACCCTTGCAGCTATCTGCCGGGCCGCCAGGCCCGTTCGCAGGTGGCCACGCCCAGTCACCTCATCCATAACGACGCCTATTCCGACCTTGTGGCCCGAGGGTTCCGGCGCAGCGGCATGTTCACCTACAGGCCTTACTGCGACGGGTGCAAGGCGTGCGTTCCCCTGAGGATTCCAGTTGCCGCGTTCAAACCCAGCCGGAGCCAACGCCGCAGCCTGGGTCAGCACGCGACCCTCCAAACCAGGGTGCTCAAGCTGTGCTACGTTCCTGAGCATTACCAGTTGTACCTGCGCTACCAGAACAGCCGGCACGCTGGCGGTGGCATGGACCACGACAGCATCGACCAGTACACACAGTTTCTCCTCCAGAGCCGTGTGAACTCTCGCCTGGTCGAGTTTCATGAATCTGCTCCAGATGGGACGCTGGGCCCGTTGAAGATGGTGTCCATTGTCGATGTGCTGAACGACGGATTGTCCGCGGTCTACACCTTCTACGAACCTGATGACCGAGCCAGCTACGGCACCTATGGCGTGCTGTGGCAGGTCGAGCAAGCCCGCACACTGGACTTGCCCTATGTGTACCTGGGTTACTGGATCGCTCAAAGCAACAAGATGAACTACAAGGCCGCCTACCGCCCACACGAACGGCTGGTGAACGGCGATTGGGTGCGCAGCAGCGATTAAAGCCCCGAGGGTTTCGCGATCGGTGTCTGATTCATGATCGGGGCCTTGCTCCGGAACATCGTCCGTCTGGCAGCATGTAATTTCATCTCGTAAAATAATAACAACCCTTGCTGAGCCCATGACCAAACGATCCGACAACCTGCCCACCACACCCACCGTTCAGGTGATTGAACGCATGTTCAATCTGCTGGAGGTGCTAGCCTCGCGAGCGGATCCGGTATCACTGAAAGAAATCAGTGAGAAGACGGGGTTGCACCCATCGACCGCACACCGCATCCTGAACGACCTGACTATTGGGCGTTTTGTGGACCGCCCTGAGGCCGGCAGCTACCGGTTGGGTATGCGCTTGCTCGAGTTGGGCAATCTGGTGAAGGCACGCCTGAGTGTGCGCGATGCCGCCCTGGTTCCCATGCGCGAGCTGCACAAGCTGATTCAACAGCCAGTGAACTTGAGCATGCGCCAAGGAGATGAGATTGTTTATGTCGAAAGGGCTTACAGCGAGCGCTCTGGCATGCAGGTGGTGCGAGCCATCGGCGGCCGTGCGCCGCTGCATCTCACCTCGGTGGGCAAGTTGTTTCTCGCCGCGGATGATCCTCAGCGCGTTCGTTCCTACGCCGCGCGTACGGGGCTGGTGGGCAATACGCGCAACAGCCTGACGCAACTAGCGACCCTGGAACGTGAGCTCAGCCAATGCCGCCAGGCCGGCGTGGCCCGAGACAACGAGGAGCTGGAGTTGGGCGTGCGCTGTATGGCGGCAGGGATTTACGACGATCAGTGCAAGCTGGTCGCAGGCTTGTCCATCTCAGCCCCTGCCGACCGCATTGACGAAAACTGGGTGCTCAAGCTTCGTGCCACAGCGGCCGAGATCTCTGCGGCGCTGGGTTGCCCCAAGGCCCATCTGGCTGCGACACGGCTCGAGCCCCGGTAAGCGTCCAGATGATCACGAAAAAACGGTCCCGAGGGACCGTTTTTCGCGGGTAGCGCGTTTTACAGCCGCTCAGCCTTGTGGCCGGATAAAAGCGGCCTTAATGGTCTGCGCCTCGACCCAGCGCCGCACGCGCTCAGCGTCCTGCACACGGTTGAGCTTGCCTGCAGAATCGAGAAACACCATGATGACCTTGCGCCCCGCCACCTTGGCCTGCATGACCAGGCAGCGGCCAGCTTCGGAGATGTAACCGGTTTTTTGCAACCCGATGTCCCATTCGGGGCTGCGAATCAGCCGGTTGGAATTGTTGTACTGCAGCGTGCGATGTCCGAGCGCCAGTTGATGACTGGGTGAAGTGGACAGGTCACGCAGAATCGGGCGCTCATAAGCAACCGACACCAGGGTCGCCAGATCCCGGGCACTTGACTGGTTCTGACTCATCAAACCCGTTGGTTCAACGTAGCGCGTGTCGTGCATGCCCAGTTCACGGGCTTTGCTGTTCATCAGCCCAACAAAGTGCCGCATGCCGCCCGGGAAGGTGCGCCCCAGTGCATGCGCCGCCCGGTTTTCGCTGGACATCAGCGCCAAATGCATCATTTCACCGCGGGTCAGGGTTGAGCCCACGGCGAGACGCGAGCTGCTGCCCTTGTAGGTGTCGACGTCGTCTTGTGTAATGGTGATGGGCTCGTCCATGGACAGGTTGGCGTCGGCAATCACCAGACCCGTCATCAATTTGGTCAACGACGCAATGGGCAAAACCGCAGAGTCGTTTTTGCTGAACAGAACTTCATTGGTGTCCTGATCAATCACCAGCGCCACGCTGGAGTTCAGGTCCAGGGCGTCGCCGCTGCCCCGCAGTCCCAGGCGCTCACCCGTGGACAACCTGGAAACGGCAGCGACCCGGGTCAGGGAAGCAGACGGCATGCTGCGTGAGGCAACCTTGTTTTCAATGTTTTTGCCCTTGGCAAGCGACGAATTTTCGCCAGTTTTTTTAGCTGCTGCCGCTCGTGCATGGCGACTGCCCGAATTGACTTGCTTGGACTCGATCTTGGCGAGCTTTTTGTTGTGCTGAACTTTGGCGAGCTTGGCTTTCGCCGGAGTCTTGGCTGCGACTGCCTTTTCCCGAGAAGGTTTTTTCTGGGCAACGCTCTTTGCCTGCACCGGTTTCTTCTTCGCGGCAACTTGGGCAGAAGGCGCCTTTTTGGCCTTCTGCACCTGATTTTTATCAGATGCTGCGGCGGCCGTGGCTGGCACCGCCAGTGCGGTTGTCAGCGCGAGCGCGCACGCAAAACGGATGGCTTTTTGAAAGCGGTTTACGCAAAAGTTCATTGTTCCACTCCAGCCAACGGAATTGTGCTGGAGTGAAGTATAGACAAAATGAAAAAAACTAGCAATATCAATTGCTTGTGTAACCTTGTTCAATAAAAGCGGGAGAAAGATACATGTTTGTTGCCTTCTCCGACTGGATTTAACAAGTTACACCTAAGTTGTTGATTTATAAGAGTTTCAACCTTGCGCCGAGACCTTTTCAGATTTGCTTTGCAACTTGTTGAGGGCGCTCAGATACGCTTTGGCAGACGCAACAACAATATCCGGGTCGGCTCCCACACCGTTAACGACCCGGCCGCCGTGCTGCAAACGCACCGTCACCTCACCCTGGCTCTCGGTCGAGCCACTGGTGATTGCGTTGACCGAGTAGAGAACCATTTCGGCACCACTCTTCAGCTGGCTCTCTATGGCCTTGAGTGAAGCATCCACAGGCCCGTTGCCGTCGGACTCACAGACCACTTCCTTGCCCCCGTTGGTGAACACAATGTGGGCATGAGGCCGTTCGCCCGTTTCACTGTGCTGCGACAGCGAAACCAGACCATACTGCTCCTTCTCGGCGGTCACGCTTTCGTCACTGCACAAAGCCAGGATGTCTTCGTCGAAAATTTCGCTCTTGCGGTCGGCCAGCTCTTTGAAGGCGGCAAAAGCGGTGTTGATTTCGCTCTCCGACTCCATCTCAATGCCCAGATCCTGCAAGCGCTGCTTGAAGGCATTGCGTCCGCTGAGCTTGCCCAGCACAATTTTATTGGCGGCCCAGCCCACATCTTCCGCACGCATGATTTCGTAGGTATCTCGTGCCTTCAGCACGCCATCCTGGTGAATGCCACTGGCATGGGCAAAAGCGTTCGCGCCCACCACGGCCTTGTTGGGCTGCACCACAAAGCCGGTCGTCTGGCTGACCATGCGGCTGGCTGGTACGATTTGAGTGGTGTCCACACCCACGTCGAGATTGAAATAATCACGCCGGGTGCGCACGGCCATCACCACTTCTTCCAAGGAACAGTTGCCGGCGCGCTCACCCAGGCCGTTGATGGTGCATTCCACCTGACGAGCACCACCGATCTTAACGCCAGCCAGCGAGTTGGCTACCGCCATGCCGAGGTCGTTGTGGCAATGAACCGACCAGATGGCCTTGTCTGAATTGGGAATGCGCTCACGCAAGGTACGAATAAATTCACCATAGAGTTCGGGAATCGCATAACCCACCGTGTCGGGGATATTCAGCGTGGTCGCACCTTCCTTGATCACGGCCTCCAGCACGCGACACAAGAAATCCATGTCGCTGCGGTAGCCGTCTTCGGGGCTGAACTCAATGTCATCCACGAGGTTGCGGGCAAAGCGCACCGATTGCTTGGCCTGCTCGAACACCTCGTCGGGTGTCATGCGCAGTTTTTTCTCCATGTGCAGGGAGCTGGTCGCAATGAAGGTGTGGATACGGGCACGCTGTGCGCCCTTCAGGGCCTCTGCAGCTCGGGAAATGTCGCGATCATTGGCCCGAGCCAGGGAGCACACCGTGGAGTCCTTGATGGTGTTGGCGATGGCTTGAACGCACTCGAAGTCGCCGTTGGAACTGGCGGCAAAACCGGCCTCAATCACGTCCACTCGGAGTCGCTCCAGTTGACGTGCGATACGCAACTTTTCATCCTTGGTCATGGAGGCGCCGGGTGACTGCTCGCCATCGCGCAAGGTGGTGTCAAAAATGATCAGTTTATCGCTCATCTAAAAACTCCGGTACGTGGAATGAACCACCACTTTTGAAAAAACCCGCAACCCAAAAACAAACGGCCCGTTGCAGGTGCAAACGGGCCGTTACTGGAAATCACTCGCGCGTTACCGTAACTGCCCGTGAAGGGCATCCAGTAGTCGAACGAAAGAAATTTTGGTCATCAGCATCAATGTATCACAAACCTTGGCCGTGCCCGCTGATGCATCTCACCAGCCGCTTGCGGACTGATCTTCCGCAGATCGACCCTGGAGATACCTTGCAGGCTTGACGAACAAAGGGGTCACGTCTCCACACCGAGGACCACATTCCGTGCATGCGACTGTCGACTTGCATCGGCGGGACCAAATTTTCTGGCGAGCCCCTCGGCACAATCTGTCAGACCACCGATGTGGCATCGTGCTGCTAAAGCAACTCTGGTGTTTGCACTGTGACAAGCACAGTTTGCGCAACGCCATCGCGTTCACGGTAGCGCAGCCACCAGATGGCTCCTTTTCGTACCGGGCAATCTGCTTCCGCCAGACCCAGCAGGTGTGCAACCACACGCCCCAAGGTGGGCTGGTGACCAACCACCACCACCGGCGACTTGCCGAAAGGCCACTGCACCAACTCCAGCAGGGCGTGTGGCTCACCCTGCGGGGCCAATTCTTCCCGCACCTTGTACTTGCGACCCAGCGCCAGTGCAGTCTGTTCGGCCCGTTGGGCCGGGCTGGTTAAAACCCGTGCTGCTGCGGGCAACTGCCGGTCGAGCCAAGTGGCCATGCGCGCGGCTTGCTTTTCGCCTCGAGGTGTCAGCCTGCGCGCCAGGTCCAAGGGATCACCCTGGCGCCCCAGCAAGGTGTCGGGGTGGTCATGGGCTTCAGCGTGACGCCACAGAATCAGGTCCATCAGCGTCCTTTGTTGAGGTTAGCCTTTGCTGCCGTAGCGCGCCATCAGGGTGGCTTGAGCCGAATGCAGCACAGCACGGGTCTTGCCGGTCCCGGTCAGGCCGGCGGGCACATACGATCCGTCGGGCTGCAGCAGCCAGGCATCCTTGGTGTCGTGCAGGTAGATGTTGATGCACTCTTCCATCACGCGGTGGCGCAGCGCCGGGTCGGTCACCGGCCACGCCAGTTCCACCCGGCGCAGCATGTTGCGGTTCATCCAGTCGGCGCTGGAAAGCCACAGTTCTTCGGCTGCGTCTATGCAGAAATAGCCCACACGGGAATGCTCAAGCAAGCGCCCGATCACCGAGCGGATACGCACGTTGTCGGTCACGCCCGGCACCTGCGCCGGCAAAATACATGCGCCGCGCACGATGAGATCGATTTTGACGCCCTGCTGTGAAGCGTGCGCCAGGGCGCGGGCCAGCGGCTCGTCGGTGAGCGCGTTCATTTTCAAGACGATCCGCGCGTCTTTGCCCTCGCGCGCAGCAGCGCCGGCCGCCTCCACCTTCTCCTGCATCGCTTTGTGCAGGTGAAACGGGGCAATGAGCGCCTTGTTGAGCTTGGGCAGGCGGTTCTGGCTGGCCAGATGCAAAAAGATCTGCTCCAGGTCGGCGGTGAGCGCGTCGTCGGCCGTCAGGTAACTGATGTCGGTGTAGAGCCGCGCGGTCCCGGGGTTGTAATTGCCGGTGGAGATGTGGCCGTAGCGGCGCAGCCGGCCTTCCTCGCGCCGCGTCACCAGCAGCATCTTGGCGTGTGTTTTCAGGCCCACCACGCCGTACACGACCTGGGCGCCCACCGACTCGAGACGTTCGGCGTAATTGATGTTGGCTTCTTCGTCAAAGCGCGCCTTGAGTTCCACGACCGCCGTCACCTCTTTACCCAGTCTTACCGCCTCGCGCAGCAGGTTCATCAGCTCGGATTTGGCGCCTGTGCGGTAGATGGTCTGCTTGATGGCCAGCACATTCGGATCTTCCACCGCTTCACGCAAGAACGCCAGCACAGCGTCAAAGCTCTCGTAGGGCTGATGAATCAGCACGTCGCCCTGCTGCAAGCGCTCAAAGTACGACTGCCCGGGTGTGAGTTGCGCAGGCCAGCCACCTTGAAACCTTTCAAACCGCAGCGCGGGCGCATCCACCTGATCAATCAACTGATTCAGCCGCACCAGGTTTACAGGACCGGGCACGCGGTACAGCGACTCAAGGGGCAACGCAAACTGGGCCTGCAAAAAACTGGAAAGAAATTCGGAGCAACCGGCCGACACTTCCAGCCGCAAGGCCTCGCCGTAGTGACGTTGCTGCAGGCCCTTGCGCAAGGCGGTGCGCAGGTTCTTGACCTCTTCCTCGTCCACCGCCAGATCGGAGTGACGGGTGACGCGGAACTGGGAGAACTCTGTGACCTGGCGACCGGGAAAAAGATCGGCCAAGTGCGAGCGGATCAGGCTGGAGATGGAGACAAAGTGTGTCTGCTTGGAGCCCTGGATGGGTGGCATGCGAAAGAAGCGCGGCAAGATGCGCGGCACCTTGACGATAGCGATTTCGTTTTCACGCCCAAACGCGTCTTTGCCGGTGAGACGCACGATGAAGTTGAGCGACTTGTTGGCCACCTGGGGGAACGGATGCGCAGGGTCCAGCCCCACCGGCATCAGCAGCGGCTGCACTTCGCGAACAAAAAATTCTTTCACCCAGCGCCGCTGGCGCGGATTGCGCTCGCCATGAGCCACCAGTTTGATCCCCTTTTTTTCCAGCAAGGGCAGCAGTTCGTCGTTGTAAATGGCGTATTGCTGGGCCACCAGCGCGTGAACCTTTGCTGCAATCCTGTCGTGCGTTTCTGCCGTGTACAGGCCTCGCTGCTCGTTGGCCTTGCGGGCTGCGAGGTGAGGTGCCATGCGCACCTCGAAAAACTCGTCCAGATTGCTCGACACGATGCTCAGGAAACGCAGGCGCTCCAGCAGTGGTACGTCGGCGCGGCGCGCCCAGTCCATGACCCGTTCGTTGAAGGCCAGGATGCTGTGGTCGCGATCCAGAAAATGCAGGCGATTGTTGTGGCTGGTGGCGCTCATGATTTCCGTCAGGCGATGCGCTCGCTACCCGCCCCTCTGACAGATAGCGCTACTACGTCATTTTGACAATTATTGAACGTAATGATGACATCAGCGTGACATTCTTGTCCGCTGCAGTGGCAACGCGTTCGAAGCGTCCGTGGTCGGGCGAAAACGCTGCGGCGTCTGAGGCTCGCGCGGCAGCACGGCCAGAAACGAGACAAACCGCTCGGCGGCGAGGCGCCAGCCAAACACCAAGGCGCGTGCCCGGGCCTGATCGCGGGGAATTTTGACAGCCTCCGACCAGGCTTCGTGAAGATCTTCCCGAAGGGCCCCTGCGCCACTGTCACCCACCACCTGCAAAGGCCCGTCCACCGGATGGGCGGCCACAGGCAAACCGCTTGCCATGGCTTCCAGCATCACCAGTCCAAACGTTTCGCTGCGACTGGGAAACACAAAAACGTCGGCAGCAGCGTAAACCTGTGCCAGTTCGTGACGTGGCAAGACGCCCAACCAGTGCACGTTAGGGTAACGAGCGCGCAACGCGGACTCCATGGGCCCAGCACCGCAAACCACCTTGCTGCCGGGCACATCGAGATTCAGAAAGGCCTCAATGTTTTTCTCAGCAGACATCCGTCCCACGCACAGACTGACTGGCCGTGCCAGGTGCCCAAGAGAGGGGTATTCAGATGCCTCGGTGGAAAAGGCGAACAGGCGTGTGTCCACGCCGTGGGTCCATTCGCGCAGGTTCTGGAAACCCTTGCCCTGCAGCATCTGCAGCACCCCAAGCGTCGGCACCATCACACCGGCACTGGGGCGGTGAAAGCAGCGCAACAGTGCGTAGCTCCACGAGCTGGGCAAACCCAGCGCAGCCCGCAGAATGTCTGGAAATTTGGTGTGAAAAGCCGTCGTGAAGGCCCGTTTGTGTCGCATGCAGTGACGTCGCGCAGCCCAACCCAAAGGGCCTTCTGTAGCGATGTGAACGGCATCGGGTTGCGCTGCATCCAGCATGCGACCGAGACGGCGACCAGGAAACAAGGCCAGATCCAGTCCGGCCGAGCCTGGGCACGACCACGTGCGAAATAGCCCAGGGTGAATCACCACGACCTCGTGTTGCTGAGTTTGCAGCTCCCGCACCAGCTCCACCAAGGTGGTGACCACGCCGTTGACTTGCGGCTTCCACGCATCGGTGATGAGCACAATTTTCATTTCTTGTCTCCTTCCTGGCCCAAGGGTGCGCTTTGCGCATGGAATCCTCAATCCTGACCCAGGGACTTGATCAGGCTCCCAGAAAGTGCTTGCGGTAACGGTTCGGCAGGTCCGAAATGCGCATGATCATGGGCAGATCGGCAGCATTGAAATCCGGGTCCCAGGCGGGAGGGCCCATCACCTTGGCACCCAGACGCAGATAGCCTTTGATGAGCGCGGGCGGGTCCACATCAAGCGTGTCGTCCAGCTGATCTATAGGCAAGGGCAGACGTGGGCGCACGTGAAAGTCGATCGGCGCGAGATGCGTGCCCTTGAGCTGACGCCAGATGCTTGCTGCGGCATGACCACCACCCACCAGCCCATGCGGACCTTCGTGCTGCATGGGAATGCTGGCGCACCCGATCATCGTATCGAGCTGGTTGCGCACCATGAAGCCCGCCAACGCACCCCACAGCGCCATGATCACGCCGCCATGGCGGTGGTCACGGTGCACACAACTGCGGCCCAGTTCCACCATGCGCTCGCGCACGCTCCGCAGTCGGGTGAGGTCAAACTCGGTGTCGCTGTAGGTGCTGCCCACGCGCTTGGCTTGGGCGGGTGTGAGCACACGGTAGGTGCCAATCACCTGGCGGGAAGCGGTGTCACGAACCAGCAGGTGCTCGCAGAAATCATCGAACAGATCCACATCGTGGCCCGGAACAGCGTTCGACAAAATCGCACCCATTTCACCGGCAAACACGCTATGTCGCAGTTTCTGGGCTTCTCGCACCTCGTCCAGATGCCGCGCCCAGGATACCTCTATGCCTGCCTCGCCCGGCCTTGCTGCGGTGGACGTGTTCACCAGGGGTTGGGGCTCAAAATCTGTGCGCGGCTGGCGCAACGCCCGCAAAGCGGACACGGGCGACAGGTCTGGCGTGGGTGTGGGTAATTCTTTCATCAGCAATGCTCCTCAGAACCGCCACCATGTGGTGACCAGCGCTATTTTCGAGAGGGTGCGTGACACCTATGTGGCATCGACATGACGAAGACATGACGATTTCAGATTCAGAAAAAGTCACACAGCCGTCACAAGGAGCTTTTAACGTTTGCGCCTTGATCACTGGAGTGCCTGCCATGAACGTCAACCCATCTGAAAGCCTTGTCCGCCGGATTGAACGCGACCTGATGGACAGCTACGACGAAGAGCTTGAGTTGGAAATGGAGGACCACTTTCTCGGGGAGGGCATGCCTGGCAGTGGCTCGGGCACACGCCAGACCGACGACGAAAAAGCACAACGGTTGCTCTATTTCCGCGAACTGTTCCGCCTGCAGGGTGAACTTGTCAAGCTTCAGGACTGGGTGGCCAGCAGCAAGGAGAAAGTGGTGATCCTCTTTGAAGGTCGCGATGCTGCGGGCAAAGGCGGCGTGATCAAGCGCATCACCCAACGTCTTAACCCGCGAGTGTGTCGGGTGGTCGCGCTGCCTGCGCCCAACGATCGCGAGCGCACGCAGTGGTACTTCCAGCGCTATGCGGCCCACCTGCCAGCGGCTGGCGAGATGGTGCTGTTTGACCGCAGCTGGTACAACCGCGCCGGCGTGGAAAAGGTCATGGGCTTTTGCACCGACGATGAATACGAAGAGTTCTTCCGTTCGGTCCCCGAGTTCGAGCGCATGTTGGTGCGCTCAGGCATTCGGGTCATCAAATACTGGTTTTCCATCACCGACGACGAACAGCATTTGCGCTTTCTGGGACGTATTCACGACCCGCTCAAGCAGTGGAAGCTCAGCCCGATGGATCTCGAATCGCGCCGGCGCTGGGAGGAATACACCAAGGCGAAGGAAACCATGATCGAGCGCACCCACATACCCGAAGCGCCCTGGTGGGTGGTGCAGGCGGTGGACAAGAAAAAGGCCCGCTTGAATTGCATCCATCATTTGCTGGAGCAGTTCGAATACACCGAAGTGCCACGGCCGGAGGTGGTGCTTCCTGGACGTGTGCGCAACCCGGACTATTTGCGGCAGCCGGTTCCCGAGTCCATGATGGTTCCCGAACGGTATTGAACCCGGCAGACTTGCCCTGATGCGACCAGGCCGTTGCCGGTGCCAGGCTGTGGGCACGTGTTGATCAATCGCTTCACCGTTTCTTGCGCAGCTAAAAATATGAAGACCACCGCCACCCTGAAAGACAGGGCCGGTAGCGCCTGTTCCGCGCTGGTGCAGAGACTGCGCCCCCGCGCCTACAGGGATCTCGTGGTGAGCGTGCCTGTGAATGCCTAACGCCGGGCGCCATCAACGAGCCGCGGGAGACTCATCCTCAGGTGTCGCGCCAACTTCGAGCGTGTGAACAACCAGCTGAGCTTTCTCATCGAGCACGGCCGGGCCGGTCCACCCGTAGAGGTTTCGCTCGCCTGCACTGGCCAAGCCTGGGGCGTCACGCCCCGGGCGCAGTTCCGGGCCACCCCGAGACCGACCGTACCTGACTCTGCGGGCAGACGGCACGGCCGCCAACACAGGAGCATCGACCAGCTGCAGCGTAACCGCGACCAGGTTTACCACCTGCGCAGCACGGACCGCACTGAGTTCACAGCGCCCGGCGCGCTGGCGATGGACTTCGTGTTCATGCTCTGGAACCAGGCCGCTGCCCAGGCCGACCCAGGCGGTCCTGTGCAACCCAATTCAGGACGCGGGGGTGTGGCCAACCCGGACACGGCGAACGGCGCCGACGAAAAAGCTCACCGAACGTCCAGTGAAGCGTCCAACGTGCTCTCGCGCCACATCTGCCGGCGGCTGCGTCTGCCAATCGAAACGCTCAACCGGATGTCGTTGCAGCACGAGATGGTCAAAATCCACCGCTTAGCCGATACTGTGGCGAGTGCCGCCACTGCCTGAATACCCATGACCGAACTGCAGCCTCTTCACATCCTATTCCTCTCCAACCACAACACGGTTCGCAGCCTGATGGCCGAAGCGGTGCTCAACCACATGGGTGGACAGCGCTTTTGCGCCCACTCGGCCGGTTGCCAACCAAGCCCGGACGGCGCGCCGCACCCACTGCTGCTGCAAACCCTGCAAAGTGCCAACATCCGCACCGATGGGCTGCGCAGCAAAAGCTGGGATGGCTTCGCGTTGGCCGAGGCGCCGCACATGGACTTGGTCATCACGCTGTGTGACGAAGCTGCAGCCGAAGTGTGCCCGGTCTGGCCGGGTCACCCCGCCACCGCGCACTGGAGTTACGAAGATCCAACCCGGCAGGTGAAATCACAGGTCGAACAGCTTTACGCATTCAAACAACTGCTGCATGCGTTGCACCTGCGGTTGGAACTGTTGAGCAGTCTGCCTGTGACCCAGCTGGATCACTTGGTGCTGGAAACCGAAGCCCGGCGCCTTGCTACCCCTTGAGTCCTTTCGATCACCGCATGACACCTTGTGAGCGCCACCTCACCTGCTGGTGGAGGTTCTGGTGATGCTGTCGCCGGTGGGTCGGACTAACCGCACGCGCCGGGAATTCGAGCCCGACGCGGCCTGAGAGAATACGGGGTTGTGACCGACACTGCGCTCATCCCTTCTGCCCTGCAATTGCCCGCCGCACCGCGGGCGCTGGTTTGCCACCCGGCAACACCGTGCGTGCTGCCGTTACAGATCCAGGTCACACTGGCCGGCGCAGGCAACGAGGCTGGCGCTGGCCTGCTGCTGCGCTATGAACTGCGGGGTGATATGGGCCGTCTTCGCCTGCCCGAACCCGCTTCGCCCGGCCCTGCCGACGGGCTCTGGCAACACACCTGCTTCGAGGCCTTTGTGGCCCGATCCGGTGAACCGGCGTACCGCGAATTCAACTTTTCCCCGTCGGGCCGCTGGGCGGCCTACCGCTTCAGTGCCGAACGCTTGCGTGACGAACCCGCCGAAGCGGCACAGCCACCCGTGGTGCCCGATCTGCATCTGGAGCGCGGCACCGACAGCCTGACCCTGCGAGCCTGGCTGCCTCACCACGCCCTGCCCGACAGCACCCAAGGCCAGCCCCTGGAGATTGGCCTCACCGCCGTCATCGAAACCACCGACGGCCAGCTCAGCTACTGGGCGCTGTGTCACCCCAACGAACGACCCGATTTCCATCACCGCGGCGGCTTCCAGCCTTCACCCGATCTGCCGCACTTCTTACCGAACTCCGCTCCCACATGAAATTCGGCATCGAACGCTTCATTCAAGACCCGGCCCTGCGTGCGCCACTCGCCGGTCGCCGCGTTGCCCTGCTGGCCCACCCGGCCTCGGTCACGCGCAAGCTCACGCATTCACTGGACGCACTCGCCGCCCTACCCGACGTCAGGCTCACCGCCGCCTTTGGCCCGCAGCACGGCCTGCGCGGCGACAAGCAGGACAACATGGTCGAGTCGCCCGATTACCTCGACCCTCGCCTTGGCGTGCCGGTGTTCAGCCTCTACGGCAAAGTGCGACGCCCCACCGACGCCATGATGGACAGCTTCGATGTGCTGCTGGTCGATCTGCAGGACCTGGGCTGCCGCATCTACACCTTCATCACCACGCTGCGCTACGTACTCGAAGCCGCCGCTCAGCATGGCAAGGCCGTTTGGGTGCTCGACCGCCCCAACCCTGCGGGCCGCCCGGTTGAAGGCATGACGCTGCGCGCAGGCTGGGAAAGCTTCGTGGGCGCCGGCCCCATGCCCATGCGCCACGGCATGACCATGGGCGAACTCGGACGTTGGTTCATTGCGCATCTTGGCCTGCAAGTGGACTACCGCGTCATCACCATGGAAGGCTGGGTGCCCGACGGCGGCCCGGGTTACGGCTGGCCGATCGAACGCACCTGGGTCAATCCCAGCCCCAACGCGGCCAATCTTTGGATGGCCCGCGCTTACGCCGGCACCGTGATGCTCGAAGGCACAACGCTCAGCGAAGGCCGCGGCACCACGCGCCCGCTGGAGCTGTTTGGCGCACCCGGCATCGACACCCGCCGACTGCTCACCGACATGCGCCGAATCGCCCCGCAGTGGCTGCGCGGCTGCGTGCTGCGTGAGTGCTTCTTCGAGCCCACCTTTCACAAACACGCCGGCGAGCTGTGTGCCGGCGTACAGATTCACGTGGAAGACCCGACGCACTACGACCACACCGCGTTCCAACCCTGGCGCCTGCAGGCCCTCGCCTTCAAGGCGCTGCGGTTGCAGACCCGCGACTACCCGCTCTGGCGTGACTTCGCCTACGAATACGAGCACGACCGCCTGGCGATCGACCTCATCAACGGCGGACCCGCGCTGCGTGAGTGGGTAGACAACCCGGGCGCGACACCCGCCGACCTGGATGCGATCACACGGGCTGACGAAACGGCCTGGGCAGTCGAACGCGAGCCGCATCTCCTTTATTGACAGGTCTGCCCGGCGCCCCGGCTGACCTCGCGAACCTACCGTTGAAGGCCTCGGCCTGCTCGGTGAGGAGGTCTCCTACCCCGCATCCACCCACTCCAGCAAGGGCTGCCAGTCCTCGCACTCGCGGATCGCGAGCGAAGGCGCAACGTCGAAAATGGTCGCTCCCATCGCAGCCACCCTGGCGTACAGCTGAGTGGGGCGAATCATCGCCAGGGTTTGAAACCCTTGCAGGGCGAGAAACTCGCGCAGCTGGGTGGCTGCCAGCGTGCGGGGATCCACCCGCATGCCCACCAGCGCCACTTCAGCCTTGCCCCGGGTCACCGCCTTGACTTCCGCCAGTTGTTCCAGAAACTGCTTGGTGGCCCACAAGTCAAACGGCGAGGCCTGCACGGGGACAATGATGCGGGACGACACCTTGACCACCTTTTCCAGGGCTTTGCCCGACAAACCCGCAGGCGTATCCAGAATGGCGTGTGTGATTCCTTTGGGTGGACGCGCCACATCGTCCGCCCCGACCAGCCAAGTCTCGATAGACGCCAGCTCCCTGGGCCGGCTCTGAAGCCAGCGCCGGCAAGACTGTTGCCGATCCACGTCGCCCAGCATGACGGCCGGACTGTGCTGCGCCAGGTAACCGGCCAGATTGGTCGACAAGGTCGACTTGCCGGCGCCGCCTTTCGGATTGATGACGCTGATCGCCTTCATGACCTTGCAACGCCTGTGCGCAGATCAGTGCTGCAGGGGCTCACTTCTTCGGGCGTCCGGTCTTCAGCTTCTCGATGCCTGCCACGGCCTTGAGCAGCTTCGGGTTGTCCAAGGCAGCCAGCATTTCAAGACCGGCACGAACCAGTTCTCCCTTTTTCACTTCCGTACCTAAGGCAATGAGCCGCTTCTTCATCTCGACCAGGCGCTTGTGCTCGGTTTCGGGGAAAGTGAAGCTGTCCCGCACCATCTTGACTTTCAGGGGTCGTGTTGGCGCGAGCTTGGCGGCCTTGGGCTCTGCCTTTTTGGGGGCCTCGGGCCTGGCCACCTCTGGCTTGGCCTGAACCACAACGGCTTTCTTGGCTGCGGCTGGAACAGCCCGCTTGGCCACGATCTTCTCGGGCGTCCTCACAGGGGCACGGGGGGGCTTTTGCGCAGGGCTTGAAGCCACAGCCTTGACTACGGCCTCGACCGGTTGAGCCGATGGCTCGATGGCGGCGTCTGTCGCCTGGATGGGTGCATTGCTGTTCATGGAGAGATCCTTTCGGTTAACGGTATAAACCGTTTATACCAAATTTCTCCCTACGCCAGGACACTGCCTCTCGACGTGCGAAAGGGACTTCCCTCTGCCGCTTTGATCTCAGGATCCAGAACCTGCAAGCGCCGTGGGATCCGCGCACTCCCCTGCCTTTTGAACCACCTGGGCAGATAAATCCAGCAAGACCGCCTTCTTGGTGTAGTACCGGTCCAACCGCCATTCGGCCAGCAACGCCAAAGCAAGGCCAAAGTCGTCGTAATCCAGCAGGTACAAATCGACCAACGGGTAAACATCTTCGGACTCCAGAGCCATCACCAAGGCCGCGAATGTCCGTGCTGCCTCGCTGTCGGGCCGACGCTCAATCAGCTTTCGGGCGTCTTTCAGAGCTTGCATCGTGCTTCCTTTTGACATCAAGTAAGTGGCGGACTTAACGGCACCAGCAGCTCAGCTGCTCAGCAGCGGTTCTCGAGCATACCGACCCGGCCAGGATTTTTTATGACAATTAAATGACATTTGAATGGCGGTGACGGCACCCATCCCGCATCAATCCTCAGGGTTTCTCAACATCTCGATACAGCGTTTGTCACCGTGTCGCCACATCTGGTCTTGATGATCATGGGTTATCAACTCACACGGGGGAATACGTGGAAAAAGAAAGTGCCGTGGCCTCGCTCGGCCAGTCAAGCTTGCTGCTGCCCGCCTGGATCAAGGCCGCCCTGCAGGCCAACGACCGCCTCAAGCTCTACCTGTCGGTACTGCAATCGGCGGCCCAGCGCGCTGCCAACCCTGCGGCCAATTCGCCCGATTGGGCGCGCGAAATCGCCCACCTGGGCCTGCGCGACGCCACCTGGCTCAAGGAGGTGGCCACGACAGCCTACCTTCAGGACCAGACGCTGATCGTGCCCGAGCTTTCGCTCTGGCTGGAAGCTCTCGCCGCCGACCTCAGCATCATGGCCCGGCCACTGTGTGACATCGCGGAGCACCGGAATGCCGCACTCGCCGCCCGGCGCGACCTCTGGCTACAGAGAATCGACGAACTCAACGATGAGGAAGGTCTGAGCCCTCAGGCACTGAACGACCTGACGCACGGTAACCGACATGGCAGCGACAGCTTTCACCTGCTGGTGATGGACCTGCACAAACAACTCAACACCGTGGCCGTGGCGGTGGCCACGGAAGACGTGGATGGCGCACACGTCTGGCAGGTGGAGGACGCTGACCGGCCACTGATTCGCGCCTTCATGCGGGGACTGTCGCGGACCGCTGCGCTGAAGTTCAACCACCCGGGCCTGGACACCGCTGTGACCCGGGATGGCCAGCGCCTGCTGATTCAAAACGACATTGGCACCAACGACGCGCATGTGCTGGTGATCGAAGTGGAGCGGCGCACGATCCACCTCACCTATTCGGACCTGCACGTCGCACGGTTCGGCTTCTTCCAGCAGATGCTGGAGGGCATCGGTTTCGAGTGGACGGTGTTCGATCCACGCACGACGGAGGGGATGAACCAAGGCAAGCCGTATCAGGTGGGCAATGCGGTTTATTCGGCCGCCGACGACGCAGCCTTGCAGGATGCGCTGGAGGCAGTGGCCTCGCGCATCGTCTTCGTGATCGACTGGAACCGCGCCCGCAAGCGGCTCCAGGCCTTTGTGCGCAAACCTGTGGCCGTGGCCGTGCTGCGTTTTGCGGCCGACCACGATCTGGGCCATATGGCCTGGCTACTGGCCGGCGGCGATCAGCTCATTTACGAAGCCATGCAGGCGGTGGACGGCGATGCCTTTCGCATCGGCGACCGGCTGGACCAGGTGCTGGGCGAAGCCGCAGCGCAAGCCTTTCTGCAGGACCTGCTGCGCGTGGCCAGCGTGAAACTGCGCGAACAGCAACCAATGGCGCTGATCGCCGACGAGGCCCGACTGTTGCTGGCGCGCGTGCTGCAGCGCCGCACGTTTGAGTTCGACCTGCTGGCCGAGCATGCGGCCTTTTGCCACGCGCTTGCACTTGCCTTGAGCGAGGCGCTGGAGTTCGCCACCACGACGGCCGACGGTGTGCAACGCGCAAAGAACTGGGAGCGCAAGGCAGACCATCTGCTCATCGAAGCGCGGCGCCGGGCCGAGCGCCAGCCTCGCTGGCTTCCGATGGTGCACCTGCTCGACAACATGGACGACATTGCCGATGCGCTGGAGGAAGCCACCTTCATCCACAGCATGATGCAGGCTCCGCCCCTGGCCGGTCTGCCACCGACCGTGAGTGCGGTGCTGGGTGAACTGGCCGACACCACGTTGGCCGCGATCCAGGATCAGATCAAGGCGATTGAAATCGCGCGCCACATGAGCGAGCACACCGAGCCCGCCGACAGCGAGGCCTTTCTGCAGGCACTCTGGCGCATGCTCCGCGCCGAGCGCATCTGTGACGACCTGTTGCGCACAGCGCGCGCCCGCATCGTGCAGACCTTGCACGCAACCCCGGTGGTTTTTTTACTCGCCACCGAGCTCGCCGCCACCATCGAGAACGCGACCGACAGTCTGCTCACGGCCGGCTATGCGCTGCGCAAGCTGGTCTTCAACAAATCGGGAATGTCCGCATGAAAGACACACACCACTGGCCCAAACATTTCTACCTGGTCGCGAGCGGCCAGACCCCGCCGCACCACAAGCCCACACGCGAGAACATGGGATCCAAGGCGCACAACCTGTTGCGCATGGCCGCCATCGGCCTGCCGGTGCCGCCCGCGCTGGTGATCGGCACGCACTTCACGCGCTCGCCCGAAGACTGCATGCTGCCACTGTTCAGTGTCGGTCTGCCGGCCCTGGAGTCGGCCACCGGCATGCAGTTTGGCGATCCGCGCCAGCCACTGATCGTCTCGGTGCGTTCAGGTGCACCGGTGTCCATGCCCGGCATGATGGAGACGCTGCTCAACGTGGGCCTGTGCGAGGCCACGCTGCCCGGCCTGTTGCGCCAGACCGGCAACCCGCGCCTGGTGTGGGATGCTTACCGGCGCCTGATCGCCACCTACGGCGAGGTCGTGGCGGGCCTGCCAGGTGCCTTGTTCGAAAACGAGATCAGCCGGTGTACGCAGGGGAAGGACGAACGGTTGCTGGACTTCAGCGAGCTGCGCGACCTGAGTCAGCGCTTTCTGGCCCTTTACCTGGAGCACGCCGGCGCACCATTTCCGCAGGATGTTCGCACCCAACTCGGCGGCGCGGTACAGGCGGTGTTTGAATCCTGGCAATTGCCCAAGGCCAGGACCTACCGCGAACTGCACGGGATCGACGAGGCCATGGGCACCGCAGTGACCATCCAGCGCATGGTGTTCGGCAACTCGGGCTGCCACTCGGGCGCGGGCGTGGGCTTCACGCGCGACCCCATCAGCGGCGGCAACGCGATCTGGGTCGACTTCCTGGCCAATGCCCAAGGTGAGGACGTGGTTGCGGGTCAGCGCAATGCGCACGGACATGAGGTGCTGGCCCAGACCGCGCCCGATGCGTGGAACGAACTGCAGGCCACCGCCCTTCAGCTGGAGCAGACGTTTCAGGACATGCAGGACTTCGAGTTCACGGTGCAGGACGGCGCGCTCTACATGCTGCAGACGCGCTCAGGCAAGCGCACCCCGCTGGCGACGGCCCGTATCGCGCTGGACCTGCTGGACGAAGGTTTGATCGATGCCGAAACCGCGCTGGAGCGCACCCGCGCGCTGCAGGACAGCGACCTGTCCACGTTGCGGCTGGTGACGCAAAACCCTCACAAGCCCGGCGCCGACACGGCCACGCCACTGGCGCAGGCCATGTCGGCCTGCAACGGCGTGGTCAGTGGCGAAATTGCACTGGACGCCCAGCGTGCGCTGGAACGCACCGCCGCCGGAGTGGCGGTGGTGCTGGTCCGCCAGGATGCCCAAACCAGCGACATTGCGGCCCTGGACGCCGCCGCCGGCTTGCTGACTCAGCGCGGCGCGCGCACCTCGCATGCAGCGGTGGTGGCGCGGCAGATGGACAAAGTCTGCCTTGTCGCATGCAGCGCCTTGCAGATCGACGAGGCCCGCCGAAGCGTGCGGATCGAAGACCGCACGTTCGCCGAGGGCGATCTGATCACGCTGGATGGCAACGAAGGCCTGGTGTACGCGGGTCAGGTGGACACCGTGAGCGTGACCGATGATGCCTTGCTGGCGCGGCTGCGCTCGCTGCGCACGGCGGCGAAGCGGTCGCATCACAAGCCGGAAAAACATCAACACCCAGCCTGAAACAACCGCAGCCTCGACCCGCAACCCAACCCCATTATCGAGATCGGTCGCCATGAACATTTTCGATGACTTTGTCGAGAACCACACCTTTGAGGAGTTGCAGATTGGCCAGAGCGCTCGTCTGCTGCGCACCCTGACACCGCAGGACATTCAGGCCTTCGCGGCGGTTTCCGGGGACACCAACCCGGCACACCTGAACGCCGAATACGCCAACGACACCTTGTTCCACGGCGTGATTGGCCACGGAATGTGGAGTGGCGCGCTGATTTCGGCGCTGCTGGGAACGCAATTCCCGGGCACCGGCACCATCTACCTGGACCAGGCCTTGCACTTTTCGCGCCCGGTTCGCATCGGCGACACGCTAACGGTATCCGCCACCGTCACCGCCAAGAACCATCGCCAACAAATCGTTGAACTGGCCTGTGAAGCGGTCAACCAGAATGGCGAACAGGTGGTGAGCGGCGTTGCTCGGGTGCTCGCGCCGCCGCACAAGGTCCGCATCCCCCGGAGTAGCGTGCCGCAGATACAGGTATTTGATCCCGAGGCCCGGTTCAACGACCTGCTCGCCATGGTCCGGACCCTGCCCGCGGTGCGCTGCGCCGTGGTGCACCCGTGTGACGAGGGTTCGCTCAGGGGTGCGCTGGACGCCGCTCACTATGGACTGCTGGTTCCGGTGCTGATCGGTCCCGAGGCGCGCATACGCGCACTCGCAGAAACATTCGACCTGGATCTGAGCGGCATGGAGATCGTGAACACGCCACACAGCCACGCAGCCGCCGAGCACGCCGCAGACATGGCGGCCGCAGGCCAGGTACAGAGCCTGATGAAGGGTAGCTTGCACACCAATGAGCTGATCCATGCGGTGTTGGCGCGCAAGGAGCTGCGAACCGGGCGGCAGATGTCGCACGTGTTCCGTTTTGATGTGCCGCTCTACAGCAAACCGCTGCTGATCACCGACGCCGCGCTCAACATCCGCCCGACGCTGGAGGCCAAGGCGGACATCGTGCAGAATGCCATCGATTTCGCACGCGTGCTGGGCGTGGATCTGCCGCGGGTAGCCCTGCTGTCGGCGGTCGAAAACGTGAGCAGCAACATGCCGTCCACACTGGACGCAGCGGCGCTGTGCAAGATGGCCGACCGCGGCCAGATCCGGGGTGGCCTGCTGGACGGCCCGCTGGCTTTTGACAACGCCATTTCCGCCGAGGCGGCACTGATCAAAAAAATCGAGTCGCCAGTGGCGGGCCAGGCCGACATACTGGCCGTACCCGATCTGGAGAGCGGCAACATGCTGGCCAAGCAACTCGAATACTTGGCCGGTGCGACCAGCTCGGGCATCGTGCTTGGTGCCCGCGTGCCGATCGCGCTGACAAGCCGCGCCGACGGCCCTCGGGCGCGCGCCTCGTCGGCCCTGCTGGCTCAGTTGGTGGCGCACCGCGCCTGTGCACAGTGAACCGGTGCCGCATCGGAGCACGAACCGCGCCCCCTGAAGCGGCCCCACCACGAGGGTAGGTCGAAACGCTGCAGGGGGAATTGAATTCAACCTGGAAACGGCCGTTGGACAGGTATCTCCAACGGATACAGCGCGGTCAACTGCCGTTGCTGGGTTCAAGCCATGTTGTGCAGGCCGGCGTCGACGTAGATCACATCGCCGGTCATGCCAGAGGCCCCACCCCCCACCAGAAAAGCCACCGCGCGACCCACCTCGCCAATGTCCACCAGGCGATGACCGGGTGACCGGGTGACCGCCATGTCGATCATCTCGTCGAAATGCGCAATACCCGAAGCGGCCCGTGTGCGCAGCGGACCCGGTGAGACGGCATAAACGCGGATGCCGCGCTCACCCAGTTCCTCGGCCATGTAGCGCACGGCCGATTGCAACGCGGCCTTGACCGGGCCCATCAGGTTGTAGTTGTGCACCACCTTGTCCGCGCCGTGGTAGCTCATGGTGATCAGCACACCACCCGGGTTCATGAGGCTTTCAGCGCAGTGGGCCATCTCGATGAAGGAGTGGCAGGACACCTGCATGGCCTGCAGGAATCCCGCCTTTGAGCAGTCCAGGATGCGGCCGTGCAAGTCGTCCTTGGGCGCGAACGCGATGGAGTGGATGACGAAATCGATACGGCCCCAGGCCACCTGGATCTGCTCGAACACGGCCTTCATCTGCCCGGGTTGCGTGACGTCCAGCGGCAGCACCAAGGTCGCATCGATCTGTCGTGCCAGGGGCTCGACATGGGGCCTGGCCTTGTCGTTGAGGTAGGTCAGCGCAATCTCGGCACCGAAGGCTCGCAGCTTGGCCGCGCAGCCAAAGGCAATGCTATCGGCATTGGCCACGCCCACCACGAGGCCCCGCTTGCCTTTGAGCATATCGCCGATACGGGTGTTTTCGTCCCAGACCTTGGGCAAGGGATCGAGGGAGCTCGGGTCGGTGAACATGGCGGGTCCTTGCGCATTGGTGGTCAAACTGGCGGGCAGCGGGACTTCACAGGCCCACCAACTCGGCGGCGTGTTCGGCGAGCATCCGCTCTTCGTCGGTCCGGAAGACCACGACGGTGACGCGTGACGCGGGAAGGCTGATGACGGTGGCATTGTGCTGATTCGCCTCGGGGTCGATCTGAATGCCCATCCAGTCCATGCCACCCAGCATCGCTGCGCGCACCGCTGCGGCGTTTTCCCCGATGCCACCGGTGAGCACCAGGGCATCGAGTCCGCCCAGGCTGGCGGCCAGCCCCCCGATCTCGCGCCGCCCGCGATACGCAAAATACGCCAGCGCATCCCGCGCGGCAGGGCTGTCCGAGCTCTGCAACTCACGAACGTCGTGCGACAGGCCGGACATGCCCTTGAGACCCGCCTGCTGGTACAGCAGTTGGGCGATAGCCGCCGCATCCATGCCTTTTTCCGTCATCAGGTACAGCACCACGCCCGGATCCAGCTGACCGCAACGCGTACCCATGGGCAGTCCATCGAGTGCCGAGAACCCCATGGTTGACGCCACCGAGCGGCCTTCGCGCATGGCGCACATGGACGCACCGTTGCCCAGGTGCGCGACGATGACGCGACCGTGGGCGAGTACCGGATCGTAGGCGCGCAGGCGACGCGCCATGAACTCGTAGGACAAGCCGTGAAAGCCGTAGCGCCGGACACCTTCGTCGTAGAAACTGCGCGGCAGTGCAAAGGTATCAGCCACAAAAGAATGGTTGCGGTGAAAAGAGGTGTCGAAGCAGGCGATCTGCGGCGCAACGGGGAACGCCATCCGGGCGGCCCGTATGCCCGCGAGGTTGTGCGGCTGGTGCAGGGGGGCAAGCGGCACGAGGCGCTCCAGATCGGCGACCAGTGCATCGTCGATCAGCACGGGAACCCGATGGTCGATACCGCCATGCACCACCCGGTGACTCACCACCGCCACACGGATGCCGGCGTGGGCCTGCTCCAGCCACCGCAGGATGACGTGAACCGCCTCCGCATGGCCTGCAACACCATGACCCAGCTGGACGCTGTGATCGGACCGACTCGCCCCGGCGGATGTGACCGAAAACGTGGTGCAGGTGCCCAGGCCTTCAACCTGTCCGGCGGCCAGCAGCGGCAGCCCATCGGTGGTCGCATAGACCGCGAACTTCACCGAGGACGAACCTGCGTTCAACGTGAGAAGCAGGGAGTGGGCGGCCACGGTGGAATCCGGCTCAGTCACCGTGCCGCAGCAGCACGCAGCGGCCTGGCGCCGCACCCAGCGCGGAATCGGCGGGCGGCTGACGCGCATCAACCCTCTCGCCGCTGCCGTGCTCTTGCATCCAGCCGCTCCAAGCGGTCCACCAACTGCCCTGGTGGTGCGCGGCCGTGGCCATCCATTCGTCGGGGGTGGGTTGTCTATCAGCCTGGGCGCTGGTCTTCATCTGGTAGTTTCGCCCGGGGTGGCCGGGTTCGGACACGATACCCGCGTTGTGCCCACCGTTGGTCAGCACGAAGGTCACGTCCGCGTCGACCAGCTGGTGAATCTTGAACACCGAGCGCCACGGCGACACATGGTCTTTGGCGGTACCCACCGCGAACAGGGGCCTGGTGATGTCTCGCAGCGAGACCGCTTGCCCCTCGAACGCGTAGCGCCCCACGGCCAGGTCGTTGCCCAAGTACATGTGGCGCAAATACTGACTGTGCATCACCGCTGGAAGGCGTGTCACATCGGCGTTCCAGACGATCAGGTCGCTGCTGTACGGCGGCTCTCCCAGCAGCACCGAGCGGGTGCGCTGTGACCACACCAGCTCGCGTGAATGCAGGAACTGGAACGAGCCGGCCATCTGCCGCCCGCTCAGGAAACCCTGCTCGGCCATCATGGCTTCGAGCATCTCCACCTGGGCTGTATCGATCAGCGCCCCCATTTCTCCCGGTTCGGAGAAATCGGTTTCGGCGGCCATCAGCGTCAGGCTGGCCACGGGAGACGGTAAGCTGACCGAGGCCTCGGGTGACGCGAGGGCTGCGGCCGCGATGGCGGTGAAGGTGCCTCCCAGGCAGTAGCCGGCCAAGTGCACCGGCTGTTGCGTGGTCGAACGCACATGGTCCAGGGCATCCAGCACGCCCAACCGCACGTAGTCGTCAAGCGACAGGCGGGCATCCTGCTCACCCGGATTGCGCCACGACACGATGTAGACGGTGTGCCCCTGTGCCACCAGCCAGCGCACCATGGAGTTGTGCTGCGACAAATCCAGGATGTAGTACTTCATGATGCAGGACGGAACAATCAGCACCGGCTCGGCAAACACCTGCGGAGTGGCCGGTTGGTACTGGATCAGTTCGATCAGGTGATTGCGGAACACCACCTGCCCCGGTGTCATGGCCAGGCCCTGCCCCGGAGCCAACGCCTCACTGCCCGATTGCAGCGGTGCGAGCCCATGGCGCTGGCGCCACGCATCCACCGCATGACCCATACCCGTTACCAGGCTCTGGCCCCGGGAGTCTGCCGCCTTGCGCAGTGCCTGAGGGTTGGACAGGAGGCAATTGCCCGGCGAGACCATGTCCAGCCATTGCCGGGCGAAGAACCGCACCTGTTCGCGAGCGTACGGCTCCATGCCGCGCAACTCGGCGGCGCTCTGCCACCAGCGATCCCAAGCCTGATTGCCCGAGGCCATGGCGCTCCAAGGCCAACAGCCCCAGGCTGGGTCGTCAAAGCGGGGATCTTGGGACAGCGGCACGTTGTGTGATCCACCGGCATCGGCATCGGCGTCGGCGTAGGGTCTATCGGCAGCCGAAACCCCGGGCAACAGGTTAGGCGCAGCAGCACGCAACGACTCGCTCACCCACTTCAACCCGAGTGTCTGCGCCTCCGTGGCCAGGCGGGCCTGGGTGCCTGGAGAAACAGCCAGATTGAGCACCCAGTCGGTCCAGGCGCGCGCCAGTGAGACGGGGGACAGTCCGACATTGACGCGGGCTAGCGCAGCATGGGCAAGCAGGTCCCATGCCTCAGCAGCCTCGCGGAGTTTTCTGGGGGGGCAATCGAATGACATGGAACAATCTTCTGCAGGGCCTGTGACACCCGTATGAATGCCCCAGCCAAAACGTTTGGCAGCCACACCACAATGCCATCAAGATGTCGTCTGATTGTGCTAAACACGGGGTCATAAAAAGCAACCCGATGCACCGACCCGGTGTTGTTTGTGGTGCAAGACCGCAGCCCCTGGGCGATCATTCGAAGCACCGTTGGCAGCACCGGAGACAGCTTGTCGACATCTGTCATGCTTCAGCCTTTGCATGCTTGAATCCGGGGACCGCCTCACATGAAGCCCATTGCACCCAGTTTCCAACCGATCCCGACAACACTCCGGCTGGCGCTGCCCACATCAGACCCAGCCAAGCTGGCCAGGCAGTTGGCCCGAACGCCACCGCTGGTGCGGCGAAAGCCCAAGTACGAGGTTGTGGAGTGGACATCGCCAAGCCCCACGCACAAGCCGGGACCGGACGCCACCCCATCAGAGACCCCGCCAAACATCGCCCCGGATGACACGGCTACGGGTAGCCTCGAACCTTGCTTCACCACCCGGGTGGAGCGCACAACCTGGCCGGTACGCCAGCGCGATGGCAGTCTGATTGATGTGGTGCTGAACATCGGAAACATCTCGGCAGGAGGCCAGAGCGCCCCTGTGTGCGAACTGGAACTGGTGTTGATGGCCGGCCATCCGGTGGCGTTGTTCGAAGTGGCCCAGAAGATCGCACCAACGCTGGCCGTGCTGCCGACCCCCTTGAGCCTGACCGAAAGGGGCGCGGCATTGTCGCGGGGAACCCTGGATGCGCCCGTGAAAGCGAAGCCCACCCCGCTCAAAAACAACGTGCCTGTGCCGGTGGCGGCCGGACACATGCTTAGAGAAATGCTGGGTCAATTCACCGTCAATCTGCAGGCCTTGCGCACCTCGGAAGACCCAGAAGTCGTGCATCAGGCCCGCGTTGGCTGGCGGCGTTTCAAAAGTGCCCAGCGTCTCTTCCGGTCAACGCTGCCGGTTGAACTGCAGCCATCATGGGAACCCCTCGAACCGCTGCTGGGTTTTCTGGGCACCTTGCGAGATCTGGACGTTGCACTGACCGAGACCCTCCCCCAGTGGTACGACGCCTACACGGCAGGCGACATCCGTCGCCAAGAAAACTGGGAAACGGTGACACAAGCCTTGCGGAAGACCGCCCATCTCCAGCGCAAGTCGGTGCGGTACGCACTTGAAGCACCCGAGGTGGGTGTGGCGTTGCTGGCTGCGCTGCGATGGATAGAAGGCTTGCTCGACACCAGAGCGACCGGTGAGCCGTCGGGCAACAAGCCGGTGACGCTGCGTCGCTGGGCCCGCCACCGCACGGACCGGCTTCACAAGCAATTGCAAGCCGCGACGAAGGACATCGGCCACATGGAAAGCCAGCACCGCATCCGCATTATGGCCAAGCGCCTGCGCTACGGCACCGAAGCGCTGCAAGCCGTTCTGCCCAAGCGGCGGGCGCAGCGCTGGATCCAGAAATCGACACGTCTGCAAACCGTACTGGGTTTCACACGCGACACCATCCGCGCCGCTGAGTTGGTCGCCGAGGCGAATACCGACCCCCGGTTGGTCGAGTTCCTGCGCGGCGTGGCGGCAGGTGATCAACTGCGGTTGTCCTCCACGCCACGCTGACGCACGATGGAATGGCCCATCCAACACGCCCATCACGGTCGGGTGATGTGCGCGAACCTGAGCGCCTGGTGGTGCCCGATCAACAGGACTGTGGCTGGGGCGGCAACAGTTTCTGCATGAATTGCGCCGTGCCCATCGCTGGATCGAGCTGATAGCCCACGAAGCCCATGCGCTCGTACAGCTTCCTCGCCGACGCATTGCCCGAAAGAACCTCCAGCGTCATCTTCACCGCACCGCACTCGCGGGCCATCGCTTCGGCCAACGCCAGCATCTGCTGGGCCACACCGCGGCCACGGTGACTGGCCAGCACCGCCACGTCGTGCACGTTCACCAAGGGCTTGCAAGCGAAGGTAGAAAAGCCCTCCATGCAGTTGACCAGGCCCACCGGGGCATCGCCGTCCCAAGCCAGCACACTGTAGGCCTGCGGTCTGCTGGCAAGTGCCGGGACCAGATTTCTCCTCGCGAAGTCCGACAAAGGCTCGCCACCGCCGGCGGGGTCGCGGGCATAGGCGTCGAGCAACATCACCATCGCATCGGCGTGTGCCGGATTGGCGTAGTCTGCGCGCACCACCCGGATCGGGGCAGGCGTGTAGGTCTGGCCAGGCGCACTCATGCGGGCACCTGGCATTGCACAGCATCGACGAGGCGCTCGGCGCAAGACTGTGCCTGCTGGGCGTCGCGTGCTTCCACCATCACCCGTAGCAGCGGTTCGGTGCCGCTGGCACGGATCAGCACCCGCCCGGCGTCACCCAGCTCGGCCTCCACGGCGCGGGTTTCGTCGGTCAGGCGCTGGTTGGTTTTCCAATCCTGGCCGGGCTGCAGACGCACATTGATGAGGGTTTGCGGGAACAGCGTGACATCGGCCAGCAATTGCGCCATCGTCTTGCCGCTGTCCACGCACGCGTGCAGCACCTGCAAGGCCGATACGAGGCCATCACCCGTGGTGTGGCGGTCCAGCACGAGAATATGCCCAGAGCCCTCGCCCCCCAGCACCCAGCCATGGCGTTCCAATTCTTCCAGCACATAGCGGTCTCCCACCCTGGCGCGCACGAACTTCACCCCTTTACGCTTGAAAGCCACCTCCACCGCCTTGTTCGTCATGAGTGTGCCGACCACACCGGGCACATCGATATCACGCGCAATCCGGTCTGAAGCAATCAGGTACAACAGCTCATCGCCATTGAACAAGCGACCGCTGGAGTCCACCATCTGGAGTCGATCCGCATCTCCGTCCAAGGCAATGCCATAGTCTGCGCCATGGGCCTTCACCGCCTCCACCAGGGCCTGTGGGTGGGTAGCGCCCACGGCCTGGTTGATGTTCAGGCCATCGGGCGCACAGCCAATCTTGATCATCTCCGCGCCGAGTTCATGGAACACGTCAGGGGCAATTTGGTACGCGGCACCATTGGCACCATCGACCACGATCTTCAGGCCTTTCAAAGAGAATGAGTGCGAACAGGTGCTTTTGCAAAACTCAATGTAGCGTCCAGAGGCGTCATCCATGCGCCGGGTCTTACCCAGACTGGCAGAGTCGACCCACACCGGTGCCTCTTCCAGAACAGATTCCACCGCAAGCTCCCAGTCATCCGGCAGCTTGGTGCCAAGGGCACTGAAGAACTTGATGCCGTTGTCTGCAAACGGGTTGTGGCTGGCCGAAATCACCACCCCCAGGCTGGCCCGCTGGGCTCGGGTCAGGTAGGCCACGGCGGGAGTGGGCACAGGCCCCAACAGCACCACGTCCACGCCCGCCGAGTTGAAACCGCTTTCGAGGGCACTTTCCAGCATGTAACCTGAAATACGGGTGTCTTTTCCAATCAGTACCGCAGGGCGCGCTTCCGTGCGCTTGAGCACACGGCCCACCGCATGAGCCAGTCTGAGTACAAAATCGGGCGTGATAGGCGCTTGGCCAACGGTACCGCGGATGCCGTCGGTACCGAAATATTTGCGAGTCATGCGATCGTCTTTCTCTTCTTGAAGTCCGTGGATCTTTGGTGAAATGTCGGTACCGGTGTCCGGTCCGCACCATCCCGCATTATCCGGGTGCCACTGCGGGGCTGAGCCTTACAGTGGCAAACTGGCCTGCCAGACCTTCAGTGCATCGACGGTTTCACGAACGTCGTGCACGCGCACCACACGTGCACCCCGCTCGACCGACAACAGGGCCGCAGCCACACTGGCTGACACGCGCTCTGCCGGCACCTCGCGCCCTGTCACCTGCCCCAGCGAGGACTTGCGGGACCAACCCGCCAGCAACGGATACCCCAACGCCAGCAAGGGTTTCTGGCGCGCCAGCAAGCTAAAGTTTTGCGCCACTGTTTTGCCAAAACCAATGCCGGGATCAAGAACGATGCGCTCAAAGGTTACACCCAGCGCCGTCAAGGCCTCTGCCCGTTCACGCAAGAAATCGCCAACCTGATTCACCACCTCGCCTTCCATGGGCGCCAACTGCATGGTTTGCGGGTCGCGGTGCATGTGCATCAGACACACGCCACATCGCGGGTGAGAAGCGATAACCGCCAGGGCATCACCCTGGCGCAAGGCCCATATGTCGTTCACCACATCAGCGCCTGCGTCGAGCACGGCGCGCATCACCTCGGGCTTGTACGTGTCCACGGACACGGGAACGCCCAGCGTCACCGCACCCTGCACCACGGGCAGCACGCGGGCCAATTCTTCCACCAGTCCTACCGCCGGGCTACCAGGCCGAGTCGACTCGCCGCCAATGTCGAGCATGTGAGCGCCGTCCTTCAACAGCTGCTCGCAGTAACGCAGGGCCGCTGCGGTGGTGGCGTGCCGGCCACCGTCCGAAAACGAATCGGGCGTCACGTTGACGATGCCCATCACCTGAGGGGTGGACAGATCCAAGTCAAAGCGGGAAGTGAGCCAGCGCATGACGTACCTTGCATCCAACACTGAAAGAGAAAACAACAGCGGGGCCCTAGGCCCCGCATATTGAAACTGGACGAACCGCTGGTTCAGGCGGCGGTCGGCGCCGGATCCGTGCTCACCGCAGGCGAGGCGCCATTTCCACCACCACCCACAGAGGGGTTGCGCGGCGTCCAGTCTTTGGGAGGACGCGGTGGCTTGCCCGCCATGATGTCATCGATCTGGTCTGCATCAATGGTCTCCCATTCCAGCAAGGCCTTGGCCATGGCGTGCATCTGGTCGGTGTGCTGTTCGATCAGATCACGGGCCAGTTTGTATTGCTGGTCAATGATGCGGCGCACTTCACTGTCGACCTTTTGCATGGTCTGCTCGCTCATGTTCGTGGTTTTCGTCACCGAACGGCCAAGGAACACTTCCCCTTCGTTTTCCGCGTACACCATCGGTCCCAGCGCATCGGTCATGCCGTAGCGCATGACCATGTCACGGGCAATTGTCGTCGCACGCTCAAAGTCGTTGCTGGCACCGGTGGTCATCTGGTGCATGAACACCTCTTCGGCAATGCGGCCACCGAACAGCATGCTGATCTGGTTCAGCATGTAGTCTTTGTCGTAGCTGTAGCGGTCTTGGGCCGGCAGGCTCATCGTCACACCCAGGGCACGGCCGCGGGGAATGATGGTGACCTTGTGCACCGGATCGCACTTGGGCAGGAGCTTACCGATGAGTGCGTGGCCGGATTCGTGGTACGCCGTGTTGCGGCGCTCTTCCTCGGGCATGACCATGCTCTTGCGCTCGGGACCCATGAAGATCTTGTCCTTGGCCTTCTCGAAGTCCTGCATTTCCACCACGCGAGCGTTGCGGCGTGCAGCCATCAGCGCGGCCTCGTTGCACAGGTTGGCCAGGTCGGCACCGCTCATGCCGGGCGTGCCGCGGGCGATCACGCTCGGGTTCACGTCGGTACCCAAGGGCACCTTGCGCATGTGAACGTTCAAAATTTGCTCACGGCCGCGGATATCGGGCAGCGTCACATACACCTGCCGGTCAAATCGGCCTGGGCGCAGCAAAGCAGCGTCCAGAATGTCGGGCCGGTTGGTGGCAGCCACCACGATCACGCCAGCGTTAGTGTCAAAGCCGTCCATCTCGACCAGCATCTGGTTCAGCGTCTGCTCACGCTCGTCGTTGCCGCCGCCAAGGCCCGCGCCCCGCTGGCGCCCGACAGCGTCGATCTCGTCGATGAAGATGATGCAGGGTGCGTTTTTCTTGGCGTTGTCGAACATGTCGCGCACGCGAGATGCACCCACACCGACAAACATTTCCACGAAATCAGAACCTGAAATGCTGAAAAACGGCACCTTGGCTTCGCCAGCAATGCCCTTGGCCAGCAAGGTTTTACCGGTGCCGGGAGGGCCGACCAGCAACAGACCGCGGGGAATGCGCCCACCCAGCTTTTGGAATTTGGCCGGATCTTTCAGGAAGTCCACCACCTCTTTGACTTCTTCCTTGGCTTCGTCGCAACCTGCCACGTCCGCAAACGTCACGGTGTTGCTGCTTTCGTCAAGCAGCCGCGCCTTGCTCTTGCCGAAGCTGAAAGCACCGCCTTTGCCGCCACCCTGCATCTGGCGCATGAAATAAATCCACACACCAATCAGCAGCAACATGGGACCCCAGCTGACCAGCAAGGTCATCAGCAGCGAGCCTTCTTCGCGGGGACGCACATCAAATTTGACGTTGTTGTTGATCAGGTCGCCGACCAGACCGCGGTCGAGGTAAGTGGCGGTGGTGCGCACGCGACGGTCATCGGTAGTAATGGCCACGATGTCGGTGCCGCCTGCGCCTTCCTGAATGGTGGCCGACTTGAGACCGCCAGATTTGACGAGATCAAGAAACTCGGAGTAGCCGACCGTACCGGCACTCGCGTTGGTGCGACCGTCAAACTGCTTGAAGACGGTGAAAAGCACCATGGCGATAACCATCCACACGGCGATTTTCGAAAACCACTGGTTGTTCAAGTGCTGCTCCTGGCGGGGATATTGATAGACATAAACATGTTGAGTCCATTTTAGGACTTTCAAGCGGGCGTGCCCTTGATAAATACTGAGGCAATATCAATCGAAGGGTTAGTCATTTTGGTGTGTCGACACCCGCGTCAGGCAAGCGCTTGTTTTTGAGACCCATGCCAACCAGAAAGGTTTCAGACGATTTTTCTCTCGAAGCCTTGGGTTTGATCGCTTTGACGGTGCGAAAAGTCTGCCGAAACAGCGCCACCATGGGGTCGTAGGCGCCACCATGAAAGAGCTTGACCACGAGCGCGCCGTCGGGTTTGAGGTGATTCACGGCAAAGTCCACCGCCAACTCGACCAGGTCGGCAATGCGGGCTGCATCGGTGGAGCCAATGCCCGAGAGATTGGGCGCCATGTCCGACAAAACCACATCCACGGCACTCACGCCGCGGTCCAGCAACGACTGTTCAAGCTGGGCCAGCACCACGGGCTCACCGAAATCGCCCAGAATGAAGTGCACGCCCTCAACCGGGTCCATGGGCAACATGTCCAGCGCGATGATGGTGCCGTGCAGCGCCCCCACGGCCGCACCCTGCGGGCTCAGACGGCGCCGGGCATACTGGCTCCAGGCACCGGGTGTGGAACCCAGGTCCACCACACACTGCCCCGGACGGATCAGCCCCAGCGTTTCGTCGAGCTCTTTGAGCTTGTAGGCAGCGCGCGCTCGGTACCCGTCCTTCTTGGCCAGAAGCACATAGGTATCGTTGACGTGTTGATTGAGCCAGGCCTTGTTGACCTTCTTGCTCTTGGTTTTGACTTTCATGCTGCGCACAGACCCTGACAGGCAGCCTGCACGAAAAACGCACAACGGCCGCCGTTAAACGATAATTGTCCCATGCCTCAGATCACACTCACCCCCGCCCAGCGCAAAGTCCACCGCGCCGAGGCCCACCACCTTGATCCTGTCGTCCATATTGGCGGCGACGGACTGAGCCCTGCCGTCAAAAAAGAAGCCGATGCGGCACTCAAAGCGCATGGGTTGATCAAGATTCGTGTTTTCAACGACGACCGTGCAGCCCGGGAAGCCATGCTGCAAACATTGGCCGATGAACTCGACGCCGCGCCGATCCAACACATTGGCAAGCTGCTGGTGCTCTGGCGTCCCATGCCCGAGAAAGAAAAAGCGGTTGACGAAGACCGCATGCCCGGTCCACGCGATGTCAAGGTGTTGAAATTCAGCAGCCGCGGCGGTCAGCGGCCTGAGGTGAAAGTGGTGCGCGTGCTGGGCAACCAGCGCCTGACCACCGGTGGCCAGGTCAAACGCGCCAAGCCGATGCAAAAAAGCGTCAAGAAAAGCGCTCAATCGCAATAAGCACGGGCCGGAACGCCTTCCGGACAGTACACAGGACAATCGGGCATGGCTAACATGCTTTGTTGTCCTTTTTTTTACCCGGTACTGCCTGCAACAGCCTCCCACCGACTTGAACTTCGCACCCAGCGCCACATCTGAACAGCCATGAACGACCGCACCGCCCCCGCCACACTCAATCCCTTGCTGGATTTTTCCGATCTGCCGCTGTTTGATGTCATCACGCCCACGTTGGTGGCGCCGGCCATTGACGCCCTGCTGGAGGCCACCAGCTCCGCGCTTGAAACGGTCACGGCAACGGAGTTTCCTGCGGAATGGTCAAAAATCTCCCGGACTCTGGACGTTCCCGCAGAACGCCTTTCACGCGCCTGGGGAGCGGTGAGCCACCTTAACAGCGTGGCCGACACGCCCGAGTTGCGTGCGGCCTACAACGAAGCCCTCCCCAAGGTCACCGAGTTCTGGACCCGCCTGGGCGCTGACGAGCGGCTCTACGCCAAATACAAGGCCATGGATCCGGCCAGCCTGACACCCGAGCAGGCCCAGGCCCACAAAAATGCCATGCGCGGTTTCGTGCTGGGTGGTGCCGACCTGCAAGGCGAGGCCAAACTCCGCTTTGCCTGGCTGCAAGAACGCCAGGCCGAACTGGGCCAGAAATTCAGTGAAAACGCACTGGATGCAACCGATGCGTTCGCCCTGTACGTTTCGACCGAAGACCTGAAGGGTGTGCCCGAAGACGTGCAACAGGCCACCGCCGCTGCGGCCAAGACCGATGACAAGACCGGTCACAAGCTCACGCTGAAAATGCCTTGCTATCTGCCCGTGATGCAGTTCGCCCACAGCAGTGCGCTGCGCGAAAAGCTCTACCGCGCCTACGCCACCCGAGCCAGCGACCAGGCCGAGGGCGATGCCGTGAAGTTCGACAACGCGGCGATCATGGGCGAGCTGCTGGCGCTGCGCCATGAAGAAGCGAAACTGTTGGGCCACCGCCACTTTGCGGACGTCTCGCTGGTGCCCAAGATGGCCGAAACACCGGAACAAGTGATTGCATTCCTGCGCGATCTGGGCCAGAAGGCCCGGCCGTATGCCGACAAAGACGTGGCCGATCTTCGTGCCTTCGCCGCCAGCGAACTGGGCCTGAACGATCCGCAGGCCTGGGACTGGCCCTACATCGGCGAAAAGCTCAAGGAAGCGCGCTACGCCTTCAGCGAGCAAGAAGTCAAACCGTATTTCACAGCCCCCAAGGTACTGGCGGGCTTGTTCCAGATCGTTGAAACGCTGTTCGAAGTGGCCATTCGACGCGACACTGCGCCCGTCTGGAATCCAGGCGTCGAGTTTTACCGCATTGAACGCAGCACGCCCGAAGGCACGCAGCTGGTGGGCCGGTTTTACCTGGACCCGGCCGCACGCACCGGCAAACGCGGTGGCGCCTGGATGGACGATGTCCGGGCCCGCTGGCTGCGCCCGGACACGGGGCTGCTGCAAACGCCGGTGGCCCACCTGGTCTGCAATTTTGCCGACAGCGTTGAGGTCGACGGCATCAAGAAGCCACCACTGCTCACCCACGACGATGTGATCACCCTCTTCCACGAATTCGGTCACGGCCTGCACCACATGCTGACCCAGGTGAACGAACGCGATGTATCGGGCATCAGCGGCGTGGAATGGGATGCTGTGGAGCTGCCCAGCCAGTTCATGGAAAATTTCTGCTGGGAATGGGACGTGCTCAAGCACATGACGGCCCATGTGGACACTGGGGAGCCGCTGCCACGCGCGCTGTTCGACAAGATGCTCGCCGCCAAAAACTACCAAAGCGGTCTGCAAACGCTGCGTCAGGTGGAGTTTTCGCTCTTTGACATGCTGTTGCACAGCCAGCCCGAGCCTGTCACGAGCGGCGAAGCCATTCTGGCGCTGCAACAGCAGGTGCGCGACGAGGTCGCGGTGCTGCAACCGCCCGCCTACAGCCGCACGCCCCACACCTTCAGCCACATCTTTGCCGGCGGCTATTCCGCGGGTTACTACAGCTACAAGTGGGCTGAAGTGCTGTCGGCTGACGCCTACGCCGCTTTTGAAGAAGCGGCCCAGGCCAATGGCCACAGCACGCTCGACGTGGCCACCGGGCGCCGCTACCGCCAGGCCATCCTGGAAGCTGGCGGAAGCCGCCCGGCCATGGAGTCGTTCAAGGCGTTTCGCGGGCGAGAGCCGAGCATCGATGCCTTGCTGCGCCACCAAGGCATGGCCTGAATTGATGTATCTCGCTCACTGCCAAGAGGACTCGCATGACACCCAGCGCCGACTTCACCGAGAACCCCTGCACCCAGCGCCAGACTGGCCCCCTTCGTTTAGCTGTTCTGGCTCTTGTCATGGGACTGGTTGCCGTGCCTGTGATGGCGCAAGGCGTTTACCGCATCGTGGGCCCGGATGGCCGCGTCACCTACTCCGACCAGCCGCCCCCTGCTCATGTGAACGCACGCCCCGTGGGCAGCGCCACGGCCAACACAGTCGCCAGTGCAAACGCGCAACTGCCATTTGCACTGCGCCAAGTGGCCAGCCGCTACCCCGTCACGCTGTACACCAGCACCGACTGCGCGCCGTGCAACAGCGGGCGCAACCTGCTGAACAGCCGCGGCATCCCCTATTCCGAAAAGACCATCACAACCGCCCAGGACAGTGAAGCGCTGAAACGGCTCAGTGGTGAGACATCTCTGCCGTTCCTGACCATCGGGTCTCAGCAGATCAAGGGCTACTCGGACGCCGAATGGACCCAGTTTCTGGATGCGGCGGGTTACCCCCAGCAGTCTGTCCTGCCGTCCCAATACCGGCGCCCGGCACCCAGCCCCCTGGTGGCGGTGGAAGCCGCACAGCGTGCGGCACCGGTCACCAACCGCCCTCAAACACCGGCAGAACCTGTGGTACCCGTAGCGCCCCCCGTGCTCAACCCATCGGGCATCAGGTTCTAAGCCGAGTCCGGTAGCGCGCCGGCTTTGCCCGGGTTTCGCCGGGCTTGCTCTCCGGCTCTGCTGACAACGTCAAGCGTCAGAAGGTCAGCGTTTTGACGCCGCTGGCGGTGCCCAGCAGGCACACATGGGCGCGCTGGTGGGCAAAAACGCCAACCGTCACCACACCCGGCCACTGGTTGACCATGCTCTCAAAGCCCAGCGGGTCGGTGATGTGCAAACCGGTCACATCCAGAATGTGCTGCCCGTTGTCGGTCACCAAGGGGACGCCGTCCTTGAGTCGAATCTGGGCTTTGCCGCCCAGGGCTTCAAATTGCCGCACCAGCCGTGCGGTGGACATCGGGATCACTTCCACCGGCAACGGAAATGCGCCCAGTGCCTTGACCATCTTGGTGTCGTCGGCAATGCATACAAAGCGGCGAGACTGTGCCGCCACGATTTTCTCGCGGGTGAGCGCGGCGCCCCCCCCTTTGATCATGAAGCCTTGGGCATCAATTTCGTCGGCACCATCGATGTAAACCGACAACTCGCCCACGGCATTGGCCTCGAACACCGGAATGCCCAGCGCCTGCAGGCGGGCCGTGGATGCCACGGAACTGGACACCGCGCCGGGTATCTGCGCCTTCATGGTGGCCAGCGCGTCAATGAACTTGTTGACCGTGGAGCCCGTGCCCACACCAACAATTTCGCCGGGGGTCACGTACTGCAGAGCGGCCTGTCCGACCAGGGTTTTGAGTTCGTCTTGGGTCATTTGAGACAATCGGTGTAAACAATAACCACTTGATTATCCAATGTCCCTTCTGCCCTACGCCTTCGCCCGTCCATTTCTGTTTGGGATGGACCCCGAAGCCGCCCATGAACTGACGCTGCATGCCCTTGCCCGGCTGCAACACTCGCCGCTGACATGTCTGTACAGCGAAGCAAGGGTGGACGATCCCGCGACATTGGCCGGCCTGAAGTTTCCCAACCGCGTGGGTCTGGCCGCGGGTCTTGACAAAAACGCACACTGCATCGACGGCCTGGCCGCAATGGGTTTCGGCTTTGTCGAAGTGGGCACCGTCACGCCCAAAGGCCAGCCGGGCAACCCCAAGCCGCGCATGTTCAGGCTCCCGAAAGCCAACGCCTTGATCAACCGCCTGGGCTTCAACAACGAGGGACTCGACGCTTTTGTGGCCAACGTGCAGCGCGCACGTTTTCGTACCGCCCGGTCGGCCGGCAAGCCAGCCATGTTGCTGGGCCTGAACATTGGCAAAAACGCCAGTACACCCATTGGGCAGGCCACCGGCGACTACCTCACCTGCCTGGATGGGGTTTATCCGCATGCCGACTACGTCACAGTCAACATCTCCAGCCCCAACACACAAAACCTGCGCAGCCTGCAAAGCGACGAAGCACTGGACGCACTGCTGGGCGCGGTGGCCGAGCGACGTGAGCAATTGGCCCAACAGTCAGGCCGGCGCATTCCCATCTTCCTGAAAATTGCACCCGACCTCGACGACACCCAGATCGACGTGATCGCGGCCACGCTGATGCGCTACGGCGCCGCCAGCGACGGTCAGGCCAACAACGCATTTGGCGTGATCGCCACCAACACCACACTGAGCCGCGAAGCCGTGGCCGGCATGCCCCACGCCCATGAAGCCGGCGGCCTGTCAGGCGCACCCGTGCTGCAAGCGAGCAACCAGGTGATCCGCCGCCTGCGCGCCAGCCTGGGCAAGGGTTTCCCCATCATCGGGGTGGGCGGCATCATGAGCGGCGAAGACGCTGTGAGCAAAATCCAGGCGGGTGCTGACGTGGTGCAAATCTACACCGGCCTGATCTACAAAGGCCCAGGTCTGGTCCGGGAATCGGCACAGGCCATCAAGGCGCACAGCATGCGCACCGGATAGCAAGACCCCTCGCAGCAGTCCGACCGGTCGCTCAGACCAGGCGAACCACGCGCTCAGCAAGGGCCAGGCAACTGGTGAGCCCTGGCGACTCAATCCCCAGCAGGTTCACCAGCCCCGACACCCCATGCGTCTGGGGCCCCTGAATTAAAAAATCGGCGGCTGGGTCGTGCGGACCACTGATTTTGGGCCGGATGCCCGCGTAGCCCGCCTGCAGAGCGCCGTCGGGCAGCGCGGGCCAGTACCGGCGCACCTCCGCATAGAAAGCCTCGCCCCGAGCCGGGTCCACCTGCAGATCGTCCGCCGAATCCACCCACTGCACATCCGGGCCAAACTTGGCTTGCCCACCGAGGTCGATGGTCAGGTGCACCCCCAGCCCCGCCAGGTGCCGGCCAGGCTCTGGTGCCGGGTAGATCAGGCGTGAAAAAGGCGAGCGCCCCGACAGCGTGAAATAGTTGCCCTTTGCAAACCAGGCCCTTGGCACATACTGGCGTGCCAGCCCCTCCGTGCGCAGCGCCACAGCACAGGCGCTCAGGCCAGCCGCATTCACCACCGTGCGCGCCAGCAAGCAGGTGCCCTCCTCCGTGAGCACCTTAATGCCGCCCGGCGCCACGCGCAGTTGTGCCACGCCGGTGTGCAGAGCGACCAGTCCACCCGCGTTCTCCAGATCACCTTGCAGAGAAAGCATCAGGGCGTGGCTGTCCACAATGCCGGTCGATGGTGAATGCACCGCACCCAGGCACGACAGGGCCGGCTCCATGGCCATCGCCTCCTCGGGGGTCAGCAGCCTCAAGTCCTCGACGCCATTCGCACGCGCCTTGCCCACAATGCCCGGCAATGCCGACAGCTGGCTCGGCGTGGTGGCCACAATCAGCTTGCCGCAGCGGCTGTGTCCAATGCCCCGCTCAGCGCAGTAGGCGTAAAGCAGCTCGCGGCCCTGCACACACAGGTCGGCTTTCAAAGATCCCGCGGGGTAGTAAATGCCCGCGTGAATCACCTCGCTGTTGCGCGAACTGGTCCCGCAGCCCGCGGCGTTTTCGCGCTCCAGCACCATCACCTCACGCCCGCGCTGCGCAAGCGCCCTCGCCACGGCCAAACCGATCACACCGGCGCCAATCACCACGGCGTCTACTTGTTCCATGGCGTGGACATATGCAGTTTTCCGGTTGACACATCAAGAATCCAGGTGGATGTCAACGCCCAGCGTCTGTGGCACGTCGGCCCGTTGCGCCCCAAATTGAGCGGCCTCAAAATCTGGGGTGCCGCTCATCATATAAACAGCCATGATCGCAAGGCAGGGGAAATTGACCGAACAGACAGAATCGCTGCTGAACATGGTCCAAACCCTGACAGCCGCTACCGACTGCCAGGCACTCACGGACAACAGACGGTTCCTGCAGCGGGGCAAGCCCAGAGGCTGGCTCAAGCCAGCCAGCCGCACCCGCCTGCAACAAGGCAAAACCGGTCGCCCGTATCGAAACAACCGGCTGAAACTGTGTCAATTTTGGCAAATTGTGCGGCGACGCACAAACCGCCCCGACAGCCTGATGGTAACATCTCGCTACAGTGTTAACACTTAGGAACTACTACCCATCTTGAACTGTCGTCAGCAAGCGTCCATGCCGCAGCCAAGCACCGCGAACCAACCCGTCAGTCGAACGGCTTGCCGCGAGCACGGTCACACCAAGCCTCTGACAAGCAGTCAAAATGTCTTGCCCTCAGGTTCAGCGAACACGTCCATCACCCCATCAAAAGTTGCAAAGCAGCAGACCATAAAGAGTGCTGGCCATGATAAAAAAATGCAGGGACTTGCTGGTCAACAGACTTCTTTTCAAGAAAATTCTTTCCAACAAAATGGAAACCAGGAATCTTGATTTGCTGGCCATTGCTTTTTTTTATGGATCAAACATCCCGGTAGAGTATTTTCCGCCAAATACCCGCCTGGTGATTGAAGCAGAAGCCGTTACGCAACTGTCCGATTTCAGTAAAAAGGGGATATTGCCATTTGCGTACGTCAGCATGGGAGAAGCTGAATCCTGGCGAGCCGCCACGCAAGCACTGCCTGACGAATGGTTTTTTGGAACCAATGACGCCTGGCAAAGCCGTATCGCCGATTTTACCCATCCTGATTGGCGCCGTTTCATTATTGAAGACCGTATCGATAAACTCTGGAAGTTGGGATTCAAAGGTATTTTTCTGGACACGCTGGACAGCTACAAATTAAAGATCAAAGAACCCGCCCTGCTCCTCCAGCAAAAGAATGCCCTGATCAGTCTTATAAAAACCATTCATAAACGATTTCCAAAACTTAAAATATTGGTCAATCGAGGTTTCGATTTGATGCCTGACATACACCCAATTGTCACAGGTGTGGTTGCAGAATCCTTGTTGCAAAGCTGGGATCCGATCAGCAAATGCTATACAAAAGTTGGCGAAAACGATCACCTGTGGCTGCTCAATCAACTGAGACAAATCAAAAGCCGATACCATCTTCCGGTCACCGTCATCGATTATGTTGATCCAGAACAAAAGGATCTGGCCCGACAGACGGCTCGTCGAATTGAAAGCCTGGGCTTTGGTGCCTGGATCAGCACGCCGAGCCTGGATTCACTTAACTTAGGGGTTGCTGCATGACCACAAAATTCCACACACCACAAACCCTCCTTGAGCGCAACAAAGGATGGCTGGTGCTCGTCACGGCCATGGGCTCCATGTTGACACCCCCCTTGGCCGCCCTTGCTCAATCCGCCCAACCAGCGCAGGCAACGCAACAACCGGAGGCTGCCGGAAATGAAGCCTTCTGGTTGAATGAAGCCAGCCTCGCCAACCAGGCAGGGGACAAAGCCCGGGCCAGAACGGCTTATGACCGCGCCTTGGCGCTGAATCCCTCAAACCTCTCGACCCGGCTACAAGTTATCGGGTTTGAGAGCGATGGTGGTGACAAACAGCGGTTGGCCGAGCACCTGAAACTGTGGCAAGCCGATGCAGAAAAAGAGCCAGCCTATTGGAGTGCCTACGCGCTCGCTCTGCTTCAACTGTCCCGGCATGACGACTCACTCATTTGGTACCAACGCCAGGTCCGTCACAACCCGGCCGATATTGCCTGGCAACTCAGCTTTGCTTACCTGGTCGCACAGGCCGGTCGGCCAGAAGAAGCGCGTGAATTGCGCCGCGAGATCTTGCCCCGCATGCGTCAACATGCGAGCGCCATCAAGGCACTGCCGGCGTCCGATCGCAAAGTCCTGATGCAAGCCCAGGCATCGCTGACGAGCGACTTCGAAGGAGCGCCCGCCAGTGAACCGATCTTGCTGGAGATGCTGGACCTGGGATACCGGGACGCAGGTGTCTATGAGCTGCTGGTGGCCGCCACGCTGGCGCAGGGCAAGCACAAGGAGGCACGCCAATGGCTGGATCGCGCCCAAGCTGAAGGCTTTCGTCTACCCGCCTACCAACAACTCGGCGTCGCTTTGGCCCAGAACGATCACCAGGCCATTGAAACGGCACTGGCCGAGCGCGGCCAGGAGTTGTCGGCGACAGATCGTGTGACCGCCCTGCGACGGCTTGGGCGCAACGACGAGGCGCTGGCGCTCATTGAGGCCAACCTGCCGCAGGCGCAAGGAACGGCACAACAAGGCCTGTTGCGCCAACGCGATGAAATTCGTTACGCGCAACGCCGGCAGTTTGACATCAGCCTGGAGTCCAAAAACCTCGGGTATCTGGACATCGACAGCACACTGGTGCAGGTCACGGTGCCGCAGTCCTGGGGGCGCTGGACGCTTCGCGGCGCCAGCAACCGGCTGCGTGCCGACATGGCCGAGGCCTATTTTTCCGTGGCCACCACCGAGACCGATGTGGCCGTGCTGGCCGATCTTCCATTGGGTGGCGACCCTGTGCGATTCACCCTGGGAACCAACCAGCGGAGCGACAAGTCGGTGGTGTACAGCCGGGCCGAGTGGACCCACGCCTTGGGTCCTGCACTCAGCACACGTGTGGACTTCATGAGCAATGCGATTGTGGAAGACTCAGCCGCCTTGAGAGCCGTCGGGATGAAGGACAAACTGGCCTTCACGCTCAGCGGCAAACTGGGGGAGCCGTCGTACGGCCGGATCGAACTGGCCGCACAGCGGTTCAGCACCCGTCAAGGCACGCCGCTGGGTCGGGGGGAGCGTGTTGAATTTGAACTGGGTACACGTCCGGCAGCAAGTTTGCCTGGGTGGAACATGCGGGTTTCGGGGAGCGCCGAGCGGAACCGTCTGGAGCCCGCACTGCCTGCGGCCCTGGTGGGCAGCGTTCTTTCCCCCATGCTGTCGGTGGACAGCATCGTTGCCAAACGATTCAGCACCCTGGGCGTCGGAACCACATTGCGCTGGGGTGAACATGACCCCATCAAACGCCAGATGCACGGTCTGCTGGACGCCTGGTTCGGGCGGCAATGGCCAGCCAGCGAGCAAGCCTACAACGCCCGCGCCGTGGTCAGCATTCCCCTTGCCCAAAAGGGCATGCTGGATCTGGAGGCCTACTACTCCACTGTCCAGAGCGACTTCTCCAGCAAAGCCAACAAGTCCGTTCGCGTGGGGTACCGACTGGCCTTTTGAGTGCCAGCCTCCAACGGACGACCATAAAAGAAACAGTCAGGGAATGTCATGAAATGGATTCGACGACTCAGGGCCCTCTATGGTGAACCGTGGTCACTGCAACAGCATGAAAACGTCAAAGACCTTCAGCGCAGAAGCCGGCCGGAATCAGGCGAAACCGATCGGGTTCAGGCGGTGGATAGGCCCATGGAGCGACCACCGGCCAAAAGTCTCCTGCCGCAGTCTCTGCGCCCGGCTGACGTCGAGACGCTCCTGATTGGAGGGCTGCTCCCTTTTTTGATCCTTTGGGTGCTCCCCGGTGAGGCAAGGTCGACGGTGATCCCGCTGCTGTTCCTGCCGCCGCTGATGCTGGGCTTGCGCTATGGCTCACGCGAAGGCTCTGTGGGCGCCATCTTGACGGCCGCAGCGCTGGCCTGGGTCAGCCACCTGCAACCGGGAGGTCTGGCGGCCCAGGTGGGCATACAGATCGTTGGGCTGGTTCTGACCGGCATGATTGCTGGCGAAGCGCGTGACATCTGGGCCAGACGACTGGCCCGGCTTTCACAGCAGGCACGGTACCACCAGGCTCGGCTGGAACAGTTCACGGCAGCCTACCAGTTGCTGAAGGTCTCCCACACCCAACTCGAACAGCGCCTGGTCGGGGCCGAGCCGAGTCTTCGGTCCGCACTGGAACTGCTGAAGCTGCGAGAAAAACGTTTTCTGCTGGATCAGCATCTTCCGCTGAGCGGTACTGCGCAAGAACTGATCACGATTCTCGCCGAGCAAGGAAACCTCTACACGGCGGCGATTTATGAAGTCAATGCCCGCGGTCTGGTGCAAACACCGGCCGCCGCCCGGGTGGGTGATCCCCCCGAACTGTCGGTGTTCAACCCCCTGCTGCGCGAAACCCTGAAGACCGGTCTGCTGACCAGTGCCAACATGGGCTATGAGGCCAGCCACGAACACGTCATTGCCGTGGTGCCCCTGGTGGACTCATCCGGCCGCATCCACGCCGTGGTCAGCATCAACGACATGCCCTTTGACCGGGTCAACAACGACACCTTCAGCCTCATGGCGGTGCTGGGCAAACACATGGGCGATATTCTCGCCCGGCTCACACGGAGCGCCGCCGATGCCCGTGACGGCATGGATCTGCAGACCAGCCTTCAGCGCCACTGGGTCGATGTCAATGCCTACGGGCTTCACGTGGCCGTGATCAGCTGCAAGGTCGTTGACACCGCCCGCCGTGAAGCCCTGCTGGCCCTGTGCAGCGCCAGCGGTCGTGGCCTGGACGAAAGCTGGCTTTGCGAAGACACCACCAATCGTCCGGTGGTGATCAAAGTGCTGCCCTTGACCGATCAGGAGGGGGCCACCGCCTACATCGCCCGGTTGCAAAAGGCGCGGGTGGATGGCGCCCCCGCCCGCAACGGACTTGTCACGAATCTGTGGCTGCTGGGTCAGCACAGCGATGCTGGCAAACTGCTGGCCGAGATTCAGTCCACCTGCGAGATCGCTTCGTTTTCGTCCACGGTTGAGCTCACGGCGCCCACCGCGCAGGAGGCTGTGCTTTGAGCAGCTTAGTGCGCTTTGCCCTGCTGGGCGTGGTCATGGCACTCGACGCCCTGGCGGTCACGATGCTGTTCCTTCAGCCAAGACCTGTCGACGTGCTGATGGCCCTGTTGCTGCATGTGTTGGCCGCTCTGATGTTTACCCGCCAGGCCACGGTGCAACTGCCCGCGCACTACCAGGACGCCAGGCAGGACGCCCTCATCCTCGTCTTCGCCTCGACCCTGCTGCTGCCCGTGCTCGGCATGATCGGCATTTTGATTGGCGTCGGCCCCGCCCTGCTGCGTCAGCGTGCCGACCCAGCGCGCCAGCCACTGCACCACTACGGTCAGATGGCACTGCCCGAGCAGGCCACCGACCACGACAGCGATCGGGGCGTCAAATGGGCCATGCGGTTGACCGGGGCGCTGCAACATGCAGACGATCCCAACCAACGCTCAGCGGCCCTGATCGCCACCCTGTCGCTGGAAGATGAGATGGCGTTGCCCCTGCTTCGGCACGCCATCAAGGACCCGGAGGACGAGGTGCGGCTCCTGGCCTATGCGCTGCTCAACCGCAAGGAAAAAGCCATTGAAAAGCGCATCCGGGAGCGCACCGCCGAACTCGAATCCCTGCCGATTGAAGACACCGCATGGCAGCAGAAAGCCCTGGCCAATGACTACTGGCAACTCGCGCGCATGGTGGCCCCACGCAGCAGCACGCAGGTGTCGTTGCTGGAGCGCGCCAAGGAACATGTGCAGGAAGCATTGAAGCTCGACGCCCACGACGGCGGTCTTCAGTTCCTGCTCGGCCGCATAGGGCTCGAAGAGCGCGACCTGCAAGCCGCCAGCGAAGCCTTTGCCCAGGCCAAAGCTTGCGGGGTCGACGACCGCCAGATTGCCCCCATGCTGGCGGAAATCGCTTTCCTGCGCGGGCATTACGGCACTGTGCGGCAGCACCTCAGGGCCGCAGGACCGGGTCTCAGCCAATCGGCCTGGAGCAATGCACTGGCGTTTTGGGAAGGAGACCAGCGTGTCCGATCCAGCCCTTGAACCCGACATCACCTTGCTGCTTGAAGGCACCTACCCCTTTGTTCGTGGGGGGGTATCCGGGTGGGTGCACCAGCTGATCGAAGGCATGCCCGACATCACGTTTGCGCTGGTGTACCTGGGCGCAGAGCGACCGGATGAAGAAGTCCTGCGCTACAGCATGCCTTCCAACGTGATCGATCTTCAGTGCCATTACCTGATGGAAGACCTGAATGTCGGCGAGCCCGAAGAACGGCAGGGCGATCCCGCGTTTTTCCGAGACAGCGAAAAACTGCACGACTGGTTCAGATGCCCGGTCGGCAAACCCGATCCCGGCTGGGTCGAGCGGGTGCTGCTCCAGGAAGGCTCGGTCGACAACGGCTACACCCGCAATTTCTTCTTCAGCCACGCCGCCTGGGAGCAAATCAAAAAGAGCTACAACCAGTTTTGTCCCGACGCCTCCTTTCAGGCCTACTTCTGGTCGGTTCGCAACATGCATGCCCCTTTGCTGAAGTTGTCGTCCATCGCACGAGGCATCAAACCCGGCAAGGCCATCCACACCGTGACCACCGGTTACGCCGGCCTGCTGGGCGTCATGTTGCGCCAGATCAACGTATGCCCGCTCATCCTGACCGAACACGGCATCTACACCAAGGAACGCAAGATCGAGTTGCAGTCCCGGTTTCTGCGGGAGACACCGCCCGGGCTGTCCAACGTGCCCGAAGCCGGCATGGAACACCATCACCAGTCGTGGGTGCGCATGTTTGAAGGCGTTGGCCGTCTCGTTTACCAGGCGTCCGACCCCATCATTTCGCTCTACGAACTGAACCGTCAGCGGCAAGTCCACGATGGCGCCGACCCCAGCCGCACCCGCATCATTCCCAACGGCGTGGACGTGACCCAGTTCGTGCACCTCCGCGGGCAACGGGCGGCCACCACGCCCCGGGTGCTGGGGCTCATCGGCCGCATCGTGCCCATCAAGGACATCAAGACCTTCATCCGCTGTGTGGGCGTGCTGGCCACCCGCATGCCCGACGTGGAAGGCTGGTTGATCGGCCCGGAAGAAGAAGACCCGCTGTATGTGGACGAGTGCCGGGACCTGGTGGAAAGCCTGAAGCTGGAAAAACACATCCGCTTCATGGGCTTTCAGAAAGTGCAAGACGTCCTGCCTCAACTGGGCCTGATGGTGCTCACCTCCATCAGCGAGGCCTTTCCCCTGGTCTTGCTGGAAGGTTTTGCCAGCGGACTCCCCGCCTTGACCACCGACGTGGGGGCCTGCCGCGACCTGATCTACGGCGCCGAACCTGAAGACCGGGCCCTCGGCAGTGCCGGTGTGGTGGTGCCCATGGTGGACCACGACGCCATGGCACAAGCCGCCTTTGCCCTGTTCAACGATCCGGCCCGATGGAAAGCCGCGCAACAGGCCGGCATTGCCCGTGTGGAACGCTACTACCAGCAATCCTTCGTGATCGACCACTACCGCAGCATCTACCGGGAAGCAGGGGTAAGCTGATGGCTGGCATTGGTTTCGAATTGCGGCGACTGCTCCAGAAAGAGTCCCTGAGCGGGAAGCTGCAAGCCTACGTGTTCTCCGCCGTCATCGGCAGTGGCCCGTGGGTGCTCTCCATCGTGGCGATCCTGGCCATTGCCGTGCTCAGCGCCAGCGGTCAGGGCGGGTCCGTTTTTGTCAGCACCTTCCAGGTGTCCCTGACCTACCTGATGGCGTTCTCGCTCATCCTGTCGGGCCTTCTGCAACTCATGTTCACCCGGTTCATTGCCGACCGGCTGTTCGACGGCCACACCGACGTGGTGCTGCCCAACCTGTTCGGCGCCTTGTTGCTCACCATTGCCGTGTCCGGGTCGCTGGCCCTGCTTGCGGTCACCTTCTGGCTTGGCGGCAGCCTGTTTTACCGGGCCACCATGTTCATGGCCTTCGTGATCCTCAACGCCATCTGGATCGTGGTCATCTTTGCCTCGGCCATCAAGGCCTACAAAAAAGTCCTGCTCGTTTTCCTGATCGGCTACAGCGTCACCGTGGCCATGGCCTACCTGCTGCGCGCCCTGGGTGTGGAAGGCCTGCTCATGGGCTTCGTCATCGGCCAGGCCGTGCTGCTCTTCTCCCTGCTCTCGATGGTGATCACCGCCTACCCGTCCAACGGGCTGCTGGCCTTCGGTTTCCTCCAAAAATCCCAGATCTACCCCAGCCTCATCGCCACCGGCCTGTTCTACAACCTGGGCGTCTGGATCGACAAATTCATCTTCTGGCTCCATCCGGACACGGGCATCCACATCACCACGTCGCTGCGCGCATCACCCCTGTACGACCTGCCCATTTTTCTGAGCTACCTGTCGCTCATTCCCGGCATGGCCGTGTTCCTGATCCGCATGGAAGCCGACTTCGCCGAACACTGCGAGCGCTTCTTCAGCACCATCAAAAACGGCGGCTCCCTGCGCGAGCTGCAGCAAGCCAAAGAAGCCCTGGTCGAAAGCGTGCAAGCCGGCCTCATGACCGTGATCAAGGTGCAAGGCGCCGTCACCCTGATTCTGCTGGTGATGGCGGGCGACATCCTGCCCGCCCTGGGCATCACCGACATGGACCACCGCATCCTGAACCTGCACCTGATCGGCGTCGCCCTGCAGTTGCTGTTCATGTCGGTACTCAACGTGTTCTATTACCTCGACAAACGCGGCGACGCCCTGAAGGTCTGCCTCATTTTCCTGCTCAGCAACGCCACCCTGACCGGGCTGTTGATGCCCCTGGGCCAGGCTTACTACGGCCTCGGCTTCACCCTGGCCATGGCCCTCACGGCAGCCGTGAGCCTGCTGATGCTGACCAGACGCCTGAAATTTCTGGAATACGATACTTTCATGCTACAAAAACTGGATTGACGAGCGGTCACCCCTCTTTCCATTTGACACCTACACTCAAACCTGTAATCTATTTAGCCTCATTCGGGTTTTTCCACCACAAGCACATGCCACCGGCACTTGCCGCCGTGTTCCCGCAGCCAGCCGAGGCCGTTTTTTTTGGGAGTTTTCACATGCAATCACCTCTGAAGGGCGTGCCCTTGGCACCCCGCCACCTCGTCATCGGCTTCCTGGCCAGCGTCGCCTTGGGGGGTGCCTTGGCCGCCCCAGCGCCGCCGCTAGCCGATCAGGCCGCACCCCAGGCGGCAGCCGGGCAAGACCGCCCTGCAGAAGTCACCGGCACCACCCCGGGTGTGGAGCGCAAGCCGCCAAACGCCCACAAGCATCGGGAAGTCCGGCGGGGACCGGTCAAGCCAGAGCGCGGCAACTACCAGCCGGTGATCCCGCCCAAGCACGTCATCATCCCGAAATAAGGGCGGCTTCCTCGCTCACCGTCACCGCTTACCGACTTTCACAGGATTGACCATGTCTGCCCTTAATTCTTTCACTCAGCTCCGTCGCGGCGGCAGTGTCCGCTGGGCTTCGTTACGCGCCACTGGGGCTTGGCTCCTCATGGCCTTCGGGCTGTCCATGTTGCTGGCCGCCTGTGGCGGTGGCGATGGTGCAACGCCCGCGGGCGGTAGCGAGGCACGCCTGTCCAAGGCCGCCATCACCGAAACCCGGCAGTCGGTGGACATGCGCATCCTGCTCCTCTCGGCGCAGGGCAATCCCGACCTGATCGACGCCCCCAAGGCCTTGCTGGAAAAGCTGGGCGTCCCCTTTGACGTCCTGATCACGAGCACAAACCCGACCGCGACAGCAGCCGCTCTGAACGCCTTGTCGGACGGCAACGGCAATGGAAAGTACCAGGGCTTCCTGCTGGAAACCGACACGCTGGACATCGGCGGGGTTTCCACCCTCGCGGCAGGACAGTGGGCGCAGTTGGCGCAGTACCAGATCAATTTCGGGGTACGTCAGGTGGTGATGTACCAAAATCCCTACGACCCCTTCTCATTCGGACAGACGCCCGTCGGCGGCGTCTCGATCGCCGAGACCCCCATGAAAGCCACCCTGACCGACGCGGGCAAGCAGGTATTTGACTACCTCAATCTGACGCGGCCGGTAGATTTCATCCGGACGTACTGGCTCCAGTCCACGCCAGCCACACTGAATGCAGGCGAAAAACTTGATGTCTTGCTGGAAAACAGCGGCTTCATTGTGGCTTCCGTTTTCACTGAGGCCGATGGGCGGCAGACCCTGGGCCTGAACCTGGCGTCAAACCCCAACCTGAACCATGTCTGGCTGCTGGGGCCGGGCATGGTCAACTGGCTCACCAAGGGCGTCTACATGGGCGAGCGCTCGTCCTATCTGCTCGCCCAGCCCGACGATGTGCTGAGTGGGAGTGACATCTGGAACCCCGACACCAACGCCAACGGCGGAACATACCGAACGTCTGCAGACGACTGGAACCGGCTGGTCGCATGGCAAAACGGTTTGCGCAGCAACCCGAATCAAGCGGCCATCCGCCTTGAAATGCCCTTCAACGGTGCCGGCCTGGGCGGCGAAACCCGACCCGAAAGCTATCTGTATCCCGCCAACGATCCGCTGACGGCTGCCGTCAAGCAAAGCATCGTGCGCAAAGATTTCCGCTGGATCAACCACGCCTACGCCCATGCCAACATGGACAGCCCAACAACGGCGGCAACGATCCTGAGCGAGCTCAATGAAAACCACCGTGTGGCCGGCCTGCTGGGTTTGACCGAAGGCGTCGATTATTTCAGGGACAGTTTCATCAACCCCGAGATTTCGGGCCTGGAAAACGCCGCCTTTTACAGCGCCGCCAACACCTACGGCCTGCGCCACATCGTCATGGACACTTCGAAGTGCTACCTGACGTTCCGCCCCACCCTCTCTGGCAGTACCCGGTTACCGCCCTGCGATCCGATCCCGACGTTCGGAGGGTATGTCGACAGCCGTTCGCCGCAGCTGTTCATCATGCCGCGTTACCCCACCAACCTCTTCTACAACGTGTCCACCCCGGCTGAATGGGTGGATGAGTACAACTATTTCTACGGGCCCGGCGGCACCTTGCCCCCGGAGCAACGCTTTCCGACCGACAGAACGTACGAGCAGATCCTGGACTTCGAATCGAACGTCTGGCTGAGCTACCTGCTGCGCTACGACCCCTACCCGCTGATGTTCCACCAGGCAAACCTGCGTGCCTACCAGTCGGGGAACACAGCCTTGCCCACAGTTGACCGCAACCGTTCGCTCCTGTCCGACCTGATCGACATGACGATCAGCAAGTACAACGCCCACCTGAACCTGCCAATCAAAAGCCCGAGCCTGCACGAACTGGGCCTGATCATCCAGCAACGCTTGGCCTATCAAACGGCTTTGTCCAGCGGCCTGAAGGGACGCATCCTGTTCACGGGCGTGCCAAACGTCACACTGGAATTCCGCAACCCAACGGCAAGCGCCATCACCGTCCCCTTGTCGGGATCGCTGTACAACGGTACGGCCTATGGCAACCAACTCGTGGCCAGCATTGTGGTGGCACCAGGGCAGACCGTCACGGCACCCGCTCCCGAATCCTGGGGCGCGAAGCTCGAAGCAGACCTGGCCATCAACCAGACCGCCAGCACCAGCACCCCGGCCCTCGGTGGCACGGTCAGCTTCACGTTGACCATGTCCAATGCAGGTCCGGCCCCAGTGACCAACGCCAGGTTCGCCAACACCTTGCCAGCCGGCCTGGGCACGATCACCCAGGTGGTCAGCGCCGTCAGTGGCGGCGCCACCACCGCCAGCTTCAACATTGGCAACGCGGCCATCAGCGGATTGGTCAGCCTGCCCGTGGGAGCCCAGGCCCAGGTGACTTTCCGTGCAAAAGTCAGCTCCACGGCCGCGTCGACCCTCACCAACCAGGCGACGCTCGCCGCACCAAGCGACCGTTTCGATCCGAACCCTGCCAACAACACCGCGGCGCGATCACTCAGCGTGGTCGTGCCCGACCTGACCGCCTCGCTGGCACTGCCTCCCAGTGCCGTGGCCGGCTCCACGGTCTCTGGCACCATGACGGTGAACAACATCGGTGCCGGCATCGCCACCGGCGTCAAGGGCACGGTGACACTGCCCGGCGGCACGACGCTCAGCCTGGATTTCGGTAACCTTGCAGCGACCACCGGAACCGCTCAGCGCAGCTTCAACGTGGCGGTCCCCACCAGTGGGCCGTCCCTCACGCTGGCGGCATCGGCTTCGACCACCGCCGTGGAGAGCAACACCACCAACAACGGTGCCACCTCCAATGCGCTGACGCTGCAGTACGCTGACGTGACGACCCAGATCACCCTGCCCACCTCCGCGCCCGCCAGCTCGGTGGTGCGTGGCACGGTCGTCTTCACCAACAGCGCTACGGGCCCGTCGGCCGCCATGGCCACCGCCGTCACGGGCAGCGTCACGTTCTCCAACGGGGCACCGGCACAGACCTTCAACATCGGCAACCTCGCACCGGGCGCCAGCTCCCCGCCGCAAGCCATCACCGTCACCCTGCCGGCCTCGGGCAGCCTGACCGCGACCAGCAAGGTGGCCACCACGGCGGTGGAAAGCAACACCGCCAACAACAGCGCCAGCGCCTCGATGAGCGTGGAGGCCGAAACGGTCGCCTCAAGTGGCGGCGGAGGGGGTTGCACCACCAACCCGGATGCCGCCTTCGATCCCTTGCTGCTCCTGTTGCTGCTCGGTGGCGGTCTGGCCTCGGTTCGTCGGCAGCGTCAGGCACGGCACTGACGCCCACACCACCGCTCTGGGCCGGGTGCCCAGGCGGTTGTTTTAGCGACACAAGCAGAAAGGCGGCCTTCGGGTCGCCTTTCTGCTTTCTGCTTTCTGCTTTCTGGCTGGTGCTTGCACGGCCTGAAGGGCTGGGCTTGTGGATTGGGATGGCGCCGATGCCGACCGCGTTGAGCCTGAAAGCGTGCGTGGTGTAGCGCCTGAACCGCCACGCGGACGGAGGCGCGCACCGGGTCAAGGACGCCGGGGCGGGCTTTGCTCAGGACCGCGGGGTGTTGCCTGACGACCGGGCTGCCGAAGCAGCGCGGGGATGGCAACGGGGCACGGGGGCGGTGACGGGGCTGAACGACGGGCCGATGGGTTCGGCAAAACCGCCAGCGAAGCATCTTGGCGAGAACGGGGGCGCTGCCCCACGCCCAGTCGCCCTGACCCGGTTGAACGTGATGCCACGCCGGGCGTGATCCGCCTGCAGCAGAACTTGTTGATCACTGGTGGGCGCAACCGGGGCCTTGCCCGGTGGCCGTACGACAAAAAGGCGGTCAGACCGTTGGGCCTGACCGCCTGTTTTGTGTAGTGCCAGACAGCACGCCCTGGGCAGGGAAGCCGCTGCCCTGCGCTACCGGATCGTGACCGTGGCCGTGGCCGTGTTGTTGGACAACACCGGGTCGGTGATGCCGGTGGGCACGGACACCGTGGCCGAATTGGTGAGCGATGCGCCCTTGACGCCGATCGCCGTCACCTCGAAACCGAGAACGAGCCTGCCGCCGGAAGGCAGGGTCAACAAGCCCGTGAGGCTGGTGCCGGAATTGACGAGGGAAGACACACTGGCGCCCGCCGTGGCGGAGGTGACAGTGACCTTGGTCAGTTTGCTCATGCCGGCTGGCAGCACATCCGAGAAGCGGGCGTTGGTCACAGCCAACGGGCCTGTGTTGGTCATGGTGAGGTTGAAGGTCAACCTTCCACCCGACCGCACCGACGTGACATTGGCCTGCTTGGTGATGCCCAGGTCCGCATCCGTTTCCACCACCACGGGCGGCGGTGTCAGCACCACCGTCGCGCCAGGTGCCAGAGGCAGGGTCACGAGTTGTTGGTTGCCATACATTTCGCCCTGGCCACCTTCCGGAACGAAACCCACACCGGTCAGGGGCACGGAAACGGTTTTGCTGCCTGGGTTGGTCAGTTCGATGGTGTTGCCCGTGGCACCCAGCACAATGCGGCCCTTGAGCCCGGCGGCAATCGCTTCGTTGTACGCCATGCGCGCCTGCATGAGTTGGCCGATCTCGACCTGGCTGGGGCTGAGGATGGGCAGGTTGTACATGGCCCGGTACTTGTTCGTGACCTGGTCCAGCAGGTCCGACATCAGGGACGCGTTGGTGTTGCCGTAGGCCCGCAGGTTGGACTGGTGGAACATCCAGGAGTTGGCGTTGAAGCGCAGCATGTAGCGCACCAGCGTGTCGGACTCGATGTCCAGCAACTCGGGATAGGTCAGGTTCTTGCCGAACCAGGAGCTTTGGCCGGGAGGCGGTGGGAAATAGGGGTTGGTGACCCCGTAGAGGTAGTTGAACTCCGACACCCATTCCGTGGGGGTGGTGACGTTGTAGAACAGGTTGGTGGGGTAGCGCGGGATGATGAAGATGCGCGGGTTGGCCGGCACGAAGACATCGCGTGGGCTGTAAAAACCGGTGTTGGTGGGGATCGGGGCCAGCGTGGGCCGGAAGTCGTAGGTGCGCGAGGTGTCCATCACGATGTGACGCAGACCGAACTGCTGCGCCGCGTTCCAGAACGTGTCGTTCTCCAGCCCGGAATACACCGGCGTCACCATGGCTTCCTTGTGGTACAGGCTGAAGCTCAGGCCGGGCTCGATCAGTCCTTTGGCCAGGTCGTCGTTGCGCTGGAACTGGCTCAGCATCTGATCGAGCGACAGAGGTACGTTGCTGTTGTACGGATCGGTCAGGTTTAGGGAACTGTGATCCCATGTGTGGTTGATCCAGCGAAAGGCACCGGGGTTGGCCTTGACGGCGGGCAGCAAGGTGTTGCGCAGGTCGCCGGTGTAGCTTTGGTTGTAGCCGTAGCCGTTGAAGGGCATCTCGATCCGGATGTCACCGGTCAGGGGCCGGCTGCGCAGATCGTTCTGCCAAGCCACAAGACGGTTGTAGTCGGTCGCATTCATCCGGTAAACCGGGCAAGGGTTGATCTCAATCTCACTCAAGCAAGCTGGATCGGGACTGCCAGCGTTCCAGACCGTGTCTTCGATGAAGAAGTCGTCGGGCTGGGCACTGAGGTAAACCTTGCGCTGGCCCATGAACAGGCCTTTGGTGACCCAGTTGACCACACCGTAGCCGGTGAGCAGGGCGTGGGTCAGGTTCTCGTTGCTGTCGGCGGTGATGGCCAGGTTCTGCCGACCGTCCGGCGCGGTGAAGACCGAGGCGATGGTGTAGGGCCCACCGGGCTCGGCGTTGGTCTGCAGCAGCGGCGTGACATGGGCGCCCACAGCCGGCGTGGCGAAATAGGTGTAGGCGTTGACGATGGAGACCGGGTTGGCGCTGTTGAGGTAATTGAAGACCTGGCTACCCTCGGCGGTGAACGCGGCCGTGACGGGGGGCGCGACGTTCGGCACCCAGGTGTCGGTGTAGTTGTTGGTGTTGCGCCCACCCAGCGGGGTGAGGCCGTAGGTCAGGTCGATGGCCACACCATCGTCCGTGAGGGTTTGCGCGGCACGGGTGTACAGCGTGGCGGTGCGCACGCCAAAGTCGCGCTGGTACTGCCACAGCATCTGCCATTGGGCGGCGGTCATGGCGCTGGGGTAGTAGCCTGGTGTCTTCTCATAGGGCAGATCGCCGGTTTCCAGGATGATGCCCTGGTATTTGCCATTGCCCAGGCCGTCCGAGAGGGCGAAGGGGGTCGTTGTCTTGTTGGGACCCTGCAGCACAAAGCGGTCGTGCGGAACGCCGATCTGGTCGAGGATGGCCGTGACAGCGTTGTAACTGGGCTGGGTGCCCGTGGCTGAGATGACCAACACTTTCATGTCGACAGCCTTGGCGGTCTCGACCGCCGCGGGGGCCAGGCGCACCGAGGTCTCGCCGGAGGTGGTGTCTGTGCCGCCACCGCAGGAGACCAGAACAGAAGTCGACAACAACAGGGCAAAACCGCCCAGCAATGCTGCGGGCTTTTGCACCCATCGACGCAAGAGCGTGAACACACGTGTGCTCACTGTGGCAGTTTCACCCCTGCCAGCGGTTTTAAGAGTTTGTGGGCCCATGATGCTTCACCGTAAAAACTGAAGGACGTGCCAAGCGAGATAAATTGACCAGCTTCAACGCTGGGGCGGCAACGGCGGCAACGGTCGCGACGGCGTCCTCTCGGGCATGATCGGTGTGCGGCTGGGGGCCCGGTGGGCGTGGGAGTTTTTGTGCTTGTGGGGTGTTGCCGCTGGCAAGGGTTTGCCTTCGGCGGCTGGCGGTGATGACCCCGGCTCCGTGGCCGGTGCGGTTGGTGCGGCCTGTGCCCAACCCAGCACCAAGGTCATCGACAGACCTGCCACCACATGACAGGCCCTGCGCCCTGTGAAAGTCGACACGGCATTCATTGCTTTTCTCCCCTACAGATTTCAAAAAATGACTCAGGAATGCGCCACATCGCGAGCCTGACCGAACAGACTTGCCTGGAAGTCTTTATTACTAAGTGTAATTGTGTGTACGAGAAACCGGCTATTGCAAGGGCCGTTGGTCCGGCCACGCCCACTCCTTCGTTCTCAAGCCTGCGCCTGCCCTTGCACCGCGCCCCCCCAAGCTGGCGCCACGCCGTGAACGCACGCGACTCGAGGCCATGGATGCCCCGCAGGCTTGGGTCCGTGCACAAAGCGCCCGGTAAAATGCGCGCTGTCTTTGACATCAACCCCCCAGGAAACCCAGCATGTCTCTTTTCTCAGCCGTTGAAATGGCTCCGCGCGACCCGATTCTGGGTCTGAATGAACAGTTTGCCGCCGACACCAACCCCAACAAAGTCAACCTTGGCGTGGGCGTGTATTTCGACGACAACGGCAAGCTGCCCCTGCTGCAATGCGTGCAAGCCGCCGAAAAAACCATGATGGCCACGCCCAGCGCACGCGGTTATTTGCCCATCGACGGCATTGCCGCCTATGACGCTGCCGTGAAGAGCCTGGTGTTTGGCGCCGACAGCGAGCCGGTGCAGTCCGGCCGTGTGGCCACGGTGCAGGCCATCGGCGGCACCGGCGGTCTGAAAATTGGTGCGGACTTCCTGAAGCGCCTGAGCCCCAATGCCAAGGTGCTGATCAGCGATCCCAGCTGGGAAAACCACCGCGCGCTGTTCACCAACGCGGGCTTTGTGGTGGACACCTATACCTATTACGACGCCGAGAAGCGCGGCGTGAACTTTGACGGCATGCTCGCCAGCCTGAATGCTGCCGAGCCCGGCACCATCGTGGTGCTGCACGCCTGCTGCCACAACCCGACCGGCTACGACATCACGCCCGAGCAATGGGACCAGGTGATTGCCGCCGTGAAGGCCCGTGGCCTCACGCCTTTCCTCGACATGGCCTACCAGGGCTTTGGCCACGGCATTGCCGAAGACGGCGCGGTCATTGGCAAGTTCGTGGCGGCGGGCCTCACGTTCTTGGTGTCGACCTCGTTCTCCAAGAGTTTCAGCCTGTACGGTGAGCGCGTGGGCGCGCTCTCGGTGCTGTGCGAAAACAAGGACGAAGCCTCGCGGGTGTTGTCCCAGCTCAAGATCGTGATCCGCACCAACTACTCAAACCCGCCCATTCACGGTGGCGCGGTGGTGGCGGCGGTGCTGAACAACCCCGAGCTGCGCGCCCTGTGGGAAAAAGAACTGGGCGACATGCGCGTGCGCATCAAGGCGATGCGCCAGAAGCTGGTGGATGGCCTGAAAGCCGCCGGGGTGAAGCAGGACATGAGCTTCATCACCAGCCAGATCGGCATGTTCAGCTACTCGGGGCTGAGCAAGGACCAGATGGTGCGCCTGCGCAGTGAGTTTGGCGTGTACGGCACCGACACCGGTCGCATGTGCGTGGCCGCCTTGAACAGCAAAAACATCGACTACGTCTGCCAGGCGATTGCCAAGGTGATCTGACGGGTCAAACGTTCAGCACGCTGACGAAACCAGACACAGGCCCCCATCGCATGGGGGCTTTTTTTTGGCTGAACCCAAGGGTGGCGCCCACCTGCGGGTGCAGGTTTGCGCCGCTGCCGGCGGCGATGCGTTGGGATACAAGGGTTTTCACCCATCGCCGCTCCGGGAAATATGCAATATATTGCAGCAAACGCCATGAACAAGATTCGAAAACTCAACATCCTGGTTGGCACCATGACCAACACCGCTGAATACGTGGCCCAGGCCATCGAGATGGATTGCACCGATCTGGTGGATACCATCGAGGTGCGGATGATGGACGGTCTGGATATCAGCGCCTTCCAAGAAGATGCACTATATGTCATCTGTACGTCCACCTATGGTGCGGGCGATGTACCGGACAACGCCAAGGCCTTGTACGAATCGCTGGCCCAGACGCCCCGCCCTCTGGGCTCGGTGCGTTATGGCGTGATCGCGCTGGGTGACAGCGCCTACCCCCAGACTTTCTGCAATGGCGGCCAACGCTTCGATGAACGCCTGGCCGACCTGGGTGCCGTGCGCGTGGGTGAGGTGTTCCGGCACGATGCCTCAGCGGGCACCGAACCGGAGACCGAGGGCGTGGCCTGGTGCCGCCAGTGGTTGCCACTGACGCTTGCCGCAAGCTGATGCGGTCCTGCATCAGCCCAACAGCATTTTTTTAGATCTGAATATTTCAGGCTTGAAGTTCGGGTAATTCACTATCCCCAAACCGGCCTGACACGCCTACATTGACCCGCTAACCGACACCCCCAACAGGAGACTAACCATGACCACCCGCCGACTTGTTCTCACCCGCAGCGCTGCCGTGATTGGCGCCGCATCCACCGGCTTGCTCCTACCTCAAATCGTGCGGGCCCAGGCCGACAAGGTGCGCGTGGGCTTCATGCTGCCCTACACCGGCACCTTTGCACAACTGGGCGTGGCCATTGAAAACGGCTTTCGCATGGCACTGAACGAACAAGGTGGCAAGCTGGGAGGCCGCGAGGTTGAGTTTTTCAAGGTGGACGACGAATCCAACCCCGCCAAGGGCATTGAAAACGCCACCCGCCTGGTACAGCGCGACAAGGTGGATGTGCTGGTGGGCACGGTGCATTCGGGCGTTCAAATGGGTATTCACAAGGTGGCGCGCGACACCGGTGTGCTCAGCCTGATCCCCAACGCCGGCGTGCATGCGGCCACGCGCGCCCAGTGCTCACCGAACGTGTTCCGCACCTCGTTCACCAACTCCCAGCCCACGCTGGCGCTGGGCAAGGCCATGGTGGACCGCGGTCACAAGAAGGCTGTCTGGATCACGTGGAACTACGCCGCTGGCGACGAGGCTTTTGAAGGCTTTGAGAAGAGCTACACCGAAGCCGGCGGCACGATCATCAAAAAGCTTGGCCTGCCGTTCCCGAACGTGGAGTTCCAGGCCCTGCTGACCGAAATTGCCTCCCTCAAACCCGACGCCGTGGCGTGTTTCTTTGCCGGCGGCGGCGCGGCCAAATTCATGCGCGACTTCCACGCCGCCGGCCTGAGCAAGAACATTCAGCTGTATGGCTCGGGCTTCCTGACCGAAGGCGTGCTGGAAGCCGCCGGCCCGGCCGCCGATGGTGTGTTGACCACCATGCACTACAGCGACTCGCTGGACACGCCACGCAACAAGCAGTTCCGCCTGGAATACGCCAAGGCGTTCCGCATGCAGCCCGACGTGTACGCGGTTCAGGGCTACGACACCGGCTTGCTGCTGATCAAGGGGGCCAACGCGGTCAAGGGCGATATGTCCAACAAAAAAGTGCTGTTTGCCGCCATGCAAGGTGCCGTGATTGACAGCCCACGGGGCAAGTGGACCATGAGCAAGGCACACAACCCGATTCAGGACATGTACCTGCGCCAGGTGGTCAACAAAGAAAACAAAGTGCTGGGCATTGCGGCCAAAGCCGTGGCCGATCCGGCCACCGGCTGCCGCATGGGCTGACCTTCAAACTCAATGCAGACGCCACCCACAAACCGGCCTCGCAAGGGCCGGTTTGGAGGGTCTCTTTTGCCCTTTTACCAGCCCATTGCGCCTTATGGATTTCGCCAATTTCCTGATTCAGTTGCTCAACAGCCTGCAATACGGCCTGTTGCTGTTCATGCTGGCGGCGGGCCTCACCCTGATCTTCGGCATCATGGGCGTGGTGAACCTGGCCCATGGCAGCTTCTACATGCTGGGCGCCTACATGGCCTGGTTTCTGGCCGCCCAGTTTGACAGCCTGGTGCTGGCGATTCTGGTGGGCACGGTGATTGCCGTGGCGCTGGGCTGGGTGCTGGAGTGGTTGCTGTTTCGCCATTTCTATCACCGCGACCACCTGGACCAGGTGCTGCTCACCTTTGGCCTGATCTACATCTTCGAAGAAGTGCGCTCCATTTTGTGGGGCGACGACGTGCACGCGGTTCAAGTGCCCGAGCTGGTGAACTGGTCCATTCCCCTGACCGAAAACCTCTCTTACCCGGTCTACCGGCTGGTGATTTCAGCCGTGTGCGTGGGGCTGGCGCTGGGTCTGTACCTGTTGATCTCCAAAACCCGCTTGGGCATGAAAATCCGCGCCGGCGCCTTCAACCGCGAAATGACCGAAGCCCTGGGCATCAATATCCGGCTGATCCACGGCGTGGTGTTTGCACTGGGCGTGGCGCTGGCGGCCATCGCCGGCATGATCGCCTCGCCCATCGCCAGCGTGTACCCCGGCATGGGCAGTTCGGTGCTGATCATGTGCTTTGTGGTGGTGGTGATTGGTGGCATTGGCTCGGTGCGCGGTGCCCTGGTGGCGGCCCTGCTGGTGGGCCTGGTCGATACCTTTGGCAAGGTGCTGGTGCCCCAAATTGCCGGCATGGCGGTGTACATGCTCATGGCCGGCGTGCTTCTCTACAAGCCCGAAGGCTTGTTCAAACAATGATAACGACCCTATGAGCTCCCCCAAAGCCACCCTCGAATTGCTGCCCAAGAGCATGCAAGTGCTACTGGGCACCGGCGCCCTGGCGCTGGCCGTCTTCCCGTTTGTGCCGGTGGAAGGCAGCGCCTTCTATTTGCAGATGCTCTCGCAAATGATGATCCTGGCCATCTTCGCCATGAGCCTCGATTTGCTGCAGGGCGTGACCGGCATGGTCTCGCTGGGCCACGCAGCCTACTTCGGGCTGGCCGGCTATGCCCTGGCGTTCCTGACCCCGGCCGACACGCCCATCAGCCTGTGGTGGGCGCTGCCCGCCTCGGCGCTCGGCGCTGGCCTGGCGGCACTCATCATTGGTTTCTTCGTGGTCCGCACCCACGGCATCTACTTCATCATGGTCACCATGGCGTTTGCGCAAATGGTGTTCTTCCTGTTCTTCGACAACAAAGCCCTGGGCGGGTCTGACGGTCTGTATGTGAACTTCCGGCCCGACGCGACGCTGTTCGGGTGGACCGGTATTGACCTGGAGAACAAGACCACGTTCTATTACTTCACGCTGGCCGTGCTGGTGCTGGTGTATGCGTTTTTGCGGCGCCTGCTGTTCTCGCCGTTTGGTCGGGTGCTCTCGGGCATTCGGGTGAACGAACACCGCATGCGCGCCGTGGGCTACGGCACCTTTGGCTACAAGCTGGCGGCGTTTACGCTGGCCGGCTCGCTGGCCGGCGTGGCCGGGTTTTTGTGGGCCGCACAAACGGGCTACGTGAACCCCGAACTCATGGGCTTTCACATGAGCGCACACGCCATCATGATGGTGATTCTGGGCGGCATGGGCAACTTTGCCGGGGCCATCGTGGGCGCCTTCGCGTTTGAATACGTGATGCACTTCTTCAAAGACCTGACCAAACACTGGCAGCTGCTCATGGGGGGCTTCATTGTGCTGGTGGTGGTGCTGGCGCCGCGTGGCTTGCTGGGTCTGGGCGAGCGCCTGCTGGGCAAGAAGGAACACTGAAGCCATGTCTGAACTGCTGCTCTCAGCCCAACACCTCACCAAGCGCTTCGGCGGTCTGGCCGCGGTCAACGACGTGTCGGTGGACCTGTTTCGCGACCGCATTCACGCGGTGATTGGCCCCAACGGCGCGGGGAAATCGACCCTGACCAACCTGCTCTCGGGCGACCTGCCGCCCACCTCGGGGCGCATCACGCTCAATGGCGTGGAAACCGCTGGCCAAAGCCCTGAGCGCATTTCGCGTCTGGGCCTGGGTCGCAGCTACCAAAAGACCAATATCTTTCTGCCTTTCACCGTGTGGGACAACGTGCGGTTGGCCGCTCAGTCCAGCGAGCGCCACTCGCCCTGGAACCCCCTGCGCTGGCTGGGCCGCGCCGACCAGCTGCGCGCGGTGAACCAGCGCTGCGAACGGGCCCTGGAGCTCGCCGGCCTCACCCACCGCGGCCCCACCGTGGCCGGCACCATCAGCCACGGCGAACAGCGCCAGCTGGAAATTGCCATGACCCTGGCCACCGAACCCACCGTGCTGCTGCTGGACGAACCCCTGGCCGGCATGGGTCAGGCCGAAGCCGAGAGCATGGTGGCGCTGTTGCTGAAACTGAAGAAAAACCACGCCATGATGCTGGTGGAGCACGACATGGACGCCGTCTTTGCGCTGGCGGACCAGCTCACCGTGATGGTCAACGGCCAGGTGATTGCCAGCGGTACGCCGGCGCAAGTGCGCGCAGACCCCGTTGTGCAGGCCGCCTATCTGGGCGAGGAGCACGCATGAACACCACTGCCTTGATTCAGGCGACCGGCCTGAACACCCACTACGGCGCCAGCCACATCCTGCGCGGCGTGGACTTCACCGTCGGCCAGGGCCAGACGATTGGACTGATGGGCCGCAACGGCATGGGCAAGACGACCCTGCTCAAGTCCATCATGGGCATCGTCAAGCCCAGCGGTGGCAGCGTGCACATCAAGGGCCAGGTCATGACGGGCGCATCCACCTATGAAATTGCCCGTCAGGGCCTGGCCTACGTGCCCGAAGGCCGTGGCATTTTTGGCAACCTGAGCGTGCGCGAAAACCTGGTGATGGCCGCCCGCGCCGGCACCCGGGGCCAGCGCGACTGGACCTACGAGCGGGTGCTCGACACCTTCCCGCGCCTGGCCGAGCGGCTGAACCATGGCGGCCAGCAACTCAGCGGCGGCGAACAGCAGATGCTCACCATTGGGCGGGCGCTGATGACCAACCCCGACGTGCTCATTCTGGACGAGGCCACCGAGGGCCTGGCGCCCCTGATCGCGCGGGAGATCTGGCGCATTTGCGGTGTGATCCGAGAGAGCGGCATCAGCAGCGTCATCGTGGACAAAAACTGGAAACACGTGACGCAAATCACCGACCGCAATGTGATTCTGGTGAAAGGCGAAGTGGCGTTTGAGGGCAGTTCGGACGAACTGCTGTCAAAACCCGAACTGCTGGAGCAGTACTTGGGCGTTTGACCCACCCAAGCCCCCTATCAAGAAATTAGCAACATGCGCCGAGTCCTTTCCCTGCTGATCCTGGCCGCCAGTGCCGCCGTCTCCCTGTCGGCGCGTGCCGCCGATGTGATCTTCGCGCAAGTCGCTTCTCACAGCAATCCCGCCTCGGCGGCCAACGCCAAAGGCATGAGCACAGGCATTCGCGTGTATTTCGACAAAGTCAACGCAGGCGGTGGCGTGGGTGGCAACCAACTCAGGCTCACCACCCTGGACGATGGCTTGCAGGGTCCCAAAATGGTGGCCCTGACCCAGGAGCTGATCGATGCCAAATCGGCCATCGGTTTTTTGGGCTTCCTCAACAGCGCTGGCCTGGCCGAAATCGCCAAACAGGACCTGTTGGGCAAAAGCGGCATGGCCCTGATTGCCCCACTGCAAGGGGACAAGCATGTGGTGGGTGCGCGCAACGTGTTTCCGCTGCGCAGTGGCTACGCCGACGAGATCGCTGCCTTGCTCAAGGAGGCCAAAACCTGGGGCAAGGACCGACTGGCGGTGGTGAACATGAACATCGCCTTCGGTCCATCGCTGGCCACCCTGACCCACGAACTCGTGGGCGAAGCCGGGATCCAGATCGTGACCCACCAGGTGCTGGACGCCACGCCCAACCAATTGGAAGCCAGCGTCAGGGCGGCTGTGAGCCAGGTCAGCAAGAGCCAGCCCAAAGCCATCCTGCTGCTGGCTGCGGGCAAACCGGCTTTTGAGTTCATTCGGGCCATGCGGGCAGCACCGGGGGGCAAAACGCAGTTCTACGGGCTGTCGGTGCTGCTGCACGATGTGCTGGGCCAGGAAGTCGGTATCGAGGCGGCGCGCGGTATCGTGCTCAGCCAGGCGGTGCCCTACCCGTTTGTCCCGTCCAAACCCGTGATCACCGAGTTCCAGGCCGACATGAAGAAATACGCCCCGGGCGAAGCCATCTCGTTCTCCAGCCTGGAAGGCTATCTCGGAGCCAAAATCGCAGCAGAAGCGGTGCGGCGCGCGGGCAACGCACCCAACCGGGCGAGTCTGCTCCGGGCACTGTCCGAGCTCGGCGAGTACAACCTCGGCGGTATTTATGTGAACTACACACCCAGCCGGCGCAAAGGCTGGGGCGGGGTGGATCTGTCGATCATCAACGCCAGCGGCGCACTGCAAAAGTAGACCCGGCAAGCGCCCTCACCGCGCACGCCGTGTGGGGTTGCGCACGGGCCGAAACAGCCCGCTACAGCAGCGGCCGCAACTCCCGCGCCGCATCCAGCAGCAACGGCAGCAAATCCTTGCGCATCATGGCCGGCGCCAGCCGCTCGGGCGAGGCCACCACGTTGAGCGCCGCCACGGCTTTGCCCTGCATGTTGCGCAGCGGCACAGCCAGCGCGTGCACGCCGAGTTCGTGCTCTTCACTCGCCACAGCAAAGTCATCTACCCGAACTTGCGTCACGATGGCCCGGAACGCCTTGTGGTCGACCGTGGTCAGCGGCGTCAGGCGAGGCAACTCGCGGCCCTTCAGCCAGGCGCTGAATTCGGTGCGCGGCAAGGCCGCCAGCAACACCCGCCCGGTGGACGTGGCATGCACCGGCAGGCGTGCGCCCAGGTGCAGGCCGTAGGCCATGAGCCGCTGGCCGCCAACGGAGGCGCTTCGCGCCACGATCACCACCTCGTCGCCATCCAGCACCACAGCAGAAAAGGACTCGCGGGTGAGTGCCGCCAGGCGGTTCAGGGTGGGTTGCAGCAGCCGCGGCAAACGCGCCGAGGCCAGGTAACTGCCCGAAAAACGCAACACCTTGGCCGATAACCAGTAGTGGCTGCCATCGGTGTCCAGGTAGCCCAGGTAGGCCAGCGTGAGCAGGTGCCGCCGGGCCGCCGCCCGGGTCAGGCCCGCACGTTCGGCGGCCTGCGTGGCGTTGAGGCGCTGGCGTTCGGTGTCAAAACTCTCCAGCACCGCCATGCCTTTGGCCATGCCTTCGATGAAGTCGGCCTTGGCGATCTGATGGGGTTCCTTGCTCATACCGCGCGATGATCGCACAAGACATCCAATCACCGCACACTCGTGTGCGTGGCGCCTTGCATTGCCAACTTGAATTTTTTAAGCTCAAGCGTGCATTTCAGCAAAGGCCTGCCGGTGGTCATGTACCCGCCACAAGCCGCGACCGCTCACCCCACAGGAGACATGCTTCATGCGTACCCAGGTTGCCATCATCGGTGCAGGCCCCTCCGGCCTGCTGCTCGGCCAGTTGCTTCACAAGGCCGGCATCGACGCCATCATCGTCGAGCGCCAGAGCCCCGATTACGTGCTCGGGCGCATCCGCGCGGGCGTGCTGGAACAGGTGGCCATTGACCTTCTGGACGAGGCGGGTGTGGGCCAGCGCATGCACACCGAGGGGCTGGTGCACAGCGGCTTTGACATGCTGTTCAACGGTGAACGCCACCGCATCGATCTGGAAAAACTCACGGGTGGCAAAAAGGTGATGGTGTATGGCCAGACCGAAGTGACCCGCGACCTGATGGACGCGCGCACCGCCGCCGGCCTGCCCACGGTGTACGAAGCCTCCAATGTGCAGGTGCATGATTTCGACACCACGTCGCCCAGCGTGACTTATGAAAAAGACGGCCAGACGCACACCGTTCAGTGCGACTTCATTGCTGGCTGCGATGGCTTTCACGGGGTGTGCCGCGCCAGCGCACCGCGCAACGCCATCAAGGAATACGAGAAGGTGTACCCGTTTGGCTGGCTCGGTTTGCTGTCCGACACGCCCCCGGTGCACCACGAACTGATTTATGTGAACCACCCGCGCGGCTTTGCCCTGTGTTCGCAGCGCAGCGCCACCCGCAGCCGTTATTACCTGCAGGTGCCACTGTCCGACAAGGTCGAGCAGTGGAGCGACGACGCGTTCTGGAACGAACTCAAACTGCGTCTGGACCCCGAGGCTGCCGAGAAGCTGGTGACGGGCCCGAGCATTGAAAAAAGCATTGCGCCGCTGCGCAGCTTCGTGACCGAACCGCTGCGCTTTGGCCGCATGTTCCTGGCGGGCGACGCTGGGCACATCGTGCCACCCACCGGTGCCAAGGGCCTGAACCTGGCGGCCACCGATGTGAAGTACCTGTCCAATGCTTTCGTCGAGTTCTACCAGGACCAAACGGAAGCCGGCATAGACAACTATTCCGAGCGCTGCTTGAAGCGCATCTGGCGCGCCGAGCGTTTCTCCTGGTGGTTCACATCCATCATGCACAACTTCCCTGATGAGGGCGCCATCAACGGCAAGCTGCAACAGGCCGAGCTGGATTACCTCATGCACTCCGAATCGGGCTTGCGCACCATTGCGGAAAACTACGTGGGATTGCCGCTGAACTTTGGGGAATGAGCGTCTGGGCGCCCGACCTGTCGCCTTCGTTCAAAAAATGGGGCGACCCGGCGTTACATTGACGCATACGTCAACCGGTACCGCCATGTCATCCCTTATCGAAGCCTCCAGCAAAACCCTGAAACCCCTGCGCGGCGTGCGCGTCCTCAGCCTGGCGCTGAACCTGCCCGGGCCGGCCGCGCTCATGCGGCTCAAAGCCATGGGCGCCACCTGCCTCAAAGCTGAGCCGCCGGGGCCCAAGGGCGCACCGGACGGCACCAGCGGCGACCCGATGGGGCAATACAACCCGCAGGCCTACGCCACGATGCACGGTGGTATCAAAGTCATCACCATCGACCTGAAGACCGACAAAGGGCAAGCGGCACTGGACAGGGAACTGGCCCGCACCGACCTCCTGATCACGTCGTTCCGCCCCTCGGCACTGGTCAAGCTCGGTCTGGGCTGGAAGTCGCTGCACAAGGCCTACCCGGCGCTTTCGGTGGTGGCCATCGTGGGTGCGCCGGGCGCCCGCGCGGAAGAGCCGGGCCACGACCTCACCTACCTCGCCGACGCCGGCCTGGTGACCGGGCTTGAACTGCCCGCCACACTGTTTGCCGACATGGGCGGCGCGTTGATGGCCAGCGAGGCCGCGCTCAAGGCCGTGCTCGCGCAAAAGACCAACGGCAAAGGCTCGTTTCAGGAAGTGGCACTGGCAGACGCCGCCGCCTGGCTCGCCCTGCCCCGACACTGGGGTCTCACGCAGCCCAAGGGTGCCGTGGGCGGTGCGCACGCAGGCTACCGCGTGTACCCCTGCAAAGACGGCCGCGTGGCTGTGGCCGCACTGGAACCGCACTTCGCAGCGGCACTGTGCAGTGCGGCCAGCATACCGATGACCGGTATGGCCACGTTGTTCCAACCCGCCACACACGCCGCCATCGCCGCGTTCCTGGCCGGCCAGACCCGGAAGCAACTCGACAAGCTGGCCGTCGCAAAAGACATTCCGCTGCACACGCTGGCGGGCTGAGGGCCGCGTCAGCGCTGGGTGGGCTCGGGTGACAGCACCCGCTGAGCCCAAGTCGGCAGGTGCTCAGCCTGCCAGACCACGCCACCCGCCCGCAAACGCGCCACTAGCCGAGGCGGCTGAAACGCATCGCCAGCGGGTTGGGATGTGTCGTACAGCAACGCCAGATCTGCCCGGCGCACCGCCACACCCAGGTGGCGCACAGTGCGCGGGTAGCGTGCCAAAATCCGCTCGGGCGGTACCGGGTGGCCGCCCTCCTCCACGCGCCGGCTCACGCGGCCCAGCAGTTGCTGCGGGTCATCAACACACACCACCAGCAGCACCACAGAGAAACCGGCTCGCCGGGCTGAGGCCATCAAGTCGAGCTTGGAGGTGTGCGAAAACACGGTTTCGCTGGCGAACGACAACCCCTTCGCCAGGCATTCGGACCGCCGGGCGTCAGCCCATGCACGGGCCTGCAACGAGCGCGCCTGCGAGTCTGCGACCTGCTGCAAATGGGCCGCCTCGTGAAGGTCGGCGTTCACAAACTCAGCGGAAGGGGGAATAAGCCCTTGTGCCACCGCCGCACGGTAGAGCGTGGATTTGCCAGCGCCGTTGGGCCCGGCCAGCAAGTAGAAAACCGGGGCTGGCACGCGTCAGGCGGCGCGGCGGGAATCGGGCAATGCGCGGCGGTTGGCCAGCACCGTTTCACGCACCGCCTGCGCCAGGCGGCCGCTTGTTTCGGCCGCCAAGAAGCGCGACTCAATGGCGTCCAGCGACTCGTCTGCGGTGCCAACCTCGCGCTGGCGCGCGTCGTACAGGGCGATCGCTTCGCGCGCCTCTTGCACCGTGAGCCCGGTTTCGTCGGCAATGCGCCCCAGCGTGGCCCAATATTCGATCTGACCAGCGACCGAACGGCGCTGTGGCTGGGCGGCTTCGCGGGCCTGCTGGACCAGGGAGGCGGACAGCTTCACGGAAGCAAACGGGCTGGATGACGCGGCCATGATGGACTCCTTTATGGCGCATTTTGCGCCACTCTGCCCATTTCTGCAACAACGGCATAATTCTCAACGAACAAGCCAGCAGCACAGAAAACAGCATGAGAAAACAGGGAACCGTGGTTCGGTGGAACGGCGCCAAAGCCTTCGGATTCATCAAAAGCGACCAGACGCCGGCCGACATCTTCTTTCACATCCGCGACTTTTCGGGTGCCCCGGTGCCCACAGAAGGGCTGCAGGTGGGCTTTGATGAGATTCATGTGGGCGGCAAAGGCCCGCGAGCCATGCAGGTCCGTCCGCTGAACGACGAACAAAACCCGAGCAACCAGCGGCCACCAGGCAGACCGCCCCGAGCAGACCAACCGAACAGGCGCGCGCCAGCACGGGCCGCCTCAGGCAGGCGCGCGTCAGAAACGGCAAGCCAGGCCCAGCCCAACAGCCTGGTGATGGCGCTCATGCTGGTGTGGCTGGTTCTGCTGGTGGCTGGCGCACTGACCGGCCGTTTCACCTGGTTTGTTTTGCCCGCGGCATTTGGGCTGAACCTGGTGACCTTTTACACCTACTGGCAAGACAAACACGCGGCCCGCCAAGGCGCCTGGCGCATCAAGGAAGACACCCTGCACCTGCTGGGACTGGCAGGCGGATGGCCAGGTGCCTGGTTTGCCCACCAGATTCTTCGGCACAAATCGAGCAAGCAGGCTTTTCGCGCGGTGTACTGGGCCACGGCCATCTTGAACACCGCCGCCTTGCTGGCTTGGGTGGCGCTGCCCTGGTTTCAGCGCTGAACCGCAAACGGACGGCGCCCGGGCCCTGCCCGCGAGCATGGACGGGCGGGGTCAGCCGGGTTTGCGTTTGGTGACACCACCGGTCTGCCGAGGTGGCAAGCCCGTGTGCTGGGTCAACATCTGGCCTTTGCGAGGTTGATCAGTTTTCGCACCAGGCTTGACCACCGCCGCCGCCCGCTCGCTGGCTTTGCCCAGCGGCGTGCTGTTCTTGCGGCGCGCACTCTGGTAGCTGCCGTCGGTGAGTGGCTGGAAGGTGGGAATCAGGTGGTGTTTGCCGTTGCCGATCAGGTCGGAGCGGCCCATGGCCTTGAGGGCTTCGCGCAGCAGCGGCCAGTTGTTGGCGTCGTGGTAGCGCAAAAACGCCTTGTGCAGGCGCCGGCGCTTGTCGCCACGCACAATGTCCACCCGCTCGGCGCGCTCGGGGTCGCGGCTGATGCCTTTGAGCGGGTTCATGCTGCTGTGGTACATGGCCGTGGCGGTGGCCATGGGGCTGGGGTAGAAGGTTTGCACCTGGTCGGCACGGAAACCATTTTTCTTCAGCCACACCGCCAAGTTCATCATGTCTTCGTCGCTGGTGCCCGGGTGGGCAGCAATGAAGTACGGAATGAGGAACTGCTTTTTGCCCGCTTCTTCGCTGTATTTGTCAAACAGCTGCTTGAACTTGTCGTAGCTGCCAATGCCGGGCTTCATCATCTTGGACAGCGGCCCGCCTTCGGTGTGCTCGGGCGCGATCTTCAGGTAGCCACCGACGTGGTGCTGCACCAGCTCTTTGACGTATTCCGGGCTTTTCACCGCCAGGTCGTAGCGCAGGCCGGAACCAATCAGGATTTTCTTGATGCCGCGCAACTCGCGCGCGCGGCGGTAGATCTTGATCAGCGGCCCATGGTCGGTGGTGAGGTTGGAGCAGATGCCGGGATACACGCAGCTGGGCTTGCGGCAGGCGGCTTCAATCTCGGGGCTCTTGCAGCCCAGGCGGTACATGTTGGCGGTGGGGCCGCCCAGGTCTGAAATGACACCGGTGAAGCCTGCAACCTTGTCGCGGATGTCTTCCACCTCTTTGATGATGGATTCTTCAGAGCGGCTCTGGATGATGCGGCCTTCGTGCTCGGTGATGGAGCAGAAGGTGCAGCCGCCGAAGCAGCCGCGCATGATGTTCACACTGAAACGGATCATTTCCCAGGCGGGAATTTTGGTCGCGCCGTCGTGCTTGCCGTGCTCGTCGGCGTAGTCGGGGTGCGGGCTGCGCGCGTAAGGCAGGTCAAACGCGTAATCCATTTCCGCCGTGGTCAGCGGAATGGGGGGCGGGTTGATCCAGACGTCGCGCGCCGTTGCGCCCTCGCCGTGCGCCTGAACCAGCGCGCGGGCGTTGCCAGGGTTGGTTTCCAGGTGCAGCACGCGGTTGGCGTGGGCGTACAGCACCGCGTCGCTCTTCACCTGCTCGTAGCTGGGCAGGCGGATCACGCTGCGGTCGCGCGCGGGTGGCTTGCGCTTGCTGTTCAGCGCCGGGTTGGGCACAAATTTCAACGGCTGGATCGCGGGGTTGACCTCGGGTGCCGGCGCGCCGCCCTCTTCCTTGCTGCATGTCTGGCCCTGCGCCTGGGCCTGCTCGCTGGTGGTCAGGTAGGGGTTGATGTGGTCTTCCACCCGACCCGGCAGGTCCACGTCGGTCGAATCGATTTCGATCCAGCCTTCGGCGGTCGGGTCGTTCGGGCGGCGTACAAACGCGGTGCCCCGCACGTCGGTGATCTGTGCGATGGGCTCGCGCGCCGCGATGCGGTGCGCCACTTCCACCAGTGCGCGTTCGGCGTTGCCATACAGCAGCAGGTCGCATTTTGCGTCCACCACGATGCTGCGGCGCACCTTGTCGCTCCAGTAGTCGTAGTGGGCAATGCGGCGCAAACTGCCCTCGATACCGCCCAGGATGATGGGCACGTCTTTGTAGGCTTCGCGGCAGCGTTGGCTGTAGACGATGGCGGCGCGGTCAGGGCGCTTGCCGCCCACGTCGCCGGGGGTGTAGGCATCGTCGCTGCGAATTTTGCGGTCCGCCGTGTAGCGGTTGATCATGGAGTCCATGTTGCCCGCCGTCACACCCCAAAACAGGTTGGGCTTGCCCAACGCCTTAAAGGGCTCGGCGCTTTGCCAGTCGGGCTGGGCAATGATGCCCACCCGAAAGCCCTGCGCTTCCAGCACCCGGCCGATCACGGCCATGCCGAAGCTGGGGTGGTCCACATAGGCGTCGCCGGTCACCAGAATGATGTCGCACGAATCCCAGCCCAGGCGCTCCATTTCAGTGCGGCTCATGGGCAAAAACGGCGCTACGCCGAACCGCTTGGCCCAGTAGGGGCGGTAGCTGGTGATCGGCTTGGCAGCGCGCGCGAAAAAGGAGACGTCGACGGGGGCGTTCATGGTGCAGGTGAAAAAGTGAGGTCAAAGTGTACGGTTTAAGCCCCCGCACAGGAAACGGGGGGTTAAGTGGCCCGGCGGTCCGGGAAGGGGCCCGGCGGAAAATCGCCGATCATCGTTCCAGGACCGAAGGGGGCCGTCGAAACTGAGACAGACCCGGGCGGCCCCACACAGCGACCGGATCAACCGTAGCCGGCCGCTGCGTTTCGTCATCAGAGTGTGTGGTTTGTTTTCTCGCAAGGCCTGCCGTTGCCCAGAGTCCGAACACGCCTTTGCCAGGACCAGACGCATGCAGCATCTCGTTACCCCTCTTACGGTAGCGACCAGAATGTAAGTCTCGTGACCATTAGCATGACCGCTCCACTTTTTGAAGGATCTGGCATGGCACTGCACTTTGGCAAACGAGAACCCGAAACCCTCAAACCCCTGAACGCCGGCATGGCGCCGCAGCGCTACGGCGGCCTGAACACCAGCGCAGACACACCCGTTCCGCCGCCCACGGCTGCCGAACCACCACCCGGGACGACACCGGACACATCCGCCAGCGGTGCCATGCCCGAAGGCGGCAGCAAGCTCACGGTCGGCCCCAACATCAAGCTCAAGGGCGTTGAAATCACCGACTGCGACACACTGGTGGTGGAAGGTCTGGTCGAGGCGACGATGGACTCGCGGGTGATCCAGATCGCCCAACAAGGCGAGTTCAAGGGCTCAGCGGAAATCGACATTGCGGAAATCCGGGGTGTGTTCGACGGCAACCTCACCGTGCGTCAGAAACTGGTGATTTATGCCACCGGCAAGGTCACCGGCAAGATCCGCTATGGCAAGGTGGTGATTGAAGAAGGTGGCCAGCTCTCCGGCGACATTGAGTGCACGGTGAACGCGGCTGCAAAGAGCGCCAGCAAGCCGGCTGTGGCACTGGCGGCCTGACGCACCGCAGGGCGGCTGACCGCACCACGCAGAAGCTGCCCTGCCGGTTTCGCGGCGCGGCCCATGTGCGCCGGCAGGTGGTTTGACCCGCATTTGCCCAGGCCCGGCGGCGCCGTTATCCTCAACGGCATGTACACCGGCTATTTTGGTCTCAAGCAGGCCCCATTTTCCATTGCCCCCGACCCGCACTACCTCTTCATGAGCGAGCGCCACCGGGAAGCGCTGGCACACCTGCTGTACGGCATTGAAGGCGGTGGCGGCTTTGTCCTGCTCAGTGGCGAGATCGGGGCTGGAAAAACCACCATTTGCCGCTGCTTTCTGGAGCAACTCCCCAAGCACTGCAACGTCGCCTACATCTTCAACCCGAAACTTACCGTGGGGGACCTGCTCAAGACCATCTGCCATGAGTTTCAGGTCTTGGTGAAGCACGACGGCCAGAGCCCACCCACCGTCAAGGACTACCTTGATCCCCTGAACGACCATCTGCTGCGCAGCCACGCCAGCGGGCAGCGCAACATTCTGATCATCGACGAGGCGCAAAACCTCTCCCCCCATGTGCTGGAGCAATTGCGCCTGCTGACCAACCTGGAAACCAGCGAGCGCAAGCTGCTGCAGATCATCCTGATTGGCCAGCCCGAACTGCGCCAGATGCTGGCTCGCCCCGAGCTGGAGCAGCTTGCCCAACGGGTGATTGCCCGTTATCACTTGGGTGCACTCACCGAAATGGAGTCGCGCCAATACATCCAGCACCGCATGAGCGTGGCCGGCCTGCAAGGCCCGCTGCCCTTTTCGGACGACGCCCTGCGCCAGATCCATGCGCTCACACGCGGCGTGCCCCGCCGTATCAACCTGTTGTGTGACCGCGCCCTGCTGGGCGCCTATGCCACAGGGCTCCCGCGGGTGGAGCGCTCGGTGGTGGACAAAGCCGCAAGCGAGGTGTTTGAGTCAGAAGCGCTCGCGCCCATGCCCGCCCCGGCAACCGGCCCGGGAAGGGGGCAGCGCCTGGGCACCCTGGCACTGGGTGCCGTGGGCGGCGCCGTCTCTGCGGCGGCCCTGTTCTGGCTTTGGGCGGGTGGCGGCGTGGCACCAGCGCCTACCCCGCTGGACATCAGCCAGCGGCCCACCGCCACCGCACCCGTGCGCGCCCCGCCACAGCGGGCAGAAGTGTCCCTGGCTGCGCCCGCTTCAGCGCCAGAACCAGCCACCGAGGCCAAAACCGGGCAGCCGGTGGCCGCCGACCCGGTGCGGCCTGAGCCCATGCCGGGGCCACCGCCTGCGGAAGCGCTGTGGCGCAGCGAGGCCGCTGCCCTGCGCGAACTGGGTCCCCTGTGGGGCACCGCGCTGAGTGACGCTGCGCCCTGTGCAGATGCTCAGCGGCAGCAACTGCAATGCTTTCGCATCAGCCGCATGACGCTGCACGGCCTGCGACAGATGGATCGCCCCGCCGTGCTCTTGCTGCGATTGCCCGGGCAAGGCAGCGGTTGGGTGGTGCTGAGCGCGATCACGAGCGAAACCGCCACCTTGCGCACCGCAAACGGCCATTGGCTGATGCCACTCACTGCCCTGGCTGACATCTGGCGCGGTGACTACGCCACCCTGTGGCGCACGCCACCAGGCCAGCAAGGCCGCTTGAACAACGGCAACAGCGGCCCGGCAGCCGATTGGCTGGTTCAGCAACTGAAGCAACTTCAGACCAGTGGTCGGCTGGCTGCCGATGCGGACGATTTTTCGTCACGCATTCGGACTTTTCAGCGCAGTCAGGGGATTGATGGCGATGGCCTGGCCGGCCCCATGACCTTCATGTTGATCAACCGGGCCATCGATGTGGATGAACCCCGCCTGGGCCCGGATTGAACGCCGCCCCACCCTGAACCCATCTGTCCCGACAACAAATACCTGCCGATGTCCTACATCCTTGATGCCTTGAAACGCGCCGACGCCGAACGCGCGCGGGGCCACGTGCCGGGCCTGCACACGCCCAACATGCCACCCGGTTCAGTTTCGTATGGCCACAAAGGCTGGCCTGTCACCGCCTGGGTTTCCGCCGTGGTGGCCGCCGCAATCGCCGTGGCCTTCACCACGTGGTGGATGCAGTCGGACACCCGGGCGCCAGCCCCCAGCACAGCAAGCGCCACGGATGTGCGGGCAGCCGCGCAGCCGACTCCCGCCGGTATCGCTGCTGCCAGCGCCAGCCCAGAGCCTATGGTCAAGCCACCGGTCAGCGAAGCGCCCCCCGAAGCCGTGCTGCCACTGCTAGTGTAGTGTTTGATTCTTGATGGAACTTATATTACGAGTGCATTTCCAATGCTCTACTACGAGCAAATGGAGAGAGCCAGTGCGAGTTGCCCCCGAGATTGTGTTGACCGACGAAGAGCGAGCCGAGTTGACCCGGCTGGCTCGCTCCAAGCTCACCAGCGTGAGACTGGTGCAGCGTGCACGCATCGTGCTGCT
>Ga0208242_100094_pt1 | contig 120302 bp, 128 predicted proteins | sample SubbioAug_CSW13A_FD_184825 | JGI IMG/M metagenome (GOLD analysis project Ga0208242, IMG submission 184825) | Serpentinite rock and fluid subsurface biosphere microbial communities from McLaughlin Reserve, California, USA - CR12Aug_CSW13A (SPAdes) | ecosystem: Environmental > Terrestrial > Deep... | reverse complement strand
CAAACGCGCGACCCAGCCATGGACGCTGATCGTTAAGGTGATTTGACGTTTCCTATTCGCCTCGGCCTATCGTTGGGCTCGTATAAGGAGCGAGGCGAGATGGGCAATGACATTGAGCATGCAAAATGGGACTTCACAATCCGCGTGACGCGTGCGGCGCTGCTGCTCGCGCCGCAAGACTATCTCGATGCGATCGCAGCTCGTCTTTCGGAAGCGCAGATTCAGGACGCGGTGAGGCGACGGGATAGCACCGCGATCTTTGACTGGCTGATCGCCTCGATCTCATTGCAGGGCATCAGCGACGCGATTGCTCTTGGTTTTGACGCGCGCCACGGCGGCATTTGCTACGTCGAGATCGAGTCAGCCCTGCGCGTACCACCAATTTGCTCCCGGCTGCGCTGCTACTGGCGTTTTGAGGCTTGCCGCTATCGAAAAGGCGAGGGGAGCTGTGCCGAACCAGGGCTTCAGCCGTTCTGTTTATTGCCGAAACATCCCCTTCGGAAGGGATCGCTGAATGTCGCGGCCTACAGCCTGTTCTTATTTATCCGTGATGTTTGCGACGGCGATTTTGTGGGCTGGATCGATGCGCGGCTGGAAGCTGCAGATCCAGGATCAGGCATCGCCGGCCGGTTAGGCGCCATGGGCGCCGCTCTGCTGGATCCTCTTCGTCACGTCGACGGCGTTGGACCTAAACTCTGGAACATGATGCTTGCCGACCTTTTACTCGCCGCCGATCCGCAACGCGAGCGATGGGTAACGGTCGGCGCGAACATGATCGCGATCGACACGCTCATCCATAATTTTCTGCATCGCACCGGAATCTTGCGCAGGTTTGGCGCGGAGCACGCCTATGGCGCCGGATGCTATGCGTCACATGGATGCGCGGCGATCGTCTCCGGCCTTGCCGAGCGGATCGATGCTCGGGAGTTCAATCCGGCAAACCCACTGATCTTCCCGCGCTTCGTTCAGCACGCGCTGTGGGGGTTCTGCGCCGCCTCCGGATGGAACATCTGCAACGGCAAGACCATCGATGATCGTCGAAGATGCGCGAACGGCAATTGCCCGGCGTTCTCGACATGTGACCGCGTTCCTCTGAAGCCGCAGAGGGTCTGAAGCGCCGATCCCAGACCGACTCCTCTGAAGGAGCGATTTTCCGCTTTTTTGAGAGGCAAAAAGCTGGGTCTTGACAATAGGAATATAATCCTGTATACTGCCCCCAACGGGGTTTCGTCAGCGCGCTCGGCCGCGACGCTGCCCCGATCAATCGACCAAGGGCCCCAGTCCCTTTCGTCCTTTCTGGAGGGCAAGCATGACCGGCAAAAAGCAAATCGAAAGAGAGGCAAGAGAGGCCCCGACCCTCATCGTTTTTGGGCTCGATGACACCAAAAGGCCGCACGCCTCGGCTTTTCCCGCCCATGAGGCCGATCTCGCCGAAAAGGCCGCAGGCCTGATGGGCATGACGGCGCTGCGCCTCGCGACCGACGCGCAAAAGGCGCTCGCCGCCAAGCTGCCCAAGGGGCGGGTGTTCGCCAGCGGCCGGGCCTTCGTGCCTTTCGTGCGGGCGGGGCTGTATGAGGCGATCGCCGCCGCCGCTGGGGTGCTGGCCGAAACCGCGCCCTCGGCCTGTGCGGCCTCGGCTGACTCGCCAAAGGCCGACGCAGGCGCGGTGGCCCCGGCCGGGGTCGCCGGGGTCGCCAAACCCGCCACCCCGCCCCAGCCGGCCGGCTGGGCCGACATTCGGGTCGGCAGCGTCGTGCTCGCCACGGCCGGCCCTGACCAGGGCTGGTACGAGTCCGAAGTCATCGAAATTCTCGAAGATCTGATGAAGCTCAGATGGCGCAGCTGGCCGGAAGAGCCGGTTTTCGCGCGCCGGTTTTCTCAGGTCGGCCTGCTGCCCCCGAACGGAACGGTTTGAGGCGATCGCGGATGCGGCTGGCGCAGACCGATTGCGCCGCCTCCTCACGAACAATCGATCTTGGCGCGAGGCGGTTCTGGCGACCTTTCCAAAGTTCGCCTCACCCCCTTGCGCCTCGTTTCTCACCCATGAAATTCTAGAAGGAGCGGTTTTGATGTTCGAGACCTATTTGAACGCGATGCGCAACTATGCCGCTTTCAGCGGGCGCGCTTCGCGAAGGGACTATTGGTTCTTTGTATTGACGCTGGCCCTGTTCGCATTCGCGGCGGCGTTCCTGGATTCGCTGTTAGGTACGACGAATCCTCACGGAGGCCTGTTTCTCGGACTGGTGTTTGTCGCGCACCTCGTGCCGCAGCTCGCAGTGCTCGCTCGGCGTCTGCATGATGGTGGCTGGTCGGGATGGTGGCTGCTGGTTCTTCTCACCGGCTTTGGCGGGCTATTTCTGTTCGCGCTCGCCTGCTTGCCCGGAGCCGAGGGACCAAATCGCTACGGCGCAGCGCCCGTTTCTGGCTCACGCTCGAACGCCAACGCTGTCAGCAGCGCGCCTAACGAGCCTCGCAGGCTCGCCACCAGCGCCCCTCAGAAATGGCTGCTGATCGGTTTCGGGCTCGCGATTTTGGTGGCAGTTATCGGAGGCAATACTATGGGCGGAACTCGCGTTGGCTGCGATGCGCCAGAGGTCAAGAACCTGGTCTTAGGAAAGGTCGGCGGATTGCTCAATATGGTCAACAATGGCGTTGGAAACCGGCCGGGTGTGCCCCAAGAAACGCTCGACCTGCTTGCGAGCGGCGGCAACACGCTCGATCTTCTACAAGGCAAAAAGCAACACCTTCCACCCTCTCCGGATGGAAAGCCATACTTGACCGCCGTTAGCACGACGTGGAGTGTCGGCAATCGGCATGCGTGCACGGCGCACGCGGTAGACAGCAAAGGCAGACTATGGCCTGTCAGTTACATCCTCGACGTCGCCGACGACGGAAAGAACTTTTCGGTCGGGATCCAGCAATTCTAGCGTAGCTAGCCGCTTCCTCATTGCTTGCACCACCGGGCGCCAATGACTGAGGTGATTGATCTCGCGTAAAAAGTTTTGGTGTCTGAGATTCAGCTCAGCCCCAGAAACGGACCGTAGATGGACCGTCTATCCACCGCGCCAAAGCGCGTAGACGAAAGCGCCCACGAAAATCGCGAACAGCGCGAGGCTCGGCCAGTCATAGCGGTCGCGGAAGGGCAGCTTGCGCCACTCGCGCTCAGCATCTTCGTCCCGGTTGTGTTGCCCTCGCCAGCCCATGAGAAGGTATTAGATCCGTTCCCAGCGCGCGGAAAGCTCCGACGAAGTGCGACTGCCGGGGCGCGCGCTACCGTGTCGCCATGGCGAAGGTTTCCGGCTATCGCTCTCTCAGTCTCTCCCGCATACTGCAGGGGCCGTTTTTTTCGAAGAGGGCGACATGCTGAAAAAGCTTTTTACTACTTCAGTCTTCATCGCTAGCGTTTTATGTTCCGCAGGCGTTTACGCCCAGGCTCCATCCAATCCAGACTGTGCCGCCAAAGCGACTGAAAAGAAGCTGCATGGCGCAGCGTTGAACAGTTTCATGAAAAAGTGCGAGAGGGATGCAGCGACGAGTGCGTGCGACGCAGCTGCTGTCGAAAAGAAGCTGGCCGGAGCGGCCCGGACCAGCTTCACGAAGAAGTGCATCAAGGACGCTACGACGACTCCCCCCGCTCAGTGATTTTCGCGACCATGTGCGGCCGCAGCTCCAGCGCCTTACCGATCTAATCGTCCAGCTCCGTAACCTTCGACCGCGATACAACATCCGCCGACGACGCGGATCGAGGTCATCCACCATAGAACGCACGCCGCGCAGGAGCGGATTGTTTCATCGCGTGTCAATCGATCCAGCGTTGGGACGTCGATCCAACGCTCGTCGAGCTGAACTTGTCGCATCGGAGTCCGCTTAGCGCCACAAGCGGACGTTCGGTCTTATGTGACCGGCGCAGCGTGTGATGGCCGTGCCGGTTCATTGAGGCGACGAAATGAGGCTGTCAGCTCCTGGCGGCCACATGGACTGTATCGAGAGCTGCGCGCAATCCACGCGCCAGTTTCACAGCGTCGTCATTCGCCCAGAAGTGCACGAAAAAGAGCCGTGGCTCGTCGTCGAGCATGTGGTTGTGGAGCGCCGTGACCTCGATCCCGTACGCCTCAAGGGTCTTCAGCAGCGGCTCCACCTCTTTCGCCGTCGCAACGAAATCCCCGCTGATGGCGGCTTTGCCGTCGCCAGTAGGTTCGAAATTGATGGCGATGGCGGTTCCCATGGCGGGAGCGACCGTCCTTCCCCCCGCTCGAATTTGCTCAGCCTTGGGGATGCTGAACTGAAGCACGCCGCCGTTGTTTTTCCCCGGAAACCCGAGGACATTATCAACCTCCGCCGCATCAAAGCCAAGCTTGGGGGGCTCGCCAGCCGGAGCCGCGGGAGGCTCAAAAGGCGTTTTTGTTTTCGCGAGCGCCTCCCGAACCACCGCAGCGAGTTTTGCCGGGTCGCCGTGCGCGCCGACGTGCATATAGAAAGTTGCGGGGCTGGCACGTAGGAGGTGGTTATGGACGGCCGTCACCTGGACTCCGTTGGCGAGTAGCGACCGCATCACGGGATTCACCTCGGTTTCAGTCACCACCAGGTCACCCATCATCATGGCCGAATGTCCGGCTGGCTCGAAAGCAATCCAGCCGCCGAGGGCGAGACCGGGCTTGATGCTGACGCCGTCGAGGGTGACGTGAAGATCGCTGCGCGGGAGAGCGTATTTGTGCACGCTTCCAGAGACGGCGGCCTTCTTGCCGATAGCGGCGTCAACCTGCGACCAGTCGGTTTCAGCTACAGCAACAGCAACAGACGCGGGCAATAGCAGACATATTGTGCAGAGAGTGGCTAGCGGCCTCTTTTTCATGGCGTTCTCCCTTCCGTGGAAAGTCTAAATCGCTCCTACGAGAAACAGCCCTATTCCCGCCAGGCAGGAACCCGCCAGGGTCTGGAGCACGCCGACACGAAGCCGGAAGATCGCAATCGCCGCAGCGGCCGAGAGGGCGAGACTCCAGAAATCCACGCTTGCGAGCACGGGCGCGTCGAACGACAGCCCATAGCCATCCACGGCGACCGTCTTGCGAAAAATGGTGTGGATCGCAAACCAGATAGCGAGGTTCAGGATGACGCCGACGACGGCGGCGGTGATCGCCGCCAATGCGCCGGAGAGCGCCTTGTTGGAGCGGATTTTTTCGATGTATGGCGCGCCAAGAAATATCCAGAGAAAGCAGGGCGCGAAAGTGACCCAGCTTGCGAGCAAGCCGCCGAGCATCCCCGCCAGAAGTGGCGGCAAGTCGCCTGGCGAGCGAAACGCCGCCATAAAGCCCACGAACTGCAAGACCATGACCAGCGGGCCAGGCGTCGTTTCCGCCATGCCGAGCCCATTGAGCATCTCCGCAGGTGTCAGCCAGTGATAGGTCTCGACCGCCCGTTGCGCGACATAGGCGAGGACCGCGTAGGCTCCGCCAAAGCTCACGACAGCCATTTTGCTGAAGAACACCGCGATCTGGGAGAAGACGTTCCCTTGACCGGCGACAAACAGGATCGCAACAACCGGGATGAGCCAGACCGCCAAACAGATCAGGCCGATTTGCAGCGCCCGCTTACCCGAAGGGTGGGCGTGAACGGGTGTCCCATCGCCCAGAACACTTTCGCCGTCCTCATGCGCCGCCCCATGTCCGACTGACACGAAGGCGGGATTCCCGCGCGCCGAGCTGACGTAACCGATCAAGGCCGATGCAAGGATGATTGCAGGGAACGGCAAAGCGCAAAAGAAAATGCCGACGAATGAGGCGGTGGCCAGAAGCTGCATCGCCGGAGATTTGAGCCCGCGCTTGCCGATCCGCGCGACAGCTTCGATGACAATGGCGAGAACGGCGGCCTTCAACCCGAAGAACAATCCGCCCACGATACCGACATTCCCCGAGAGCGCGTAAATGATGCTGAGCGCCATGATCGAGATGACGCCGGGGAGAATGAACAGCCCGCCCGCAACGAGGCCGCCGACGGTGCGATGCATGAGCCAGCCGATATAGGTGGCGAGTTGCTGAGCCTCGGGGCCGGGCAACAGCATGCAGTAGTTGAGGGCGTGCAAGAAGCGGCTCTCGGGAACCCACTTCTTCTCATCGACAACAATTCTGTGCATCACCGCAATCTGCCCGGCAGGTCCGCCGAAGCTCAGCAAAGCAATGCGCGCCCAGACACGAGAGGCTTCAGCGAGGGAGACGCCATGATCGTGGGTGGTCGTTTGAATATGAACGTTCACGACGCTTTTCCGGATTTGGTGGCAGGCCAATTATGGGGTTCATCAGTCGCATCACGACACCAGCGATAAAAGGCGTCGTAGAGCGCCATCCCGGCTTTGAGCTGTTCGAGATCATCCGCATACATGCGGGATTGACCGAGCGACGCCGCGAGCAGCCCCGCTGCTTCAGGGGCAAGATCGAGGCGCGCCGTATCCGCTCCACGCACGATGACTGCAAGCCTTTGTAGCGGCTCTATCGCTAGGCCCCATTCCTCGAGCATCGTATCGAATGTGCAGCGTTCACCTCTGTGGCTCCAGAACGCACCCTCTATGTCGAAAGCCGCGCCACCGAAACGTTCCGCAACCGCTGAGACTTCCGCTGGTGCAACGAAAAGAAAGACGGCGCTTGGATCGACAAACCGGCGAATGAGCCATGGGCAGGCAATACGATCAATCTTCGGGCGTGAGCGTGTGACCCAGATCGTTCGCCCGAGGGCGTCACGCCGAGGCACTTTTGAAGACGGAATGAGCGGGCCGCCTGACTTTACCCAGGCCAAGTGCCCGCCAGCTAGCGCGTCGGAGGAACGTGCGCCTGCATGACGAAGCCATGCGGCGACTCCTTCGCTGACCTGTTCGCCACACTGATCGATGACGATGGACGCGCGACCGACGAACTCCGAAGCCCAGTCCGAGACAGATTCGGGACGGCGGCGCGAAGCGCCGGGCGGAAAGCGCGGATCGGCATCATAGTCCCCATCAGTCCTCACATCGATGAGGGCTGGGCAATGCGGGACGCCGATGAGACGCGCAAGCTTGTCGGGAGAGATCGAGTTGATTGACGACATGGTACGCCCTTGGTGGAAAACCCGGACGCGATTCTTGGGCATGTCGCCTCGTGGGGAGATCGCTTCCCCATGGGACGACAATCCGCCGCCTTGGCGTTAAAAGTCAAGGCCGGTTTCGACACTCCGCCGCCTTTGTGAACAATGCGCTTACGCTAAGGATTAGCGGTTTGCGCGCTGCAAAGGATACATTGAATTAAGGCGCAGATTCTCCGGTGCTCGGCTCAATCGTAAAGGTCCGCAATGGGCATGAGCCGCCCGTTGGCGAACGGCTCCTTCGTGCCCCATTCGGAAGTAACGCAAGGCAGCCGGGACACATGCAGAGCGCCTTGTTTACGCATAAGTACGACAGCTTGACCTTGCCAAGGGAGCCAAATTCGGGGAGGAGTTCTCTCACGGCCGAGCCCTGTCCGGGGACTGTCGCTTCAAGTTATCGATATAGTTGCGAAGGAGCGTCACATGGCGCGACAATCCGAAGCGAGTGGCGACGAAACCGGCGTGCACGAGCAGAGGTCGCTCCTAAACTCGGCGCACAGCCCTGCAAAAGGCTCCCCTTTCGCGCTTATAGTCGGTTCTATCGGGGTCGTTTACGGTGACATCGGCACGAGCCCGCTTTACGCGTTGCGAGAGTCGCTTGCCCATAGCTTGAAGGCCGACGTTCTCACCCAGGAAGCGGTGATTGGCGCGATATCGCTCTTGATTTTTGCGCTGATCTTCACCGTTACGATTAAATATGTCCTCTTCCTGATGCGTGCGGACAACCGCGGCGAGGGCGGCACCCTGTCACTAATGGCGTTGGCGCAATCCTCAGTCGGCGGGCGTTCCGTGGCGGTTTTCCTGCTCGGCGTCGCCGGCGCGGCGCTATTCTCTGGCGATGCAATCATCACGCCGGCGATTTCCGTCCTGTCGGCTGTCGAAGGTCTGGAATTGGTGACGCATCGCTTTAGCGATTATGTGCTGCCGATAACGCTCGCGATCCTTGTCAGCCTGTTTTGGGTGCAAAGTCACGGCACGGCACGCGTCGCCGCCTTTTTCGGGCCGATCATGATCGGCTTTTTTCTAATCATCGGCGCTTTGGGCGCGATGCACATCGGCGATGCGCCGCAGGTCCTGGGCGCGTTCGACCCGCGCTCCGGTGTCAGCTTTCTTCTCCAACACGGTTGGCTCGGATTCGCCGTGCTCGGTTCTGTATTTCTGGGGGTGACCGGCGCCGAGGCGCTTTACGCCGACATGGGCCATTTCGGCCGTTTTCCGATACAATTCGCCTGGCTCGGTTTCGTGCTCCCGGCGCTCCTTCTTAATTATCTCGGCCAGGGTGCGTTGATCCTTTCCCGTCCGGAGACGATCGACAATCCGTTTTTTCTCCTTGCGCCTGACTGGGCGCTGCTGCCGCTGGTCATTCTCTCGACCGTCGCGACGGTCATCGCCAGCCAGGCGGTTATCACTGGAGCTTTTTCAATAGTGCGGCAGGCAATCCAGCTTGGCCTTTTGCCGCGGCTCGAAATCACCCACACGTCGGCGACGCAGGAGGGGCAAATCTACATCGGGCGGGTGAACCGGCTGCTGTTGCTCGGTGTGCTGCTGCTCGTCGTCGCTTTCAGAAGCTCTTCGGCGCTCGCCTCTGCTTACGGTATCGCGGTCACGGGCACGATGGTCGTGACCACGGCGCTCGCGTTCGTTGTCGTGCGGCGCGATTGGAAGTGGCCGCTATGGACAAGCGTTTTGGTGATTTCCGCCTTTCTTGCCGTCGACCTCACCTTTCTCGCCGCGAATCTGACCAAGGTCGTTGACGGCGGTTGGGTGCCGCTGGCGCTCGGCGGTTGCTCCATGATCGTGATGTGGACGTGGACGCGCGGCACAAGGCTCCTCGCCGAAAAGACCCATCGCGACTCGATCCCGATCATGGATTTGATCGCCATGCTGCAGAAGTCGCCGCCTACGCGCGTGCCAGGCATGGCTATTTTTCTTACGAGCGACCCCAAGGTTGCGCCGACCGCGCTTTTGCACAACATCAAGCACAATAAGGTGCTGCATGAGCGGGTGCTAATTATTTGCGTGCGTAATGAAGACTGGCCGCGCGTATCGCCCGACAAACGCTTCGAGATCGAGAAGCTGTCCGGCGATTTCTCCAGCGCAGTTCTGCACTACGGCTTCATGGAGAGTCCGCGCGTGCCCGCCGCGCTCGCCGCCATGCGCAAGGCGGGCCTAAAATATGACATCATGACCACGAGCTTCTTCCTCGGCCGCCGCTCGATCAAGGAAAGCCCCTCGTCGGAAATGCCGGCCTGGCAGGATAAGCTCTATGTGGCGCTGACGCGCCAGGCGGCGAACGCCACGGACTTCTTCTCCATTCCCACTGATCGCGTGGTGGAGCTGGGCGCGCAGGTGACGATCTAAGCGAGACGATTGGTTCGACCGAAAAGCGCATTCAGGTCAGCGCCATGGGTCAGGAACGCGGCCATCCGCGGTGGTCTGCTATGCGCCACAAGCGGACGCTGCAGGGTCAATTTGAGTTGTCGTTCTCGCTTAGCGAGACTTCGAGAAACGTGGCGCCATTCGGCCCAGAGTGCGATCACGAAAAACGAAGTGATGGATCAATGCCGAACTGGCATGGATCGTGGCGAGGATAATAAGTCCATTCGCTAGAGCTTCATGAATTTCCTTCATGTTGTGCGCAAAGCCTTTGTCTTTGATCCATGGCGACGCGATATCGACAATCCCAAGCAAGGAAAGCGCATGTCCATCCGCGAATTGCGTCGCGACGCCTAAGACGATCACAGCGGCCAGCAACGCATATAGCGCAACATGGACGACCTTGGCGGCAATATCGCCCAGGCTTCCCAAAGGCGTCGATTCCAAAGGCGGCGGCGGGTCGATGAGACGCCAGCCGATACGAACGACCAATAGGATGGCGATCAGCTCACCTGCAAAAACATGAATAAATTCTCCAAGATCCCGGGTGCTCCCCCGAGGAAGATCTTCGCCCACGGTCCCAAGGACCCAAGCGAGGGCCACAAGGAGCACCGAAAGCCAATGAACTAGTTGCACGGCTGCGCCATAGCCATGCTGAGAATTGCGCCATTGCATTGAGGGCCTCCCCCGAGCGTTCCGCAGAACTCTATCAAACGACTTGGTCTTCACCTCGGCAAATTTGAGTCGAATGGTGACAGTCGATACGGCAAATTGTGTCAGCAGTCCGCGAATCGGAGATGCCGCCAACGGCACACGAGACGTGTCAGGCGAATGTTCTCGCAAAACGTTAAGAGCGGCCGTCCCCCGGCGAATGAGCCCACGACCAATTACGAGACATGGTCGCTGCGATTGAATGCTCCCGAGCGCAACCGGACGCTCGGTGAGCGCCAGCCTTGAGAAGCACGGTCGCCGAGTCATTGTGACGGCGACGAAGACACCCGGTTTTTTGTGGGCAGATGTGCGCCGCTGGGCATGATCCGAATCGGTGTGGTCATGCCCGGTTTGAGCCGGAGATTCCGATTTGTCGTGGTGATGACAAGGTCATAGTTCGCGTTGGCTTCGTTCGGTTTCGGGTTAAGCGAAATTTGCGTTAGTCTCCCGACAAACGGATGGCTCAAATCCGTTTCGAGGCTTACCGACACCGCGTCGCCCAGTCGCAGCGCGTAGGCCACTCGTGAATCGGCGGTGACATTGATTTTCAAAGTGCCGGGATCCGCAGCGACGCGAAACAAGGGCTCCGTCTGCGCGGCGACGACCGATTGGCCAACCGTCACGTTCCGGGCGACGACCGTCCCCGCGATCGGCGAAACGATGGAGGTGTGCTCAAGATTGCTCTGAGCGGCGGTGAGCGCCGCTTGGGCTAAAGCGGCAGCAGCTTCTGCGTCGGCGACCTCAGCTCGCATTTGCTCGAGGGCATTTTGCGAGACTTTTAGCGCGCTGAGCGCGATAGCTTTGCGCTTAAAGAGGCTCTGATTTCGCTCATACTTACCTCGCGCACGAATCAAGTGGGCCCTGGATTTCTCCAGCCGTCCGTTGGCCAAGCTGAGATCAACATTGCCGCGTTCAACAATGAACCGGTATGGGCGCGCGTCGATTTGCGCACAAACTTGTCCAGCCTTCACGATAGACCCGACATCGCAAAACACGACGTCTATGACGCCAGAGGCGAGGACGCCAATGGCTGTCGAGTCGCTGGTGATGTGGGCGGTCATGATCTCGCTCCACGCGCTCTCGGGCTCCGGCGCGCCTTGGCGAAAGCGAGCAAAGTAATCCCAGCTCAGATAAACGCCGGCGGCGGCGAAGGCGAGGGTGACGAGCACGCCTGCGGACATTCGCCAACGTCGTCCGCCATCGGAGGCGAGTGCGAGCGCTCGTTCGAACGCCGTTGCGCCACGGTTCTCGCGGGTATTCGGCCCTTTGTCAGGCGCCTGCGACTCGATATCCAATTGCGCTGCAGCGTCCTCGTAGATGTCCTCTTCTTGCGCGTTGTGTATATGCACGAGGGACTCTATTGACTCGATGATGCGTTGGGCGTCGCGGACCAGATAGGGCTCAACGTCGCTCGGCCGTAGCCCTTCCGATAGGCGGCCCAGAAGTCTGGCCTGATGCAAGATTTCGCGATGCGCGCGACTCATGGCGCTCAACCCATGGCCGTTCTTGAGATAGCTCGACACGCGCGGATAGATCGTCGCCTCGTCCTCGCGTTCGTGCCGGGCGATCACTGTTTCGATGATCCCATTGGCCTCCAGAATGTAGTCCACCGCCTCGGCCCCTTGTGCGTCATCCAGCGCATCGGCTATCTGACGCAAGCGTTCGAGACTTGGCGCTAATCTCTCGTGATCCTCGCGAAGAATCGCCGCGGCCGCCTCCGACATCGGCGGGTGACCGAGAGCGTGGGGCGGCGCAAGCGCGCGCAGCGCATTGAGAATTACCGCTACGTCGATCGCCTCCTGTATGAGCGCTCCCGCGACCGGCGTCACATAGCCGAAAGCGGCTGCGATCATTGTCACGCCCGAGAGCGCCATCCCCGCGACAATGCTCTGCATTGCGATGGCCCGCGTGCGCCGGGCAATTGCAACCGCGTCAGCGACGCGATCGAGACGATCGACGAGAATGACCGCGTCCGCCGCCTCCGAAGAGGCGCTCGCGCCGCGCGCGCCCATGGCCAAGCCCACATCGGCCGCGGCCAGGGCCGGGGCGTCGTTGATGCCATCGCCGACCATCAAGGTCAGAGCGAGTCGTCGTTCCATGACGACTGCGTCAACCTTGTCGGAAGGAACGCGTTCGGCGAGCACCGCATCGAGATCGAGGGCAGCCCCGATCGTTTCGGCGGGTTCGGCGCGATCGCCGGTCACCATGACGATTCTGGATACGCCCGCCCGCCGCAACGCCTGAATCGCTCGCGGAGTCTCACTGCGCAACTCGTCGGCGAACAGAAAAACGGCGATCACGCGCCCGTCGACGGCCACGAATACCGTCAGCGCCGAACGCCAGGACGCGCGCCGCGCCGCCCGGCGCGCCCATTCCTCCAGCCGCCCTTCGCCATGGGCGAACTGGAGTGAGCCGACGCTGACTTTGCGACCCTCTATGACGCCCTCCAATCCAGATCCCAGCACCTCGCGAACGTCCTGAGGGGCCTGGAGCGAAAGCCCTTTGCCGCGAGCCGTGGAGACGATTGTCGCTCCTAGAATATGATGCGAAGCTTGCTCGATCGAAGCCGCAAGCCGCAACGCTTCGTCGGGCGCTACGCCGGGAGCAGTCTCGACGGCGACGAGACGGGCGCCGCCAACCGTCAAAGTCCCGGTCTTGTCGAACATGACGGTGTGGATGCGCGCGAGCGTCTCGAGCGGGCCCCCGCCCTTTACAAGGACGCCTCGGCGCGCCGCTTGCGAGGTTCCTCCTATGAAAGCCGCCGGCGCAGCGAGGATCAGCGGGCATGGCGTCGCCGCAACGAGCACCGCGAGCGCGCGGACGGCGTCGCCCGATAGCCACCAGGCGGCTCCGGCAATACAAAGCGTGACAGGCAGAAGCAGCAGCGCGAAACGATCCGCCATGCGGATAAACGGGGCCTTGGCGGTCTGCGCCGCGGTAACCATGCGGACAATGCCAGAATAGGCGCTATCGCCGGCCGTGGCGACGGCGCGCATTTCGAATGCGTCGCCTACGTTGATCGTTCCGCTACTAACTGCCTGCCCCGCTTGCCGCATCACGGGGATCGGCTCGCCTGTCAGCATTGATTCATCGATCAGAGCGCTGGGGCTGGCGACGTGACCGTCGATCGGAACGACCTCGCCGGCGCGCACCAGGACAACGTTCCCCACATCGATCTGATCAATCGGCACGTCTTCGAGCGCGTCTCCGTGCTTGCGGTGTGCGAGACGCGGCGCGCGATCGATGAGCGCCTTCAAATCTCGTTCTGCGCGACCGACTGCGAAATCTTCGAGCGCCTGGCCGCCGGCATACATCACGGCGACGATCGCCCCGGCCAGTGTTTGGTCAAGCGCAAGAGCCGCTGTCATCGATAAGAGCGCGAGCAAGTCGACGCCCATTCGCCCGGCGCGCAGGTCACGAATAATCGAAAACGCGAGAGCAGCGATAACGGGCGTAGCTGAGGTAATCCATGCCCAACGAGCAAGTCCGGAGCGCCCGGCGGTCATGGCGACAAGACCAACCGCGAGCCCGCCCAATGCGATGACGATCAACGCACGCCGCATAGTTAGATCGTTGATCTGAATTGTTCCCCCCATCACCTGCGCTTTCCAACCCAGCTTCCAGTACGAACACAACAATATCGCCGGCAGGATGTCGATTTTAGCCGCGCTCGATCGTCAAGCGCATAATCGCTCAGTCGCAGGTAGTTGCTTCCAGGGCTCGGTGCACCACTCTGTCGCGGCCGCCCCGCGTAGCAAGCACGTAGCCTGCAATGACCGCTTTGGGTCATTGATTGCCGTTGTAGCGAGGACTGTGATGCGCCAGAAGCGGCCCACCAATAACGTCCCTGTTATGCATGAGCTCCGAGAATTTCGCAGGGGTGCCTCTTGCTCGCCACTTAAAGCAACCCCTTCAGCCTATCCTGAAGGGCCAACGCCGCCGACAGTTGCTTCGAAACTGCCAAACCAACCAGGTCAATCAGCGCCTGTCTCGTTTCGGGCTGTGCAACGGCGGCCGCCCCATCTTTGGTGATCACAGTGGTCAAGAATTCGAGAAACGTCGCCGAGGTCCTGTCGCTGAACCAATGCCGACCTTCGGCATCCCCCTGACGAGCCTGGGCAATCCAAACAAGCCCCGCCAGACGGAGGGGCGCACCAGCCTTTGTCGACAAGAACCCGCAAAGGCCCGCGAGGTTGTCTTCATCGCTTGGCAACCGCTTTAGAGCCCATAAGTGGTATAAGTCGCGCATGGATTCGATCAAGCTTGCTGTCGCCGAAGGCCTGGCTAGCGCGTCAGGCTGAGCAAAGCCTAGTGCGTGCCTTTCCAGATTTTGTTGATGGTACCATGGCCCGCCTTCCCAACCTCGCCCGGCCATGATGGCCTCAATCATTGGTCGCCAGCGCGCAGCAAAAAACGACGGTTCGCTGTCTTCCTTGAGGTGGAAGAAAAAACAAGTGAAGAAGTGCGCGATCGCGTAGTGACCCTTGGGGCCAATATCGAAGATCGGCTGCCACAGCGCGGGTGACTCCACGGCATCCGTCCCCAGAATAATGCCCGCGATGGCTTCCACCAATTTGTACCCGAACTGGCTCATCGGGGCGTACGCGCCGGTCGTTTCGCTCTCGCTCCCGACTAGCCGCCATGCTTTGTGAGCCCAGAAGGCCTTGAGTAAACGTCGCCGCTGGTCCAGCTCCGTCGCATCCGTGGGCAGATTCTTTTCGATCAGGAGCCACGCAAACGAAATTTCGAGGAAGTGCGTCTCCAACGCGCCAGACATACGACGGGACCGATCGCGGGTGAACCTTCGGCAGTCGCGGCGATATTCTTCTTCCCATTGGCAAGCCTCATATTCCTCGATCCGCATGGCCACATCGAGGGGCCGGATGTCATCGACCGTGCATGGCACGCCCGATACCCGACGAGTAATCAGCCAACGCGCGCGCCGCAGCCAACGGCTATGCTCCGGCCCATCTTCTCGACCGAAGCGCGGCTTGAGGATCTGTAACCCGGACCAAAGAAGCGCGAGGTAAAGCAGCCGCCACCACCTATCGCCCAAGGCGTCCCGGTGAGCGTATGCCATGCCAATGATCACACCCGCAGCCCGGTCATCGCCGCTTGTGAGGATGCGAAGCAACTCACCGTCGGCCTCCGTCGACGGCACCGCCATCCATTCGTGAAAGACAAGATAAGCGACGAACTCTAAGTAGCTCGGTGCCATGGAATAGCGATGGTGGGAGCGGTCCTGCTCGAGAGCAGTGTCCTCCATCGCCGCGTTCACGATAGCTTGAGCCCTGTCGCGCTCACTCTCGTTCGATGCCAACCATTCTTTGGCTCCCAGGAGAAGAACAACCGCCGCCGCGACGCGCGCGGGCCGCACCATATCTTCCTCGAGGTCAACATCCTCGTCGCCGTCAGCCGCAGCCATCAAATCAGCGATTTCTGGGATGCGCTCAACCGGCAACGGCGAGGGCGCGGCAAGGAACTGGCGGCAGTCTTCCGGGAAAGCAAGGAACTCTCGCACCCGACGCTTGCTCTGGTAAAATCCGGAGATCGCGGCAGCAAGCTCGGCAGGGCATATAAATTCTGCCTGCGTCTCAGTTCCAGCCCCTCTGACCTGATAATTGCGATAGTCGAGCTGCGTAGCCCTGATCCGAAATTCGATCCGCTCCTTGTCCTCTTCGGGGGGCGTCCACTGAGACACTGCGGCGTTTACGAAATCGCCCAACACGTTGTCCTTGCGACACAACTCGCTAACGATGGCGATGAGGTTCGTCTGCCGGTATGGCGCGGCATACCAATCGCGCGCCATTTCGAAGACTAGCTCGCCGCTTCGAATCCATGTCATGCCATCGAAGTTATAGTTGCTGTTCCGAATGCGCCCTTCGTCCCACGCGTACAGTGGCGCGACCGTGAGCAACGGCTTAAGCACGGTGGTGAACAGTTCCGGTAACCGTTTGCCAACATTGATAAGCACGCCAAGTATTGCGACGCTATCGGCATGCCGCGTCAACGTATCTATGTGACCGCTGACATTGGCTCCTTGGTCGATAAGGCCACATAGCCACTTCTCCAACGCCGCAAGCCCCGAGTAGAGCTGCCCGTTGACGTGGTCACTTGTTTGTGACCATGCGAAGACGTTGTAGCGCCCACGAAAATCCCGCAAGGTGCCATCATTCAGGCGTATCGGTATCGGCGAAGGCGCGTGACCGCTGCGACGCCTAACTTCATGATCCCAACGGCCGGTACAAAAGGAGACAAGCCGCAGCAGCGCGTCGGTTCCCGTTGCCGGATCGACGTGAAGAAACGAGAAAAACGGGCTTTTCCAGTAAGCCGTGGGGTAGCCTTCATGATCATAGGCAAGGCCTAATTCCTCGCGGAAACTCCCGCGCGAACTGAAACGCTCCTCGGGAGCATCCTCGATCAGGACAGCTAGCAACACCTCAGCCGCGACCGCAGGCCGAGCACGCATGAGGCTTTGGAACGCCGCCGATCGAACCGCCTTTTCAAATGCCCGGTCCACCCGACCTTGAGGACCGAGCGGCCAAGGTGGCAGCTTCCTGCCTGACGGCATGGAAGGAACGCTTCGCTTGCGCTCGTGACGCTCGCGGTACTCGGCATCGCTCTTCATCCGGCGGCTGTGCTCGGCGGCCCTTTCCTCGCGGTGCTGCTTCAACTTTGCCTGGAGGTCCACACGCATCGGGCGACGCCGCGCCATCTCGAGCGCCCAGGCTGCCACGTCATCGGGGATATCTTGCGCACCGGCGAAGGCTGCCTCGAAGTTACTGTCATTGTCGCCGACGTAAATGTCTCCTTTCGCAAAGCTGAGTTGACGAGCACGTGCTGTGTCAAGCGCCAACTCTGCAAACTCCCGCCGATAAGGAAACGGCGTTCCGTCCAACCACGTGAGCGGCATGCTCGTGAGCCAGCGCTCGCAAAGAACAGAAACACCCGGAAGCACAAGGTCCGCCACGCGCTGGCGATGACGGCTGAGGAACACTGCGAGAGCAGGCCATCGCCCAACAATCGGCGTACGACATTTCGCCTCAAGATATACGCCGTAGTCCTTCAGCGGGCCTTCGTTACCCGGTGAAACGCCGGACACGGTTGCGACATGCTCAAACCTCGTCAACAAACGCTGGAAATGCTTTGCATTGTTCGCAAAGAGCATATCGACGCGCGCTTCCAAGAAAGTGATCGCCGCCGGGTCGAGGAACAGCGCATCAAGCAAGATGTCATCAGCGAGCGGAAGGGCCTCTTGCGCCGCCTGCACCTGATCAAAGGCGTCGTCCCATGCCGTGCGAGAATCTGACGGTTGACGCAGAAGGAACTGGCCCAGCATGCGTAGCGCGCCATTCCAGAGGGGGTTCTCCGCGTAAGCCGCCCACTCCGCCGTGTCGGAGGCGATCTCTTTCAGCTTTTGGAAGCGTGCCCAGTCCGCCGCAAGATCATGCTCGAACTGCAAATGATTGTTGGCGGGATTCCGCCTGACCGGGCACTGCGGCGGCCGTCCATCAAACGCGGTCGCGTCCGCCGCATCAAGCGCGCTGACAGGGACGCTATGCTCAAAGGCCGCGTCACGCAGCGCCAGCCGTATCAAGAATCCTTCGAGCGCCGTCCGGCCTGCCGTCCAGTGCGCCCAAAGTTTCTCAGCGATCGCCACCATAGAGGCAGGCGCTGCGGCGTTGTCATCCTGAAACACACCGGCGGCTTGGACCACCCACGCCAGCGTTTTCAAGTTTGTCAGCGCCTTAAGGGCGTCGTGGTGCGATGCAAGCCACTGAAGCCCGGCGCTGGCATGCAGAACGGCCGCGATATCGCCTTCGGATCGCGGGCTGGCCTCCCATCGCGCCAAGGACCGCGTACCTGCGATCTTTGATAACTCACCACTTCCCCAAAACTCGGTTTGCCCAATGAGGATCACGCGCCACGCCACCGGCGGTTCCGGGCCGTTCATTTTGAGCAACTGCTCGACCAGCTGTTGGGCCTTGAGGCGTAATGCAGTCGAAAGGCGCTCCGCTGAGTCGATGATAAGGAAGTTTTCAGCCGTTACGGCAGCGTCGAGGACGCGGATAAGGGGATGTGCGAGTCCGAAGCGCGCGCGCTCCGCTTCATTTAGCGTTTGCTCAAGATGTTCCGGCGCAAGCCATACCCGCGTTGCCGCAGGAAAGCGCGTATCGAGAAGAGTCTTCACCAAGGCAGACTTGCCGGTCCCCGAATCCCCGTAGACCGCAAGGCACTGCTTTTTTTCAAGCTCCGTCAGAAGTCGGTCGCATTCAGATCTGAAGTCGAGACCTGCACCTGAAGGTAAAGACGTCTGAACGAGGCTCTCGGTCTCTTCGCTCAGGGCGCGAAGGCGGGTCCAGGACGGCTCAAAGTCTGGAAGGTCCTTCAGCGTGAAGCGGGGCCGCAACCACCGCCTCAGGGCCGCCACATCTAGTGTGCCGCTGCCCAAGCGCGTCTCGCGCGCGCGGCCGACGATCTCATCCCAAAGCCTTTTGGCGTCCTGCGCAGTCCCGCCCCCAAGAAGCGAGCGCGCGACAGCAATGGCATCGCTTTCATCCTTCGAAGGCAGCCGCTGAAAATCGAAGGGCAAAACATCGATGCAGCCGATGAGACCAAGAACGTCGATGTCCGTGACGGCAGTTATCGTTGCCGGTCTGAGATTATCGAAGATTTTTTTGTAGCGGGGATTCGCCGCGATTTGCGCCAGGGCCAAGGCCGTATCACTGCCAGCTGCGAACTTCTTGATATCGCTCCATGCGCTCTGAAACCCCTCGTGCGCGCCTTGTGTAGCAATCGCCAAACGGTCCGACACACGATCGAACGGACTCTCGGCCTTGGCCCAAAGTTTCCAGGCCTGCGTGGCGAACGATTCCGGCAAGCCATTCACCGAAACCTGCACGCTGCCTTTGCAAGATACAGCAAGACGCCGCACCACCGTCTCATCCTGAGTGGTTACGAGCAAATCGTCGATGTCCCAGCAGAGAGAACATGTCTGCATCTGGATCCACTGCACGCTGCCGTGCACGGGAAGATCACGCCCGGCCAGTGCCTGCAGCAAGAACCAAGCAGCCACGAGGTCCTCGAAGTCAAAGCCAGTCCCGGCGGTTGACCGCCGCGTGGCGGTAACTGTTATTCTCTTCGTTGGCCGTTTCTTTGCCGACGATTTCGGCTTCTGCTGCCTTGCCACTAGTCAGGACTCAACATTTGCCAGCTTATCCTGCCCTGTCACGAACGCTATTCAAGTCCGCCGGAACGTTGGGGTGTCTTCAACCCGGCGACAGTCAAGGCCAATGGCACGTTATTCGCCCGCTAATAAGATCGACGTCAAACACTATTTTGTGGAGATCGAGGTTGTAGCGGTGCCATGGTGCAAAGGGCCAAAATTGCTATTCGCCGCGCGTCAATTGGCTGTCTGCCTTGTGCCAACTCCGGACGTCGAGAGTCGCCATGAAACGAGCGTCAGGACTTGGACTTTGGGCTTGAGCTGTCAGTGTATATGGAAGCGCTTAACGTCACGCCGACTTCAGGGCCGCTTCCGAAGCTGGACAGCAATTGAGAACCTGCCAGCCGCGATCCTGGAGCGTCGCGATTTCCGCTTTGTTGAAAGCATCCTTCCGCATGGCAATGCAAAGAAGGTGCGACGGCCGCGTCATGCCGACGTAGTGGAGCCGAAGGCGGCCGAGGAGGCGGGAGCCTTCGAAAGTCGCCCCCTTTTTAATTCCGCCGGAACGCGCGCCGAGGAGCCAAGGCTTCAGTTCGCTGAGATGGTGGTTGTAGTAGAAGGACTCCAGCACGAGCGTCGCGGTGTGGGTCTCGCCCTTGACTGAGTGGATCGAGCCGAGGCGGACATGGACCTTCGGCTCGTCATTTGGATAGCTGAAGAGATTGTCTGTCCGCGGCGCGGTTTGCTCACTTTTCAGCTCCGGTCCGCCGCCGATTTCCGGCCAGACCAGAAACGCATGCGCTTGGTCTGGGGCGTTGCCTGCGATCGCCTGGGCAACCGACATTGCCAGTTGCCTGGCGTTAGCCTCCCACACCGCCTTTGATAAATCGCCTTTATGAGCGAGCACCAGTTCGACAAGCGTTTTGTATTCGATAGCGTTACCTTCGAGCCCTTCTAGCACACGCCTGTGGGGCGACTTCCGACCATAGAGGCCGAGCTCTGCACCCGCGATGTTCGCCAGCGCGAGAACTGCTGACGCCGTCGCATGAACCAGCGGGAACACGTTTCCCGATGTCCCCATTTCGAAGCGGGCGCGCGCGAGGTACTGTGCGAATGTCGACTGCGAAGCGTTCTGGCGACCGCACGCGGCATCGTAGTGCGGCGCATAGTGGCTCATTGAGCACGGCACGGGCTCTGTGCGGTCAGACTCGTGGACAGCTGCGACGGCAACGTAGGTGCCTGTTCTGAGGTCGCTTTCGGAGAACTGCTCGACGAGATGCGCCCCATAGCGCGGCAGCACGTCGCCGACACTGTCGTCGTCGAAAAGGAAGACCGTCGGTGCTTTGGGCGGAGCCTTTACACCCGCCGAGCCGGGACCCGCGCCGATAAGCGGTTTTGGAATTACGCCGAGGCCCTTCACTTGATCCGCGATCGTTTGGTTGAATCGGTAGCTGCGTGGCAGATCGAATTTGTTCGCGTTTGGAAACAAATCGGTAGATGCGCCACTCTGGTCAAATGCGTTATTGTAAATCGCCTGATTGGAATCGCCGAAGCGCTGGCGCCGTGACGGATTATCACCATCGAGGAAAACGCGGTGCAGAAGCGCGGATTGGAACTCGCTGTTATCCTGCGCCTCGTCCACAAAGACAAAGGGGAATCGCTCGCGGAGCGCCGCTGCCACCTCGGGCCGCGTCTCAAGAAGCTCGTTTGCCCAAACGAACATCTCGTCGTAGCAGAAATAGCCTGCGTCGCTTGAGGCCTTGGTGGCTGCGACCATGGCCTGGGCGAAGGGAGTCGTTGGCGCGAGGTTACCCTTGTTATTTGCTGTGTAGTCAGCCTTCTGATACATCAGCGCGAATTCAGAGAGATTCCGGTTTACCATCGCAAGCCGCCATTTCCTGGCGAGCAATCCCATGCGGTGCTTCAGTGCGATTTGTGTGTCGATTGCCTTGATCGGATTGCCCTTCGAACGGAGCCACGGCACCGCAAGGAACTCGTTCACAAACGAGTGGATCGTGCCGACAAAGTGCGGATAGCGGAGCAGCGCGCCGCCGACTGGCGACGCACAAAGGCGCGTGCCGATTTCGTTGCGCGCGGCGTTGGTGTGTGAAAGAACGCATATGCCCTGACGCGGATGCCGCCAGCGATTGGCGAGGATCGCGAGCTTGGCGACAAGAAGAGTCGTCTTGCCGCTGCCGGGGCAGGCTTCGAAGTCGGCGGTGTCCATGTTGCGGATCGCGGCGAGGCGGCTTTCGTCGTCATCCACCTTCGCGAAACCGTTCGGTCCGAGCCCCATGAGCTCCGACGCCCAGACGATATCGGCGTCGGTGATGGCGAACGGCTGCCAGTGGAAAGACCCCGTCATACGGCTTCTCTCTCGACATAAGACCCGGGCTCGTCAGCCGCAGTCTCCAAGGATCCTTCCTCAGGGGCCTCATCAACTTTCGGCTTTTCCTCCTTTGGGAACGGCGCGGTGACGTGCTCGATGGCCTGGACGATGTATGGCGGGAGTTTCTTGAGAAGCGCGGCCGCGTCCCACTTCCCCTTCTCGATCAGGTCTTCTAGATGCTCGGCGAGATATTGGGCCGCGATCGCTTTCGAGGCCCCGTCCTTTTCGAACAGGGCGTAGACGTGCGACGCGAAAATTTCGGAGCTGAGTTTCTGCTCCTCAAGCGCCTCGAAGTCAGTGATGCAGTCCTTCGCCACCGCCTTCTTCGTAGTGATTCCCTCGACGAGTTTGTCGTCATCGAATGCCAGGTGAGCAGCGAACCAGACCTCCGGCCGCAGCCCGTGGAGAGCCATGTCAAATTCGAGCGTCCATTCTCCGGCGACAAATGTCTCGACATTCTGGCCTGACGCCTTCGCCCGGCGCTCCTTGCGGCGCTCTTCAAGCTTGTCGCCGGGGAAATCCGCCTTCCTACGCCATTGACGTCCGCCCTTCTTGATGGGCGGGACAGCCTCGCCGTTTTTTAGCTTGCCGACGATCCAAGGCGCATCGTCAGGCATGACATCGAGATCAGTGACGCAGGCCACCGGGACACCGATGACGCCCGACTTGTCGGGTTCCTTCCGCAGGAAGATCCGTGCGAAGCGGCCGAGGCCGACGCCGCCGACATTCACAAGCGAGACCCCGTAGTGACGGAAGTCGCGTCCGAGCAGTCGCGCGATAACGGGAAGCAGAATCGTCTCGGAGTCGCCTTCAACAATCATCACGGCGCGGGCGAAGAAGAGGTTCGATTTCGTCACGTCGAGAAACCGCTCTAGGAAGCGATAGTCGGACCCGCTGAGTTGCGTGTGCTCGGGTCCCATCGGGAAGGCTTTGCCGCCTTCAATCATTGCGAGATTTTCGAGGCGGATATCCGACGCCAGGTTCGGGCTATGGGTCGTGACGAGGATTTGGATTTGCTGGCCGTCCGCTCGGACCTTGTCTGCCTGCTCCTGAAGGAATGCCATGAGGCGAAGTTGTCGCTGAGGATGAAGATGCGCCTCGGGCTCCTCGATGAGGAGCAGCGGGAACCCATCACTCTCGGCGGCGAGCAGAAGCAACTCGCACGCCATGAACAGCAGGTTATTGGAACCAAGGCCCCGCGTGTGGGCGGCGTCGGCATTCTCCGACGCAATGAGTGCGAGCTCCAACTTTTCGAGAAGCTGGCGGAGGCGCACGGCGTCGTCGCGGCTGCCACTTACGGCAATGCGCGCGTTCAGAAGGTCGTTCGCAAAGGAGAGCGGCTTGAGAAACTCGTCGTTCAGCTTCTTCCTAGCTTCCTTGATCCCTTCACTGTCGCCGAAAAGGAAGCTTGCATAGTCGCCGAGGCCGAGGACGCTGAGTGTCTTTGGGTCCGACGGCGGCCCTGCCTTCGGGTCGAACGCGACGCCCGTTTCCTTGATCTCGTTCGTGTGCTGGAGGATCTGCGAGAGGCGCGAACCGCGACCTGCGCTCATCGCCCGTTCGGCGTCGCGCAGCGGTCGCAGATAGGTCGCGGTCAGAAGCGAGCGTGCGCCGCCGTCTAGCACAGGACCGTCGCCGTCAGCGCCCGTGCGAAGCTCGGGCGGCAACGTTCGCCGTGACGTGCCTTCCTTTGTATTGCGCCGCGCGACCCAGGTGATGACGAGTGACGTCTTGTGGCCGTCGCCGCCTGGAAGATAGGTCAGGTACTCGGCGAACGCGGCGCGGTCGTGAACGGTCAATGCCTCGAAGGTCAGGCGGATGCTGATCTGCTCCGCCTGTTCTCCGCCTGGCGGCTGGTGAAAATCCGTCGCCTCGACGCGAAGAAATTCCTGATCGCGGGTACCGAGCACGAAGCGCAGGGCGTCAACGACGGCCGTCTTCCCCGCGTCATTCTCGCCAACTAGCGCCGTGAGCCCCGGTTTCAGGGGCAGCACGAATGCGTCGTCTCTCGACCCGAAAAGCCGGAAATTCTCGATCCTAATCTCTGAAATATACACGGGCCACCTCGAACCAAGGCCTAGCGACGCCAGTCACGAGTTCAATTGGAGATCACACCGGTCAGAGAAGCGCCCGGTGGGGGTAACAACCTCAGGCTGGCCCATTTGCGAGATTTCGACAATAGCTACGTCCGCGATGGGTCAAAAGCGGACATCTCGATATGTCTGCTGACTAGAGGTTTGACCTGCGGCGTCATGGCGCATTTTTATTGATCAATTGCCATAGCTGCGCCCAGATGCGGGCGTCTGCCTCGGCGCGGTGGCGGCGATTTTGCTCGGCTTCGTCCACGGCCTTTCGATACCGGCTTCTATCGAATTTTCGATCTGTAACCGTTTTCTCAAGTAAAGCGTCGGCGCTGGTTTGGCGTACACAGAATGAAGGCTCGATCCCAGCTCCCTCAAATATCTGACTGAGCCAAGCCTCATCAAACGGGCTATCGGAATAAAGCTCTCGTCCGGCGAGCCCGCCGTTCATGGCGTTGGCAATATCGCGTACAGGAATGCCTCGCGCTGAAATCTCTGCAAGTGAAATCCCGTGCAGTGCTTCCGCGCTCTCGTCCCAGACTGTTTCGATTTGCCACTCAGCTAGCGGACGAACGAGGTGCGAAGCAGCAATAATCTGACCGTCATCGGGCCGAACGTATGCCCAGCCGACTTCGATCACAAAGCCGTCGAGACTTGAAGCCTCGCAGTCATAGAATACCGGCGAAGTAGGATCGGCCATCGATATCTCCCCACTGAAGTCGTGCGACGTCGCGCACCGAGCTGGTCCGAATTAGGAGGCCACGCCTTGCTCCTCGCGTGCGCTAGCGAGAACGCGATAAACGTGCATGCGCGAGCATCCCAACGATTTAGCGATAGAGGCAACCCCGTGCCCGGCATTAGCCATCGCGAACAGTTGTTTCCGGTCGATCCGACGTTTGCCTCCCCGATACACGCCCTCGGCCTTCGCCCGATTGATGCCTTCGCGCTGACGCTCCTTGATGAACCGCCGCTCCAATTGCGCCACCATGCCGAGGACGGTCATGACAATTCGACCGGTTTCGCCGCGCGTTGTCACGTGAGGATCGAGAACGGTCACGAATGCGTCTCGTTGGTCGCACTCGTGAACAATGTTGAGGACATCTCGGGTATCGCGACCGAGTCGATCAAGGCGCGTCACCATTAGCTCATCTCCCGGCCGGAGAAACTCTATGATGGTCGCCAGCTCACTTCGGCCGACGCGACTTCCGCCTGAAACCTTTTCCGAGCGAATGACGCCGCAGCCTTCTGCTTTCAGCCTTGTGAGCTGGGTGTCGAGGTCTTGATCAATGGTGCTGACGCGGGCGTAGCCAATTCGAGCCATAAGCTGTCACCTCAGGGTGTTAAGCCCGACCCTACAGTGTCACTAATAGTCGCCGTCAACCCCGAAGTGACATGTCTATCGATTACGGATGTTACGTCGCGTGAGGGTATACCCTAATGATATTGGCGGGCGCATCGATGGTAGCCGCCCCGGAGGAGAGGCGGCCACGGATTGCTGGCCTACGCCTAACCCTGTCGGACCCCAGTGCAAACACAGTCGCTCGCCAGTCGGCGCTCTCGCGAGAAGAGCAGACGGTTCATGCAGGTAACGCAGCATTTCACGAAGTGAAATGTTCACTGGGACGATTTTGCGCCATCATACGAGCATCATCGCAACCTCTTGACTATTAGGAGAACGGCGGCATCTCGATTTTTCTTTCGGGGTCCAGTTCGGCTCGCCTTAGTCGCAGGGAATTGACGACGACGCTGACTGATGACAGCGCCATCGCCGCGGCGGCGATCGTCGGCGACAAGAGGATCCCGAAGGCCGGATAGAGCGCGCCGGCCGCTACGGGCACGCCAGCGGCGTTGTAGATAAACGCGAAGAACAGATTCTCACGAATGTTGCGCATCGTCGCTTGGGAAAGGCGTCGGCCACGCACGATGCCCCCAAGATCGCCCTTCAACAAAGTCACGCCAGCGCTCTCGATCGCAACATCGGTCCCAGTTCCCATGGCTATGCCCACATCGGCGGCGGCCAAGGCAGGGGCGTCATTTACGCCGTCCCCCGCCATCGCGACGATTCGACCCGCTTCGCGCAAACGACTAACGACTTTGCTCTTGTCCTCGGGGAGGATCTCAGCTTCGATCTCGACGATTCCCAAGTGTTTGGCGACGGAGCGCGCCGTTGTCCAGTTGTCGCCGGTAAGCATCACCACGGTGACCCCATCCTCGCGCAGCGATTGCAGCGCATCCAGTGTCGTCACCTTGATGGGGTCGGCGATGCCGATGACGCCGGAAATTTTTCCGTCTATGGCGACAAAGATTGCGGTTGCGGCCTCTTCGCTCAGTCGTTCCGCTTGGTTATCGAGTGGTGTCGTATCGACGCCAAGTTCTCGCAGAAAGCGACGATTGCCGATCGCGATCGCTTTGCCGTCGACCCGGCCGATGACGCCCTTGCCGACAGGGGAATCGAAATCCGTCGCCTCCTTTAACGCGAGCCCGCGTTCGGCTGCGGCCTGAACGATGGCGAGCGCCAGCGGATGCTCGCTGGCGCGTTCAAGACTCGCCGCCGTCGCCAACAGATCTTCCTCGGAGATTCCGGCGACGGCGAGGATGGCCGTTACGCGCGGCTTGCCTTCGGTTAGCGTCCCGGTCTTGTCCACAACCAGCGTGTCTATTTTTTCCAAGCGCTCCAGCGCCTCGGCGCTTTTTATCAGCACGCCCGACTGCGCGCCACGTCCCACACCGACCATAATCGACATCGGCGTCGCAAGACCGAGCGCGCAAGGGCAGGCGATGATGAGGACGGAAACGGATGCAACTAGCCCAAAAGTCATACGCGGTTCCGGTCCCCACATTGCCCAGGCAAGAAATGCAAGAACGGCGATGAGAATGATGGCGGGCACGAACCATCCTGCCACTTGATCGGCGAGGCGCTGTATTGGCGCGCGGCTTCTCTGCGCGGATGCGACCATCTCGACAATCCTTGAGAGCACGGTGTCGCGGCCAACCTTCTCCGCGCGCATCACAAAGCCGCCAGTCTGATTAAGCGTGCCGCCGATGACTCTGTCGCCTGCAATCTTAGTCACCGGCATGGATTCGCCGGTGACCATGGACTCATCGACCGAACTGCGGCCCTCGACGAGTTCGCCGTCCACAGGAACCTTTTCTCCTGGACGGACGCGCAGGCGCTCGCCGACCTTCACAAGATCCAGCACAACTTCTTCGTCGGATCCGTCAGCGTTAATCCGAGTCGCCATTTTTGGCGCGAGATCGAGGAGCGCGCGTATGGCGCCGCCGGTCTGTTCCCGCGCGCGCAATTCAAGAACTTGTCCAAGCAGAACAAGGACGGTGATAACCGCCGCCGCCTCGAAATAGATCGGGACAGAGCCATCGAGGTTGCGGAATGCCGGCGGGAAGAGCGACGGCGCCAATGTTGCGATGACGCTGTAAATCCAGGCGATGCCCGTTCCCATGGCGATGAGCGTGAACATATTCAGATTACGTGTCACGAGCGATTGCGCGCCTCGAACGAAAAACGGCCAGCCAGCCCAAATCACGACCGGCGTCGCCAAAATGAGCTGAAGCCAGTTCGATGCCTGCGGCGCTAGCAAGTGATGCAGATTGAATAAATGTCCGCCCATCTCCAAGACGAGCACCGGCGCCGCCAACGCCAGCCCGATCCAGAACCGCCTGGTCATGTCGACGAGTTCGGCGTTCGGTTCGGCTTCGGTCGAAGCGACGAGTGGCTCAAGCGTCATGCCGCAGATCGGACAATTTCCGGGCCCGATCTGACGAATCTGCGGATGCATCGGGCATGTGTAGATAACGTCCGCTACATGGGAGGGGTCTTGATCCGCATCCTCGATTGTGACACCGCCACGGGCCGTCTTCGATTCCTCATGCGAGGCGCGATCATGCCGATGCTCGTGGGCCACGCGGTTCATCCTTCCTTGCGCCGTCAGAAGCGGCATCGTAATTGATCTAGGCGTCCTTTGCGCAAGGTCGATCGTCGTTGCTCACTCGGCAATACGGCCGCCCCGCTTCCAGAAATGGCGGTTCCTTCGGTCACGGCCTCGACACCATTGGCTGCGGAGGCTCCCGCTCGACCGATGTCGTCGTGCATCGTCGCTCGAAAAGATCAACAACGCAAAGTTTAACGGCGGAACTGCAAGTCACTGGATGCAGTCCGCCATTTTGCTCGACGGTTTATGAGGGGCGCGGACTCCTTGGATGATATCACACCGATGAGACCTTCCGCGCCTCGTACTGTTGCCTAAGGAACATGGCCCGACAGCAAATCGATGGTCGGACCGTTCCATTATTGTCGACAACAATTACCGTACGTCAGCTTCGCATTGAATATGCGTTCAATCACGAAGCTCCCTCCGTCAGCGACAGACCCACACCCATCTTCCATGATGGAGGTGCCAGCACACATTATGCCTGTGTTGACCGGGGGTGCTCCAATCACGATGCATGTGCCGGCCATGCCCGCCGGGGACCATTCCGTGAGTCTGTGAATCTTGCTCCTGAAACCCTTGGGCCACAGCAGGAACGGATAAGGCCAGCATCGTCGCTAAGGCAACAGAGAATCTAAGCATTGATCTTCCCCTTTTCTCAACGTTGTTGTGCATTGTTTATGGAGCTGCGTGGATGGTTCCACTCAGCTCCAGCTTGACCTCACTTTTTTGAGGCAGGCCAAACCCCTTGATCAGCGCATAGATCGCCGGAATGACAACGAGCGTCAGAGCCGTCGAAGACACCATCCCGCCAATCATCGGAACGGCGATACGCTGCATAACTTCTGATCCTGCGCCCGTGCTCCAGAGGATCGGCACGAGCCCCGCCATGATCGCGACGACCGTCATCATCTTCGGCCGGACACGTTCGACAGCGCCGAGCATGATCGCCTCATGCAAATCGGCTTTCGTGAAAGCGGCGCGCGAGGCCTCGTGCGCAGCCTGAATTTCGCGCATGGCGTGATCGAGATAGATAAGCATGACGACGCCGGTTTCGGCGGCGACGCCGGCGAGCGCGATGAATCCCACCGCCACCGCGACGGACATGTTGAAGTTCAGCCACCACATCAGCCACACGCCGCCGACCAGCGCGAAGGGCAGGGACAGCATGACAATCAGGGTCTCGGTCAAGCGTCGGAAATTCAGATAGAGCAGCAGGAAAATGACGAGCAGCGTCAGGGGCACGACGATCCGCATGCGCGCGTCCGCGCGCTCCAGATATTCGAATTGGCCGCTCCAGGTGACATAAGAACCGGGCGGGAACTCGATCGCTTCTGTGACCGATTTACGCGCTTCCGCGACATAGCCGCCAAGATCGCGGTCCCGAATATCGACGAAGATATAGACCGCGAGCTGGCCGTTTTCGGTGCGGATCGAAGTTGGACCACGAACGAGTTCGACCCTCGCCACCTCGCCGAGCGGAACCGTCCCGCCGCCCGGCATGGCGATCAGCACTTCGCTGGCGATCGCCCTCGGATCAGAACGAAAGTCGCGCGGATAGCGAATATTGACGCCATAGCGTTCACGCCCCTCGACGGTCGTAGTTATGGTCTCGCCACCAAGAGCCGTCGTGATAACCTCTTGCAAGTCGCCGATCATCAGGCCGTAGCGCGCGAGCATCGCGCGGTCGGGAACAATATCCAGATAATAGCCGCCGATGACGCGTTCGGCGTAGGCGCTCGAAGTTCCAGGCACGCGCTTCAAGACGGCCTCGACTTGGCGCGCGAGCCCCTCCATTTGTGACAGGTCGCGGCCAAAAATCTTGACGCCGATCGGCGTTCTGATCCCCGTCGCCAGCATGTCGATCCTGTTTCGGATCGGCATGGTCCAGGCGTTCGACACGCCGGGAAATTGCAGCGCCGCGTCCATTTCCGCAGTGAGCTTGTCGATCGTTATTCCAGAACGCCACTGATCCTTTGGCTTCAACTGGATGACGGTCTCGGACATTTCGAGCGGCGCCGGGTCGGTCGCGGTGGAAGCGCGCCCAGCCTTGCCATAGGCGGACTGAACCTCGGGGAAGGATTTGATGATGCGGTCCTGCGTTTGCAGGAGTTCGGCGGCCTTGGTGACCGAGAGCCCCGGCAGCGTCGTCGGCATGTAAAGAAGCGCGCCCTCGTTGAGAGTGGGCATGAATTCGCTACCGAGCTGGCGGGCCGGAATGATGGTCAGCGCCAGCGCGCCCAGCGCCAGCAGAATAGTGGCGACTTTCGCTTTGAGCACCAGACGTATGATCGGCCGATAGAGCCAGATGAGTGCGCGATTGATGGGGTTTCTCGCCTCGGGAACAATTTTTCCGCGCACGAAGACGACCATCAGCGCCGGCACGAGCGTCACGGAAAGAAGCGCCGCCGCCGCCATAGCGAACGTCTTGGTGAAGGCGAGCGGGCTGAACAGACGCCCCTCTTGCGCTTCGAGCGTGAAGATGGGCAGGAACGAAACCGTAATGATCAACAGGCTGAAGAACAGCGCGGGGCCAACCTCGGTCGCAGCATCGATCAATATCTCGATACGCCGCTTGTCGGGAAGCGCGCGCTCCAGATGCTTATGCGCGTTCTCAATCATAACGATGGCGGCGTCCACCATTGCGCCGATGGCGATGGCGATGCCGCCCAAACTCATGATGTTGGAGCCGATTCCCAGCGCCTTCATCGCGGCGAAAGCCATTAATACGCCAACGGGAAGCATGATGATGGCGACGAGTGCGCTGCGCACATGCATTAGAAAGACGACGCAGACGAGAGCGACAATGACTCCTTCTTCGACAAGTGTGCTCCTGAGCGTCTCGATGGCTGCATGAATGAGCTGGGAGCGGTCGTAAACCGAGACGATCTCAACGCCCTTGGGCAGGCTTGTCGCCATCTGCGCAAGGGTCGATTTGACATTGTCGATCACTGTGAGCGCATTGGCGCCATAACGCTGTAGCGCGATGCCGCTCGCAACCTCGCCCTCGCCATTGAGTTCGGTGACGCCACGCCGCTCGTCGGGGCCGAGCTCGACGCGCGCGACATCCTTCAGGAGAAGTGGTGTGCCGTTTTCGACGCGCAGGACAATACTTTCCAGGTCGCTCACGCTGCGCAGATAGCCTCGTCCACGCACAATGAATTCAAATTCGGAAAGTTCGACCGTGCGACCGCCGACATCGGCATTGCTGGCGCGGATGGCGCCGCGCACTTTCGACAGTGGAATGCCGAGCGCGCGTAGTCGGTTAGGATCGACAACGACATTATACTGCTTGACGAAGCCGCCGACGCTCGCGATCTCAGCGACGCCTTCGGCCTTGGCGAGGCCGTAGCGGATCGTCCAGTCCTGGATCGAGCGCAATTCGGCGAGCGTCATATCCTTGGCGATGAGCGCATATTGATAGACCCAGCCGACGCCCGTCGCATCGGGACCAAGAACAGGCGTCACGCCCGCCGGCAATCTCTTACTCGCCGCGCTCAAATATTCGAGGACGCGCGAGCGCGCCCAATAAATATCGACGCCATCGTCGAAGATGACGTAGACGAAGGATACGCCGAAGAATGAAAATCCGCGCACCACTTTGGAGCGCGGAACGGTCAACATCGAAGTGGTGAGCGGATAAGTGACTTGATCCTCGACGACTTGCGGCGCCTGGCCCGGATATTCCGTATAAACGATCGCTTGCACATCGGAGAGATCGGGAATTGCGTCGAGTGGCAGTGTGCGCAAGGCATAGACGCCGCCTGCGGCCGCGAAGGCAGCGCCCACGAATATGAGCAAAAGGTTGCGCGCCGACCAGGCGATGAGACGGGCGATCATTTGCCCGCCTCCGCTTGGTCGAGAGCTCGTAACGCCGCCTTTAAATTGCTTTCGGCGTCGATGAGGAAGTTTGCGGCCGTAACCACGCGTTCGTTTTCGCTCACGCCGCTCTTGATTTCGACGAAGCCTTCGCCGCGCCGGCCGATCTTGACTTCGCGCGGCTCGAAGCGCCCTTCGCCCTTGTCGACAATCGCCACTTGCCGCTTACCGGTGTCGATGACGGCGCTTTCTGGCGCCGTTAGCACCTTCTCGTTTCCGCCGGCTGCGATCTCGACCTCGGCATACATATCTCCCCGCAGCAACCCGTCGGGGTTTGGCAGTTCGATCCTGACGCGCGCCGTTCGTGTCTCCATATTGAGATGGGGATAAATCAGAGCGACTTGCCCCTTAAAGGATCGATCTGGGTAAGCCCGTGGCCGCACGTCGACCTTTTGTCCGGGCTGGATCAAGGCGATGTCCCGCTCGGCGATGTCCGCCAGCACCCAAACTAGAGAATGATCGACGATGCGAAACAGCACGTCACCCGGCGCGGCGCGCATGCCGGCAATTGCCGCCCGCTCCAGGACATGGCCGTCTTGCGGCGCGGGCCATGCAATCACACGTGGAACGCTGCGGGCGCGCCCGATCGCGGCGATGGCGCTTTCGTCGAGGCCGAGATTGACGAGCCGCCGCTTGGCTCCCTCCAGACGCTGGGCGTCGATCCCGCCGCCACGCCGCATGTTGAGGACGGCGACATATTCGGCGGCTGCGCTCGAAAGATTCGGCCCATACACGCGCATCAGCGTCTGGCCCTTGCGAACGTAATCGCCCTCCGCAAACTTCCCGACCGATTCGATGAAGCCTTCGAAGCGCAGGGAGACGATCGAGATACGTCGCGGGTCGAAGTCGATTCTGCCCGTCGCTCGAACAGGGACGCTCAGCGTCCGGCGTTGGACGGGTTCGGAGCGAACGCCGGTCTTTTGCAGCTTTCCGGGGCTGATCGTGATGGTCGTGCCGTTCTCCGCCTCGTCCTCGTAGACGGGTACGTAATCCATTCCCATCTCGTCTTTCTTGGGAACGGGCGATGTGTCAGGCAGGCCCATCGGATGGCGATAGAAGCGCACGCGTCGTACGCCGCCAATCTTGGCGGCGCCTGCAGGAGGCTTTTCCTCGAAACTCACATCCTCGCTGGCGCGCACCGGCAGATAATCTTTGCCTGCCGATGTCTTCTTGGGCGTCGAGGAATAGGCTGGGCGACCGTCGGGATCTCGGTAGTAAATGATCGGGCCTGTCGTTGCAGGCGCCTTATCCGAGATGTTAGGCCCGGCGTCGCCCAGCTTTCCTGTAGGTGTAACCCATTTGAAACGTCCCTCGACCAACCAAGCGAGGCTGGCCGCGACGACCGCAAAGCCCAAAAGAATAACGATGTGACGGCGAGTCATAGTGAGCCTCCCGCCAGTCGTTCAAGCTCAGCGTATCGGGCTTGCTCTTCGACTCTAAGCTTAAGGATTTCGAGTTCGATCGCTTGCACGCGTCGTTCAGCTTCCAGAGACGTCGTCAAGTCGGCGGCTCCGGCTGCAAATCCGCTTCGTGCCGTCTCTACCGAAAGGCGCGCCGGATTGAGCTGGCGTTGTTCGACAATGCGGATCGCCTTGCGCACCGCTTCCAATCCGAACCATGCCTCGGCGACATCGCCGTCGAGCCGGATTCGGATGGCGTCGTAGCGCATCTGGGCGGCGCCGAGTCGTGAACTGGCGGCGCGCTGTTCGGCGTCCTTTGCCTCATATTGCAGCGGGACTTTGAAATTAAGCATGAATTGCCCGGTGTTGTCACCGGTGGGACGCTGCACAAAGGTCGCTCCAACGGTAACGTTTGGGTAGTAATTCAGATCCGTGAGCTCTTTAGTTCCGGTCGCCGCGCGGACCTGCGCGTTGGTCGTGGCGAGGGCTGGATTGGCGGCTCTCGCGAGCTCCTGAACGCTGACCAGCATCAGCTTTGTCTTCAGCGGCCGAAACCCACTGGGAATAGCGAGCGGCTCTTGCGAGCCGCGACCGATCAAGGCGTTTAAGCGAGCGGACGCCGACTTTGCCTCGCCTTGACGGCGTACGACCTCTGTTTCAGCCGTCGCCGCTTCGATCTCGGCCTTGATCACTTCCTGCTGGTCGACGGAGCTTGCGCCATACCGCAAGCGCAACAAGCCGAGAATTTCATCGAGCCGGCGCTTCAATCCAGCCGAGAGGTCGATTGCCCGATACGCAGCGGCGTATTGCGCATAAGCGGTTTTGACGCGGGCGATCAAATCTGTGGCGACGGCGCGACTCTGATGCCTCGCAGCGTCGGCGTCGGCTTCTGCGACGCCGCGCTCCAGGTCGAGTTTGCCCCAAAGTTTGAATTCCTGTTCGAAGCCGATCCAACGTTGGCCGACGCCGCGTCCATTCACGTCCCACGCCTGCAGCGTTACCGTCGGATCGGCGAGCACGCCAGCCGCGCCCACTCTATGCGCTGCCGCATCGGCATCCAGCGCGGCCGCAGCCAGTTCGGGGCTTAGCTGCTTCGCAAGCGCGACAACGCTTTCGACGGAGGCGCCGGGCAAGTTTCGTTCAGTCGCCGAAAGCGATGTTGAGCCCATCAATATCGCCGCCGACCCTACAATTGAGATGGCGCGAAGGCGCGGCCCTCTACTCATGGCGCCACCTTTAGAATTAGTCGGCTCTGGAGCGTGCCGCTCTCGCCCTGCACCTTTGCAGCGAGCGATATCCGCCACGTTCCCGCATCGGTCAGATCGACCTTGAAGCGATAAAATCCGGGATCGGGGCTTGGCGCCGGTTCGATCATGCTGGTCATCGACTCCATGCCATCTGGAGCCATGTCGAGACGCATCGCGAAGATCACCGCGTTTGGCGCCGGCTTGTCGTCGGGCTTATGGACGAGACTCACCGATACGATCGCTTGCCCCGTCTTGAATTGCGCTTCCACGAGTCGGAACTCATAGTCGTTGATGTTGGCGCGAGCGCGCGGCGCTGAGCTCAAGATGGCAAGCGCGACCAGCGCGAATAAGCGCGCCTTGCACGAGGTCACGAGCATCATCAGATTGTCTCCGTATTCCATTCATGCGCATGGTCGTCGAGCGGATCGCAGAGCTGCGCTCAATCCCGATAAGGGACATCATCGCGGCTTGCGCGATCGATGCGACAACGGCGCTGGTTCTTGCGGGAAGGGGAGCCTGGAAGCGATCTCCCGTCGGGCTAGCCGGCGACCGCTTGAAGTCGCGCAAATCTGCTCCCGGCGCTACCGTGAGCGAGATTGTTCTTTCGGCTTTAGACGATTGGAGGTCGGAGAGCTGGCGGGCTTCGTAATCCGCCGCGCTCAATGTCGTCGGAGGGAATTAGCGACGGCGCACACACCCAAAGCACGGCATCAACGAATGGTTGAAACTGCGGAAGCGCTGCTTGACTTGGTCCGCACAGGATCTCAGCGCACATGGGGAGTGCTGCGCCGTCATCGCCGCTGTGGCCGGGACAATCGTCCATGCCCATTTCAATGCAGGCATGGTTCATCTTCGCGGCAAAAGCTCCGCCCCCAGCTAAAGCTGTAGTGAGAACAACCGCAGAGATCAAAAGGCGAAGGCAGCGGAGCATTTCGCTACTCTGTCAGCCGCAAACTACCATGGCAAGCCCCAACTCATTATATGATCGCGGCCAAGGTTACCCGGCCGTAGAGTAATTGCCGCGCCGCGCGGCCGGATCACCAATACCGAGTTCCTCGCGGGTGACGGCGCGGCGTAAGCCTTCCCCCACCAGCTTTTTACCTTCGCCGCTTGTCTGAGCAGGGCGGCGAGGGCGGCCACGAATGTTGCCCTAAATCGTGTTTCGTAAATTGTAACGGAAAGTACTAAATTGAAATTTCTGCACTGCCTGCCATGGAGTTATGTGCTCATGGCGGCGGCTATCAATCAGATCAAAGTCAGGCGCTAAGAGCGCGCTAAGGCTTTCAGCGCTGTGCCGCGCAACCGGAAGGCCGCTGCACTTCTCAGGGCCGTCGAGCGCAAACGTCCCGATAATCAAGTGACCGCCGCGCTTGAGCGCCTGCTTGAGCCGTTGGATGTAGGCCTGCTGTACCTTCTCGTTGGTCAGGAAGTGGAAGGCGGCCCGATCATGCCAGACGTCATATGTATCTGTCGGCTGCCATTCCGTCGCATCGGCTATGATCCACTTCACCGCCTCACCTTTGTCGCCAAGCCGAGCACGCGCTGAGTTGAGCGCGGCGGCCGATAAGTCCAGGACGGTGATGTTCTCGAAGCCCTGCGCCAGAAGATTGTCGACTAGGCGGGATGCGCCGCCGCCAACATCTATGATGGCCGATGAATGCTGCGCGCCGACAAGCTGGAGCAATCGGAGGGATTCAGTGGGGGGTTCCTCAAACCAGCTAACTTCGGCCTCGCCCTTGGTCGTGTAAATGTTTTCCCAGTGCGCTTGCCGGTCAGTCGGTGTCATCGCTGTCCCTCGAGGCTTAGCTGCTCCGTCGTATAAATCGGAATTATGCGCGTTTCTGCGTCGTCAATATATCGAGCACCGGACACGAGGGGGCAGGGTCGCCAGAACAGCGGGCGACCGTCTCGGCAAGAATGCGCTCAAGTTTGGCGAGATCGGCGAGCTTCGCCCGCACTTCGTCGAGATGCGTCTGCGCAACCTCTTGCACCTCCGCGCAGGAAGCGCGGGTCGGTTCGGCAAGAGCCAACAGGGTGCGGATTTGCTCGATGCTGAACCCGAGTTCGCGAGCGCGGCGAATAAAGGCCAGCCTTCGGATATGGCCTTCTTCATACGCGCGATGCCCGCTCGCCGTCCGCGCCGGCGGCGGCATGAGCTTGATGCGCTCATAATATCGCACGGTCTCAAGATTAACGCCCGCCGCCGACGCAAGCCTTCCAATTGTCAATGGCCGCCTGGACATGCGCGATTATTTCTCTTGCACCCGTAGCCGCTACGGGGTGCAGGATAGCCCAACCGTCGAGGAAGGGCGAACCATGACCATCGACAACGCCACAGACGAAACAACGCCAAACGCTTCATCTCCAGCCGCTTCGCCGGCCGCGCCCAAGTGGCTTGCGGCATTGGGGTTGGCAGCTGGTCTCGGGGCGGTCATCGCCTCTTCCTGCTGCGTCATCCCGCTCGGGCTCGCCGCGGTTGGTGCGGGGGCGGGCGTTTTCAGCGGCCTTGAATTGCTAGCCGAATGGCGCGTCCCGCTCCTATCCATCAGCGCCTTGGCCATTGTTGGGGGATGGGGCGCATGGTGGTGGAAGCATCCTGATGCTTGCGTTGCGGGTTCGAGCTGCACGTCGTCCGAACGCTCACGCGCAACACTGACGCTGCTCCTATGCGCCTCGGCCGTCGTACTGGGGGCAGCAAGCTGGGGCTATATCGACCCTATGCTCATCAAGTTCGCTCGGGGGCGTTGAAATGCAACTCGTCGCAACAATCACCTGCCCGTCGTGCGGCCATCAGTCGACGGAGACGATGCCAACGGATGCCTGCCAATTCTTTTACGAATGCAAGGGCTGCGGCGTGCTGCTCAAGCCGGACGCGGGCGACTGCTGCGTCTTCTGCTCTTACGGCGATCTGCCGTGCCCACCAATTCAAGAAGCGAGAGAGCGTGGTAACGCCACCGAATGTTGCTTCGGCGCGTAAATTTCAGGGGGATGCCTAGACATCTGGACTAATTCGTCTCCGCGCGCTGCAGGCCTGAAAATCGGAGGAAAAGTTCATGCCAGCGTTGGCGCAATCGATATACTTCACTTGACAGGGGGCATCGAGCAAGGTCTTCGCCTTTTGCTCCGGACTGCGCCGCCGGGGCGGAAAAGAAACTGCACGGCGCGGCGCTGAATAGTTTCATGAAAAGTGCGATAGGGATGCCGCCGCTGCCTCGTGTGAATCAAGAAAAAATTGCATGGCGCTGCGAAGACCAGCTTCACGAAGAAATGCATCAAGGACGCTACGGCGACTCCGAACGCTCAATAACGCGCCGCGGTCAAAGATCTCAACGCCCTCGCCTCCACGCTGGCCGAGCGGCTTGTGAAGCGCACCGCGGAAATAGTGGCGAGCGAAGCTGGGCGCGCGTGATTGAGCGCCGTTAAAAAGCTATCTTCTGAGCAGCGCGCCGAGGCCGTCGCGATGTATGCCAAATGTCAAGACGCTCGACTCGTTGTCGTTGCTCCATACAGAACCGTCCAGGTAATTATGCGCGAGGCGAAGGAAGCGCCGTCATCGCCGGCAAACGGGAAGGCCGAACGCGGTCCGGTCTTCCTGAAAGACGGGCGAGGACTCGGACGTGTGGCGCCGAAGGCGATGAGGTAAGATTGAAGCGACTGCATGTCGACCGGAAGGGCGCGACGATCGCGTTAAGCGAAAACCCCTCGAATCGCCCCGAAATCCTGCACAAGCGGGAGTTCAAAGTGCGCGGCCGGGTGATATGGTGGGACGATCGATTGTAAGGCGTTTCGAAGAGAGGTAATTTGAAGTGCCTCGCGCTTGTTGCCGCGCGCATTGCGTTGTCTTAATTATTAGGAGGCTTGCCTCATGCTTTTCCAGATCAAAATCGACTGTAGCACTGCGGCGCTTGGCGGAGATTCAGTCTCGCGGAGTCAGGAACTCGCCAACATTCTAATTGCCGTCGCCGCGGATTTGTTGGACCAAGGTTTAGCGCCTGGCGACAAACTGCCTTTGAGTGACCGCAATGGTCACTCTGTCGGAATGGCCCAGCTGACCGAGCAACCCAGCATGCTCGCTTCGAGTGCGCTCCTAAAGCAGCACGCTGGAGGCGAAGCTGATCGTCTACGCGAAACAGGTGGCCAAGCGCGGCCATTGCATCGGGATATAATCCGGAAGCTGCCAAGCGGTTCGCCGAACACGCCACGGTAAGCCACAGCGCCGACGACTACGTTTGCGGCGACGTTCATACGAGCACGGTTGAGGGCTATCGCTCATCGCAAAGGCCTCCGAATAGGACGACCTTGTGAATCACGCCTCAATCAAATTTAATAGGTCCTGACCTAGGCTTTCCTGACGAATTCCGTACGCAGCACGAGCCCTTTTACTTTCTCAGCGCGGCAATCGATTTCGGCCGGATCATCCGTGAGTCGGATATTTTTGATCAAGGTCCCGCGTTTTAAGACGGCGGATGAGCCCTTAACCTTCAGGTCCTTTATCAAGGTCACGGAATCGCCGTCCTTGAGCACTGCGCCATTGCTGTCTTTTACAACTACCGTCATCAGGCCCTCCGCGCGTGCCATAGCGGATAATGCGCATCGTTATATTCACCGAGTGGCCCGTTTGCATATCCCAGTCAGTTCCAAGGGGAAAAGCCTCGGTTAGATCGAGGAAGCCGAGCTTGACCCGCTTGCCGTGCTGATCGGCCAGCCGCGTCGGCAATCCTATTGGAAAGCGCCTCCCAAAACGCGGCGCGGGCGGCATCTCCGTTACGCCGAAAGGGTTCGGCCTGGCCCTTGAATGCCTCCCGCATTGATACAATCTCTCCTTCCGTCGCCTCGCCGGCAAACGTTCGAACTGCTTCGAAAGTCCCGCTGTCGACCCGACCTGTCTGCCTTTTTCATAGAGAATTTCACCTGCTGGAAGCCCGTCAAAGCAACCTCTGAGCGCATGACGCCATGGCCGACAGTCGCGCAAGCCGCTTGGCGTTGGAAGGCGCGAGCACCCACGGGAAGTGGGTCAAGAGACCAGCACGTCACAGACGAACAAATCTGAGCGCCTGTCGCCTTTCACTTCGTGGGCAGTCCGCTGAAGCGCCTCCTCATTCAGCCAACATTCAGTGGCTCGATGGGAATGAATGGGAAGGGGCAGAAGGAGATCAGCATGTTGCGCAAACTGTCTCTAGTTACGACTTTGGCCGCGGCTTTGACGCTTCCGACTGTCGCTCTGGCCTGGGATGGTCATGGCGGCGGCTGGGGAGGCGGCGGTCACCATGGCGGTTGGGGCGGCGGCGGTTGGGGTCACGGTGGAGGCTGGGGAGGCGGCGGGGGATGGGGCGGTGGCGGTTGGGGCCGTCGAGGTTGGGGCGGCTATGGAGGCTACGGCGGTTACGGCGGCGGCTACGGGGGCTGCTGGCGTTGGTATGGACAGTGGGTGTGGGTCTGTTGAGGATTTCGGCAACGTCGCTCCGGCTTTTGTGCCAACGACGAAGGCCGGAGCGTTCGGTGAACTGGTTAGGCACGGAAGTACTCGCGCGTCCTCGCCATGCGATCAACTTTTAGCCCAATTGATCAACTCTGCTCCGGTTGATCTGGATCGGAGAGGAACTCTGATGAAATCGTTTGCTTGTATTGCGCTTGTCGCAGCGACCACACTCTCCCTTGGCGGTTGCTACACGCCCCAGGATCGCGCGCTCGGGGGTGCTGCTATCGGCGGGCTTGGCGGCGCTGGCATAGGCGCTCTGGCGTCTGGTGGAAGAGCCGGTGGAACTCTCGCCGGCGCCGCAATCGGCGCTGCGGGCGGCGCCGCGGCCGGCGCGCTGACTGCGCCTCCACCGCCTCCGCCGCCGTATTACTATTGAGTTCGCGCACGAGAAAAGATCCCGCGCCCTACACTTCGCCGCTCCGCATCCGCAAGAGCGGCGAGTCCTTCGGGCGTTAGGCGGAAGCCGCTGTGTAGCCTTGCTCGCTCGACCAAGCCTCGATCAAGTCAGGTCCATCGTAAAATTCGATCCGATGGTTGTCCCCTGAATTCTTGTATCGCGCGACGGCTCCGCCGAAAGAGCTGCGCGCCTGGATCGTTTCGCGATTTCGCAGAGTGCCGAGCTCTTTGCCGTTTTTTGAGATCACAATGGTATATCGAGGTTCGCACGGCCGATAGGCGTTCATTGTCGCGCTCCTATTGTCGAATCGCCGAACTCAATGCTCTCACGGTCGATGAGTCATGATGATGGCGGAAAGCAAGAAGAAGAACGCCGTCGGCCACGGTTGGGCTGTCGAACAGCGGAGAGCACGACGGGCGCGTAAAGAAAGATAGAGGGTCTTCGCGGAACCATCAGATGTGCATATGGGACCGTTGCTTCGGCTGTAGAGCTCGGCATTTAACTGCCTTAAAGGTGAGCCAAGGAAGCGAAGCCTTGAGAAGGAGATCGCAGCCCTCGCGGCTGGCGTCAATTATCCGACCGAACGAATTTCGACCGTTGTGCTGTTCGGTCCCGTCTATCAAAAGGTTCTGGCGGAGGCCGAGGAGTGGGGCGCCGAGGTCGTCGTTGTAGGCTCCCACCGGACAGGAATGGATCGGTTTCTCATTGGCTCCAACGCCGGTGCCATTAGTACACCACGCAAAGTGCTCAGTGCTTGTCGTGCGGTCTTCGCCTCGACCGCTCCTTGATGTCGGCCGCCGGGCCCAACGTAGGCGCCGGCGACTTACTCTGATGGAGCGCTCAGCTTGGCGGGAAGTTGCGCCCGGATCACATCCGCGATTCTCTCAATGGCGGTCACCGCGTCGTGTGCGCGCCGTTCCGATGCGGCCAACTCTGCCGTCTTGGAGACGAGTTGTGACTGCAGTGTTTTGAGCTCGTGATGCGCCTGCTCGACGGCAGCAGACATTTGCTCGATTTGAGCCTCGGCCAAGCGCAGCATAGTCTCTGCGCGTTCGGCGCGGAGCTCCGTGTGGCCCAGCTCTTCCTTCACCGCATCGGCGACTTCATGAGCGCGCATTAGCGCTTGAGCTGCCTGCTCATCGAATGCTTTGATCGCCGCCGCTGTTTCCGACACAAGATTTAGCGCGGCGGCGACATCGTAGCTCTCACGGGCAGGCTGACGCGCCAAACCCTCGTTGCCGCCGATGGTTTCGTCCTTGGATTGGTTCAAATCGGGCGCATTCATTGACGCCTCCGGCCATCGTCCGTTTGGGCTTTGTCGGGTATCGTCACACTATTGGCTTCATGATAAAGAGTCCGGCATAATTTCAGTCTGCTGACGGGCGAGCGTTTCGGCCAGTCGCCAGAAGGGCTCTCCGAGTCACCTGACGTTCTGCGATGGCTGCGCAAGTGAACCGCAAAACGGCGACAGCGCGGGCGAGCGAAGAATCATGCCGTCGTGCAAATTACGTCGAAAGGTGCAAACTGAGGGTCTGGAGGCCCTAGTTCCAAGCGAGGTTGCGCAATGGTGAAATTTGGCATCTTGGCGATGCTGGAAGCGAAGATCGGCAAGGAGCACGAGGTTGCAGCATTCTTGAAATCCGCGCTGCCGCTCGTGGAAGCAGAGCCGGGCACAGTCTCGTGGTTCGCGATCCGAGTGTCATCCACCACTTTCGGCATTTTTGACGTCTTCCATGACGCAGCCGGCAGAGATGCTCATCTTGCGGGCGAGGTCGCGAAGGCGCTCACGGCAAAGGCTCCGGAGCTTTTCTCCCAGTCGCCAAAAATCGAGAAAATTGATGTGCTGGCGTCTAAGTTAGGTTGAAGCGCAAAAAAACGCCCCGATTGTCGATGTGACGGTAGGAGCGTTTCTACCGCCGGCGGAGAGATCGACACCAGCGGATTGCAGAAATCGTAAACCTTCGCTGCGTCCGCCGCAACTCCTCGGTGAGATCTCGAACGCGAGCGAGCCGACCATCGTTGCTGCGGGAGGCGAATGCGCAAGACGCAGACGAAGAGCGGGGGCATGGTGTTGTTGGTGGGGCGCTAATGATCGCTCCTCCGAGGCCTCTGCGCCGGATTTCATAGCCGTCGCGATATGTTCTCGACGGCCGTCGCTCTGTATTCTTCAGCGATGGGACCAGCAAGGAATGAACCAGAAATTCGACGGAATGTGCTGCGTCTTAGACGTCTTCCATCTCAAGCTCTCCAGCAACTCCTCTCCGGAGGACAGCCTGCCTGGATAAGAGGCGTCAACATTCGAGCGGCCGGACAGCCGCCTACGATAATGCGGCACCTAGTGTTGAGGACGGTTATGACTTGGAGATCCAAATGACGATATGCAGTGATGCTCTCGTTTCTAGCGCGATTGTGCATTCATGAGCATGCGCTTCGACACGTGGAGTTCGAAAAACTGGGAAAGAGGCTAGGCCAGGCTCGTCCATTTGAGCACAGCGGCGACCACTAAATATTGTGGGGTAGATTGGCGGATGCATTCGCAAATAAAGTAAAAATGCTAACTAAAACAACAAGTTACAAGAATGTATGGCGGAAGGGGTGGGATTCGAACCCACGGTGGAGTTGCCCCCACGCCGGTTTTCAAGACCGATCAAACTGATGCGGCGCTTCGCAAGCAGCACTATGTTTTGCATGGCGTTCACGCTGACTCTACTTCTCCAAACCGGTGGTCATGTGCCGCATTTTGTGCCGACCCGCGTTTCGCGCGCTCGACCTCTTCCGGCGTGAGGAATTCCAGATAGATCTCCGTCGTCTTCACGCTGGTATGGCCAAGGATCTTCGATAGGTCGTAGATCGATCCGCCATTGCGCAGATACTCCACCGCGTAGAAATGGCGCAGGTCGTGAAAGCGAAAACGGGTGAATTCGCGCGCGGCTTTGACCTCGCGCGCGATCACGGCGCGGCGCAGATGTGTGAAGTCGGACGCCGCCTGGGTGAATGGCGACCCGTCTTCTCGACAGAAAATCAGGTTCGAGCCAAGCGCGACGGGCTGTGCCGAGATATGTGCCGACGCCTCAACCGACAGGGGAATGACCCGCCGCTTGTTCCGCTTGCCGATCACTTCGAGGGTGCCAGCGGCGCGATTGAAGCCCTTCCGCGGGACGGTCACGAGTTCGTTTTGCCGACAGCCGGTCAGTCGAGCCGCGAGGATCAACGCTCCAAAGGCGCGGCTCGCGGCGCAAATAATGGTATCAATTTCCGCGAGCTGCGGCAAAATAATCGGATCACGGAGCTCTCTGATCAGGCGGCGCTTCGACAGCGTCGGGTTGCCCTCGCGCCAGCCCTCCTCCTCGGCATAATCCAGCACGCTGGAAACGGCCGTCAGATCGCGTCGGATGGTCGCCGGCGAGACTTCGCCCTTCCGCGCGGCGATCAGCGCCGCGATGACGCGCCCGTCAATCTCGTCGATCGCGTAACGCTCGAGATGCGGGCGCGCCTTGGCGAGCGAATCGGCGTAGCGGGCGGCGGTCGTGGGAGCGAGATTGGAGAATTCGTGCTCGGCCCAGGCCGTCACGACCTCAAGCCAGGGCCGTCGACGCTCGCCGCGCCAGCGCGCCGCCTTGATCTCCTCGAGCTTCCGATCACGGAGCCGCCGCGCAGTTTTAACATCGCCCGTTCGTAAGCTTTCTCGATGCTCGACGCCCCGGATGGTGGTGCGCAACCACCATATGTCGCCGCGCTTATAGAGGTTTTCCTCAGACATTCGGCTTCCCGCTCTGAAATGAACCGACGCAACTTGGCTGGGTCGAATGTCCAGAGCGTGCCAATTTTGGCCGCTCCAGGCAAATCGCCGCGCGCGGCGAGCGCCTGGACGCCGCGGCGGGAGACGCCCAGCATGGCGGCCGCCTCTTCGGCGCGGATGCGCTGCGGGGCAGGGCGGTTGGCGCGCTGGGTCATGCCGCTCGCTCGCTTTCCTCGTCGGGCATGGTGCAGCCCCAGCCGACCATCAGACTTTTAGCGATCAGGGGTTCTGCGCTCGGCAGTGACTTGAGATTGCGAGCCTCCAGGAGAATGATTTTGCAGCGGTGAGCGCCGTCTAGTTCCACAAGAAACGGGCATGGCGCGACCGTCGACCAGTCGTCCATTGCCTCGAGCGCCTCGACACCGATATCGCAGATCTCCAGCTTGCAGCACAGACCGCAGCCATTGCAGGGCGCGCCGTATTTCGGCTTAGGAAGGTCTGCGCGCTGGGTCATGGCGCGGCCTCTTCGCAGAGCGCGTCGATGTTCGACTTGACGACTCGGAAAGCAATGGCGGCAACCCATGGATTGGCGTCCCATGAGCCGGGGCCGTTGATGCTCTCCCATAGCCGCTCAAAGCATTCGACGACGCCTTCAGAGCACACTGGCCCGCTCGCGTCGGGAACAATCCAGAATCCGGCCCCGGGCCCGTCTTCGATGTATTGGCACCCCTCAGCGATCGCGTCGTCTTCGCTGATCTCCTGCAGTTGCTCGACCTTCACACTCTTGACGATCAGCGTGAGGCGCGACGCCCAGCGCGGCATGTGGATCGATGGCTTCCATTTTATGCCGTAGTCTTTGCGCGCTTGATCGTCGTGACTCCCTGGCGCAGTGTCGGCCATATAGGCGGCGCGCTGAATTGGTGAACTATGCGTCGGCCGATGTTCAATGCCGGTGCCGCGAAGATCGGCGAAACTCTCTCTCACCCAAAGCCGATCGCCGCTAACCCACCGCAGCGCTCTCTTGGCTTCGCGGATATCCGCATAAACGCCGTTGTCCTGCGGCTGCGGCTTCAAAACCCGCCGCGTCTGTGTCTTTCGTCCGTCGAGCAAAGCGCGGATCATTGGCGCGGAAAAGATGATAGGGCGATCGGTCATCTCGCCTCCGGGCCGAGCTTGTAGATCAGCCCCGGCGCGATCACGATCTCGTCGGCCGCCAGTTGCGAAAGGTCGCTGCTTTCCTCGTCCCATGGGCGATCGAAGGCATATCTGCCGTCTCCGCCGATCACCCATGCAGGGATATCGCGATCGCGATAGACGCCGATCGACGGCCCTTTCGCCACAATCTTGCCTCGGTCGCTCATCTCGCCTCCGGGAATTCGCTGTATTCGACGCCGTCGAGGAAGCGGCCGGCGCGCGCCTTGCTGATGATATCGAGAGCGCCGGCTACCTTTCTCAACTCGTCGGCCGTTGCATCAGATTTGATCTGATTGGCGCGCCATGAGATTATCCAAACATTCCCCGGGACATACCCGAGTGATGACTCAATCCTGTCGAGGGATGCGCTCATATCGCAGCGGCGTTGGTCGGCCTGATAAACAAGTCGCGTTCCGAAGACAGGACAGAACTCTGGAGCCTGAAGGTCATCTATCGAGAGCGCGAATGAAACTTTTCGTTCTCGCGCTCGACGGCGTGCGTCCGCGACAAGTTTTTTCAGCGCCCATATTTTCGCGTCGTCAGAGAGCTTGCGCGCGCGTCGCGATATTCTATGTCGTTCATTATTGTGCTCGGAGGCCTTGGCGTGTGCGCGTCGATTTCGCTCGCTGGCCACATCACGGCAAACATAATTTAGACCGCCATATGCATCCGCGCGTTTTCCGAAATTGCTTTTCGGCTCCATGCGCTTGCAGGCTCCGCACCAAATTTCAGTTTCGGTTTCCTTCCTACGCTGCATTCGGGAACTCCCGCACTTGCAGGTCAGAAGGAAATGAAACCAAGTCTTTCCTCAATCGCCCATCGACGTGCATTTGTTTCATGAAGAAAGCGACATTGGCCTCCCGGCATTGGGAAGCCAATCCCCTCGCCCAATCTGGATGCATCGGCCGCGCACCTGGGCCGCTCTCGCCGCCGCAGATGACCCAGTCGAGCGCCCAATGAGGCTCGCCGGACTCGCGGCCGGCGGTCAGCGCATTGATGCGTGGCGTGAGATCGCTTGGCGGATAGGCGAAGGGAATACGGGCCAAGTTGACCGGCCCCAGTATCGGCTCGATCGACACAAAGAGACCCGCCGCCGGCGTCGCGAGAAGGTCTGGAATGCGCTCGTTGGCGCGTGGTTGGTCTTCAGTAGTGCCGCCGTGCCATGTGTTCTTCGGCGGCCAAACGCGCAGGGTAATGTCGTCCGGCATGTCGATATCGCCGATGCTTTTGACCGGCCAATTGTCGTCCGGCACGACGCGCTTGGCGATCATCATGTCGACGATAACGCGCGCGATGCGGTGCGGCGTCGTCCAGTCGCCCATATACGCGCGCTGGCGCGCGCAGCGCTTGGTCAGAAAGGCGTAGCGGTGCTGCGGCGTCAAGATCGCGACGGCGAAGATGCGGTCGAGCCATTCGTCGGGAACCCAGTCGCCGAAGATGTCGGTCATGCTGGCGACGAACACCCCGCGCGGCGCGCGCCATGACAGCGGCTGCAACAGCGTCTTCTCGTCGAGATAGATATCTGTGTCGCCGTTCTGGCGATGGCCGGGCTTGTAAGGTAGGCCTGTGCCGCCGGTGTCGCCGGCTTTGGCGTTGAGCGCTTCGGCATAGCAATGTTCGCAGGCCGGCGAGACCTTCTCGCAATGCCAACCGCGCTTGCCGGTCTTCGTATTGTGCGCGCGGATCGGGTTCCATGTGACGCCTTTGGGAAGGCCGAGCGACGCCCATTCGATCTTGGTCATTGTGGCGTCTCACGCATACGAGCGGCAGAGGTTACAATCACAGACCTCTTCAAAGCCTTCGGGATGCTCGCTCATGCCTTCGGTTATGGCGAAAAGCAGTGTTTGTTCGATAGCGGCGTCAATGTGCGGCTTGCCAAGCCTGCCACGCCAGACATCCATGCTTGTTGCACATCTGAGCGCCTCGGCGACCTTCTCGGCATCCTCGCCTTCACGCGTGCGAAGCAACGCCCATAGTCTGACTAGCGTCGCCGCATGGCGGTCGCGGCCAAGCAAAATAAACATCGGTTCGTCTGGCGCTGCGTTCGCGTAGCAGTCGAATTGTCCAGGGTCGTTCTTAGTTCCCATCTTCTAACTCCTGTATGGCGACGCGCTTCCCGGCCTGTTCGATGACAGCATTAATCTGCGCATCGAAGGTCTCGACGAGGCGCTGTCCGGTTTCATAGAGCGGCGCCATAAGGTCGCTGACCGCGCGCTTCTCGCGGTCGCAATAGAGTCCCGGCGCAAGGACGGGGCCGAAGCTCTCCATGTCGGCGCGCTCTTGCTTGAACGCCTCGAACAGCGCGACATGCGGGCGCAGAATGCCCGCGGCGGCGTTGAGCGCGAGAGAGGCGGACTGCAGCGCGGCGCGGCGCTCTTCGAGCGACATGCGGGAGAAGCGAGAAGCACTCATGGCGCGTCGGCCTTTCCCTTGCGCGCGGCGCGCGGCTTCTTCGTGGGCGCGGTTGGGTGTGCTTCGTCGGCCGCGATGGCGGCGGTCATCGCCTGCGCGAGCGTCGTATCGCCGTCGATATGGATGGCGTCTGCGCCGGCGCCGGGCAGTTCCTTTGCGGCGGCCCAATCGGCCAAAGGCGCGGGCAGATGGCCTTTGTCCTTGCTGAGCCGCGCGACATAGTCGCCGAGCGCGCCCTTCTTCATCGTCTTGACGCGGCCGGCTTCGCCCGCCCCGATCAGGCCCGTCACACAGCCGAGCGTGACGGCCTTCGGCGCGGTTTCGAAAAAGGCGCGCCGGTCGAGCGCGGCGTCGAACGCGCCTTTGAGGTCGCCGCCGCGGGCCCGCACCGCGGCGCAGATCGCGTCGATCGTTTCGAAGCGCGCCTCGCGCGTGTCGATTGAGGCGGCGATGAGCCGAAACAGCGCGACGGAAAGATCGCACGTCGGCGCGGCGGCGCAGATCTTGAGCGCCGCATCGAAACGCGCGCCAGCGATTTCGGCCAGAAGGCTGTCGACCGACTCCTCCGGCGCGGCTCGCGTGTTCAGCTCGACGACCTCGGCGCCATATTGGCAGCCGAGCGTCGCGACGGCGAGCATCAGCGCAATGTCGCCGCGCCGGCGAGTAACGTCGCGCAGCGCCTGCGTCGCCGCCGCGTCGATGACGGCGCGCAGCGCCTTGCCTGGCTCGGCGAGCGGGTCGGGGATTGGCGCTTCGTCGTTCGCGCTCACCCTGCCCGGCTCGCTCGGCTCGCCCCCCTCCCCGTCAGAGGGGAGGGAATCGCCTTCGATTTCGGCGGCGCCTTCGCCGGCTTCCGTCTCCGGTTCGGGGATAGGCAGGCCGCGCATGAAACGGACTCGGCCGTAATGATCAAGGTCGGCCACGATGGCATATTGCGCACGCTCTTCGCGTTCGATCATGCGCAGCAGCGCGTCGCGATAAATCGTCTCCTGTTCGTCGTGCAGTTCGCGCGCACGCATTGGGTCGGCGCCGTGCGTCTCTTTGCTGATTTCCTCGAGCCGCGCTTCCTCGGCGACGGAAAAGTCAGGCTCCGGCTCATAGCCGTCGTAATCTTGCTCGCCTTCGATCAGCGCCGCGCCCCAGCTTTCTTCGGAACGGATGCGTTCCGCCTCGGCCCGCAGCGCGTCATTGACGATCCGATGCGCGATCGCCGGGTCGCGAATGACGATCTCGTCTTCGAAAAGGTTCTCCTCGATGCGTCCGCCGGCGGCGACATAGGATTCGACGCGGGACTTGTCGGCGAGCAAAAATTTGCCCTCCGGGCCGCTGTTCGAGAGCGTCTCGCCGCGCAACTTGCGGCGTATCGTATGTTCAGCCCATTCCCAATCATGTTTACCGTCGAGTTCGTCGAGTAGCGCCTCCTGCGCCTCGATCGGTCCCGCGGTGAAGGCGATCACCTGCTCGCGCTCGATTTCGCCCATGCGCCATAGGCCGCGCACGCGCGGACTGAGGCGGCCGAGCGCCAGGCGCTGCCGAACATGGCGCGCGTCCTGGCCGAAATGCGCGGCGATCTGCTCAACGCTGGCCCCCGATTCCTCGAGGCGGGCGAAGCTTTCATATTCCTCGACGGGGTGCAGCGGCTTCGGCGAGACGCTCAGCATCAGCGCAATCTCGCGCGCTTCGATCTCGTCGCCAGCTTCGATCATGGCGAGCGCGGCGCGGCCGTCGTCGATCTCGCGCAAGGCGCGCCAGCGACGCCCACCGTCGAGCACTTCGTATGTTTGATCGTCCGCGCCGACGTAACCGCTCGACGATTTCTCTTGCGGGATCGCGCGCAGCTTGATCGGGATTTGCTGGCCGCGGGCGCGGATCATGGCGGCGAGGTCGGCGACGTCGCTCTCCATGTCCTGGCGCGGATTGAGTGGGGAGAGGCGCAGAATGCGGTCGAGCGGAACGGCGACGATCTGTGCGGCGGGTTCGATGGTCATGTGAGATGTTTCCTAGAAATCGATGTCGTCGGCGTCAGGGCGCTGAGTATTGATCCAGCGATCGAGCCTGAGCGTGTGATTGATCTTGCGGAGCGCGTCGCAGGGCGCGCAGGCGAGCGGCCGCTCGGTCCCGCGACTGCGCAGATAGACCATCATCGGCGAGAGATGCGTCTCCTGCTCGATGTGAAAGATGTCGGGGCGGGAGACGGTGACGGCGCTGTCGCGGCCCCAAAATATGAGTGTGACGGGATTGCGGATCGCCGCCGGCGGCGGCGTCTCTTCCCGGCGACGCCCGGCCGCCTCGCCGCTGCGCTTGCCAAGCGCAAAGCCGGCGACATAGCCACTCACATAGGCCTGTCCGCATTCGCGGTTGCGGATAAGCGCGCGCGCGACGGCGTTTCGGAAGTCCTGCTCGGCGCGATAGGCGGAATTGAGATAGGCGATAATCGCGAGCGGAAAGGGCGTGAGGACGAGGCTTTCGAACATTGTTTTGTGTCCTATGCGTGTTGCGGGAAGAGTTCGGCGCGCGGCTTCGCCAGCGGCCAACCGCCGGCCGGCGCGCTGCGATAAGCGAGCCGCGCGGCGTCATAGTCTTGCGCGGCGTCGAGCTGGCGATGCGCAAGTTTCCATGCGGCATACATTGCGGCGGACCATGTCCGCGCCCGGCCGGCGCGAAATTCATTGCGCGCCTTGCGGGTGATCGCGCCGCGATTGAAGCGCCCGTCGACATGAATCAACGGACGGGTCAGCGTCGCGTGGGCGGCGGCGGAGATGCGGGGCTTGCGCATACGCTTCGTCATGCCGACCCCTCCGGCTTTATGATCTCCAACGGATTGTGCTTGCCGTCGTCGATCTCCTCGAGAAGCCGATGCGCCAGCCAAACCATGGAATCGCGCTGCTGGTCGCCTTCTCCCCAGGCGCGCGCGCCGACGCGTCCGTTCCCGAATTGAAGAAGAACGACGCCCCATTGGCCATTGTTTTTGGCAAGATCGCGCAGCGCGTGCTGGAACGCGTCCGGCCGGCATTGCGCCTCGAAGCCTTCGCGCTCTTCAAGCGGCGTCTCGCCGCCGCTGACGCGCGTTTGCGCAGCGCTCGCGACCTCATAACCAAGCGCTTTAAATTCACGTTTGATGCGGCTTCGACGCAAAAAATCCTCTATCGCGCGCAGCCCGGCGTCAGTGATCTGATGCTCGTCATAGACGCCGTCGTTCGGCCACGTTCCCGATTTGCCGTTCGGCGCGGCCCAGCCATTGGCGACGATGACGCGGTCGGTCGGCGTCACGAAATTCGCGCAGCGTGAAATTTTAAGCACGGGGCCGCCCGCGCCGCCGAACATATCCGCGAGACGTCTGGCTTGGGCTGGCGTTGCGCGCTGCATCATTCGGCGGCTCCAAGATAGAAGATTTCGATGACGACCGGACCGGCGCGCATGTCGCCGGTCATCTGGCCGTCGAGCGCGGCGCGTTCGCGCGACGACAAATTGCGCCATTTGGCGATAAGAACGTCGCCGCGCATAATCCCGCGCGGCGACCCGCGTTGCGAAGATCCAACGCTGTAGCCATTCTCATGCAGCCATTGCTCGGCGGCGCCTGCGGCGGCGAAATCGCCCTGCTCGTGGAAAGTTTTGATCATCAGATCCACCCGAGGATCACGCCGAGCGGCCAGTAAGGAATGCCGACAAGGCGCAGCCCGACTTCCCACCATGAGGCTTGTGAGGAAAACACCGCGACGATGTTCGCGCACCAGCCGTAAAATCCGGCGGCGCAGGCTGCGATCATGGCTCCGGCAACAATTACGTTCCGAAAGCCTGGCGCAATAAACCCTCTGACGTATTGCTCGATCTCTTCAAATTTCGGCATCGTAAAAACTCCACAAGCCTAGCGTCTGGCCGGCAGGACCGGCGGCTCAAGTTCGGCGAGTCGGTTGGCCGTCGCATGCAGCGCGTTGAGCGATTGGCGCTCGGCTTCGCTGCGCGGCTTCGCCTCTCTGCAGGCGATCATCACCGCGCGCGGTCCGGCCTCGATCAGCCAGTATGAGCGGACAAGGCCAAAGGCGGCGATGACGGCGCGATTGAAGTCGCGCGAAAGGGAGGGGTCGCGGGCGCTCATGGCGTCGCTCCGTCAATCACTGGCTTCGTCTTGTCGTTCAACTTGTGGCGTGCGCGCACAAACGAATGACGCGGCCATTCATGCGCGCACGCCAGGCATCGCCATGCGTAGACGCTCGACCCGTCGCTTATGCCCGCGACGGTTTCATTGGTGATTTCGCAGCCGCAGTGTTGGCAGTGCGCGAAACGATAGGGGAGATTGCTTGCGGCCGTGCTCATGGCGTCGCTCCATGAAAGGCGGAGTAGAGGCCAAAGGCCGCGATCGCGACCGGCAGAAAGGCGACAAGAATTGCGTCGATGTTTTTCATCTAATCCAACACCTTCCCTGAAAGGCGCAATCGCGCGAGGAGAGAAAATCAAGATGTCGACGGCGCGGCTTGACCCACAGCGAGTCGGCCGCGTAGGCGAGCGCCCTGACGACGATGAGCGCGAGGTGGGCGTGTGGTGCGGACATCACGCTCGGCCCTTCATTTCAGGCTGGCCTTCGAACCGCGCGATCTGCTCTTTCATCATTGTCACGATGTCGCGACGATCCGCGCCGTTCGAAATGTAGTTGCATCGTCCGTCTTGAGCCCCGAAGGGGAAAACGAGTAGGACGAAACCCGTCTTGCGGTCGGCGCCTTTCGCCGCGCCATTCAGGAATTCGTCGAGCGTTTGCGCGATCGTGTTCATTTGCTCGCGATAGCTGTCCTCAATCGGCGCATCGCCGAGTCTTTCCTTGCTCATCGCGCGATCCTCGCTTCGTAAATCTCGCGCTTCGTCAGCGGCGTAAGTTCAATGCGCAGCTTCTTCGGCCGCTTCGGAAATGGCCGGATCGCAATCTTCCGCTTCGGCGGAATGAACACGCCAAGATGATCGGCTTCCCGGCGCTTCGCCTGGGCGATCGCCGCGACGTCGTCTTTCGTCTTCTCTTTGTGGCAGGGGATGCAAAGGCAGCGCGCGTTCTCAAACGTCGGCTCGCCGGTCAGCCCGTCCGGATCGTCATGATCGCAGTGATAGGCGCCGGGCTTGAGAGCGGCGAAGCAGCGTTTGCCGTTCTCCAGAATGCCCTCGCATCTGCCGCCGCAATGCTTGAAGCGGGCGACGATGACCGAGCGTTTGAAGTTCTTCCGCGCCATTAGTGCGGCGCCTTGGGCGCAAATTCGGGCCCCTCAAACAACGCGGTGATTGAGGGGGAATATTCAGCGGCGCCGAACGTCACCGGGGCGCGGAGTTCCGTGCGATCAACGCTCGCGACGGCGAACGATGCACACGCGCCACGCGGACCTTGGAAAAGCACCGGCGTTCCGCAGTGAACGCACCCGCCGCTGATTTCGGCGGAGCCATTGCCCGGCTTATCTTCAAAGATCGCAACGCCGACCTTGAAGGAAAATTCGTGCTTGCAGTCGCCCATCTGGCGTCTCCACAGGCAAAGCGCCTATGAAGGGAATAATATGCGCATACGAATATTCATGTCAACGCAAAAATGCGCATGCGAATAAGCGTCAGTTTTGCGAGAGGTGGCGCACCTTCGAGGCCCAAACCACTGAAACATCATACATTGGCGGGCCGATGATCGCGAACAGGTTGTATTTTCCAGATATCTGGCCGATCTCAAGCCGCCTAACGAGAATTCTCCCGTCAGCCAATCCGACCACACACATGCGGCCAATCATCTCATCGTCCGGCGAGCTTTTTACTTCGTCATAGAAAGCATGCCACCCGATGCAGCCGATCCCCAATGAGTCATCTTGCACTTCGGCGGCGACGGTCGCTGCGGTTGCGCCCTTGGGCGCCTCGATAGTTTCGAAATCTTCCCGATTCCCCTGATAGAAAGTCATTGTTGCCCCAACCCCAATAAAACCAATAATCGGAACGCGCATGACATGCTCCTGCATTTCTAAAAATTCGTCCACAGTCTTTTTTGCCGCCCGCGCGAGTCGTCTCAAATTTTCTGGTCCCGGGCTTTCCGGGTCGCGGTCGTTTTCCCATTTCGAGACCCGTGACTGGGTGACCCCGACATGCTGTGCGAACGCCGCCTGGTTCATGCCCAGCGACGTCCTCAGCGCGTAAATTTTTCGAGATAGGATTTTCTTTCGAAGCAGAGCGTCTTTCATAGCAACATCGATAGCCGCGCTCTGCTGTAGGTTGGCAAATGCGCTCACGAATAAAATCCTGTTGACAGAAATTCGTATGCGCATAATATGCGAGCTATGAAGACCCCGCTCGAATGCATCCGCACGGACATTTTCAAGCTCAAGCAAGCCGAGTTCGCGGTGATTGCCGGAACATCGCAGACGCTCGTTTCCCGCTGGGAAAATGGCGTGACGGAACCGACGCGCGAGCACATGGAAAATATCCGCAAAGCGGCGATCGAACGGGGAATCCAGTGGGATGACTCGTGGTTTTTCCGCGTCCCCGACAGTGTCGAGCAAGGTTGCAAGGAAGCCTCCCCTTTCACCGAGGCGGCTCAATGACGAGCCACGTCCTGCATCGCGCCGAAGTCTTGACGGTCGCTGCCGGCGCGAAGAGGCGGAGGTCGCGCCATGAGGCGGAGCCACAACACATTCAGCGTCGGCGTCATGCTCGGCGCGCTTTTTTTTGGACTCGGCTTTCTCATCGACTTTCTGGCGAGGCTGGCATGACCGATCCCGACGATTTGCATCTGAGCACGCGCGCCTCGCTGGCCCTCATTGGCTGCGCCGGTCTCGCGCTCGGCCTGTTTCTGTATTTCGGCAAACTCGCGCTCGATGAGGCCGCTCGCCTCGTCTTCGGGCTGGGCTGAACGAGCTTCGCGGCGGTTTCGACATCCCGCCGCGTTGTCCTGCGCCGCAAGGAATGTGCGGCCCTGGCGTTGCAGTGAGAGCGGCGACGCTTCGTTGAGCCCTCCTTGGGCGTTTCCTCCCTTAACTGCCGGGCGTTCGCGCCCGGCTCTTTTGGGGGTTTGGTTTGCCGGCATAGCTCAGCAGGTAGAGCAGCGGTTTTGTAAACCGCAGGTCGCAGGTTCGAATCCGTGCTGCTGGCTCCAGTTTTGTTTCGACATGGCGTGAGCGCGGCGCCCTTGGGGGCTAAGGGCCAAGACTTACGGGCTGCGCTCCGGAATTCGACCCTCGCGGGCCATGTCGTTTGTTGTGAGTTGCATAGCGTCGCGTCTGATTGGCGTCTCCGCGTCGTGTTGCGTCGAGTTTCGTAAAGGGGTTTGGGGCGGCGGACGCAAAACCTTTCGCCGCCCCGCGTTTGAATAGTGGCATGTGAAACTTCGCTTTGAGCGTCACTGGGGCTGATGACTTACTCTTCACTCTCAACATTCGATCTCTCGGACCGCATGTCCGAACAACCATCCACGCGATCAATATCGCGTGGAGAGAGCGGAATGTCGTCGGAAGAGCCTCCCAAAGTTTTGGTCCAGCGCGTCTCAACTTTTCTGCGGCGCGCGCATCCAACGAAGACGGCCGCGCATGTCGCGTCGAAGATCGGCTTCAGCGAATACCGGGTCGGAAAATGGCTTGAACTGTCATCCGCGCCGAACGGCAGCGCGATGATCGCGCTCACCGCCGCCTATGGCCCTGAGTTCCTCGCCGCCGTCATGCCGGATTCCTGCGCCTGGCTGGATGAAAGCGTGCGCGCGGCGCGCCTTGCGCGCGTTGAGGCGGAGCTCGCCGCGTTGCAGCGCCGGGCGCGGGAATTGAGCGGCGCATAGCGTTTTTGAAGTGAATGCGAGTTGTGGCGCGTAAGGCCTCTCCGGCCCTCCAAAAAGGTAAGAACACATGCGGTTTGCCGGATTGCGCCGATTGGTCTTCGCGTTTTGCGAAACGGCGCTGCTGAGGATTTCCGAGGTTTTAAACGCAACGTCGAACGCGCTGCTTTTGGCCGTCACATGGCTACGAAAGAAGGCGCGATGAGCCAGCGCCGCCGCCTGCCCGATCGCCGCGCCGGCGAGACCTGCGAAATGATCTTTCGCGGCCAAAACTATCATCTGAGCTACAGCCGCTTCGACGACGGCGGGCTCGCCGAAATCTTCATCACCGCGGCGAAGACCTCGACCGACGCGGCGGATGACGCCCGCGACGCGGCGCTCTGCCTCTCGATCGGCCTGCAGCATGGCGTCCCGGCCGAAACCATTCGCAAGGCGGTGACGCGCGCCAATGACGGGACGCCCGCCGGCGTGATCGGCGCGGCGCTCGATCTATTGGCGTCCGACGAACAGCGTGAGGAGAGTTTATGAACGCACATGTGAGTCCGGCGGCGATCGCGCCCGGGGAAGAAACCAAAATGACGGCGATTCTCCGTTTCGCCAAACAGGGCGGGACGCGAAAGAGCATCGCCGAACAGACCGGCTTCGATTACGCCTATGTCGGCCTCGCGCTGTATAAGCTGCGCCGGCGCGGGCTGCTCGAAAAGTCGGCGCCGGCATGGTCTGACGAAGACCTCGAGGCGCTGCGCGATTGCATCCTCGTCAAGGGCATGGGCCCGACCCAGGCGGCGGCGTTTCTGACGGAAAAACTCAAGCGCCCGCTGAGCCGCAAGCTGATCGTTTCGATGTGCGTGCGGCGCGGCTGGCGCGCCGGCGACGCCAGTGCGGCGGAGGCCGGTCTGCGCGAGATCAGCAAGTCGCGCACATGGCCTGACGAACATCTCGCCGCGCTGCGCGAAGCATGTTTGGTCGAGAGGCTTTCCGGCGCCGCGACCGCGGCGGCGCTGTCGGCGAAATTCGGGCGCGAGTTCACCCGAAACTCCGTGATCGGCATGGCGCGCCGGCTTGGCTTGTCGTTCACGGCGCAGACCGGCCGGCCGCCGCGCGATCGATCACTAGCTCCGACGCCGAGGACCGCGCGCGCGGTTTCGCCGACACGGCGCGCTAAACCCACGAAAGCGCATTTGGTCGAGACGCTGGAAGATTGGGAGCCGCGCCGCCTGACGCTGCTCGAGCTGCGCGAGAGCGACTGCAAATTTGAGATCAGCGACTCCGGCGACGATGCTTTCGTCTTCTGCGGCGCGCCTACAGCGCCGGGCAAGGTCTACTGCGCCCATTGCGCGCGCATCGCTTATGAGACGCCGGCGCAGCGCGCCAAGGTGCGCAAGGCTTGGTGCGAGGCGCGCGGATTGCCGGTGAAGACCGAGTGGAACGGCCGGCAGGGGAGCGTCGCGCCATGAGCCGAGCGAAACAATCCTGGCTGCGCGGCGACTGGATCCAGACCTATTCCGGCCGCGCCTTTTATCCGCTCGATCCGCACGCCGAAGACGTCTGTATCGAAGACATTGCGCACGCGCTGTCGCAGCTTTGCCGCTTCGGCGGCCACTGCCAGCGCTTCTATTCCGTCGCCGAACATAGCGTGTTGCTGTCGCGCTACGTCGCGCCCGGATTTCAGCTCTGGGCGCTGCTGCATGACGCCAGCGAAGCCTATCTGGTCGACGTGCCGCGACCCGTGAAAAAACAGATTCTCGGCTATGTCGAGGCTGAGCGGCGCGTGATGCGGGCGATCTGTGAGCGCTTTAGGCTCGATCCGCTGGAGCCTTGGGCGGTCAAAGACGCCGATACGCGCATCCTTGCCGACGAAGCGCGCCAGCTGATGGTGCCGCCGCCCATGCCTTGGGCTGGAGATAACAACCCGCTCGGCGTGACGCTGCAGTTCTGGGATCCGCTCTACGCGCGCTCGGAATTCCTATCGCGATTCGAAGAGTTGAGAGCGGAGCGGCTCAGCTTCGCTTCACGTGAAACAGGAGGGGCGCAATGAGCGCGTCGCGCATCAGCGTCGCCGGCGACGCGATTGAAGTCTCTGGCCGCTTTGAGAACGAAGGCGAACTCGATGCTTTCGTCGAACGGCTTTGGGCCGTTTTTTTTGCTGTGCATCCGCCGGCCGAGGATGCGGAAAGCACGGCAGCGCCGATCAACCTTCCGCCGCTGAGTAAGGCGGTCGCCGCGGTTGTTGAGTCTGCACCCGCAAAAGAGTCGAGGCCATTACGCGTCGATTCTCATGTAAAGCCCGCCGCCTTGCCGCCTGGGCCGAACACTGCCGAAGACGCTGCCGCCTTTGCCCGGCTTTCTCCTGGCGAGCGACGCGCCGTGCTGCTGATGCGCAAGCATCGCGACCGAAACGCCGTCGCCAAGATCATGGAGATTAACCCCAATTCCGTGACGAACTACATCTCCGCGGCGCGCAACAAGGGCGTCGTCGTCTGATGGAATTCCATCCGCTCGCCAATATTTTCCCACTCATCGACGGTGATGATTTTGCCGCGCTCACCGCCGACATTCGCGCACAGGGATTGCGGGAGAAGATCAAGCTTTATGACGGCATGATCCTCGACGGGCGCAACCGCTACCGCGCTTGTCTTGAGGCTGGCGTCGATCCGGTCTTTGAGATTTTCAGCGGCGCTGATCCTATTGCCTATGTGGTCTCACTCAATCTGCGGCGGCGCATGCTCGACGAGTCACAGCGCGCCATGGTCGCGGCACGCATGGCGAATATGCGCCGAGGCGAACGAACAGACGTCTGTTCAAAATTCCACGGCAAATTAATTTCTCAGGCCGAAGCTGCAAAACTCACCAATGTCAGCGAGCGCAGCCTTCGCAGCGCGCGCAAAGTCATCGATAAGGGCGTTGAGGGCCTCACCGCCGCGGTCGATCAAGGGAGGATTGCTGTCTCAGTTGCCGAGAAGATCGCCAAATTTTCAGTCGACGATCAAGAGAAGCTTCTTGCGATTCCTGATCCTGAAATGGCGATCAAGAAAGTCGCCACGCAGAAAAATGATGAAGCTCGCCCTACCGGAATTTTTAATGCGACGGAGCTACGCAATGGACAAGCGCTCGGTGATATCCGCTGGTCGCAGCTGGATCGACTGATCCGCGAGAACGCTATCGAGCTAGAGCTCTTGCGGTTGATCCGCGATGCTGGCGTCCCAGCCGATCGCAACACCAGCATTCGTGAGATTATATCGGAAAGCGAAATCGCCGAATATATGTCGCGCGCATTGGAGAAAACCCAATGACGCAGCTCATCCGCTATGAGGCGGCTTGCCGCGCCATCGCCGAAGCGAAGAGCGTCGACGAGGTCAAGGACATCGCCAATAAGGCGACGGCGATGAAGCTTTACGCTAGGCAGGCGAAAAACAAACAACTCGAGGTCGACGCAGCGGAGATCCGTCTGCGCGCCGAGCGCCATATTGGCGAACTTATGGAGGCGCAGCGCTGCGCCGGACTCATGGCGTCAGCGGGTCGGCGCTCAGACAAAATCGGGTTAGATGAAAACCCGATTCCAAAGAATCCATCTCTTGCCGAGGTCGGTATAGACAAGAGCCTAGCGAACCGCGCGCGCAAGCTTGCGGCCGTTCCATGCGAGAAGTTCGAGCAGCATATAGGCGCTTGGCGGGATCGTGTCAGCCAGGAAGGCGAGCGCGTCTCCATGGCCCTCATCGCGGAGGGGACGAAAGCCGAGCGTCGCGCTCGGCGCGAGGCTGAACTCGCCGGCAAACAGCGTGCCCTACCCGACAAGAAATATGGCGTGATTTACGCCGATCATCCGAACGGGACGGCGGATTACGCGGTCGTGATGACGAAATGCCGACCTCACAAAGGCGCGCTTAAAGCCGCCTGGCGCAAGGGCAGCGTGACGTCGGATGGCGCAGAGATCAATCGCGCCATGGCCGGCGAAGACGAAGAGATGATCGTTGCGTTGGCGGAAGGCCATCACCGCACGCGCCGCGGCTGTTACGACCTTCTCCTGCGCGCGCTGAAGGCCTGCGGCATGGAGGAGCGGCAGTGAAGCGAACTCCTCATTCATGGGCCACACGCCGAAAGATGTCGGAGGCCCGCAAGAAGGCGTGGGCCGATCCAGAGGTGCGCGCCCGCATGTCGGAGGCCAGCAAGAAGGCGTTGGCCGATCCAGAGGTGCGCGCCCGCATGTCGGAGGCCCGCAAGAAGGCGTTGGCCGATCCAGAGGTGCGCGCCCGCATGTCGGAGGCCAGCAAGAAGGCGTTGGCCGATCCAGAGGTGCGCGCCCGCATGTCGGAGGCCAGCAAGAAGGCGTTGGCCGATCCAGAGGTGCGCGCCCGCATGTCGGTCAATATCAAACGCGCGAAACGCGGTTGCGTCGTCGAAGTGCCGAAATGGGTGCCGAGCGCGCTTGTCGACGACTATCTCGACGTTGCGGGATCGCATGGCGAAGAAGCCGCCGCCTCTTTCGTGCGCCAACTTAAGCGCGAAATGGAGGCGCGACAGTGAGCCAATCGCGCGCGCATTCGCTTATCGAATCCATCGTCAACACAATCGCCGGCCTCGCCGTTTCCGTGCTGGCGACGGCTTATGTGCTGCCGCTCTTCGGCGTCGTTCTTTCACTGCGGGACAATATTGTCGCGACGATCGTGATGACGCTTGTCAGCGTCGCCCGCCAATATGCGATCCGCCGCGCGTTCAATGCGGTGGCGGCGACAACTTCAAACTGAAAGGAAGATCAAATGAGCATGCAGGCAGTGTCGTGGGCGTGGCAACAAAAGGCAGGGTCTCCGGAGGCAAAACTTGTTTTGATCTTCCTAGCGGACGCGGCTGGCGAGGAAGGCGAGTGCGCGCTGAGCGAAAGTTTTAAGAAATGGGTAGCTGATCGCGCGGAGATGACGGTCGAAACCCTACGAGATCAAATGACATGGCTTGCCGGACGTGGATTGATCGTCGACGTCGAGCCCGGCCTTTTAGTTGTTTTGCCGTGCAATGAATTGGCGCGGGGATGGCGTGCAGATCCAGAAGCGGCTCGCGAACGCTTTTATGCAGAAATAGCAGCCACGCGCGCTGCGCAGCGCGGCGAATAGGCCAGCGGCGCGATGAGTTTCTCGGCGCTCAATTGGGCCTGCGCGATCCGCGACGCCAACGTCTGCGCTGGCGCGCGGCACGTGCTACTGACGCTCGCCCAATACGCCGACGAACATCAGACCTGCTTCCCGTCGCTGGCGACGCTCGCGGCGATCACCAATCTTTCGGAAGACACGGTGCAGCGCCGACTCAAGAATTTAGTCGAACATGAATTGATCTTCGTCGTTCGGCGCAAGCATACCGACGGGCGAAGACTGACAAATTACTATTGTCTGCTTGTCGACGAGGCCTCGCGGCGGCATGCAATGGCGAACGGCTGGACGCCCTCGGCGCTGGCCGAAAGCCAGTCGGAAGAACGAATGGAAAATGACGAAAACGCTGTTCACCACACCGCAAGTTGCGGTGTGGACCAGACCGCAGGGGAAACGAAACCACACCGCAGGGGAAACGAAACCACACCGCAACTGTGCGGTGTAGAACCACTAACTAACCATCAAATAACCAATCCCCCCCTACCCCCCCTCCGGGGGGAGGGAGAGGGGGTTGAAGCTTCGCTTTCCGAAACAACGAACGGCGACGGTGAGGCGAGCCGGCGAAGGTGCGGGAGCGTCGAGCCTGACGAGGATGGCGCGCGGCTCGCGCGCTGGGAGAAATTCCGCGGGGCGTGGCCATGGGATGCGACCGAAAAGCCCGAAGAGGCGCGCCGGCGGTTCATGGAACTCGCGAACGGCGAGCAGCTCGCGGCCGTCGCGAGCGCGGCGCGCTATATCGACGCCTGCGTCCAGCGCGACCGCAAGATATCGCACGCCAAGACGTGGCTCTCCGGGAAGGGGTGGCAGGTCTTCGATGCGCCGGCGCAGAGCGCGTCGGCGCGCGTCGATGCGGAGCGCCAGCGTATCGCTGAGGCGAAGGCGAAAACCCATGAACTGCAGCGGCAGAAATACGGCGGGGTCGTCGTGCGCAAAGGCACGCCGCAGGCCGCCGCTTGGGCGCGTTACGACGGCGAGGCGCTGAAGTTTCACCGCGTCGGGGCTTGGGAGGATTCGGTCGTCAAGCCGAGCGAATGGCCGCCATCGGCCGCGCAGCACGGCGAAGGCGCGCGCGACGGGCCGATGCGCGAAGCGGGGTGAGATTGTGGTGTGTGGCGTTTGCGTTGGGCGGACATTGGGGAGCAAGCGCGCATGGCATGGCATGTCGTCGAGGCGGATGAAGGTAAGGATTTTGACGTCTGTTTACGGCTGGCCGCCGCGGGCTACAACGTCTGGCGGCCTGTCGATCAAGTGCGCATCGCTGCAAGGTGGCAAGGGAAAGCGCTCGGCAAAAACCAGAAAGTGATTCGAAAGATCCCGAGGTTCGGCCGTTATATGTTCCTCGACGCGGAGATGAGTGACGCTATCCACAGCGCAATTAAGCAGACGCCAGGCGTGAGGGATTTTCTTTGCATGGCGGGCACAGCGCAGCCAGCGGAGATTCCGTCTGAACTGATTGAGTTCTATCGTCATAACGTGCCGGAACGGACGAAGCGCAAGAGCGGCATAAAGCCCACGGATACTGTGCGAATCCTCAATGGTCCGTTCACTGGTTTCAATGCTCTGGTTGTCGAAGTGGTTGACAAGCGCGGCACGCTCAAAATAGAAGCGAGTCTATTCGGCAGACCGACGCCCCTCATCATCGAAGTCGGTCACGTTGAGCTCGTGGAGCATGGCCTCCGGCCACCGATCAAGCCCAACGTAAAGGCGCATAGCTCGCTGCAGCGAGCGTGAGTGCGCAAGCCATGCCATCCCCTGATCAATCTAGCGGGTCCTTCCTGGACATCCACAATACGGATAAGGCGGGGGTCCGGGGGGGAGAACGTAAACGCAATTTGCAACAGGGTTGACGAACCAACGTAAACCATGGGCGCTGACGCTTCAGTAGTTGACGATGCGGATTGGGCAAGCGTTTCGGATGTCGCCCGCCAGCGCGGCGTCACCAGGCAGGCGATCAGCAAGCGCGTGAAGGCGCTCGCTGGCCGCGGCAAGCTCAGCACTCAGGGCGAAGGCCGCAATCTTCGGTTTCATCTGCCGACATTCGATGTGTTGACCGCCTCGAGCCATGATCCGGCGCAGGATCTGCGAAATCGCCATCAGCGCTCGGCTCCAAAACAAGATGAAGGATCGAACGAGCGTCCGGTCGAGGTCGACAAAGAAAAGCGTCAAAGACCCGTTCCTGCTGCACAAGATCTGGCGAATTCTTCGAGTTACGACGCGGCCTCGGCGCGCGAAAAGAACGCCAAGGCCGAACTTGCGGAGATGCAGCTTGCGCAAAGGCGCGCAGAGCTCATCCAGGTCAAGGACATCGCACCGGCAGCCGGAGAGATCGGCGTTAAGCTGCAGCAGATCATACTTGGGCTCAAATCCAAGGCTGGAAAGGTCTACGCAGCGGGCGCCACGGGCGGCGAAGAAGCGACGCATATCGCACTCAGCGCGATCGCAGATGAAATGATCGCTCAGACGCAAAACGCGATGCTGATGTTGGCCGCCAGCGAAGCCCAAACAGCGGAATAAGGTTGAGATGAAAACCAAATACGCATCAGCCCTGTCGATCATCGCTGGCGCGATCGCTGCGGCTGTTACGCCGCCGTCGACGTTGAGCCCGTCGCAATGGGCGGCGAAGAACCTCGTGCTCGTTGAGGGGCCGCGCGCTGGCCAGCTGTGGGATCCGGCGCAATCGCCCTATATCTGCGCGATCATCGACACGGTGTTTTGCGGCCCGCATGTAAAGGGCACGGTTCGAAAATCCGCTCAGACGGGCTTCACTCAGGGAATCACCGCCGTCGAAGGCTGGATCGCCGCCGAAAATCCGGCGCGAACGCTGCATGTGCTGCCGACGACGAGCCTGGCGCTCGCCTATAACCGCGAGAAATTGCAGCCGGCGATCGAAGCGACGCCGCCGCTCAAGTCGCGCATTCGCGATTTGTCGATTCGTGGCGCGGTCGGGTCGTCGTCGCTTTACAAGGCCTTTCCCGGCGGGTCGATCGCCATTACCGGCGCCAACTCCGCAGCAGAGCTGCAGGCGCGCACAATCAAATACGCGCTGTGCGACGAGATCAGCCAATATCCGAAGGACCTTGAAGGCCAGGGCTCGCCCATGGCCATGATCGACGCGCGCCAGATCGCCTTTCACGCGACGCGCGATTATCGCAAATTGCAGGGCGGGACGCCGACCGAGAAGGGGGCCTGCCTCGTCGACAAGGAGTTCGAGGCCGGCGATCAGCGTTACCAGAAGCTGCCCTGTCCGCATTGCGGCGAGCGCATTCGTCTGATTTTCGGCGGCTATGCCGATGATGCGGCCGGCGTTGGGCTGCGGTTCAATCGCGCCGCGCCTTATGACGCCAATTATGTCGCGCAGTGCTGCGGCGCCCGCATCGATCACTGGCAAAAGGAAGGCATGATCTCGGCCGCGCTGGATCTGCCGGATTATGGCTTCGTTGCTGAACGCCCTGCGCTTGGACGTCATCCGTCCTGGCATATCGACGCGATTTCTTCGAATTTCACGACCTGGGACAAGATCGCCGAGACATTCGTCGCGGCCGGCGATGATCCGCAAAAGCTCAAGAGCTTCTACAATCACTGGCTCGGCCTCGCTTACGAAGAAAAATCCGACGCGCCGGACTGGCAGGCGCTCTACAAGCGCCGCGAAGCTTATGCAGAGCGCGTCATTCCAGCGGAAGCGCTCATCGTCACCATGGGCGTCGACGTGCAGAAACGCGGCCTTTATGTCGAGATGATCGGATGGACGGCGGACCGGCGCAGCTACACGATTCTGGCGTCCTATCTCAGCGCCGGCACGCCGGAAAAGCCCGGCGACACCTCAGATCCGGACGACCCGTGCTGGAAACGCCTTTCCGAGCTGCATGAAACGCCGCTCGCCGACGCGTTCGGCGGCCGCCGTCGCATCGACGCGACCGGCGTCGACTGCCGCTACAACGCGCCCGTCGTCTATGATTGGGTCCGCCGCCATCATGGCGCCTACGCCATCCGCACCGAAGAGGGTTGGGGCCGTCCGGCGCTCGCCGCGCCGCAACTTGTCGACTTCGATTGGCGCGGCAAGCGAATCCGTAAGGGCGTTCAGCAGTGGAAGGCCGGCTCCTACAATCTAAAATCCCGCTTATACGCCTATCTCAATCGCGAAACGGCGATTGGCGATGACGGCATGGTCGTCGCGCCGGCAGGGTTTTGCCATTTCGGGTCATTCCTGACCGAGGGTTATTTTCGCCAACTGACAGCGGAATATGTCGGCTTTGACAAAGCCGGGAACCGTGTCTGGAAGCAGCGCGAGGAAGACAATCACTGGCTCGATTGCCGCGTCATCGCTATGAGCCTCGCCTTCGGCGCGCCGGTGTTCGACATTGGCAATCGCCCCGAGAGCTTCTGGCGCGATCTCGCCTATGAGCGCGGCGCGCCCGAATCGGTGCTGGCGCCGCTGCTGCGCGCGGCTGACGCGGTCCGCGCGGCGGAAACGCCTGCGCCTGCGGGAGACAGCGCTGGGGCCGCAGAGGCTTCGGCGCCGCCGGCCGCGGACAATTGGTCGTATTCCGGAGGCTCCTGGGTATGACGCCGGTTGAAATCGACGCCGCGATCGACGCGCTTGAGCAAGCGCTCGCCTCCGGCGAACTGACGATCGAATATGCTGGCCGTCGTGTGACCTATAAGTCGCAAGACGATTTGCTTAAGGCGCTCGAATATTTCAAGCGCCAGAAACTCGGCGTTCCGGCGACCGGCCCTGCGCCAGCGAGCGCCGCGCGGCACTCTTACGCTGCTTTTGAGCGGGACTGAATGACTTTCAAACCCTCCGCTTTTGATCGCGCTTTGCTCACGGTCGCGCCGACGCTCGGCTTGAAGCGCCTGCGCGCCCGCGCTGCGGCCTTCGAACTGACGCGCGCGTTCGATGGCGCGTCGCGCGATCGCCGACTCGGCAATTGGCGCGCCTCAGCGGCTGGGCCCAACGCCGAGACGGAACGCGCTGGCGAGCTGCTGCGCTATCGCGCGCGGGATCTGGCGCAAAATAACAAGGCGGTCTCGGCAGCAAAGCTGCAATTCATCGGTCAGACCATCGGCACCGGCATTACGCCGCGCGCGGTGCATCGCAGCAAAAATAAGCGACAGGCGGCGGAAGACGCATGGGCGCGCTTCGTCGACACTTGCGACCCGGATGGGCAGCAGGATTACTACGGCCTGCAGGCGACGACCGCCGGCTCGATGTTCATCGACGGCGAATGTCTGCAGGTTTGGCTTAAAGACCGCGCCGGCGTTCCGAATTCGCAGGTCAAGCTGCTCGAAGCTGATCACTTCGACGAAAATCAGACGACGCTGATCGCCGGCAGAGATCCGCGCATCACCCGCGGCATTGAATTCGACGATTGGGGCCGCCGCGTCGCCTATTGGCTGCACCGCGTTCATCCGGGCGAAACCGACGTCTTCCGCCTCAACATCAAGCCGGATCGTATTCCCGCCGAAGATATCGACCATTATTATCACATCACGCGTCCAGGTCAGATCCGAGGCGTCTCCTGGCTGGCGCCGGCGATCGTCAGCCTGCGCGCCGCCGACGACGTGAAAGAAGCGATGATCTGGCGCAAACGCATCGAAGCCTGCATCGGCATCATCATCAACACGCCGGAGGCGCAAGGCGCCGCTACCGTCATTGGCACGCAGGCGACGAACAACGGCCGGCTTGAAGAAACGATGCGCCCCGGCGGCATGTATCGATTCGGGCCCGGAGAAAGCGCGGAAGCGTTCCAGCCGTCGCCGAGCGGCGACACGATGGAATTCCTGCGCGCAGAGCTTTACGCGTTCTGCGCAACGGCGGGCCTTGCCTATCACGAGGTTTCCGGCGACGCGTCGCAGGCCAATTATTCGAGCATGCGCGCCGCCAAGATCGCCGGCTATGTGCTAATGGATCTCGTGCAGTGGATTGTTCTCGCCCCGCGGATCAAAGCGGCGTGGCGTCGCGTCATGGCGCGGGAATATGCGCTGACCGGCGATCGGGCGCTGCTTGCAGTCGGATGCGAATTGGCGATGCCGCATCGCCCCTGGGTCGACCCGCTCAAAGACGTCATGGCGAAAATTCTCGAAATTCGCGCCGGGCTGCAGGCGCATCCTGACGCGCTCGCGGAGCGCGGCATCGTCATGGATAAGTTCCTTGCGGACGTCAAAGCGTGGGCCGAGTCGCTCGATGCGCTCGGCATTGTCTTCGACACCGACGCGCGCCAGGTCGATCGCTCGGGCGCGCTCCAACAGCTGCAGACCGCGGCAAGCGTCGCTGGCGATAAGCAAGCCCAACAAGGATAGAACATCATGAGCATTCTGCGCCGGTCAAACGGCGCCGCGCCGCAGGGTTTTCAACCCGGCGGAACGCTGGCGCGCGAAATGTCTTTCACCACGCGCGGCGCATCGACGTTCGACGAGGCTAATCGGTCCGTCGAGGCGGTGTTTGCTGCCGGAACGCCGGTGCGTCGCTGGGGCATCATCGAAACGCTGAGCATGGATCCGGCTGCGATCGATTTGTCGCGCATCGGCCTTGGCCAAGTCCCGCTTCTCGACTCGCACAACGCCTTTTCGCTTGAAGCGGTGCTCGGCCGCGCCGCAAGCGCGCGCATTGAGGGCGGACAGCTTGTCGGCGATCTTGAATTCGGCTCAAGCGAACGCGCTCATGCCGCCGCGGAAGGCGTCAAAAGCGGCCAGTTCAAGGGGATTTCGATCGGCTATTCGGTTCAGCAATGGACCATGATTTCGCAAGATGACGGCGGCGTCGAAACCTGGCGCGCCGACAAATGGACGCTGCTTGAGGTCTCTCTCGTCAGCGTTCCTGCAGATCCCGCCGCGATGGTCCGGGCCGTCGCATCGAGCGGGCTCACCCCGGATATTCAAACAGAGGAAGACGATATGACCCGATCCGCCCAGCCGGCGGCCGCTGCGGCGGCTATCGAGCCAAACCCTGCCGGGGCTTCGCCTGCCGCTCCCATTGCTGTGGAAACCCGCGCCGCGCCTCCATCCGCTCCCGCGACGGCTACGGAAACTCCTGCGGCGCCCGAGCGTCAGCCGATGAACGCGCGCCAGGCGCTGGAGTTGCTTGAGCGCGCCGAATTCTTTGGCCAGCGTGAACTTGCCGAGCGGCTGATTCGCGACGGGCGCGACGAGACGGTGATCATTTCGGAGGTTCGCGCTGCGTCCGCCGCCGCCGTCCAGCCGCATGCGGCGATCGGCGGCCCGCGCGCGCAGATCGGGCGCGACGAAACCGAAACGCTGCGCCGCGGCGTCGAGGATGCGCTGGCGATTCATCTTGGCGAGCGGGCCGAGCCGAATGAAGCGGCGCGGCCGTTTATGAGCGCGCGGGCGCTGCCGGATATCGCGGCGGATTACGTCGGCTATCGCGGGCGCCTTGGCGGCTTCGCCGAGCGCGAAGACGTGTTGCGCCGGGCGATGCATTCGACGTCGGATTTTCCGATCCTGCTCGAAAACGCCATGAACCGTTCGCTGCGCGCGCGCTATCTCGCCGCGACGCCGACCTATCGCGCGATCGCACAGCAGCGCACCTATATGGACTTCCGCGATCACATCAGCGTGCGCGACGGCGACTTTCCGCAGCTGAAAGAGGTCAAGGAAACCGGCGAGATCGTCGGCGGCACCTTCAGCGAGTCGAAGGAAAAGACGGCGGTCAAGGCTTATGGCATTCAGGTGCCGTTTTCCCGGCAGCTGCTCGTCAATGACAATCTAGGCGCCATCGCTCGCGTGCTGGCGAATCGCTCCGACGCCGTCGCGCGGTTCGAGGAAGAAACGTTTTACGCGATGCTGCTGTCAGCTTCCGGCGCCGGTCCGACGCTGCTTGAAACGACCCGCGCCGTGTTTAACACGACCGATAAGACGCTGGCGGCGACGCCCAGCGTGATCGACAACGCCAATCTCGGCAAAGGCCGCGCCGCGCTGCGCAATATGAAAACCAAGGACGGCACGCTGATCAATGTGACGCCGTCGATCCTGCTTGTCGGTCCCGACAAGGAAACGGAAGCGCAGGGCGTGCTGTCGCCGCTCTATGCAGCGACGGCGGCGAATGTGCCGTTGTTCCAAACGCTGCTCAGCCTCAAGGTGTCGGCGCAGATCACCGGCAATGTCTGGTATCTGTTCTCCGATCCGAGCGTCGGCGCCAACTTCGAATGGGGCTTGCTCGAAGGCTATCAGGCGCCGCGCATGCGCATGGACGAGCCGTTCGGCGTCCAGGGCATGGCGGTCTCGCTCGAGCACGACTTCGGCTGCGGCGCGATCGATTACCGCTTCGGCTACCGCAACGCCGGCGCGTAATCCTGTTTTTCCGCCGCGCGGCCCGCGCGGCGGCTCCCCTTCCCTCGATAAGCGAGAACGAAAATGAAGAACTGGATTCAGGAAGGCGAAGCGCTGACGCTTCCCGCTCCTTATGACGTCGTGTCCGGCGCCGGTGCGCAAATCGGCGCGATTTTTGGCGTGGCGGGCTACGACGCGCTGTCTGGCGCGGACGTCGTTTTGCATCGCTGCGGCGTGTTCGACCTCGCCAAGGTCTCGGCGCAGGCGTGGGTCGTCGGCGATACGATCTGGTGGGACAATTCCGCCAAAAAGGCGACCAACGTCAAAACGCAGTCCAATTTGCGAATCGGCAAGGCTGTCGCCGCAGCCGCCAATCCGACATCGACCGGCCGCGTTGTGCTCGCGCCCGACTCCGACGCGCCGCGGATCGTCTACGGTCAGGCGACGACCGCGACGGCGTCGGACACGATTGTGACCGGGCTTTCGCTTCTGGTCGGCGTCGTGGCGCAGTTTGACTCCGACGTCGTCGCCGATCCGGAGTTTTTGAGTTCGAGCATCGGCGATCAGGCCGGAACGCCTGCGGCCGGTTCGTTTCTGCTGAAAACCTGGAAAACGGCGGCCGGCCCGGTCGCGGCGACGACCTTCGCGAAAAAGGTCAACTGGGTCGCGTTCGGCTACTGATGCCGTCGCTTTTTTCAGCCTCCGAGGCGAAGGCGCTCGATCGCGTCTTCGCCCGTTTCGGGGTCGCGGCGAGCTATCTCTCGCCGGCGCTCGTCACGACAGCTTGCGTTGTCGTAATCAATGAAGTTGACGACGCGACGACGCTCGGCAATGTGCCGATCATCGCGGGTCAGATGATCGTTGAAGTGCGCGCGTCGGAGCTCGCCGCGCCAGCCAAAGGCGGTGTTTTCACCGCCGACGGGCGCGACTTCAAGATCGTCTCGGCGCCCAAGCGCGAGGACCCGTCCGGGCTGGTCTGGACATGTCGTTGCGATCTGCAACCATCGGCTTAAAGCACATGATTTCCGTCGAGTTTGACAAAGGCGCGATCTCGCGCGCGCTTGACGATGAGCGCATTGCGATGGCCAAGCGCGTTCGGCTGGCGACCGATAAGGCGGGGCGCGAATTGCTGATCGATCCGCTACGTGCGATGACGCGCGGCGCGTTCAACTCGCGCAAGCTGCCGACGACCTGGCGCGCAAAGCTCTATCCGGCGGATGTGCAGAGCCATACACTAACGCCGGCCTTCTTCGCCTTTTCCAAGGCGCCGGAAATCATGACGGCGTTTGAGGAGGGCACGACGATTCAGCCGTTCGGAGGCAAAAAATATCTCTGGATTCCGACCGAAAATGTGCCACGCGGGCGCGGCGGCAGGCGCATGTCGCCGCAAGAGGTGATGGCGCGGGTCGGCAGGTTCGCCTTCATTCCACTCAAGAATGGAGGTTTGATCGCGGTCGCCCAAGCGACGCGCACGGAAAAGCGCTCGCGCCGCAAAGGCGGCGCGCCGACCCAGTCTGTCGGAAAAGCTAAGAAAGGTGCAGGCGAGCGCCTGGCGTTTTTTGTGCTCAAGAAACAGGTGCGCTTGAGCAAACGCCTCGACGTTAAAGGCATCGCCAATCGCGCCGGCGCGAAATACAGCGCGATCTATGAGCGAGCGGCGAATAGCCCATGAGCAGCGAAACCGAAATAGCGATGCTGGCGCTAAAAACAGCGCTCGACGCGTCCGCCAGCCTTCCAGCCGCACGGCGCGATCCGGTGTTCGAAGACGTGTTCGAGGCGCTTGGCGCGCCGGACTCCGGCTATTCGACCGTTCTTGCGCTGCGCCACGGCGATCCGGTCGAAACGACGCGCCGGTTTGGCGCAGGTCCGCAGGCCTATGAGCTCGTGCGCAACGCCGAGCTGGAATTCTATGTGGCGGGCGCCGAAGGCGCGGGATTGAACGCCGCCTTCGACGGCGGCCTATCGGCGATCCACGCCGCGATCGAAGCGGATCGGACGCTCGGCGGCGCCGTCGTTGCGGCCGAAATCGTCGAACAGCCGGATCTTGGAACCGATAGCGCTGGATCAAAAGCCGTGCTGACGGCGGTTGTCCGGGTCCAGCTCACTTATGTTTCCTTAAGGAGCTACTGAAAATGTCGGACAAATCCGCGACAGCCGCGCCGCCGGCGCGAAAGGCTCCCGACTATCTTGTCGCGCTTGCCGATGCACCGGGCATTCGCAGCGGCCAAGTCGTGCCGAACACGGAAGAAAACGCCAAGGCGCTTGAAGGCAAAAGCCGTCCTGCAAGCGACGTCGATATCGGCGTCGCCGGCATCATCAGAAAGGTCTAATCCATGGCGACCGCATCGATCGCGCTCGGGCAACTTGCCGATCTTCTATTCAAGATCGAGTCGGCCTACGGAACGTCGCCCGGCGGCAATTTCCAAAAAGCGCATTTTTACAAGGCCTCGCTGCGCGAAACCAAGCCGCTTGAAAATGATCCGATCATCGGCAGCATCTACAACAATTTTCGTGACCCTGGCGCTTTCGCGCCGGCGCTGTCCGAGCATGGCGGAACGCTCGAACTGCCGCTTTGCATCAATCAAATTGGCGATTGGCTGAAGCTGGTTTTTGGCGCGCCATCAACGTCCGGCTCAACCAACTTTACGCATGTCTTCACCAGCGGCGCGCTGACGCTTCCGTCCTACGCGATTGAAATTAAGCCGATCGCCGGCGATTTTCGCATGCACACAGGCGTCGCCGCGCGCAGTCTCACGCTCGACCTTGCCGACGCCGCAGGCATGCAGCGGGTCATGCTGGACGTTCTGGGCTTTGGCGAGGCGATCGCTGGCTCAACGGGCGGCGGCACGCCCACGGCGCCGCGCACCTATGCGCCGTTCAAGGCGACCGGCGCGCAGGTAAAGCTGGACACGGTCGCCGTTGGCTCTCTGCTGTCAGCCAAGCTGACCTATGAGACGGGGCTGTCGCAGGATCGGTTCATCGACACGTCCGACAAGTTTGGCGCGGCGGTGCTCGCCGAACAGGCGCAGTTTTCCGGCGAATTGCGCGTGCGCTATTCCGCCGCGACCTATGATTCGCTTGCTGCGGCCGAAACCGAAAAGGCGCTCTCGATCGAATTCATTGTCGGCGCGAACAATTCGCTCATCATCGACGCGCCTGCCATTCGCTTCGCGCGGGCCGGCGTCGCGATTGAAGGGCCGGGCGGCATCGAGCAGACGATCAGCTTCCGGGCGCGCCAGACGACCGGCGCGCCGCAAATGACAGCGACCCTCAAAAACCAGGTGGCGACTTACTGATGATCAGGATCGGCAAACCCAAAAGCGATCAGCGCTTGCCGCTTGGGCCCGGCGCATGGCTCATCTATCGCGAGGCCACGAGCGTCGACCGCGAAGCGGCGCTGCACAGCGCGCGCGAGTTTTTCAAGGCGGTGCGCGCCGGCGCTGCCGCAATGTCAGACTTTGGCCTCGAAATAGGCGACGCCAAGTCGATCGAGGGCGACGAGGGGCTTTCTTCCGGCGTCTCGCTGCTGGTGTTCAACGCTGAGCTCGTCATGCGCTGCGGCTCGGTATGGGAAGGCGTCGGCGACGAGAATGGCGCGCCGTTGCCGTTCACGCGCGAGAATGTCGCCAATTTGTTGCGCGACCCTGGCTCGTTCGAGCTTATTTCCAGCGTCTTGAGCGCGCGGCTGGTGACGCTGGCCGCAGAGGGAAACGCATCAGCGCCCTAGCCGAATGGCGCGCCGGCGGGGGCGCCGCCTATTGTCGAGCCTGCCGCGACTTAGGGTCGCCCTGCGCGCGCGGCCAGCCGAACGCGGACGGCAAGTTTTGTCCCGAGCGTGAGCACGCGCCCGGAACGATTGAAGGCTCCGCCGCGCTGCGCGCCTGCTCCGCGCCGGGCGCGGTGAAGCGAGCGGGAATGGCCGGGCAGATCGTCGGCGTCGATTACGGCATTGCGGCGCTTGTCGCGCCGCCGGAAGCCGATCAAACCGTATTCATGGAACTGCTGATGATCGCCGAGCAAGGGATGCTTGCCGGCGTGGCCAAACAAAGGACCGACTGACGATGGCGGTGAAGGCTGGCGTGACGCTGCGGCTTGGCGTTGAGGGTGACGAGCGAATCCAGGCTGCGCTGCGCAAGATCGGCCAGGTTGGCGACGACGCCATGGCTGGGCTTTCGAAAGAAGCGAAGGACGCGGCGCGAGCATTCGATCGGCTGGAAAAGAGCGTCGACGCCTCGGCGCGCTCGGCGGCGCAAGTGGCGCGCACCTATGTTTCGGCGAACGCCGCAGTTGCGGCAGGCGTGCGCACGCATCAGGACGCGCAGCGCGTCATCGACCTTGCGGCGGAGCGCCATCGCCGGCTCACCGGCGCGGTGAATGAAAACGCCAAGGCGACAGGCCTTGCGCGTCATGAATGGATCAATCTTTCCCGCCAGTTTCAAGATGTGGGCGTGTCGCTTGCCGGAGGCCAGTCGCCGACGCTTATTCTGATGCAGCAAGGGTCGCAGATCGCCGACATTTTTTCCTCGAGCGGCGCTGGCGCTGGCGCGGCGCTGCGATCGTTCGGCGCAACGGCGGCCCGGGTGCTTTTGGGTCCGGTTGGCGCTGCCGCGGCGCTGGCGGCGGCAGTGTTCGGCGTCAAAGCGGCTGGCGACGCCGCCGCCGCGTCGCTGGCGAAGCTCGGCGAGGAATCGCGCCAAACGGGTTTAACCCCGAACCGCGTTGCTGGCGCGAAGATTGTCGGCGCGAGGGCGGGGCTCGACGACAAGGAAACCATCGGCGCGCTGACTAATGCGCAAAAAGAGTTTGACGCTTTTTCGCGCAACAGCGGCGCCGTGAAAGATATTCTGGAGAAGGTCGACAAGGGCTTTTTGTCCGTCGCCGACCGCGCACGCAGCGCAAGCGACTGGATCGACAGAATCGTTCAGAAAATTCGCGAACTGCCGAGCGAACAGGGGCTGAACCTCTCCAAGGCGCTGTTTGGCGATGATGCGGGCCGCAAGCTATTCGATGAGATCCAGCGCGGCGCGGTCTCCATGTCCACGCTGCGTCAGGAAGCGGAAAAGGCCGGCGCAAATTTCGACGCTTCGGCCGAGCACGCCGCGCGCATGCGCCGCGAAATTGCAGAAATCGACCAGATCGCGAGCACGCGCTTGCTTGCGACCTTTGGCGATCTGGCGAATCCCGTCCTGGCCCTAGAGCGGTCATGGGCAAATATGAAGCTCGGCATTTTAGACGTCGAGCGCTCTGCGCGCCAGCTTCGCGACACCTTAAGATTTAAGGCCGGAGAGGTTCTCGGCGAGCAAGGCGAAGCGGCGATCTCCGTCTTCGCGCGCATGCGTGGACGGCGCGCGTTTAACGGCGCCGATCCGTTCGCCGGCAAAACAATGGCGGACGTTGACCCGCTCGTGAACCTGTTCACGCAAGGAAAGGCGCCAAGCCCCGTTGGCGAATCGCGCAAGCTTTTCGAGTCTTCTGGCGCGCGCGGCCGCAAATCCGACGCTGCGCGCGCGGCCGAGAAGTTTTCTGACGTCGAAGCGGATTTGCAAAACAAGATCGCGCTGGCGTCGGTTACGGCGGAAGGAGCCGAACACGACAAGATCGCGCTCAAGATCAGGATCGTGAATGAGCAGCGCCGCATCGGCGTCGGCGCGACGCAGGCGCAAAAAGACGAGGTCGCCGGGCTGGTGACGCAACTGGATGCGGCCGAGCGCGCGCAAAAGGAAGCGACCAAGGCGTCCGAGGCCTGGCGCGACTCGCTGCGCGAGGCTGGCGACACGTTCCGCGAGGCGTTTTCTTCCGTGCTGAATGATCTGCGCAGCAGCAAAAGCGCCGGCGAGGCGTTTAAGGGCGTTCTCGAGCAAATCGAGCGCAAGCTGATCGATGTGGCTTCGCGCAGCCTGACAGACTCGCTGTTTGGCAAAAGTGGCGACAAGTCGTCGGGCGGGTTGATTGGCGGTCTTGTCGGCGGCCTGTTTAGCGGGGGCGCCGGGACCGCTGCGCCATTCGCGATGGGTGGCATTATGACGGGCACTGGTCCGCTGCCGTTGCATCGCTACGCCACGGGCGGCATCGCCAATTCGCCGCAGCTTGCGCTTTTTGGCGAGGGTCGGTCGCCGGAGGCTTACGTTCCCGTCCCAAGCGGGAAGATTCCAGTCGAGATGCGCGGCGGAGGGGCGAATGTGTCCGTCAATGTCATCGGCGCGCCGCCTGGCACGCAGACGCGGGAGACAACCGACGCGCGCGGCAATCGCCGCGTGGACGTCGTCATGGACGAGCGCATCGCCGCGGCGATGGGATCGCCACAAGGAAGAGAAACGCTGAGTGCAAATTACGGCGTAAGCCAGCGTCCGGCGAAGCGGTAATGGCGGTTGCGGTTTGGCCATCGGAATTGCCACAGCGCGTCTTGCGCGCCGGCTATTCGGAAACGCTGCGCGATGGCTTGCTGCGGTCGAAGTCCGACTCAGGCGTCGGCAAGGTGCGGCGCCGCTATTCCAGCGCTGCCCTGCCGGTGCAAGCGACGATCTCGCTCTATTACAACCAGAAGGCCAGGCTGGAGCGCTTCTGGAATGAAGACACGGGCGGCGGGGCACTTCCATTCATCATCCCGGACCAGACTCATGACGGGCTCCCGATGCTGGATGGCGACGGCCTGCCGATTCTGGACGGCGGAGGTCTGCCGATCTTGGTGACGGCAAACTGGCTCGTGCTGTTCGCCGCCCCGCCGCAAATCGTTCCACGCGGGCCTATTTTCAGCGCCTCGCTGCAATTGAGCGTGCTACCCTAATGGCCGTCATTCCGCTCACAGTCCGCTCGGCGATGTATGCCGAGCACAGCGAGGAATGCGAAGTCGCGCTGGTCACGATTACGCATCCCAATCTCGCCGCGCCTGTGCGCGTCTCGAGCGATCCGACAGCGCGTCTGGGAATAGAACCGCTGCGCTACGGCACGACGAGCCGCGGCAATGAATATGAGCACGTCGTCATGTCGGCGATCGTGCCCGACGATCGCAAAGGAACGCCGCCGCGTGTGGCGCTGGTTTTTGAGAATGTCGGATTCGACGTCGTCGAGGTCGCGCAGTCTTTCACCAACCCCGCGACGGCGTCGATCGAACTCGTGCTGGCCTCGGCGCCCGATACGGTCATTCAAGCCTATCGCGGGTTGCGCATCGTGCGCTGCACGTTCGACGACGCGACGGCGACGTTCGATCTGTCGCGCGAGCCGTTCACGTCGGAGCCGTCGCTGGCGCGTCAAACCAAGAATTTCTGTCCAGGCCTCCATGGTTTAGCGAGCGCATGAACGAAGACCTCATCACCAAAATGCAGACGGCGATCGCAGGATTGCCGACCGAAAAGGTCGCCAGCTTTCATGCGCGCTTTTTGGCCTATCTCGATGCCGGGCTCGGCGACGATCTGCGCGCACTCGGCGATGTCGAGTTTGGCGATTGCGACGCGATGGCGCTGCAGGTCGTCTGGCGCGAGCGCCGCCCCTGATGCACTGGAGCGCCAACTACATCGGCCTGCCGTGGCTTCCGGGCGGGCGCACGCGCGAAGGAGTCGATTGTTATGGTCTCGTAATGCTGGCTTATGCCGAGGTCGCCGGCATTCCGCTGGACCCGCTCAACGGCCTCTATGTCACGGCAGAGGAGCGCGAAGACATCGCGCGCATCGTTGATGGGCAATGCGCGCATGGGCCGTGGGTAAAAGTCGACGCGGGCGATGAACGCGAGCTGGATATCCTGCTGTTCCGTTGTTTCGGGCTGCAAAGCCATGTCGGCGTGGTCTGCGGTCGCGGCCTGATGCTGCATGCGACGGCTGGCAAGGACAGTTCAATCGAGCGATGGGCTGACGGACGATGGTTGCCGAGGCTGATGAGCGCATGGCGTCACAAAGAGTTGGTGTGATTATTTAGGCGGCTCCGGCAGCGGCATCCAATGCGTTGGTTGCGAACCAAAGTCAGTCATCGGCCGGCTCGCCGCTTCGTTATCAAACCAGTCTTTGTCTTCGGTGCTCCAAAAGCCAATCGCAACTTGCTGCCCGGTAGCCCAAAACCCCTCGGGGAACCAAAGCAGCATCCATCTTTCGTCTCTCGGCGCGTTCTCAATTGTTTGCCACTCGCCCATATCAGCCCTCACGGTGATGCTCTGACGTGTCGCAACTCATAGCGCAAAACAGCGGCGCGCGCATCATCGCGCAGCCCTATCTCGACGGCGGCCGGCGTCTCGACGCTGTAGCGCCTGCGGGATCAACGATCTTCGAAATCGTCGCGATCGCGATCCCCAACGTGCCGGAGCCGCTGCTCCCGCATGTGCGCGTTACGATCGGCGAAACGGTCATCCCGCGCGAAATGTGGATGCGTGTGCGGCCGAAGCCGACGACGATCGTCATCGTGCGGGTCGCGCCAGGCAACAGGGGCGCGCTGCGCGCCGCTCTTTCGATCGCGGTTGGCGTCGCCGCGCTCGCCGTCGGGCAGGTCTGGGCTGCGCCTCTCGCCGGCGCGCTCGGGTTCGGCGGCTCGGCTATCGCGACGGGCATTGCGCAAGGCGTGCTGTCCGGCACGGTGCTGCTGGCCGGCACGTTCCTGGTCAATTCGCTCGTGCCGTTGCGCCAGGATCAGGCACAAGGCGCCGGCGTCGCGCAAAGCCCGACATATTCGATCCAGGGCTTTCGCAACGTCGCCAACCCAGACGGTTTTTTCCCCTGCCCGCTCGGCACGGTGCGCTTTGCCCCACCTTACGCGGCGCTGCCCTATACGGAAGTCGCCGGCGGCGAGACCTACATCCGCGCGCTGTTCTTGGTCGGCTATGGGCCGGTCGTCATTCGTGACATCAAGCTCGGCGACACGCCGATCGAGAATTTCAAGGAAGTCGAAGTCGAAGTTCGCGAGGGACTGCCCGGTGACGCCCCGGTCACGCTCTATCCGACGCAGGTTCTTGAAGAGCGCCTGTCCATCGATCTCAACCAAGCCTATGTCGGGACGTTCGGGCCGCATACACGGTTCACGGCATCCGACGCAGAAGACGTCTCGATCGATATCACCTTCGCCAACGGCCTGTTCTGGATGCACACGACCGTCTCCGGGTCAACGTCGGTCACGTCGCCGCTGCCGTTGACGGTGACGATCCGCATTCGAATGAGGCTCAACGGCGTCGGGGCGTGGACGACGGTTGTCGATTGGCCGATCACGGCTTTCACGCAAAAGCCCTATTCCGCCACCTATCGGTGGGTGCTACCGGCGCGGGGCCGCTACGAAATCGAGGTCACGCGCCTCACCGGCGACCTCGACGAACTGAACGCCTTTCAGCAAAACGACCAGTTCGTCTCTGTCTCGCTTTGGTCGGCAATCCGGTCGTTCCGGCCGGAATATCCGATGAACTTCAACCATCCGCTGGCGCTGATTGCTGTCCGCGCACGCGCGACGAAGCAGCTCAACGGCGTCATCGACAATCTGAACTGTGAAGCCTCGCGTGTTTGCCTCGATTGGGACGGTGCGGATTGGGTCGAGCAGGAGACGCAAAATCCGGCGTCGCTACTGCGGTTTTACATGCAGGGGCCGATGATCGCCTACCCGCTTGAGGATGACGAAATCGATCTCGACGGGCTTGCTGACTTTCACGATCACTGCGTCGCCAAGAGCCTGGCTTACAACCGCGTTCACGACTTCGAACAATCGGTGTTCGACGCGTGGAGCGACATTGCGGCGGCGGGGCGCGCGTCTCCGCGCGACGACGGCGAGCGTTGGGGCGTCGTGATCGATCGCGCTCAGACGATCGTGATGCAGCACATTACAGCGCGCAACTCCTGGGGCTTCTCAGGATCTCGGGATTATGTGCGCTTCCCCGACGCCTTTCGGGTCAAATTCTATGACGAGACGAACAGCTATAAAATGGCTGAGCGCGTCGTGCCGTGGCCTGGCTTTGTCGGCACGCCAGTAATCACCGAAAGCATCGAACTCCCCGGTGTCACCGATCCAGATCAAGTCTGGATCGAAGCGCGCCGCCGGCAATATGAGCTGATCCACAGGCGTGACGTCTATTTCGCCACCATGGATTTTGAGGGCGCATGCGCGCGGCGAGGCGACCTCATTCAGTTTAATCATGACGTGCTGACGCGCACGCAAATATCGGCGCGGGTGCGCGCGGTCGACGGCAGCTCAGTGACGCTCGACGAATTCGTCACGATGGAAACCAGCAAGACCTACGCCATCCGCTTTCGCAAACTGCCATCATCTGAAGGCGACGACCTCAGCGTCTTGCGCAGCGTGACGACGGTTGCGGGAGAACACGACACAGTTTTCGTGACAGGCTCCGGCGTGCTGCCGAATGTTGGCGATCTGGCGATGTTTGGCGAGTCCGACAGCGTCACGAAAGAACTGATCGTCCGCGAGGTCGAGGGCGCAGAGGATCTGGCACGCCGTTTCACGCTTGTCGATCACGCGCCGCAGATCGAAACGCTTGCGGATGCGGAAACGCCGCCGGCTTGGAGCGGGCGCGTCGGCGAAGAGATCGGCGCATTCACGCCGTCACTAAAGTTCGATGACCCGCGCAACAGCCAACACGTAACCTTGGGGTGGCCATAAATGGTTGCTGTCGTCACGTCTATAAATATTCTTGACAAGGATAGTGCGCCCAAAGCCATTCGTTCGCTTGATGAAAGCGGCGTTGGCTCGGGGCCGTTCCGCAGCATCGCGCACCCGTCCTACGGCGATCTCGAAAACATCTTCTGGAATTACGCGGCGGGTGCGTCTGGTATCGTCAACACGACCACCGCCGTCACCATCAAAGGCGCATCGGGCGCCGGGCTGCGCAACTACATTACCGCGTTGCAGATCGATGCGGAGGCGCTCGGCACAGCGACGGAAGTCGCAATCCGCGACGGCGCGGGCGGCACGGTGCTATGGCGCATGAAGATCGGCACGGGCGGACTGCTTGCCGGCCGCAGCATCGTCTTCCCAACGCCGCTCAAAGGCACAGCGAACACGCTGCTTGAAATCGTGACGCTGACCGCATCCGGAACGGGCGCTGTTTACGCGAACGCGCAGGGCTTCGTCGCGGCATAATATTGCCAAAATACTAAACCATATGTGGGAAGCAAAAATGACCGAAGGCACGCGCTCGACTGATCTGCCGCTGAAAAGCTCGCTCGACGAGTTTATCGGTCATAAGGACAGCGGCGCGGGCCCGGAGCTTGTTCGCGCCACAAGGTCCGTCGTCGCTGCGCAACTGATGATCGATTCAGGCGTCGCCTTCGCGACCTGGGCGGCGCTCTCCGCGACGACGGGAACCGCCGCTGGACAGCGCGCGGAAGTCTACGGTGACGCGGGAACGCATACGGACCCCGTCGTCGGGGGGACTGTCTCCAACTCCGGAGTGTTTGGATGGTCGACGTCTCCCGCGGGGTGGCGTTGGCTGGCTGTCGATCTCGCGGCGTCGTTTCAAGAGCAGATTGACGCAAAAGCGCCGAAAGCTTCCCCAACGCTAACGGGTTCCCCGAGAGCGCCGACCGCCGCCGCGGGGGATAACTCGACATTGCTCGCGAACACGGCTTTCGTGCAAGGCGAGTTTAGCAAGCATCAGCCATACGAGGCCGCAACACGCCCCGGCGACTCGCCAGGCCTCTACACGAGCGACCATGCCGGCGCGCCTGTCTCTGTCACGCCACTCACGGCAGTGAATGTCGTTGTCGGCGCGGAGGGGCGCTCCTACCGCCTTACGGTTGCTGGCGTCGTCGCTGTTCGCGAGGCGATCTGGGCGATCCCCAACCGGTCTTACAAATTTCGCGCCGCATATCGACGGATCGTTGATCCTTCAGACCCACTCAGCGATGCTGTGCAAACTGGCGTCGCGTGGCTCGACGCGTCGTATGCGATGATCTCTCTCGAAGTCCTCAACAATGACGGTGCGGCGACGGTCGCGAACGGGATTCGCTCGTTTGCTTTCGATCTCTCTGCAGCCCCGAGTGGGGCAAAATTTGCCCGCCCCTATGTGCGCACATTCGGCACAGGGAACACGACCGACGTTGAAGAAATCGCCATCACCGACGTCACCGATCTTTCGTTGGCGTCTTCCTCGAATTATCGCGGCACATGGAACGCGACGACCAACACGCCGACGCTCGTCTCCAGCGTCGGGACCACGGGCGATTACTACGATGTCTCGGTTGCGGGCACGACGTCGATCAATGGCATCAATTCCTGGGCCGTGCGGGACCGCATCAAGTTCAACGGGACTGCATGGGAAAAGCTCGCCAATGACAACGTCACGCCGAACTATCTGAGCGGTGAGGGAATCCTCATTGATCAGGTCGGACAGGATGTCACTGTCGCGATGGATGTCCCGGCGCTGACGAACAATACGAGCGCGCTTGACCCGACGAAATTCTCTCTCGCCGCCTACAACACGGACGCCGCCGAGCATCAGGAGATCGCTTTCGATAAGCTGCCCGGCAACCGCCGGCGGCCGTTCGTCATTCTGGCGATGGGGCAGTCCAACATCGTCCAGGAGCCGGCGTATAGCTGGACGCCGGAACCGAACCTGAAAGTTTGGAATTGGGACGGGACGTATTCAGGGATAGGAACGGCGTTCGCCGCGCTCGACGGGACAAAAGCGAATGTCGTCTGGTCGTTTGCCAATGAAATTGCCAAGCAGCATCCGCATCTCGATGTGAGAGTCGTCAAAATCGCCGTTGGCGGCATGCCGATCGAGCATTTCATTCACGGCGCAAGCTATCTGTTTTCAAGCGACACGTCAGGGTCGTCGCCAGCAAGCGGCTATTTCAAGCTCAACGCTGCGCCAAATCTTGCGACGCAGCTCGTCATTCACCAGCTCGACAAGAACGCGATCGATAAGGGCGGCATCCTCACCGAGACGCTGCTTGGACAGAAGATTTATCTGGTCGACCAGACCAGCGGCGCGACGGCGACATACACCGTATCGCTGGCGGCCGTTTGGGACGATCCCGGCGACAAAATCACCGTTGGCGTCACCTATGTTTCCGGCTCGGGGACGTTCACGAACGGAGACTCCGTGCTCGTGCTTGGCGAGCCAGATATTTGGGCTATCCTGACGAATAATATAACCCCGGCGCTCGCCGCTGCGGGCGTGACGAAAATCGATCAGTTCTATTGGTGGCAGGGAGAAAGCAACGCGCGCGATCCGCGCCGCTATGTCGAAGACTTTACGACGTTTCATACGCAGTTGATCGGTGAATCGTGGTTTGATCCGCAGACGCCGATGATGATTTCTGGCATCACGTCGAATGCTGTCACAGGCAACACAGCGTTTGGTCTGGTCAACTGGTTTCTGCAAAAGTGTGTCGCGCTCGACCCGGACCGTCGCAAGTTTACGTATCCGGCGGCGTTCCCTCAGTCCTATTGGGATAGCGGCGTAGGCTATATCCACATGCTCGCCACCGGCTACATGCTCGCAGGGCAGCAGGCGTTCAACATCTGGCGCGGCAAAGCAGGACGCGGCGCGTTCCCCGGCGCGGTCTATGATACCGATTTAGGCGCGTGGACTTTCAATGGCACGCGCCAGCAGTCGTATTCATTCGATTTCAACCCGTGGCGGTCGACGCCCGACCCCGCGCGCGGCATCATCGCGCGGTTCTATAACGACGCCGCCGGCGCAGCCAACGGCTCTATGATAGGCTTCGGCGCGTCCATCGGCGGCGCATGGGCTCTTGGACAAATTCCCGGCGCCACGTCTTTCGGGATCTACCAGAACCGCACGGCGCTCGCCGACGGGACTTTGCAATATTTTATCTCTAGCGTCGGCCTCCACGGCGTCAATACAGCGTCTCCATTGACGCGCCATTACGTTGAAGACAGCAACCCAGCCCGCGGTATTGTGGGCGGGCTGCGGAACTCTAACGCCTCGTCGTCGACAGGCGCGATGCTCATGGTGAGCGCCGCCGGTCTCGGGACCGGGACATTCGGATTCGACGCAAGCAGTCTTGCCATCTACATCAGCCGATCTACTGTTGGCGACGGAACAAAGGTCTGCGCGTTCTCGGCGAGCGCCGTGCTGCCCGGCGCTGACAACGCCTTTACGCTCGGCAACGGGTCCTTCCGTTGGAGCACAGTTTACGCAGCTACAGGAACGATCAACACCTCTGACGGCCGGATGAAAATGGACGTAGCGCCTAGTGCGCTCGGGCTCGATTTCATCAAGGCGTTGCGGCCGGTTTCCTACCGCTGGATTGAGGGCGGGGCCAAGCAGGTAGAGGTCGAGGACGCCGAGGAATTCGAGGAAATCGAAACCGAGGAGATTGTCGAAAAATACACCGATCACGTCGTTGACAACGGCGTCGCCATCGAGTTCGAGAAAGAGCGCAAAGTCAAGCGCGAAGTAGCCGACCTTGTCCCGGTTGTAGACGCGAGCGGCGCGGTCGTTTACGACATCGAACCAGCGACGGATGACGTCCGAGACGAGAACGGCGACCTCGTCATTGAAGGCACGCCGGAGCGCCGCGTTCAAAGAACGATCGCTGTCCCGCGCATGGTGAAACGCACGCGGACGATTAAGCGAACGGAGATCGTCAAGACTCCGGGCAAGCGCACACATTACGGGTTGATCGCTCAGGAGGTCGCTGAGGCGATCAAGGCCAGCGGCGCCGGCGACTTCGCGGGCCATGTGCTCGACGATGCGTCAAACCCTGACAGCACCCAAGGCCTGCGCTACGACCAATTTATCGCGCCGCTGATCAAGGCCGTGCAGGAACTAAGCGCCAAGGTCGCCGCGCTCGAAGCGAAGCTGCCACAGTAATCGCCGCCGGCGATTCCCGGCGTCACCGCCCATAATGGGAGCGGCCTAGACAATAATGCCCGAAGGATGGACATCTGGGCCGGCATATTGTTACCTGATCCCTGATAACTATAGACGCAGCGAGCGCGCAACCGCGCGGTTGCTTGTGAATTGTTCGGGAAATTACTGATTTTCATGGTGTGTTCAAGAATTCGCGCTCAGAAAAAGGAGGGTCATGAGCAAGTTTGGACCCCCGGTCTAGACAGCCGTCCGATTGTGATTTTCGGAACCGGCCAGTCGAACATGCGCAGAATATTGCCGTCGACCGAGGTCTGGCCGGACAATCTCAGCCTGTGGAATTGGGATCGAACTGAAGCCGGCGTTGGCACGGCTTTCACAGCGCTCGATCCAACCTTGACGAACGTGAGTTGGGCTTTTGCGCGTGAAGTCGCTCTGCGCTTTCCGAACAGGAAGGTCCACCTGATCAACATATCGTGGGGTGGCCAAGCAATTTCGCATTGGATGGTCGACGCTGAATCTCCGGACGTTTTTCAGATCATTCTGAATAACCTTCCCATAGCACTGGCGACCATCGACGCCGATCGAATCGATGCGATGCTGTGGTGGCAGGGTGAGAGCGACGCCGGGCCGTTGCGGAAGCATTATGTCTCGAACTTCGAGACTGTCATGATGCGGTTCAAGGCGCAGAGATGGTTCCCGCGCACGACGCCGATCGTCGTGTTCGGAATAAGCGGGGAGGCTCAGACCGGCGTTGCCGCTTATGGCTATTTCGAGACTAATCTGATGGCTTGCGTAGCCGCCGACCCTGCTCAGCGCATGTATTTGCGAACGGCGGGCTTTCCGCAGGAATATTGGGATCCAGAGGCGTATTACCTGCATATGTTCTCGCGTGGCTACAATATGATGGGGAAGACTGCAGCGCGGTTCTTTCTCTATGACCGCGCGAGATCCACTAGCGCCTGAATCCGCGATCGGTGCCGCGACAGCGGATGGTTCTGGCATTTGGAGCGCTCTGAGATGCCCCGCGCATTCGGCGCGCAGTGAAGATCTGCAAAACCCGAAATCTTACATAATCCGCCGCCGGGCGGCTCCCGGCACCTCCCCGCAAAAGGACTGACAATAATGACCGAAGCCGAACAGGCTGCGCTCACTCTTATTGACGAACAGCAGCCGATGCTCGTGACGTTGCACAACGCCAATGCGGCCAAAGACGCCGAAATCGCTTCCTTGAACGCGCAAATCGCCGCGTTTCAGCAGCCGTCCGATGCCGTCGCGGCCGTCGCGCAGCGCAAAGAATGGTTCGACAGCTTTCGTGCCGCCGCCGCTCCGGCGCCTGCCGAACAGCCTGCGATCGATCCTGCGACGGGACAGCCTGTCGCCTGATCCGCCGCTCTATGAGCCGGAGGCGCGCATGTTTCGCGTCGCTCTATGGACGGTCGCCGCGATGCTGATTGCGGCGCTCGTGCTCAATTGGGCGATCTGATGCACGCGCGCCTCTACCGCGCAAAATTCTGGGCGGCGGCTGTGCTGACCGTCGCCCGGTTCCTCTACCAACTGGCGAGGTCGCGCTGATGTTCCCGCCCGACCAATTCGACTTCGGCATGCGTCTCGTGAAAGCCACCGTCGCGATCTGTGCGGCGGTTTACGGCGCCCGCGTCTTGCTCGCGATCTATCGATCCTTTGGAGGCTGACATGATCGAGCTTTCCTGCGTCGTCGCGCTCGCGATGATCTTCGTCTTCGTCGAGCGCTGGATCGAATTCAACCGCACCTGATGCTTCCCGCCGATCCCGACGCCAAGATCGTCTGGGGCTGCTTCGTCATCGCGCGGCACCGCGAGGGGCTTGGCCTGTCCGATATCGTCGCCGAGGCGCGACGCATGCGCATGCAAATGACCCACGCCGACGTTCTCCACATCCTGCGCCGCTACGTCGATCGCTTCGACAATGACGCGCGGCTTACGAAAGAGAAATCACTATGACCGATTGGGTTAAGGTGCTGCGCGAGATCGCGCCAAAGGGAAAAACGTCAATCATCTCCGGCCTCGCCGCCGCCATGCCGCGCGTGATCGAAATCGCCGCGCTCGGCACGACGCGCCGCCAGGCGCAATTCCTCGCGCAGCTTGCGCACGAGAGCGACGGCTTCCGCACGACGGTCGAATATGCCAGCGGCGCCGCCTATGAGGGCCGCAAGGACCTCGGCAATAACCGCCCGGGCGACGGCAAGCGCTACAAGGGTCGCGGGCTGATTCAGCTCACCGGCAAGGCCAACTATTTCGAGTTCGGGTCGGCGCTCGACGTCGATCTTGTCGCCAATCCCGACACGGCGGCGCGCTTCCCTTATGCGGCGCTTACTGCGGCTCTCTACTGGCGCAAGCGCGCGATCAACGCCGATGCGGACGCCGACGACGTGCGCAACGTCACCAGGAAGATCAACGGCGGCTATAACGGCCTCGCCGCGCGGCAGGCATACCTCAAAGCCGCCAAGCGCGCCCTCGCTGCTCCGCAGGCGAAAGCCGCTCCTTCTGAGGAAGAGGTTACGGCAGCCGAGCTGCGCAAGGCCGGCTCGCGTATTGTTACGGGAGCGGATCAAGTAAAAGGCGGCGTCATCAAGGGGGTAATCTCCGCCGGGACGGCAGTCGGCACCGCCGTTTACAACAATCAGGAACCAGCTCCAGCACCAAGCCCCCTTGATGCGCTTTCGCAGGCCGGCGACATGGCGTCCAAAGTAGGGGATGCGGCTGAAAGCGCAAAAAACATCAAAGACGCCGCCGATTCCGCGCCTCCAATTCTTGCGTGGGCGCAGGCCCACTGGACGTGGATCGTGATCGCGGTCCTATCGCTGGCCTGCCTCTGGTTTATTTGGCGCGCTTACCAAGGCGCAAACCACGTCGTGCGTGCGCGAGTCGACGACGCCAACTCTTCTCTCCGGCTGGGAGGTTGAGGCGCGTGACGCCTGAGCCGGAGACGATAGCACGTATGGTGGCGGGTTTTTGCATCCTCGCCGTCCTGTCTGCGGGCTTCGCGCTACTCGGCTGGCTTCTGCGGCTGTAGGGGCACAAGCGCGTGAACGACGCGAATAGCTCGCTGCGTCTGGGCGGCTGAGAACGAAACCAGAAGAACACGTTTTGTTCTGAAAAATTGGAGACTGATAATGTGCGGAGGCGTTGACCCGCGGCCGTTGCTGCGGACCGGTCTGGGCGTGGCGGTGTGTCTCGCCCTGCTCGCATATCTGATCTGGGGGCGGCCATGATCTGGCTGTTCACCAAAGTCTTCTCGCCGTTTACATCGGTCTTCCACTTCATCGGCGACCATCGCTACGGCGCGATCGCGGCGCTGCTGGTCGTCGCGGCGGGCGCCGCGTGGGTCTATGTCCCTGTCGCCGGGCGCAAGCTCGCCGGCGCGCTCATCGTCGCCGCGGTCGCCGCAGGTTTCTTTGATTGGGGCTACTCCTACCGCGCGGCAATCGATCGCAAAGCATGGGCGGCGGCGGAGGCCGAGCGCGAGCGCATAGGACTGATCGAGCACGCCAGGCGCAATGACGAGATCGCCAAGGCGCGCCGCGAAGCCGAGTTGGCGGAAATAGCGCTCAAATCGCAGCAGGAAGAACACGCAAAATTCCAGCAGGAGATCGAAGATGCTTCTAAGGCCCGCGACGCTGCTCCTTGCCTCGACGCTCCTGGCGTCCTGCGCCTCGACAAAATCGGCGCTCGACGCAAAAAAGCCCGTTGAACTGGCGACGCCCGCCGCGCAACCCCCGCGCGGTTTGGAACGCCCCTGCGCCGGGCCAGCGCGCCTCGCCGATAAGTCGATGAGCGCCGGGGCTGTCGAGCGCCGCTGGGGCAAGGATCGCGTCTCCCTGGTCGATTGCAAGGCGCGGCATGGGGCGCTCGTCACCTGGCGCCGGGCGCGCGACGCCGGACTCGCCGGCCAACCCCTCCCCGAGCCGCCCAAAGAGCAGGAAGAGCCCGCGCCCGTCGCGTCGGCGCCGATCTTCCGCAACCCGCTCGCCGGTCTGTTCGGCGGCCCTGCAACCGAGGAATGAGCTACACGATGCCAACGTCGACCTGCCATAGCCTTTCCAAGATGATCGTGGACAGCATGTTTGAAACCACGTCCGACAAGCTCGCATGGATTGCCGCCGGCGCCGGCGCCGCTGCGCCAGTTTTCGCGGACTACCTGCACGGCATCAACAGCGCGGCGGTTTGGATGGGGCCGCCGCTCGCCGCGATCTTCGTCGCGTCGAAAACGATTTTGGTCTGGGTGCAAATCGCGAAGGAACGGCGGGGCAAGGCGGATAAAGGCGAGGAATAACGGCGGCGCACCGCGCGCCCCTCATCACGATCGGCGCGGCACCGCATAAGGCCCCCGCGCGCGCGGGGCTTGCTGGATGGCTAAGGCGTGGATACGTTTCATCATTCTGACCGGATGGAAGGGATGAAGAACGTGGATCTGGCAACTACCGAGCCTATCGAGACGGGTTCACCCCTTAAAAAGGCGCTGTTTCTTCATACGCAAAAAACCGCCGGAACGTCCATTATCCAAATGGCGCGCCTGAATTACGGCAACGAGAACGTCATATCTCACAATCAATATTTAGACGTAGATGCGGGCAAATTTAATGAGTTGAAGTTTATTTCAGGGCACTTTGGCCACGACTTTATGAAAGATAAGAAGGAAGGCAGGTATTCGTTTACGTTTTTGCGCGACCCGGTCGAAAGGCTACTGTCCTTATACAGCTTCTGTCGGTCCAGAACGACAGAGGAATTTGGTATGTATATTTTGGCCAAGCAACTTGATGTGGAGCATTTTTTGTTAGCGGGGGAGGGGTGGTCAGACCAGCATCGGGTCGGCTTCAAGGAAACCGTTTGGAATCATCAGACGTGGCAGCTGTGCCACGGCTGGTCGCGAGATGTGAACGATCCGGGCCGCGCCACCATCTTGGATTTCAGTGAAGAGGATCTTATCGAGCGGGCGGTGGCAAACCTGCTTGAATTTGATTATGTCGGCTTCGCTGAGACATTCGATGCCGACGTGGCGCACATCGTCAAAAATCTCGGCATGGCGCATGCCGGCCCGCCGCCGAAGGTGAACGTCAGCGAAGCACGGATCAATTTGTCCGACCTGACCTGGCCAACGATTAAGCGCCTCAATGAATTTACGGCCCTCGACAAAGAAGTCTATCGACGGGCGTGGGAGCGCCGGCGATCGGCTTAAATCTAAATAATTAGGTTTTCTCATCAGCCCCGTCGGCTCCGGCCGGCGGGGTTTTTTGTTGTTCAGGCTATGGAACGCGCCAGCAACAGACTGTGCCGACTCTTGTGCCCGCGCGAACCGCTTTCGTTTGCGCGCCATGCGCGCCATGCGCGCGCTTTGTTCTTGCGTAACTCATTGATATTGGCGGAAGGGGTGGGATTCGAACCCACGGTGGAGTTGCCCCCACGCCGGTTTTCAAGACCGGTGCCTTAAACCACTCGGCCACCCTTCCGCGTCGGTCGTGATATAGCACGCGTCGTCATTTTCGCGACCGGGATTTGCACGTGCCGCTCTACTTCGCCTACGGCTCCAACATGGACGCCGCCGCCATGGCGGGTCGCTGCCCCCGGTCCCGGCTGCTCGGGCGAGGGCGGCTTGCCGGCTTCAGGACAATTGTGATGCCTTCAGGCTTTGTCAGCGTCGCGACGGACCGCCGCACGAGCGTTCACGGCGTGCTGTGGGACGTCGCGGTCGGCGACGTCGCGTTGCTCGATCGCTACGAAGACGTCGCCCATGGTCTTTACGCCAAGAAAAATTTGCCGATTCTGCGCGAACCGGTCGGCTCGGTCCTGGCGCTGACCTATGTCGGCGCGCGGCCCGAGCTCGGCGCGGCGCCCCGCGGTTATTTCGAGGCGGTCATCGCCGCGGCGCGCGCGCAAGCGCTGCCAGGCCCGTATGTCGACTATCTATCGAGCCTGCTTTCCGCTCCCCAATCAGGGCGACGATCATGAATGCAAAAACGCCGATCGTCGGCGCGATCGACGAACTGCGCCGCTATGTGCGCGCGCGCCGCGCCGCCGGCGAGCGCATCGGCCTCGTGCCGACCATGGGCGCGCTCCACGCCGGCCATCTGTCGCTCGTCGACGCGGCGCGTCAGGCGGCGGACCGCGTCATCGTCACGATTTTCGTCAATCCGGCGCAGTTCGGGCCGAACGAAGATTTCGCCCGCTATCCGCGCACGCTTGCGGCGGACGTCGAGAAGCTTTGTAGCGTCGCGGCGGATCTTGTCTTCGCGCCTTCCGTCGATGAGGTCTATCCGCCGGGCTTTTCGACGAAAGTCGCGCTCGAGGGGCCGGCGACCGCCGACCTCGAAGACCGATTTCGGCCGACGCATTTTTCCGGCGTGGCGACGGTGGTGACGAAGCTCCTCAATCAGGCGCAGGCCGACGTCGCGGTCTTTGGCGAGAAGGACTACCAGCAGCTTTTGGTGATCAAGCGTCTCGCGCGCGATCTCGACATCGCCACCGAAATCGTGGGCGCGCCGACTCTGCGCGAGGCCGACGGCCTCGCCATGTCTTCGCGCAACGTCTATCTCTCCCGCGAGGACCGTGAGCGCGCAAAGCAATTGCACGGCGCGCTGAGCGAAGCGGCGCGGCGCATCCTTGCTGGCGAGAACATCGGCGCGGCGACGGCAGGCGCGCGCGCCGCGCTTGTGGACGCGGGATTCGAGGTCGATTATCTCGAAGCGCGGCATGCCGAGACGCTCGCCCCGGTCTCCTCTCTCGCGGATGGTCCCATTCGTCTGCTGGCCGCGGCGAAGCTCGGCGCGACGCGGCTCATCGACAATATCGCGGTCCAATCATGAGCGATCGGGAGATCATACGCCTTTTCATCGAAGGCCGGGTGCAGGGCGTCGGTTACCGCGCCTTTCTCGTGCGCGAGGCGCTCGCGCTCGATCTCACTGGCTGGGCGCGCAACAGGCGTGACGGCGCGGTCGAGTCGGTCGTCTCTGGGCCGCGCCCGGCGCTCGAGGCGCTGATCGCTGCGGCGCGGCGGGGTCCACGGCTCGCGCGAGTCGACGCGCTGCGCGAGGAGCCGGCGGATGAAGCCGCGCTCGTCGCGTTTTGCGGCGCGGGATTTTCCGTCGCCCCTGACGCGTGAGTTGGAGACGAGACGTGGAGACGAGAAGGTGACGAACGGCCATCGCTTTGTTCTCGCCGGAGTCATGGGCTGGCCGATCGCGCATTCGCGCTCGCCGAAAATCCATAATCACTGGTTCGCGCAATATGGGATCGAGGGCTGCTACGCGCCGCTGCCGGTCGAGCCCGGCCGGCTGGAGGCGGCGTTGCGCGCCATGCCGGCGCTCGGCTTCGCCGGCTGCAACCTCACGATTCCGCATAAGGAGACGGCGCTGCAGTTTCTCGATCATGTCGATGACTCGGCGGCGCGGATCGGGGCGGTCAATTGTGTGGTCGTCGAAAAGAACGGCGCTTTGACCGGCCGCAATTACGACGGCTACGGTTTCATCGCGTCGCTTTATGAGGCGGCGCCGCTTTGGCGCGCCGAGCGCGCGCCCTGCGTCATCATCGGCGCCGGCGGCGGGGCGCGCGCGATCATCCACGGCTTGCTTGAGGCGGGCGCGCGCGAGATTCGGCTGTTCAACCGCACTCTGGCACGGGCCGAAATTCTCGCCAGCGACTTTGGGCCGCGCGTGTCGGCGCTGCGCTGGGAAGAACGCGAGGCGGGCCTCGCCGGCGCGGGCCTTCTCGTCAACGCGACGAGCCAGGGCATGGTCGGCCAGCCGCCGCTGGATCTGTCGCTCGCAGCGCTGCCGACATCGGCGCTCGTCGCCGACATCGTTTATGCGCCGCTGGAGACGCCCTTGTTGGCGGCAGCCCGCAAACATGGCGCGACTCCCGTCGACGGGCTCGGCATGCTGCTGCATCAGGCGCGCCCGGCGTTTCGCGACTGGACCGGCGTCATGCCGGAGGTGACGCCGGCGCTGCGCGCCAAGATCGTCGCAACGCTTTAAAAAGAAAGAGCGCCGCGACATCGCCGCGGCGCTCTTCTTACATCAACTCGATGTTCGCGTTACGCCGCGCGCGCGCCATAGATCGGCGCGATGGAGAAGCTCAGCAGACGTTGCGCGAGCGTCATCAACTCGGTCGACTGCCGCAGCAGCGTGTCGAGCCGGTCGCTCACGAAACGCGACTGAAGAGTCGTCACCTCGTCGATCGTCTTAGCGCTGGCGAGCCGCTCGGCGAAGTCGAGCAACGCCGTGGCGTTTTCCGCCCAGAGATCGATGGACTTCTGCTGCCAGAGGGCAGGGTCGAATCCTTCGGCCTCGCTTTCGGCGGGCTTTGGAAGTTCGGAGATCGCGAGGGCTGTAGAGGGAGCCGCGACGACCACCGGCGTTTGCATTTCAACAGGGACGGGGGCCGGCTCTGCGCTGACAGCTTCGTTCGTCGTCGGAGCCGTCTCGGCCTCCGGAACGCCGGGGGCCAAGCGTTTCGTTTCCGGCGCCTTTGGCTTGGGGGAACCGTTCTGCGGATTGGCCATTGAGCTTCTCCCGGTTAGGACTTCGTCGTCGAGCGCTGGATGCTCGCGCCAAGCTCCGTGGTCTGCTCCTGGATCGCCCGCAGCTGCGCCTGAACGAACTCCGACTGAAGCTTGAAGACTTCCTGCGGGTCCTTGGCGTGGACGAGCTTCTGGGCCAGATCGAACGCCGCGTTCACATTGGCCTCGGCAAACGACAGGGCCTTGACGCTGACGTCCTTGGCGCTCGGCAGCCCGAAGGGGATGTCCGCCGAAGTGTCGAGCGCCTTCTGCGCGGCGCCTGCGAAACCTTCAAAGGCCTTGCGCGCCTGCTCGACGCTCTTCTCCGCAAAATCGCGGACTTCGGTGGGAATTTGATAGACAGCTTCGACCATGGCGCACCTCCGTGCGGTGAAAATCAAACAAGCGCCGCGCTAAACGATATTAACCCGCCTCGCGCCCGGCCCCAACGGCGCTCCGGCGAGTCCAGTCATACTGCCCGATTGTATGTTGCGATGCAACAATTTTGTGCGCCGCAGCAGATCGGGCGCGGCAGCGTCTGGAAGTGTAGAAATACTAGGAAAAACGCGCGACAATCATAGACCTTGCGCATGGCGGCGGCTAATTTGCTTGCATCCGTTAGCGTCGAGCCGACGAGACGCCTGAGAAGCGCGCGGCGGGCGAGACCGTCGGTTGAGGCGGTAGGCAATGGGCGGTTCGCAGCAGGACCTCGAAGAAGACGCGCGAGCAGCCGCTTGCGTGGCGGCGGATCCTGTTTTTTCCGCGCTCGACGCCTCCGGCGCGCCAATTGTCGCGGCGGGCGGGGATCCCCTGCGCATTGCTTTTCTGAACGAGTCCGCCCGCGCGGTCTTTGGCGAAGACGCCGGCGCGCTCGCCGAACGCCTGTTTCGCGGCGACGATCCGGGGCCGAGACGCCTGGCCGAGCTGGTCGACGACATGCGCTGCCGCCCGGGCCTTCGCCTTGAGCGGCTGCGCTTTCGTATCTCCGGGCTGGCGCAGACGATCACTTTTCTCTGCCGCAGCCTCGCCGCGGACAGCGGCGACTGTTTCGTTATCGCGGCCCTTGGCGTTCGCGCGGATTCGCCAGCTCAGGAACCGCGCGCGGTTGAAGCTCGGGTCAGCGATGAGACGGCGGCCCTCCGCCGCAGCCTGGCGGCGCGACATGGCGCGCGTTCGCCGCGCTTTCTGTGGAAGACCGACGCGGCTGGACGATTCACCGACGTCAGCCACGGGCTTGCGGATGTTGTTGGCGAAAAGGCGGCCGACGTGCTCGGCCGCTCAGTGCAGGACGCTTCCCAGGCCCTTGCGCTCGATGCTGCATTCGCCCGCGCTGTCGCCTCGCGCCGCGCGTGGAGCGGCGTCGAGGTCGAATGGCCCTTCGAAGGGGATGCCGGGAGTGTGCCGACAACGCTCGGCGCTCGGCAGATGACGGATTCCGCAGGGCGGTTTCTCGGCTATCAGGGCTATGGCGTGTTGCGCATCAATCGCGCGCGAGCGGCTGAGCCCACTGCGGCGACGGGCGCCGGTTCGAATGCTGAAGAGAACGCCTTCGAGCCGTCGCTCGACAATGTCGTGATGCTGCGCCCATCCGCTTCGGCGCGCGTCGATGTGGGCGAGGCGCTCAGTTCGAGCGAACGCCTGGCGTTTGACGAAATCGCGCGGGCGCTCACGGAAGGCGATCTCGTCATCCCCGCAGCGGAGGCCGCGGCGCCCTCGGAGCCCGATCCTGACGAGCAAGCGGCGCTGACGCGTCGCAATCTCGAGTTCATCGCGCCGGGCCCGGAGCAAAGCGCCCTGGCGCTCGCTCGCGCGCTCGAAGAAAAGCTTGCGTGGGCGAAATCCGAGAGCGCGCTGCTCGGCGCGGCTTTCGACCTCTCTCGCGCGCCGCTTGCAATCGTGGCGGCGGACGGGAAGATCGTGAGAGCCAACGCGCCATTTGCGGCTTGCTTGGCGACGGAGGCGCCTGCGCTTGAGAGCCGCGACCTGACATCTTTTTTCACCACAACCGACGCGCAAATCCTCGGTCAGCTTTTTTCCGACGTTCAGCCGCACGCCCACGCGCGCGTATCGCTGGCCACAGCGCCGCTGCGCGGGAGCGTCCCCGTCGATCTCATCCTGCGCCGGGTCTTCGTCGACGGAAGGCCGATGATGTTGGTTTCCGCCGAGCCTTTGGAGGCCGCATCTGCGGATGACCGCGCGCTGGAAGCGGCGCGTCTTGCCGCCGAAAGCGCCAATGCGGCGAAGTCCGATTTCCTGACCCGCGTATCGCATGAGATTCGCACGCCGCTGAACGCCATCATGGGCTTTGCGGAAGTGATGATGGAGGAGCGTCTCGGGCCGATCGGCTCTCCCCGCTACAAGGAATATTTGAAAGACATCCGCGCTTCCGGCGCGCATGTCTTATCCCTCGTCAACGATCTTTTGGATCTCTCCAAGATCGAAGCTGGCAAGATGGAGCTTTCCTTCTCGCGCGTCGACGCCAATGCAACCATCGCTGAATGCGCATCGATCATGCAGGCCCAAGCCAATCAGGGGCGCGTCGTCATGCGTCTCGCGCTTGCGGCGGGCCTGCCGCCGCTGCGCGCCGACGCGCGCTCGCTCAAACAGATACTTCTCAATCTTCTGTCGAATGCGGTGAAGTTCAACGAGCCGGGCGGTCAGGTCATCGTGTCGACCGCGCTGAACGACGCCGGTTCTGTCGTCATCCGGGTCAAGGACACGGGGATCGGCATGTCGGAGGCGGATGTCGCAACCGCCTTGGAGCCGTTCCGGCAGGTTGGCTCATCGCGCAGGGCGAGCGGAACGGGGCTTGGACTGCCGCTGACGAAGGCTTTGATCGAGGCGAATCACGCCTCATTTAGCATTAAGAGCCGTCACAACGAGGGCACGCTGATCGAAATCGCGTTTCCGCCGCCGCAAGCTCTCGCGGCGGAGTAGTCCGAACAACGATGAAAGAGGGGCCGGTGGGAAACGAGAGCTGAACCGGAGCAGCTCAGTCCGTTGGCGCAACAACGCCGACGCTTAGGCCAAGCTAGTGCTCGCCAACGGACCGGTATGGGACGTAAAGGCCCTAGTTTTCTTGACCTTAGCGGCCAATCTTCATCGCGACGAGAGCGCCGCCGATGACGATAGCGAGCATGAGTCCCGGGATAAGATACTGCATATTTTTTCCTCCCACATTGAGCCAGCCAGTGGCTCTTTTTTCCGGCTTCGCCGCGATATAGCTTCACCAAAGGGCACTGTCTTTGTCAAGCGCCACCTTGCCCTATTTGTGCGGGTTTGTGCCGATCTTCGCTGCATCGGATCGCTATGTCACAGGCCGACAATCGCGGCGCTGAAGCCATCGGCCCATATGAAGTTGCAGGGGACAGACTGACCGAGCGTCGCGCATTGCCGCCGTGGCGCGGTTGCGCCAATCTCGCGGCCCCTCTTCAAAGGCGACTCGCACCCCTCATGACTTTCGCCGCTCGCGTCATCGATCTTAACGCCGACCTCGGGGAAGGTTTCGGCCATTGGCGCATGGGCGACGACGACGCCATGCTTGACATCGTGACGAGCGCCAATGTCGCTTGCGGCTTCCACGCCGGCGATCCCGACATCATGGCGACGACATTCTCGCGCGCCAAAGAGAAGGGAGTGGCGGTCGGCGCCCATGTCGCCTTTCCGGACCTCGCAGGTTTCGGGCGGCGCAGTTTGCCGATGAGCGCGCGGGAGATCGAGCGCGCGGTCGCCTATCAGCTCGGCGCGGCGCAAGCGCTGGCGGCTCTGAGCGGACATCGAATCACGCATGTGAAGGCGCATGGCGCGCTCGCAAATATCGCCGAGCGCGACGCCAACGTCGCGAACGCCATTGCCCGCGCGGTCCGCGGCGTCGACCCGTCGCTCGCGCTGCTCGCGATTGCGCTCTCCGAGCAAACGCACGCCGGCGCGCGCGCGGGGCTGCGCGTCGTGAATGAAATTTTCGCCGACCGCGCCTATATGGACGACGGACGCCTGCAGCCGCGATCGGAAGAAGGCGCGGTGATCGAGGATATCGAAAGAGCCTGCGCCCGTGTGCGCGACATGCTCGCGCATGGGGGGGTGAGAACCGCGAGCGGCAAACTCCTGTTGACGCAAATTGACTCGGTCTGCGTTCACGGCGATTCACCCCTTGCGGTTGAAATGGCCCGGAGACTGCGCGCCGCGCTCGAAGGCGACGGCTGGAAGTTGCGCGCCTTCGCAGGAGCCTGACCGCAATGGATGATGAGACGCCGCGCTTCCTCGACTGCGGCGAGTCGGCGCTTTCAGTGGAATTCGGCGACAGCGTCGATCCCGCCGTTAACGCGCGCGTGCTCGCGCTCGACGAGCGTCTTCGCGCCGCGCCGCCGGCCGGCCTGCGCGAAACGACGCCCACCTACCGCGCGCTGTTCCTGCGCTACGAGCCGCTCGAAATTTCGCGCGCCGCGCTTGTTGCAGCGATCAAAGGTCTGATTGGGACTGCGGGCGTTGAGGCGTCGCAGCCAGCTGCGCGCTGGACCATTCCCTGCTGCTATGATCCCGAGTTCGCGGAAGACATTGGCGAAGCCGCCGCGCTGCTCGGGCAGACGGCGCAATCGCTGGCGAAGCTGCACGCCGGCGCCGACTATCGCGCCTACATGTATGGTTTCGCGCCGGGGTGGTGCTACCTCGGCGGACTGCCTCAGGCGCTCGCGATCCCGCGGCGCGCCACCCCCCGCGGTCCGACGCCGCAGGGCGGGGCGTTGATCGGCGGCGCGCTCTCTCTGATCGCCGCTAGTCCCATGCCGACCGGCTGGTATGTCGTCGGGCGCACGCCCGAGCGCATGTTCGCGCTGGACCGCAACCCGCCTTTTCTTGTCGCGCCGGGCGACGCCGTGCGCTTTGAGCCGATCGACGCCAGGACATTTCTATCGCTCGATGCGCGCGCCTTGGCCGACGAGATTGTGGCGCGCCGGGAGACGCTGCTTTGAGCGCGCAGCTGCTTATCGAGGCTGCGGGGCCCGGCGTCACGATCCAGGACGAGGGCCGCTTCGGTCATTCCCGCTACGGCGTCACGCCGGCGGGGCCGATGGATCTCGGCGCTTATCTTGCCGCGACGCGCGCCGCCGGCGCCGACAGCGCGATCGAAGTTTCGCTCGGGGGCGTCACGCTTCGGGCGGAAGGCGGGACGCTTTGCGTCGCTGTGGCGGGAGGCGATTTCGACATCAGGCTCGACGGGCGGCCGCTGTCGCCGGCGTGCCTGCTGCCGCTTGCCGAGGGCGCGCGGCTCGTGCTGCGCGCGGGCGGGTCAGGGGCTTGGTGCTATGTCGCCGTCGGCGGAACCCTCGATCTCGCGCCCACGCTGGGTTCGCGCGCGACGCACGCCCGGTCCGGCCTCGGGCCAAAGCCGCTCGCCGCCGGCGACGCCTTGATGCTCGCCGAGGCGGCGGCGCCGCCGCTCGAACCCCTGGCCTTGGCGGCGCCCTGGCTCGCCGCAAGCGCCGCGCCGATCCGCCTGCTTCTTGGGCCTCAGGCGGATTATTTCGCGCCGGAGGAGATCGAGGCTTTTCTGAACGCACGCTGGCGCATCGGCGCCCGCAGCGATCGCATGGCCTATCGGCTCGAGGGGCCGGCGATCCGCCATCGGCGCGGACATGACATCGTCTCCGACGGCGTCGCCATGGGCGCCATTCAGATTCCCGGCGACGGCGCGCCGCTGGCGCTCATGGCGGACCGGCAGCCGACCGGCGGCTATCCAAAAATCGGAACGGTGATCGGGACGGACCTCGGCCGGCTGGCGCAATTGCGTCCCGGCGAAGGCCTGTCCTTCAGCGCCGTCGACTGGGACGAGGCGGTCGCCGCACGCCGCGCCTATTTTGCGGCCGTCGAGGCCGGCGCGACGCGCGAGCCTCTCGGCGCCGAGATGACTACCGAGTCGCTGCTCGCGGAAAATCTCGTCGGCGGCGTCGTCAACGCGCGAGACTGATTATTCCGCCGGCTCCTTGACCTCGGTGAGGAGAGCGACGGGCTCGGCCGGCTGCGGCGCCGTCGCGGCGAGGGCCGCCTTTGCCGCCGCTTTGCGCCGCTTCCACCATTTGATCAGCATCATCCACCACGGGTCGCCGACATGCAGGTGATAGCGCAGCGGCGTCTTGATGATGGCGAGCACGAGCCCGATCGAGAACAGACACCAGACCGCCGGCCATTCATTGATGTTGCTGGTCGTCAGACCGGCGAGAAACGGCCCCGCAAGCCAGGAGAACAGGATGAAGCGCCAGCTGCCAAAGAGCGCTGGGATGTAGAAGGCCATCAGCGGATATTCGATGTAGCCGCGGCCGAGATAGGCGTTATCGACCATGGAATTGCCAAGGCCATTCGTCGGCAGCAGCCAGGCGATGTGCCATTCGCCGCGGACCGTGCACAGCATGTCGCCGCAGAGCGGTCGTCCGGCGGCGCAGTGTCCAGCCCAGGCGAAGGGATACAGCTGGAGCAGCATGGCGATAGCCGCGACGAAGCAGCCGAAATAGGCCCAGGGCGCGATGATGCGGGCGCTGTCCTTGGGCATGAAATAAAGCGCGACGGCGTTAATGAAGAAGGGCTGGAAAGTGATGTGGAGATAACCAAACATGGTCATCAATTGATTGAGCGGCGAGTCGCATTGGTTGAGAACCGAATAGGCGACAGCCTGAAGCGACTCCATGCTGGCGAAGTAGAGAAGGCAGACCCAGAGAGCGAGCGGTTCGGGGTCCTTTTTGAGCGCCGAATAGGCCGCGCCGGCGATCCCCGCCGTCGCCAACACCGCTGACGCCTCTCCACTCCAACACATCTTGGCCGTTTCCCTGTTATTGCGCTCCGCCCCGATACACCATTCGGGGGATATCACAAGCCCCGTGGCCAGCGCGCGCACGACAGGTTTTTCAAAAGCGGGAGTGGAAGGACCGAGCTTGAAACATCAAAGGCCCTCGAAAGGGCCTTTGAGTCTTAAGATTGTTGGAAACTAAAACGAGGGGGTTCTCAACTCCACAGGGCTTCCCAGGTCTTCATCCCAACGACGCCGTCGACCACCAGCGGATTTCCTTGCCAATCGGTGAAGTCCGTCTGGAACGCCTTGACGGCCGTCTCCGTGTGAGGTCCGAAATCGGCGTCGATGGGGCCCGGATCGTAGCTGGGGTTTGAAAAGCCCTTGAGGATTTCCTGCAGCAACCGGACCGCCGAACCCCTCGATCCCTTTTTGACAGTCGGCGGCGTCAGCCGGCCCCATGTCGCGGGCCCGACGATGCCGTCAATCTTAAGGGGGAAGGAGAAGGCGTTAAACATGCCTGAGGAACGATCGTGTTGATAGCTGCGCACCGCGAAGTCCGTGACGGGGCCAAATTTGCCGTCGTCATCGCCAGCGTTCAAATAATACCGGTGAATGAGCGCGGTCTGCGCCTTCTTCACAGCCGCGCCATGCGACCCCAACTTGATGATCGGATTGGCGCCGGCCTCGCTTGCGAGTTCGGCATGCGGATCAATAAATTTCACAGCAGCTTCAGCCATGGTATTCATCCTTGACAATGGGGTTCGACACAAAAACCGAAGTCTAAATCGAGCCGATCAAACCTCGGCACGCTACTATCGGCACAGATTTTTTGACCGGTCAACGCGCGATAAAGCATAGTTACAGTTGTTAAGTATTGTTCTTGAGCTTGGCATTTGATAGAGTGTTAGTGCTTACAATCATTTGCGAAAGATCTGTGTGAATGCGCCACGCAATAATATTTACTTGAACAAGTCATTCAAATAGATGATGACAGGACGATCTCGTGGCCAAAATTGATAGCTCTCCCAACTAAACCAAATTAGATTTCGTGGTCTTCCTCCCGTCCTGGCTGATGGGCGTCGCACGCCCAATCGCGAGGCGAAAAACTGCTTGGCGCGAGTTCGAATTGCGCAAACTCGAACGCCGGCGCGACAGTGCAGCCGACAAGCGTCCAGGCGCCCAGGCTTTTCGCCGATTGCCAGACCCCCGCAGGGACCATTGCCTGCGGGCGCTCTCCCGCGCCGATGTCGGGCCCCAGGCGGTGATGCGTCAGCGCAAGCCCGTCCTCTGAAACGACGAGCTCCAGCGGCGCTCCTGCATAGTAGTGCCAGATTTCCGCTGCGTCGACGACGCGGTGCCACGCGGACACTTGGCCCTGCGGCAGCAGGTAATAGATTGCTGTGGAGACGCTTCGCTTTCCATCGATCGTCCGCGCGTCACGAAAGGTCTGCCGATAAAAGCCGCCCTCGGGATGCGGCGCGAGTTCGAGAAGCCGCACGATCTCCTGCGTCGACAGCGCGCTTGTCATGCGGCGAAACTGTTCTTGCGCTCGCGCATCGCCGCGAAGACGGCGAAAGGATCGGCGTCCTCCATGCCCATCGCGGCCTTCACGCTGGGGTCCTCGACCCGCAGGAACGGGTTTGTGGCGTTCTCGAGCGCGATCGTCGTCGGGAGCGTGAATTTTCCGTTCTCGCGCAGCTCGGCGACCGTTTGCGCCCGTTCGCGCAGCACCGGATTGTCTGGATCGACGGTGAGCGCGAATTTGGCGTTGGCCTGCGTATATTCATGGCCGCAATAGACGCGCGTTTCGCCGGGCAGATTGGCGAGCGCTTCGAGGGTGAGATGCATCATGTCCATGGTGCCCTCAAAAACGCGGCCGCAGCCAAGCGAGAAGAGCGTGTCGCCGACAAATGCGAGTTCATTGTCGCCGAAATAATAGGCGATGTGTCCAAGCGTATGGCCGGGCGTTTCGATGACGCGCGCGCGCGCCTCGCCGACTTCCACGCTATCGCCCTCCGAAACCGCGCGATCGAGCGGCGGGAGGCGGTGCGCGTCCTTGGCTGCGCCGATGACCTTCATACGCGGAAAGCGCGACTTGAGCGTCTGCGTTCCCTGCACGTGATCGGCGTGGTGATGGGTCAGCAGCAGATGCGTCAGCGGCCAGCCGCGCCGCTCCGCCTCTTTGGCGATCGCGTCGCCGTCCGGCGCGTCGATGCTCGCGGTCGCCCCGAGCTCCGGCTCATGAACGAGCAGGCCGAAATTGTCATTCAGGCAGATGAACTGCGCGACTTCCAATGCCATGGGCGTCGTCTCCTTGGGCGGCTGTCTATCATACCGCTTCGCAAAAAACGCGACAGCCGAACGCGAGAGACCGGCGCGCCTTGCGCCACTGATCGATTGAGTCGATGATCGAGGCCATGCTCGACGTCGTCAATTTGCGGGCCTTTTACGACACGGCGCTGGGGGAGGTCGCGCGCCGCCTAGTGTCGCGGCTGGTGCGTACGCGCTGGCAGGATCACGCCGGGCTGCGCGTGCTCGGTCTTGGCTATGCGACGCCTTACCTCGACAGTTTTCGGGAGAAGGCGCAGCGGGTTCTCGCCTTCATGCCGGCCACGCAGGGCGTCGTCCATTGGCCGCCCGACGGGCGCTCCGCCTCGGCCCTGGTGGAGCCATCGATGACGCCGCTGCCCGACGCCAGCATGGATCGCATCCTGATCGTGCATGCGCTGGAGACGGACGAACATCCGCATGATCTGCTCGAAGAAATCTGGCGCATTCTCGCGCCCGGCGGCCGGGTGCTGATCGTCGCCCCGAGTCGCACCGGCCTTTGGGCGCGCGTCGACACGACGCCCTTTGGACAGGGTCACCCCTATTCGCGCGGTCAGCTGCAGCAGCTGCTGCAGGAAGCGCAGTTCCTGCCGCTTTATTGGGACGAGGCGCTTTACGTGCCGCCGTTCCAGCGCGCGTCGCTGCTGCGCTCGGCGCCGGCCTTCGAGCGAATCGCCGGCCGCTTCTCGCTGCCCGGCGGCGGCGTGCATATTGTCGAGGCGACGAAGCAGCTCTATCGCCCGGTCATGCGTCGCGCCGTGCGCCGCGTCCCGGTTGAACTTGAACCGGCGATGGAGCCGGCGGGCGCAGAGGCCGGGCTTGAGGGAATTTGACGCTTCGGATGAGCTGTCGATTCGACGGCTCGGCTAAACGTCACCGGCGGCGAAGCTCGACGGCGACGCCGAAGGACTGCGCCAGGAACAGGGCGCCGTGGATCAGCCCTGTTTCATCGATTCCATGGCCGAGCCGCGCCGAGAGGTGCCATTGGGTCGGCACGCCGGAGTCGGCGAGCGCATTGGCGGACATGAGCAGCGCCTCGACGGGGATCATTTCGTCTTCTTCGCCGTGCGCCAAAAGGACGGCCGGCGGTTGCTCATAGGCCATCGGCGCTTCGCCCGCCTGCGCCGGCCCGAGCACATAGACGCCCGAATAGCCGAGAATCGCGCGCGGCGCGCGCTTGCGGCGCAGCCCCGTATGCAGCGCCATCATCGTGCCCTGGCTAAATCCGATGAGCGCCAGCGCTCCGTCGTCGAGGCCGCGCCGGTCGAGTTCGGCGTCGAGAAAGGCGTCGAGCGTCGGACGCGCAGCGATGCAGCCGCGCCAGCGCTCTTCGGGATCGCGCATGGTGAGCGGAAACCATTGTCGTCCGGTCGGCGATGCGGCGCATCGATCAGGCGCATGCGGCGCGACGAAATCGGCGTCGGGAAGGAAGGCGCTCCATTGGCGGCCGATGTCGATGAGATCGGCGCCGTCGGCGCCGTAGCCATGAAGAAAAACGACGAGCTGCTTCGGCTTGCCGGAGCGCGCCTGCACCTTGGGACCATCAATCGCCGCCATGAACCTGCGCCCTTCCGTCGCGTCGCATATGCGCTGGAAGGTTTATGCGCGAAGGGCGGCGCCGGCGCAACGGCGCGCGAAACGCTCGCGCGAAACTATAATGTTTTCACGAAAAACGAGACGATCTTGAACGCATAGATGCAAGCGGCGGCCAGCGTGCTGTGCTTGACCATGGTCATGGCGAGATAGATGTGATCAGGCCTCATGAAAACCCTCATAGTCGCACGCAACCGCTGCGCGCCGGCGATCGCATCAGGAGCGACCCATTCAACGAGACGGTTGCTTTGCAAAGCGTCGCGCGGCCTGCGTCTCCAACAGGCTCCCGCAAGAGGCGCGCCATGCGCCGTCGGTTCGATTGCGTCGGTTCGCCGCAGGCGAAAAACCGAATGTCATGGCCTCGAACCCTTCGCCGGCACCTAAACTTTGACAAAGCGCCTGGTCAAGCGAAGGGCGCTGAGATTCCTAGCTTTGCGACAATGTGTCACCCGAAGCGGGAATCGCGAACGACGCGCCGGCGCTGTTGGCGATTTCGCTGAAATGCGCGACATAGCAGCGTGAAAGTCATCGATCAGGAACGCGACGAAAGGCTTAACCTGTGGCCAAGTTTCTCATCATCGCGGGGCTCGTCATGGTCGGCCTCGGCATTCTTTGGATGGTCGGCGAGAGATTTGGCCTCGGGCGTCTGCCAGGCGACATCGTCGTCGAGCGCGGCAATTTCAAATTCTACTTTCCGCTCGCCACGTCGCTCATTTTGAGCGTCGTCGTCAGTCTGCTCTTGTGGTTCTTCAATCGATAAGGCCTTTGACAATTTGCCGCAGGCATTCGCTAATGCCGCCCAACAAGGAGGCGCCGGTGCCGCAAATCTTTAAGCATCTCTCCGTCATGCAAATGGCCCTGCTGTTCTGCCTGGGCTCGCTGGCCGGGACATGGCTCGGGGTATTTCTTTGTCGCCGCCTCGCCCACGAGCGGATACACGGCCGTCGCAACGCCAACGAGATGATTGGCCTGACATTGGCGTCCTTTTCGACGCTTTACGGAATTCTACTGGGACTGCTGGCGGTCGAGGCCTATCAAGATTTCTCCGCGGTCGCCGACGTCGTCTCAAAGGAGGCGCTCACGATCGCCGCTCTTCACCGAGACTTCGACGGCTTTCCGCAGCCGACCAGCAGCGAGCTTCAGGAAAAACTTCGCCGCTACGCACTCGAGGCGGTCGAGGCCGTACATCCGCCGCCTGATGTCCCGCGCGAAGCCCATTCACGTTCGCCGGGATTGACCGCGCTATTCGACCAGGTCATGAACTTTCAGCCCAAGCTCAAAAGCCAGGAGATGGTCCAAGCCGAGACGTTCTCGCGTCTGAATACGCTTGTCGAGCATCGCCGCTATCTCATCGCCGCCGGCGACAGCGGCATTCCGAAGGAGCTCTGGTGGGTTATGTGTCTCGGCGGATTCCTGTTGCTTGGCCTCGTGATCATTTTCGACATGGAACTTCATGTCCATCTGATCCTCAGCGGCGCTATTGCGCTCTTTATGGGATCGGTCGTGTTTTTGATTGCCGCGATGGACAATCCGTTCAACGGCGGCATGACGGTCGATTCAGGGCCGATCGAATCGGTGCTGCAGACTTTCGAGGCTCCGCGCTAAGACCGCTCATCAGTCGCTGCACTTTTTTTCGAACCGCCATTCGTCAGCTAGCCGAGCGGCGATCGCCTTGGCGACAACGCGGTTGCCGACGCTTTCGCCGGTCGCCGGGTCGGCGGAAAAGTGAATATGATCTGCGTAAACCGTGTCTGGAGTCGCGGAGAAAACGTCCAGCAGGCTATGGACGGCGATTCCCTCCTGCTTCAGCGTGAGCAGCGTATCGGCCATCTTGAGATACAGATCCTTGTAGCTCAAATCGCCAACCACGCCTTTTTCCTCTTCGGTTAGGGTCTTGCCGTAAACCGGCGCGGGCTGAATGAAGAACACCGCTTTTGCGCCCTGCGCCTGAGCAAGCGCAGCGGTCGTTTTGAAATATTTTTTATACTGATCAAGGTTGTACTCGTAGACTTCGTCGCGGCTCCACTCCTTGGGCACGGAAAAATTCGTCAGATGCGACTTATGAAGCGACGCCATGTTTTTCATAATTGAATCGTTGAGCTTGGTGCGGGCCGCGTCGACCAAAAAGAATATTGCGTTCGATGACCTCAAAAGCGGCATATTGAAGTAAAACGAATAAAATGAGTTCAGCGCCGCGCCGCCCAGTATGGGCAAATAGCTGCCCGATGCCGATGGATTCACTAAGATAAAGTTGTTCGAAGGCCATTCAAAACGTTTTGACCAAGACGTCCATTTCTCGAGAAGCATATCCTTCTCATTGAAGCCTTCCAAGGTAACGATGCCATCGAAAACTTCTCCAAAGAGGAGGGTCATGATGGCCTGTTGCGGCTGCTTCCAGCCGCCATCGGCGCCGTTATAAACTTCGAATGACTTCCGTCCCTCCGGAGGAGCATAGCATCTATTCAGCTGTTCTTCGAGGTATTTGGGTTTACCTTTTTCCGTTTGGCCAAACATGGCGGCCACCGATCCGCCGCTCACCATGATCCGAAACGTGTCGGTCTCCTTTTTGTAGGGAAAGTCGCGTCCGAACAGACCGATATTATTTATCTCGAACTCTGAATTCTCGCAGGGCGGATTATCCGCATGAACGTTGGTCAAATAAGGGTGAGGGTAAACAGTGTCCATGTAGCGGCACTTGAGGTTTCTCTTCGACGTCATGTGCACCACGAACGTATTCGAACGGCTCTCTTCGCGCGTTTGCGGGCTAACGAGTTTTCCTTCGCTCAGAAAATAATAAAGAGTGAAGCCAGCTTCTACAGCAAGCAAACACAGCACGATCACAATGAAGTTAGCGGCGATGCGAACGCTGCGGCGGGGCGTTTTGGCCGGACTGTTTGTTGTTTCGCCTTTTTTGTTCATCAAAAGCCCTTTCCAATTGTCCCTGGCTCGTGCAAAAGAACTCCAACCACATCAGCCATGAGACTAAACGTGGTTTCGCCAATTAACAATGCGCTGGCGCCGCTCACATTCGCGCGCACAAAGCGAATAGCACCGAGAGTTGAAGGGCGCCGACATGTGGATCTCCTACGCACAAAATTTCGAAGACGTCATGCTCGCGCGCGCCTTCGCGGGTCTCGCGGAAGGCGTCTATGTTGATGTTGGCGCATGGGACCCGGACCTCGAATCCGTGACGCGGCATTTCTACGAACGTGGGTGGCGCGGGGTCAACGTCGAGCCAAATCCTTATTATTTCAGGCGACTGCAGGAGCGGCGTCCGCGCGACGTCAATCTATCGGTCGCGGTCGGCGCGCGCGCGAGTCAGGCGACCATGACGCTCGTCCACGATACCGGCATGTCCAGCCTCGACGCCAAGGTGGCGGCGTCGCATGCGCCGCTCGGCTTCGAACAGGAGGAGATGCAAGTAGAGGTGCGCACACTCAACAGTATTTTTGAGGAGCAGGCGCCGTCCACAGTGCATTTTCTCAAGATCGACTGCGAAGGATCTGAGCGAGACGTCATCGTAGAGTTTGACCTTCGCCGGTTTCGGCCGTGGATCATACTGGTTGAATCCGTGGCGCCGGGCGTCGCCAGGACAGAGTCACACAGTTCGTGGGAACCGCATATTTTGCGGTCCGATTATGTGTTTGCCTACTTCGATGGACTCAACCGCTTTTATGTCGCGCGCGAACATGCCGACCTGCAACAGCATTTTGCTGTTCCGCCCAACGTGTTCGATGATTTTTACGTCGACCGAATGATGCAGATGGGGCTGGCCCTGGAAGCCAAACGCAAGAAGGCCGCAAAGAAGGACAGAGCGGCCTGGTGGCGCGCGCCATTCGTGGCGCGGCGCGGGTGATCTGATCCGGCGGCGTCGACGCTCCGCCGAAGTGGCGCCGCTGACGGGCAGCGTGCTCATTCAGCACAGCCCCCTGGCGCGCATCGGCGCAGGAGCGCGGCTCTTTGTCGTCGGCGAAGCGCCTCACGCCGCGCGCGAGACGGGCAGTCGCTATTGACCCCAAGGCCGTCGCAGCGCTCGCGCTCGTCGCGGCGGCGCTGTGTCAAATGTCGAAGCAGAGCGTTTTGCCGCCGGCGATCACTTTGCTTTGGTATGCGAGCCGCCTTGGCGGAGTCTGGCCGCCGGATGGCGACGGCGGGAATGGCGACTAGATCAAATATTGGTTGTTTGATCCCGGGATTTGATGGTGCGATCTTTTCTATGGAAGGGAGCGGTCAAGCCATTGTCGCCATGCAGGATGTCGCAGCGGGAAGCCGCGCAGGAAATGCGGCGTCGGCCAAGCAATCGGTGACGTTCCCGCTGGTGAGCAGGAAGGCGATCGGGCGACATTGCGCATCGGTCAACGCATGGACTTTCGTCGGGCTTACGCCATGCGAGCGCCCGATGGCGTGATTTTTCTCCCCTTGCCGAGCGATGCGCTTTCACTGCCAAGGAGTCGATGAGAACCTCCCGGGGGCCCGCCAGCTAGCGCCCCCGCGTGGAAAGATCGAGCCCTGACGCCTTTTTTGCCGCCCAGCGCACATAAGGATTGTAGAGCGTCTTCTCGGGCCCATAGTCCGTCAGCCACTCGATCCAGCGACCGCCTGACTTGAGCACATAAACGATGTGTGCGTGAACGCGCTCCTCAATCGCGAATTCCGACGACGACGGCTTGATAGATCGGCGGCGCGCTTGGAGCGAGCTTCAATAAGCGAAAATATTTCGACCACGCCTTTTCGATCCAAGCCTTCGGAACCAGCGCATCGCCATAGACGTCCGCTGTCCGAACCCCTTCATCGACAGTCGTTAGATATAAGTATTCCCCCGCGGCAAAACTTGCGCGAAGGCTGGATAGACGTGGCTTGTATTGGGACAGCAGGCGCCAACGTTCGCTGCGCGATTCGATGTCGGGAATTTCGAGATAGTCGAGAAATGAATCGTCTTCCACAGTGAAAACGAAAATACAACCCGGCGCCGCGACCCGATACATTTCGGCTATGAGGTTCGTCGCCACCGTCTCTGGGAGGTGAGTAAACACCGAAAGCGCCGAGATCACATTGAAATAGCCGTCGGGAAACGGCAAGCCAGCCCCCGCCTCGGTCAAGGTAAATTGACCTGGCACGCCAAGATACCGGCACAGCGTTATCGCGTTCGGGTCTATGTCGACTCCATAGAGATTTTCCGCTGGAACGTCGCGCGCGAAGGTCCGGGTGATCCGACCCCAGCCACACCCGATGTCGAGAACACGCGAGTCTTTACCTAACGGTCTGCCGGTCGCGCGGGAATACTCCTCCGCGTATTCCCAGAAGGCATGGGCGCGCGACATCGACTCCTCGTCAACGGCGCCATTGTAACCCATCTGGATCGACGAGTGCGGAAACCGCGGGAACTCGACGCCATCGATATAAGGTTCACGCACGCTGCGCTGAAGCAGCGAAAGCCAAGCGTCTTTCGATACTCCGGAAAATTTATCGGTGATGGACATTCGATCGCCCTTGCGCTTGCCGGACAGGTTTATGTCGACGGTGAACCGTTTCGCCGGTTTCGCCGCGAATCCGGCCAAGGCGGAATCGCCAGCCGCGCGACTACCGAGGAACATTCATATGGAATTTCCATGCATACCTAAATCAGAGGCTTTCTGCAAACCGTCACGTCGGTGTATTCGCCGATAACTCCATGATACTGATCCCAAAATCGAATAATGCGCACGTCGAATGGAGCCCACTCGGCAATTTGCTTGCTGATATCGTAACCGTAATAGAATGTGACCAATGATCCTTTGTCGCTAATCGGATTGCCATGATATTCGGGTGTCTCGATCAGATGTTCGACTTGCCCATCTGGGGTCAAGCGCGCGGTGCAAGCGGCTGCCTCCGCCCGCCATTTTTGAATCGGGAACGTATGTATGTAATATCCGCCCGGTTTCAGTGTCCGGTAGACTTCGGAATATGCTTTCTCTGGATGAAATACATGCAGAAGCTCGCTCTTGATCACCACGAGAGCCGGGGTTACGGATGCGTTCAGTCTCTGCCCGAAGAGCGGACCGAGCGTCCTGCCGACGAACGGCGCGCCTACCGCCGATCTCGGCCGCGACTGCGATTTCGCATTCGACGCGGCCTCTGGCCAAGTCTGGGGGCCGAAGCAGGCCGGGCAGTGGGGGTCAGGCGTCGTCATGGTGGTCGCGGCGCGGGCTTTCGCCGACCGCGCGTCCGGCGCTAACGTCATCGATGCTCAGTTGACTGGCAACTCGAGCATCACCAACCCAACCCCAGCGCCGGGTTCGCTTGCGAACACATACTCGGATTTGGGCGGCGTGCCCGGAACCAACTGGAGCGTTCAACATTTTAATCGCATTCTATGCGGCGTCAGCAGCGCCACTGCGAATAATTTTCCGCCGACGACGAAGAGCTGGGCGGAAGCCGCTATCACGAACTGGGATTCGACCGGACAGATCGCATGCGCCTCGACCATCGGCGCGGCGGCGGGCAATTTCGCCACGCGCACATCGGATTATCGAACTGCTGTTGGACGCAGCAGCCCAGGATCGGACGCGATCAACACGCTTGCCATAAACGACGATACGGCCGGATACGCCATTGCGGCAGGCTCAGTCTCTCTCGCCTGGCGCAAGCCGGGCGCGCTCGGCGTCACGCTCGCTTCACAGCTAGATATCACTGCAGCTGGGGCGATAGCGGACGTTCACCCGGCTACGGCTGCGTGGCCCCGCGGGACGGCCTTAGGGCAACTCATCACGTCCGGAGCCTATCCCGGCGCAGGACGGCCTTTGCAAAATCCGAGCGCAGCGATCGCCTTTTGGCCCAGCGGGGCCGGACCCGTTTTTCGAAAGGGAATCGTCGCCGGTAAGTCGGCGTTCGATGCCTCCGTCGGCTCTGGCGGGCGCGGCGTCTTTGCCGAACTCAGCGCGGGGCAGTCTGTTCGGTGGATCGACGACTCGAACGCCGTGCAGGCGGAGATGTGGGGGCAAAATTCCGCTGGCGTTGTGGCGAAGCCCAGCGTTCTCGTTTATGCCTCTAACGCAAAGATAAGAGTCAACGATACTGTTTCCTTGGAGACTGTCCTTACGCCTGCGGGATTGTCGTCTGGCGGAGGACCGCTTTATTTGAATCGAACCGGCGCACATGATGTGAATGTCGGTGGAAGACTGAACACGCTTTCCCTCGGACTAAGCGCGTCCGGACTCAACAACGTTACAGCAGCGGGTTCGATCGGACTTGGCTCTGGCGGAGTCGACGACCGAATTCATATGGACGCGGCGGGAAACATTTACCCCACGGTCACGAACTCGATTGTCAATGGCGCTTCGACCGCACGATGGTCGGAAGTCAATTCAACAAAAAGCTATGCACTGAATCAAATGGCGTATCCGGCGCTTCCGTCACTTGCTTCATGCGGGACAAGTCCTCCTGCTGTATCGCCTGGCAGCTCGAACAACGCGGGACGTTTCACGCTCGGAACGGGTTCGCCCACGGGCTGTGCGATCACATTCGCAGATGCGTTCCCAAACAATGCATATTGCACCGTTACCGTCGCGAGCGCCTACAAAGGAACCTATTACATATCGGGACAAAGTAAGACCGGATTCGTTGTGACTCTTGGCGCGCCGACGGATTCCGTCGTTTTCCAATACACCTGCTTGGGGAATTGACCCTGAGGAAATCAGCTTTTGGAAACGGCTGAACTAATAAGTGTTTGATATCCTGGCGGTCCCGAAGGGATTCGAACCCCTGACCTTCGGTTTAGGAAACCGCTGCTCTATCCTGCTGAGCTACGGGACCGCGTCGCCTCTCTCTAGCATAGAGCGCGTTTTTGAAAAATTGCGTTATGGGCTCGCCGGCGCCTGCGGGCGTGCTTCTCAGGAAATATTCCGCGCCACTTCCTCGAGCTGCGCAATGCAGGCGCCCCTGTTGAGCGGACGATTCCGGCGCTGCATCAGCCGCCGCGCGCGATCAGACGCTTTTCCCACTCCAGCGCCTGACGAACGATCTCGTCGAGGTTGTCGTGCTGCGGCGTCCAACCGAGCGTCCGGCGAATTCTTTCATTCGCCGCAACGATCGCCGCGGGGTCGCCCGGCCGTCGCGGCGCCATCTCGACGTCGAAATCGACGCCGGAAACCCGCTTCACCGATTCGATCACTCCGAGAACGGAAAAGCCGCGCTCATAGCCGCAATTGGCCGTGAGATTGGCGCCGCCGTCGCGCAGATAACGCAAGGCGTCGAGATGGGCGCGCGAGAGATCGGTGACCTGGATATAGTCGCGCACGCATGTGCCGTCCGGCGTCGGGTAATCATCGCCGAAAACCTGCAGCTTCGGGCGCAGGCCGAGCGCCGCCTGCACGGCGACCTTGATGAGATGCGTGGCCTCGGGCGTCGATTGCCCCGAACGCCCCTTCGGATCCGCGCCGGCGACGTTGAAATAGCGCAAGGCGACATAGGCAAGGCCGTGCGCGCGCGCCGTATCCTCCAGCATCCACTCGACCATGAGCTTCGATCGCCCATAGGGCGAAACCGGCTTCAACGGCTCGTCCTCGCTGACCGGATTTTGCAGCGGGTCGCCGTAGACGGCGGCGGTCGAAGAAAAAATGAAGCGCTTGACGCGACGCGCCACCGCCGTCGCGAGCAGGGTGCGCGCTTTCGCCGTATTGTTGAGATAATAGCCGAGAGGATCGGCGACGGAGTCGGGAACGACGATCTTTGCGGCGAAGTGAATGATCTCATCGACGCCGTGGCGCTCAATCAGATCGGCGACGAGATCAGCGTCGCCGAAATCGCCGACGACGAGCGGCGTCCCCTCCGGAACCGACCAGCGAAAACCGGTCGAAAGATCGTCGAGCACGACGGGCGGACCTTCGCCGGCGTCGAGCAGTTCGAGAACCGTATGACTGCCGATATAACCGGCGCCGCCCGTAACCAGAACCGTCATGCCGCAACCTTCCTCTCGTATCCGCCGCCTGGCGTGAACGCCGGCCTGAATCCCTCAATACCTTTTTGCGCCGTTCCCGTCGCGAACTCTACGAACCAGCCAAATCGTGCTAAACGGCCGAGTTTCAAGCCGCCTTCGTCGACCGGGGCGAGTCGCCTCCGGAGCGATTCGCCGCTATCACCCCTTCGCCGTCTCACCTCTCAACGGGCTTTTCCATGAGCAAACGCATTCGCAAGGCTGTTTTCCCCGTCGCCGGCCTCGGCACGCGCTTTCTGCCCGCCACCAAGGCCGTCCCGAAGGAGATGCTGACCGTCGTCGACCGCCCGGTCGTGCAGCATGTCGTGGACGAAGCGCGAGAAGCCGGAATAGAGCATTTCATTTTCGTCACCGGGCGCGGCAAGGGGGCCATCGAAGATCACTTCGACATGGCCTATGAGCTTGAGGACACGCTGCGCCGCCGCAACAAGTCCAAGGAATATGAAGCCCTGATGTCGGACCTGCCGGCCGCCGGGGCGACAAGCTTCACCCGCCAGCAGGCGCCGCTTGGCCTCGGCCACGCCGTATGGTGCGCGCGCGACATCATCGGCGACGAGCCCTTCGCGGTGCTCCTGCCCGACATGATCACGCTTCCGGCGCCGGGCCAGAACGCGCGCTGTCTCGCCGAGGCGGTCGCGGCCTACGAAAAGCACGGCGGCAATATCATCGCGGTCGAGGAAGTGAAGCCGGAAGAGACGCATCAATACGGCATCGTCGCGCGCGGCAAGGATTATGGTTCGACCTTCGAGATCACCGGCATGGTCGAGAAGCCGCCGCAGGGAACCGCGCCCAGTAATTTCATTATTTCCGGCCGCTATATTCTGGAGCCGGAAATTTTCGGGTTGCTCGAAAAGCATGAAAAAGGCGCTGGCGGCGAAATTCAGCTCACTGATGCCATGATTCATCTCGCGAAGACGCGGCCCTTCCACGCCGTACGCTTCGACGGACGCACCTATGACACGGGCTCAAAGCTCGGATTTCTGGCGGCCAATGTGGCTTTTGGGCTGGCGCGGCCGGACGTCGCGGAGGGCCTGCGCGCCGAGCTGAAGAAGTTGCTTGATTAGAGCGAATATCCAAAAAACACAGTGGCTTGTGCGCGTCTCGGGCGAACGGCGGCTCTTGTCTGCGGTCCGCCGTTTGACGCCGGCGCGCGCGTCATTAAACCTTCAAACGATTCTTAAGATCGGCGCGTCGCCGCGTGCGGTTGAAATCAAGCAAAGGATTGAACATTGATGCCGCAACAGGGCGCCGCGCGTCGAATCGTCATTACCGGAATGGGCGCGGTGTCGGCCGCCGGCATTGGCGCGACTCCGCTGTGGCGCGCGGCGCGCGACGGCGTGTCTTGCGTGCGCCCGCTGAAATCCGAGCGCCCCTACGTGGGGCGAATCAAGATCGCCGCGCAGGTCCCGGATTTCGATCCCGCCGCTTATCTCGAAGCCGAACTGCTTCCCTACTGCGATCCCTTCACCCAGTTCTCGATCGTCGCCGCCGATGAAGCGCTGGCGCAAGCCGGGTTTGAGCACAAGGCGGTCGGCGGGCCGCGCACGGCGGTCATCATCGGCACCGGCATCGGCGGCGCCACGACCATCGATAACAACGCCTATCTCGAATATAAGCTCGACGGCCGTCCGGATACGTTGACCGTGCCGCGCCTGATACCGAGCGCCGCGCCGACGACTCTCGGCATGCGCTACGGCGCCAAGGGGCCGACCTTCGCGCTCGCCTCCGCCTGTTCCTCGGCGGCGCAGGCCGTCGGCGAAGCCTTTGAAATGCTGCGCGCCGGCCGCGCCGATCGCGCGATCGCGGGCGGCGCGGAAGCCTGCGTGATCAACGGCTCGATTCGTTCATGGGAGTCGCTGCGCGTTCTCACCCCGGATCTCTGCCGCCCATTTTCGTCGAAGCGCAACGGCATGACGCTTGGCGAAGGCGCCGCTGTCTTCATCCTGGAGACGCTGGAAGGCGCGCTGGCGCGCGGCGCGACGCCGCTCTGCGAACTCGCCGGCTATGGCACGACGAGCGATGCGTTTGATCCGCTGCGCGCCGATGTCGAAGGCCCGTCGCGCTGCATGCGGCTTGCGCTCGAAAGCGCCGGATTGGAGCCCGGAGACGTCGACTATCTCAACGCCCATGGCACGGCGACCTACGCCAATGACATCACCGAGTCCCTGGCGATGCGCGCCGTCTTTGGCGATGCGCCGCCGCCGGTTTCGTCAACGAAACCCGTGCACGGCCATGCGCTCGGCGCGAGCGGCGGGCTGGAACTCGTCGTGACGATTTCCGCGCTGCGTGATCAAATCGCCCCGCCGACGATCAATTTTCTTGAGCCGGACCCCAAATGCGCGGTCGACGCCATTCCCAATGTCGCGCGGCAAATGCCGATTCGCGTCGCGCTCTCGAATTCTTTCGCCTTTGGCGGCATCAACGCCACGCTCGCCGTGCGGGCGATGATTTAATCGGGTAGGGCCCTAGAATCGCAGGAGTTTTGCAAGAGGGGCAGTCGACCGCGATGACAGAGAACGACGAGCAGGGCAGGAGGGGCGCCCCAAAAGGGGCGGATTTTAGCCCGAAGTCTAACAGCGAGCCGAAGAAGAAGGCGGCGCTTGCCGCCGCCTTGCGCGCCAATCTTGCCCGTCGCAAGGCGCGCGAGCGCGCGCTGCGAGACCAGGCGCCAGCGAAACACGGCGAGGACTCGAAAACCGACAGCGAGGGGTGATGGATAAGATCAAGATCGTCGGCGGGACCAGGCTCAATGGCGTGATCCCGATTTCCGGCGCGAAGAACGCGGCCTTGCCGTTGATGATCGCATCGCTCCTGACGCGCGAAACCGTGACGCTCGCCAACATGCCGCTGCTCGCGGATGTGATGCTTCTCGAGCGCATCCTCGGCAATCATGGCGTGGATTACGCCATCGCCGGCAAGCGCACCGGCGAGTCCGTCGACGCCGGCCGCACCGTTCATCTCACCGCGCGTGAAATCGTCGACACCACCGCGCCCTATGACCTTGTCTCGCGCATGCGCGCCAGCTTCTGGGTGCTCGCGCCGCTTGTCGCGCGTTGCGGAGAGGCGCGCGTATCGCTGCCGGGCGGCTGCGCGATCGGCACGCGGCCGGTCGATCTTCTGCTCATGGCGCTGGAAAAGCTCGGCGCCAAACTCGACATCGAAAATGGTTACGTCGTCGCCTCGGCGAAGAACGGTCTCACCGGCGCCGAGATCGACTTTCCCAAAGTCACTGTCGGCGGCACGCATACGGCGCTGATGGCGGCGTCGCTCGCGCGCGGAACCACCGTGCTGCGCAACGCCGCGCGCGAACCCGAAGTCGTCGATCTTGCCGACTGCCTCATAAAAATGGGGGCGCGCATCAAGGGCGCCGGCCAGTCGACGATCGAGATCGAGGGCGTGGGTTCGCTTTTCGGGGCGAGGCACGCCGTCATGCCCGACCGCATCGAAGCCGGCACTTACGCCATGGCGGTGGCGATGACGGGGGGCGACGTTCTGCTCGCCGGCGCGCGCGCCGATCTTCTGCAGGCGGGGCTTGACGCCCTCGTGCAGGCAGGCGCCAGCATCACCGAGACGAATGAAGGACTGCGGGTGACGCGTAACGGCGCCGGCATTTCGCCTGTCGATGTCACGACGGCGCCGTTCCCCGCCTTCCCGACCGATCTGCAGGCGCAGTTCATGGCGCTGATGACGCGCGCCAAGGGCGTTTCGCGCATCACCGAAACGATTTTTGAGAACCGCTTCATGCATGTGCAGGAGCTCGCGCGGCTCGGCGCTCAAATCAAGCTTGAAGGGGATACGGCGATCGTGACGGGAGCCGATCACCTCGATGGCGCGCCGGTGATGGCGACAGATCTGCGCGCCTCCGTCTCGCTCGTCATCGCGGCGCTCGCCGCGCGCGGCGAGACGACGATCAATCGCGTCTATCATCTCGATCGCGGTTTCGAGCGCCTGGAGAAGAAGCTACGCGACTGCGGCGCGGAAATCGAGCGCATCACCGCGGCGGGGTGAGCGATCATCTTTGGGTTCTGTCATTTCCGATGCGCGATCACGAATCAGTGAAACCGTACTGTGATGATGACGCTCCCCTAGATCCCGATCAGGCCTTCAGCCTGTCGAGATTGACAGAGATGATAAACACCCCTCACTCGGGGATGTTACACTTGAAAGACCAGCAAGCAAGAGCTAGTGTAGACGGGTCTATAATGGCGTTGAGGGCACTGGCTTGTGGCCAGTCACCTAAAGCGCGTAGATCGCGGCTATTCCTGATGCTCAAATTGTTTGTTGATGACAGCGGAAATGATGCGCCTTCCCCGGTGTTTGTTCTAGCTGGATATGTTGCCACCATCGAGCAATGGGAAGCTTTTGCCGTTGAATGGCAAGAAACTCTTGACATCGAAGACCCGCGCCCAATGCGCAAGATGCGAATGAGTGACGCATTCCAGTCACATAGCAAGCAATCGGTTTTTTATGGCTTTAGCCAGGAGCAGATTTCCAATCGAATACAGAAGTTCTCTGTTATACCGGCTAAGTATCTAAGGCATGGAGTGGTATGTGTAATTCCAAAAGACCTTTATCATCGCTATTTTGCTAGCCAATTCCAGCATAATATATTTGATAAGCCTTATTTTTTGGCGTTTTTCAGCATCATGAGGGACATGTTTCATTTAAGTGATGCTGGCGGGCATAATGTTGAGTTTGTATTTGATACCCATGAGCAGGATAAAGCTGTGTTGATGCGTGAGTTTGATCGTTTTGTTTCTCTAGCGCCGCCTAAAATCAAAGCTAGCATAGGTAACTCTGTCCCTGATTTCAAATCAGATGATGAGGTATTGCCGTTGCAAGCTGCAGACATGTTAGCGTGGCATATCCGTCGTAGGTATTTTGAGATGCAAAAAGGGGTAATACCTAAAGATCAGATAAACAACTCAACTCTTATGAAACTCACTGAGTCAAAATATGAAATTATAAGGGAATGGACCGAGGCTGAGCTTGCAAAACTTTTACAGTTCATAGGTTCTCGTAAACTAAACGTCTCACAATATGGGGCATGGCACGCTCGCGCCTCATCAGCCAATATTATGTTTTAGGCGCAGTTTATCAAATGCTCGATCAAACGAGCCCGGCGATTCGTCGGCCTTAGCCTCTATGGCGGCTGCGACGAATCGCTCATGGCGCTCTTGATCGGTGAGCTTGGGCCTAGGCTTCGGTTTTTTTCGCGGTTTTACGCCTGCGGCGACGACTTTCACCATACGGGGGGCTCTCGGTAGCAAGCTGTTTGATAGGTAAGCCGCTTGCCTTTGACGCCTGCCAAGGCGCGGTCGACTCTCAAAAGATCATCTATGCCTAACTTTTCGCGGTTCGAGTAGCGGAAATCAAATTCAGCAAGGTAGCGATGCAAATGGCTTTCGCTGCAATGCTGGTAGACGCCTCGCATGCCGCGCTTGAAGACCGAGTAGAATCCCTCGACGGTGTTGGTGGTGATAACCTTTTCGCCGTCGTAGCGGACGTATTCTTCGCGCTGATGGTTGACGCTGTCATGGCTGGCGAACTCGCCATCCTTGTTGAGGTTGCGATACCAGCTTGCGGTGTCGGTCATGACCGAGGCTTCGCGGGCAATGTTGGCCTTCACAACGGGAAGAATGTCGGCAATCGAAGTGCTGTCCACAGGGAACGAGCGGGCGATGCCGCCACGCTCAACAAGGGTCAGAACAACGAACTTGTGACCAGTACCGCCCTTGCCGCGCGGAACGCCGGGAATGTTGCCGATAAAGGTTTCGTCCGATTCGACAACGCCGCCACCACCGCCAAGCGGGGACAGATCACCAGAGCGCATGGCTTCGCGGATACGGTGAGTAAGGAACCACGCGGTTTTCATGCTGCATTGGAGCATGCGCTGAATTTGGCGGGTCGAAATGCCCTTCTTGCTGGCGCACATCAGGTGGATGACCTGAAGCCACAAATGCAGGGGAAGGTGAGACGATTCGAAGATGGTCCCCATGCGGATGGTGAATGGTTTCTTGCACTCGTAGCACTTGATCAGGCCGCGACGGGTGGTTTTGCCATGCATCCGGCGCAAGCGCTTCTCGTCCGCGTTGCCGCAATGGGGGCAGGTCGGCCCATGCGGCCAAAGGCGCGCTTCGACGTAAGCGAAGGCGGCGCCTTCGTTTTGGAAGTGCGGGGCGTTGAGAACCGAGGAAGCCATTTCAATCTCCTATGGCTTCATCCTACATCTTGGGCTCGGTATGTCAAGTGTAACATCCCCCCTCACTCGATCACAACTCTCACCGCGCGCGACGCGACAGGGGCGAGCGCCAGCCGCGCCTGAATGCGATGTCTGCCAGGCGTCATCGGCCAGAACACGGTCTCGTTCGCTTGCGCCGTGGCGAAAGGTTCGCCGTCGATCGTCCAGACGATCTGCGCATCCGCGCCTGAGGGCGCGAGTTTCAACGCGAGTCGATTGAAGCGCTCGGGCTGCTCCGGGTTTCGCCAGATATGCGTGTTGTGCTCCGGCGTCGCGATGACGAACGGGGCGACGCTCGTTGCTGGCGAGTCGCACGCCCGATCCGCTTTCTCCCCCTGCAGAGCGCCGGAAATGCGCGCCTCGAAGGCCGGCGGCGCGCAGAGCGTCGTTTCCGGAACATCCTTCGAGACGCTGCTTCGCGGCTCCTCAGGATGAGGACGCGGATGTTGCGTTTGGCTCCAACGGGCGTCTTCCGGCTTCACCCATTCGCGCAACGTCTGCGCGCAGTCGGCGCCATCGCCAGCGCGACAGAGATCGATGGCGATGCGTCCCGGCGGCGGCGCAAAAGTTTCCGGCGCGATGTCTCCGGGCTTCGCGTCATGCAGCTTCGCCAGCACGCCATGGGCGAGCCGCGCCGCCGATGAAACGCCCGTCATCGCGCGCATCGCGCCGGCGTCGCCGCGCCCGAGCCACACGCCGACGATGAATTTATGCGAAAAGGCGATCGTCCAGGCGTCGCGATAGGCTTGTGACGTGCCGGTCTTCACCGCCACGGCGAACGGATATTCGAGCGGCCCATAGCGCGGAAAGGACGGAAGCCGCGCCTGCGGATCGGCGAGCATCGAGGCGATCAGCCGCGCGCTGTCGACCGACAATACGCGCCGCGCCGGACGTCGCGATTCGTCGCGCGTGAACGCAAGCTCGCGTATGATCCCGTCGTCGGCGAGCGCGGCATAGGCGCGCATCACATCTTCAAGCCGGGTCGGCAGCGCCCCGATCGCCATCGAAATCCCGAAACTCTCCGCCGGCGTTTCGAGATCGTGCAGGCCGAGGTCGCGAAGGAAGTTGAAATTCGCCTCGAGCCCCACGCGCCGCAGCAGATTCGTCGCCGGCACGTTGCGTGAATTGGCGAGCGCCTGACGCGGCGTCAGCGGTCCAAGATAGAGCCCGTCGGCGTTCGATACGCCCGAGGCGCCTTCAGGAATGTCGTTCAAGAGATCCGTCGTCTTGAGAGCGCCGCGCTCGAACGCCAGCGCATAAATGAAGGGTTTTAGCGTCGAGCCGGGAGAACGCCGCACGCGGGTGAAATCGAAGGCCCCGGCCTGCGGGTCGTTATAGTCGGAGGAGCCAACGTCGGCGATGACGGCGTTCGATCCTCGCTCGACGACCATGACGGCGACCTGCCGCGCGCCGCGACGACGGAAACTGGAAAGATAGCGGCGGGCGAGGTGCAGCACGTCTCGTTCGACCGCCAAATCGATCGTCGCATGGATGCGTCGGTCGCCCTCCGCCGCCGGCCGTGCCAAGCCTTCGCGCGCGAGCGCTTCGTAGCGCAGCGCCAGATGCAGAGTCTCGGGCCGACGCTTGGCGTCGAGCGGGCGCATATGATCGAGTTCGGCGCGTGCCAGCGCCGCCTGCGCGGCGTCGAGCGCGCCTCCTTCTTCGAGCCGCGCGAGCGCATGACGCGCGCGCGCCGTCGCCAATGCGAGGCCGCTCTCGCGTGTGATGTTCATCCGTCCTGGCGATTGCGGGATGGCGGCCAGCAGCGCCGCCTGCGCCCAGGAGAGGTCTTCGACAGGCTTGTCGAAATAAAAGCGCGCGGCGTAGGCGACGCCATGGCCGTTCAGCCCATAAGGCGCGAGCCGCAGATAATGCGCGAGCGTCGCTTCATGGCCGTGACGCGCGACGATCGCGAGCGCGGTCGCAGCCTGCATCAGTTTTTCGGCGAAGTTGCGCGGGCGCTCCGTCTGCATGCGCGCGACCTGCATGGCGATCGTCGAGGCGCCCTCGCGTCTGCCGCGCGATGTCAGATTGCGCCATGCGGCGCGCGCCAGCGCGCGGAGGTCAACGCCGGGGTGATCGTTGAAGCGGCGGTCTTCGAGAGCGAGCGTCGCGCGCGCCACGCGCTGCGGCATGGCGGCGAGCGGCCAATAGCCGTAACCGACGCGCAGGGTTTTGGTCGCAGGATCGCGAGTCTTCTCGCCGATTTGTGTGAGAAAGGCACCGTTGCGATCATAGACGATGGCGCTGGCGCGCGGAGAGATAAGTTCCGCGCGCGACAGCGCCTCGCGCGAGAGCCAGGCGGCGGTTGCAATGAATGTCGCGATGAGAGCAAGAAAGATTGCGCGTGCGAACCCTCTCCCGCACGCGGGAGAGGGTGGGCCC
>Ga0208242_100093_pt1 | contig 121726 bp, 108 predicted proteins | sample SubbioAug_CSW13A_FD_184825 | JGI IMG/M metagenome (GOLD analysis project Ga0208242, IMG submission 184825) | Serpentinite rock and fluid subsurface biosphere microbial communities from McLaughlin Reserve, California, USA - CR12Aug_CSW13A (SPAdes) | ecosystem: Environmental > Terrestrial > Deep... | reverse complement strand
GCCCCTGAGTTGTTATGAAGAAGAAAGTTGATAAAACAAACCCTGCTAGTTGCTGTTAATTTTTTACATTTTGACAGAAGGGTATTCTTTTGTCTTTTAGCAATTGACAATAGTACGCTATGCTATATGAGAAAGCCTGCCGGAGGAAATGATGCTAAATTCGATCGCAGCTCTGCTAAAAATAATGAGCAGTAAGGCGTCTTCTCCCGGCTTTGAAGGGCGGCGCTTCTGGGCGCAAGTCTTGCAAAACAACGGAGATAGTGCGCTTTTAGAATCGTCCGGCGAAAAATTTTCGGCAATATTACAGACGGCTGTTAATCCCGGCGAAAAACTGCTCTTAGAGCAGCTTTTCGCTAAGGATAACAAGCTCTACTGTAAGATTTTACAGCAGCAGCCGGCTGCGGAGCCGGGAAATCTGCCTAATAATTCGTTTTATCTGTTTTGGCAGCAGAGGGAAACACTTCGCACTCCCTATCTGTTAACGGCAACAGAGGAGGAAGGGAGGTCGGAGTGTGCAGCAGGAGGTCAGCAATGGAGCTTTACACTCTATACTGAAAATTTAGGAGCTGTAACGATTTTGGCTCGCTATAAACAAGGCTGTGCGGAATGCAGTATCCTGGTAGATAATGAAGACGCCGCAAGCAGCCTTGCTCATCTTATTGATTTGTTTTCACCGCCTGAATCGTCAACTTCCCTGCTAACGGGCATCCGGATTGTGAAGCCGGCTGGGAAGAGCAATACAAGCGGTACAGGCGGATGTCTTGACCATGTAAGGTAAGGAGTTGTGATGAAAAAGCGGAAAAAGGCGGTTGCCTTGCGTTACAGTCAGGAAAAGGAGCAGGCACCTCGTGTGGTGGCTTCCGGTGCGGGTTTTCTAGCTGAAAAAATTCTGGAAATTGCGCAAAAAAACGGCGTATCCGTCAGAGAAGATAGTGTGTTGGCAGAGGCACTGAGCCTTGTCGAGTTTGGCAGTGAAATCCCTGAAGAATTGTATCTTGCAGTGGCTCAAATTTTGGCGGAAATCATTAGCGCAGATCAAAAACAGCAGAAATACATCTCCCCTCTCCCTCCGGCAGAGGGCTAGGGTGATGGCAGACGCCGAACATGAGCAAGCAAATCTATACAAAACCGGGTAGAAGATTGACCCTTTAGGTCTGACTTCTACCCGGTTTTTTTTGTTGGAAATTATATCAAAACACGGAGCGTTTTTATTAGGTATTGCATACTCACCCAGCTGCTTCGCTCGCACGTTTTCGTGGTCCAAGGGGACAGGTGATTTGTCCCACTCTTCCACGCGACCACCCCGCCCTTGCGGGCACCCCTCCAGGGGAGGGGAATTTTTGTAGCAGGAAATTATATTGTTTCCGACGTAATGGGGGTGTCGCAGGGCGGCTCCTTTTCGGGCGGGTTTCAAACCCGCCCTGCAAGACGCGTCAGCTGATAGAAAACGAGAAGCGTCTTTTTTGTCATACATTAAAACGAAAATTGATAATGTCTCCGTCTTTAACCAAATATTCTTTTCCTTCCAGGCGCAGTTTGCCTTGATCACGCGCGACTTTCAGTGAGCCGCCCAGCGCGAGAAAATCGGTATAATTTATCACTTCAGCACGAATGAAACCGCGTTCGATATCGGAGTGAATTTTGCCGGCCGCTTTTTTAGCCGCTGTGCCGGATCTGACAGTCCAAGCGCGCACCTCATCTTCGCCTACCGTAAAAAATGAAATTAGTTCAAGTAGGCTGTAAGCAGCAGCAGCGAAACGGGCAATGCCTGACTGAGTCAGTCCGTACTCGGCAAGAAAAACTTCCTGCTCTTGTTTATTCATCCGGCTGATTTCCATTTCTAAGCTGCCGCAAAACTCTACCAGCGGGTAACCGTTCTCCTTGGAGAGTGTCTGCAAACTTGCACGACCTTCATAGGTTAGATTTTGCAGTTGTTCCTCGTCAAGATTTATAGCTGCCAAGATTGGTCGAGAAGAGAGAAAAGCATAGTTTTTCAGAACAGGCTCATCGTCTGCGCTCCAAGAACCGGCAAAAATAGGCTTTGTCTCTTCCAGCAGCTCCTGACACTTCCTTAAGACTCTTTCTTCCTCCGGAGTGCGTTTCTTATCTTTGTTGCGGGCTAAAATTGTTTCCACTTGACAGAGATCACTAAGAATCATTTCATGCAAAAAACCGGAAAAAGCAGCATCCGGCGGCACAGGCGATTTTGGCCAAGGCACTGATTGATCATTATGCGCGCGCACAACAACGGCCAAAGCATCACATGCTTTTAAGCGGCCGGCAATTTCCCCTGTAATCTCGCAACCGCTGCCAAGAGAAGGGAAGTCGGCGCATTCAACTGTTGCGTATGTAGTTTTTTTGGGTTTAAAAATTTTAACCAATTCTTCAATTCGCTCGTCAGGAACTCGTGCTGCTCCCTGGAGGACGGTTCCTTTGCTGTTTGTTCCGCAAGCGCCGGTTAACAGCTGAAAAAGGATTGTTTTGCCTGATAAAGCCGGGCCGATAATGCCAATTTTCATCTTCTTTTCCACCTCACGATACACATCATAGCGCAGGCACAGGCTGCTGTCAACACCGGTGACTTCTACTTTTTTTTTTGCTGAAAAATGTGGGATTTTCACTTTCGCCTGAACATTCGGAATGATTTTTATTTTATCTTACGGCTCCAGCAGGAATTTGCTTAATTATCGCTAATATATATTTTCAGTAAAACTGATGGTCAGACCAGTCTGCGAATTTTTTGAAAGAGGCTTACTATTGAATTAATAAGCGTATCGTAAACCCTGGAAGTCTGTCAGGTAACTTGACGGAGGTGATTTGCGGAGAAAAAGCTATAAACTTTCTTTTACATCAGTGAAAACAAAAATTAAGGAGGGGAAAAAATGTTTAGCAAACGTAAGTTAATGGTAGTTTCGTTCTTTCTGATTACTGCATTACTGGTAGTTGCCGGTTGCGCCAACAGACAGCCGGCTGCTCCTGCGGGCGGTCAGGCGGCGCCTCAGCAAACCTTCAGAGCTACAAGTGGCCACCACTTGGCCGAGTTCTATCATGCTGCACCAGATGCCGGTCAGATGGGCGGAGGATGTTAATAAAGCCAGCGGCGGCCGCCTGCAAATTGAAGTCCACCCTGCCGGCGCGCTTGTCGGCGCACCCGAAGTGCTCGATGCCACTAACACCAAAACGATTGACGGCTACCATACTTTTGGCGGCTACTGGATCGGCAAAATGCCTGCTGCTCCTTTCTTTTCCGCAGTACCGATGACGCTTGAGCCGTTTATGCATTTGGTCTGGATTTATGAGGGCGGCGGCCTTGATCTCTGGCAGAGAATGTACGATGAGGCAGGCTATAATGTTAAAATCCTGCCGCTTGGTATCACTCACCCGGAGATACTCGCTTGGTCAAACAGGCCGTTGAGTAAAATTGAAGATTGGCGAGGGCTTAAATACCGCACAGTCGGCTGGTGGGCGGAAATTTTACGGGAAAACAATGTTGCTGTAACCACACTGCCGGCGGCAGAGTTGTATCCTTCGCTGGAACGCGGAGTGCTTGATGCTCTTGAATTCAGCACACCGTATAATGACCAAGTATTAGCCTTTAATGAAGTTGCCAAATATCTTGCAGGCCCCGGAATGCACCAGCCTGCCACACTTTTCTATGTAGGTATCAACAAAGATTCCTGGAACGCTCTGCCGGATGATTTGAAAGCTCTGCTGGAGACAACGGCTCGTTCCACCACGCTTTGGAGTTGGTCAAAGGATTTCAACGAGAGCATGAAAGCACTTGAAGCTTTTGAAAAAGCGGGAGTAAACTTGGTTGAAGTCGATGAAGCCACCCAGCAAAAACTAAAAGAAGATACTTGGGCGTTATTAGATAAGCGCGCTCAGGAACAGGGCGGAATATTTGCCGAGACTTGGCAGTCAATTAAAGATTTCCGCGCCAGGTTTGTCGATTATGAAGACTTTATGATGCCTATCAGAATCGAATAAACAAAGATAACTACGGCGTAAAGCTTGCCGCTGGCCAAAAGCAGGCAAGCTTTACCCGGTTTCAAAGCCGTCCGCGGCGGAAAGGAGTGACAGGTTTGCAGATACTGAGAACTATTTTGGGAACGGTAGACAAAGTTAATGAAACACTTGCTAAAACATTTTCCTGGGGCATGTTCTTGCTTGTGATTACCATGGCCTACGAAGTAACGGCTCGCTATGTGTTTCAAAGCCCGACCATCTGGAGCTATGATGTCAGTTATTTTCTTTCAAGCCTTGCGCTGATGATGGGTATGGCCTACACGCTAAAGAGCAAGGGTCATGTCAATATCGATATTATTTACGGTCGCTTTTCTCCCAGAAATAAAGCGCGGATAGACATTGTTTTTGCGTTGCTGCTCTTTTTTCCTTTGTGGCTGCTGATGAGCGGTGTAATGATCGAACATGTGCAGTTTTCCTGGGGGATGCGAGAAAGAAGCTGGGTCGGTTCTTGGCTGCCAATTATTTACCCCTATAAAACCTGGGTAACTATCGGTGTGATTATGTTGTTATTGCAGGGAACGGCTGAGTTTATCCGTGACATTTATGTTGCCATTACCGGAGGTGAACGCCCTTGACTCCCGAAGCTATTATCTATTCCATGTTGCTTTCTCTTATCGTACTGATTATCTTGGGTTATCCGGTAGCCTTCGTGCTTGGCGGTATCGCCGCGATTTTCGGCCTGCTTTTTATCGGTCCTCAGGTTGTCAATATTTTTATGTTGCGTATTTTCGGTATTACATCGGATTATTTGTTGATTGCTATCCCGTTATTTGTCTTCATGGGGGTAGCCATTGAAAAGTCAGGTCTTGCAAGCCGATTGTATGACGCTATTTATGTGTTAACCGGGCGCCTGCGTGGAGGATTGGCTTTAGCCGCTGTTATCACCTGCACTATTTTTGCTGCCGCCACCGGGGTAGTCGGCGCGGCAGTAGTCAGTATGGGTCTGCTGGCGCTGCCATCTATGCTGAGATACAAGTATAACAAGTCCCTTGCTACCGGCTCAATTTGTGCCGGCGGTACGCTGGGGATTTTAATTCCGCCTAGTGTGTTAATTCTCGTCTATGCACCTCTGGCAGGCATCTCCGCCGGGGAGCTTTTGATGGCAGCCTTTATTCCCGGTTTTGTGCTTTCGATTCTTTATATACTGTACATTGCCATCCGTTGTTATTTCCAACCGGAATTAGGGCCTGCCATGCCGGCTGAAGCCCTGGCGCAGTTTACCTGGCAGAAAAAACTAAACATGTTCCTGACTTCGGTCGTGCCGGTCAGCGTTTTGATTCTCGCAGTACTCGGCAGTATCTTTTTTGGTCTTGCCGCACCGACGGAAGCTGCCGGTATCGGCGCTTTTGCTTCTTTGTTGCTGGCAGCCGCCTACGGCCAGTTAAACTTAAAAAACTTAAAAGAGATTGCCGAGCGTTCCGTAGTTATTAGTTGTATGGTTTATCTTGTAATGATCGGAGCCAGCTTTTTCACGACCGTGTTTATTCATTTAGGCGGCGGAACGATGATCACTAACTTAGTGCTTGGTCTGCCTTTCCCTGACTGGGGCATAGTTCTTTCGATGTTTTTAATCGTTTTTGTGATGGGCGCTTTTATTGATTGGATTGGTATTTTAATGATTGTTGTGCCGCTATTTTCGCCTATTGCCGCAGCGCTTGGTTTGAATCCTATTTGGTTTGCGATGATGGTAATCGTGATTATGCAAACCTCGTTCCTGACGCCGCCTTTTGCCTACTCTATTTTCTATCTGAAAGGGATTGCGCCGCCGGAGGTGCAAACGGCAGATATTTACCGTGGAGTGGTGCCGTTTATTATACTGCAGTTTATTGGTATTGGCCTGCTAGCTATTTTCCCGCAACTTATTTTGTGGCTGCCCAGTTTGATGGGAAGATGACTAATGTTCACTGCTGTGATATATTAAGAGATGAATTTATAAAAATTTAGCTTGAGAGCCAGAGGAGATGTGTGGGAGAAGAAGATGTTTAGACCAATCAAACAAAAAAGAGTTTACGAAGAAATTCTCTGTCAAATTAAAGATCTGCTTGCTAAGGGGGCGCTGAAGCCTGGTGATCGCCTGTTTTCTGAGCGCGAGCTGGCTGAAATGCTGCAGGTCAGCCGTGCTTCTATTCGCGAGGCGTTTAGCGCCCTTGATATGCTTGGTATCCTAGAGAGCAAACCTGGGGAAGGTACTTTTATCCGCCAGTCGCCGCTCGATTCTCCTTTTAATCCGCTTGCGCTTGTTTATCTGCTTTATGGAGATAGCAACTTACAGATGATGGAAGTTAGGATGATTCTGGAGGCAGAGAGCGCTGCCATAGCAGCTAAGCGTGCCAGCCTGAAAGATCTGGAAAAAATCAGTGCTTGCCTGAAACAGATGGAAACTGATCTGGCAAACAATGACTTGGGTGAGCTTTCAGACGCTCAATTTCATCTTGCTGTTGCGGAGGCTACCGGGAACAATGTATTGCTGCATATGATGGATACCATCTCGGGAATGATTGTGGAAACTTTGCGCCATAGCAGACTGCAACTATTTCAGACTTTTGGCAACAAGGAGAAACTCTTGGCGCAGCATAAAAAAATCTTCCAAGCTATATTTAACAAAAATCCGGAACAGGCTCACGCTGCGATGAAGGAACATCTGCGCTTTGTCATTGAAAAAACGATGGCCTACGAGACAGAACGCACGGAATATTTGGCAGAACTTAACCGGAAAGCCGAGTAAAGGAGTTGTCAGCAGCTATGCAAGAGCATAAACTTGCATTCGGTAAAAACCACCAGACTCTTACCCTGGAGCAGGATAAGCTTTTAGGGGTACTGCGACCCAAAAAGCTAGTATCTCCGGAAGACGAAGCGACTGTTGTGCGTAATGCACTTTTAAATCCGATCGGTTCTCCTCGCCTGCGCGAGATTGCCCAAGCGGGAGAGACGGCTTGCATCGTTGTCGGTGATATGACTAGGTTGTGGGCGCGTTATCATGTGTTGGTACCGCCGATTCTTGCAGAACTGAATGAGGCAGGGATACCGGATAAAAATATTACGATTGTTTCCGCTACAGGAGCGCATCGTGCCCAGAGCAGTGATGAACACGCTAAACTGGTGGGAGATGAAGTCTATCGCCGCGTACGCATGGTAGAACACGACTGTCATGCCTCAGATTTGGTTGATTTTGGCAGCACATCCAGAGGCACGCCTGTTCGTATCAACCGGCATGTGGCTGAAGCCGACAGGGTAATTCTAACGAGCGGTATTGTGCACCATTTTCTCGCCGGTTACGGCGGCGGTAAGAAAGCAATTATGCCTGGAACGGCTAGTTTTGAGGGAATTATGGCCAACCATCGTCTTTCCTTAAACCCGCATGGTTCCGGATTAAACTCTGAAGTACGTGCCGGAAAATTGGCCGGCAACCCATTATCGGACGATATGATTGAAGCAGCACGGATGGTTGGAATTGATCTGATAGTTAACTCTATTATCAGTGAAGAACACAAAGTGGCACACGCTGTTGCTGGAGATTTGGTTGCTGCTCACGAGGCGGGCGCAAACTTAGTAGACGAATATTTTGGTGTGCCGATTTCTGAACAGGCTGATTTAGTAGTCGCCTCCTGCGGCGGTTATCCGAAAGACATCAATTTTTACCAGACATATAAAACGGCGTACAATATGGTAAGAGCGCTGAAAAAAGGTGGCGTCGGTATCCTGCTTTCCGAATCTTGCGAAGGTATCGGCAACGAAAAGTTTTTTACTATCTGTGCAGGTTTTGCCGACAACGTTGCGCGAGAGAAAGAACTTCGTCAGAACTACGAAATTGCCAGCTTTATGGGTTATACTCAGTTGCTTTGGGCTCAGGAAAACAGGCTGATTGTGGTGAGCAGCCTGCCGGAAAAACAGGTTTGCGAAATGGCAATGACTCCGGCTAAAACAGTGGAAGAAGCGATGCAACTGGCCAGGACTTGGTTACCGGATGATTTTAGCGCTTATATTATGCCTGCCGGCGCCGCCACTTTTCCTATCTTAAAAAACTGATCAGCCGAATTTAAAGGAGAAATCAATGGAAGAGATTTTACAGGCCCTGCTGCGGGGCGAAATAGATATGGAGACAGCCAAACATAAGCTTAATGTGCTGCAAATCAAACAAATTGGCAACATAGCTAAGCTGGACGTCAACCGCGCCAGGCGGACAGGAGCCCCGGAAGCAATTCTGGCGCATGACAAAGAGACAGAAGATGTATATCGGCTTTCTCTGGCGATGGCGGAAGCAAGCGGCTATGCTTTGATTACCAGAGCAAAAGAAAGCGATATAGCAGCTTTGGAGCAAGCGGTGCCGGATGGATATGAATTCGAAGTCAACCGCAAAGCGAGAACTTGTCTGCTTAAACGCCGGGGGCATGTTTTTGCGCATTCCGGTCGTATTGGCGTGCTGGCTGCCGGCACGGCTGATATCGGTGTGGCGGAGGAAGTTGTTATCACTGCTCAGGTTATGGGTTGTGAGGTAAGCAAGGCTTATGATGTGGGAGTTGCCGGAATCCATAGGCTGTATGGTCCCCTGACAGAAATGATGGAGCAAGGGGTAGCCGCCATAGTGGTTGTTGCCGGAATGGACGCTGTACTGCCTATTGTTGTTTCCAGTCATGTCAGCGTACCTGTCATCGGTGTGCCGACATCAGTTGGTTACGGGATGGGCAAAGATGGTCTTGCCGGGCTGATGACTATGTTGCAAACATGCTCTCCGGGGCTTGCGGTCGTCAATATAGACAACGGGTTTGGCGCCGCTGTTTTTGCTTCGCTGATTGCCAGACAAACAGTGAGAAGATAACCATGCCGGTTATTTTGCAAAATGCAGCGGGGCAACACGCAACAAAGTACCGATTACGTCTCTCGTCTGTCGGCCGCCATCTTGATGCCCCGGCTGCAAAATTGGATCTCCAATATTAGCCAGACTGTCTGAACCGTTTGTCGCGTTAGCCAGGACATGATTATTTGAGAGAATTACTTTTTCACCGCTCCGATTGTCATAAGCTACGGCGCCGAACGTACCGGTAGCAAAAAAATAATGGCCGATACTCAGTCCGGGTTGTGCCGGCCTCATTCTTATTCTTCTATCCGGGTGCGAACCGTCAGATGCAACCTGAGTGTCGGCAGTCAAAATGCCGGTTTCCACTACATCGGTGGGAATAGCTCCAATCATGGAAGGAACGGTTTCCTCAGCTCTGAGGTAGTGAACAGGCAATTTACGGGAAACAAGCACAGTTATGCAAAATTCTCCTGTTTCATAGCCGGCGACAATTTTTTTGCCGATACCAATCCCTACTACATTAGGCAGTTGGAGCATTTCATTTCCCCTAAGCCGGCAAAGTTCATGGAAAGATCTGAATTCATCGTTTTCCGGAGTTGCCAGGCGGTCAGCCGGAAATGTCAAATGGATATCCAGCGCCTGCAACACATCAGCAATCGGGTGATAAATCGTTACTTTAGCACTGCCGGCAAAGAGCAAGCCGATGGCACGGTTTGCTCCGTCCAACAGCAAAGAACCGCTGTCGCCTGCTTCTCCCATTTTTGAAGTGATAATCTGCTGAGTGAACTGAGCAAAGCGACCGAAAGGAAAGCCAATATTTACTGTGGCCCCAATCACAGCTACACGTCCGGTTGTGTAGCCGCTGGAGCGGCCGCTTTTTTTTACTAAAAGTGACAATTCTGCTTTTGCTAGACCGTTAACGGCACCAATGCCTAAAATGTCGCTTTTTACGCTCTCTGGCTCAAGGGGCTTGGCCAAGGCAGCATCCAACTGATAATTTTTTTTCTCCATCACTTCACCCCATCGTGCATATTTCTCTATCATTTATCGTATGCAAAGAGCCGGAGGAGGTGTAAAAATTCAAGACGCAAAAAAGGAATAACGGTCATCAAAGCAGAAAATATCAGCAATTGAACTGAAAGAGAAAACCAGGCGAGATTATTTGCTATCAGGAGGGACATTGCTTGGGCTTGCGCTTGTTCTGGGAGGTAAGTGAAGACAAACTTTTTAAATTTACAAAAGTACTGGTCTTACCGTTGCCTCGCTTACGTTTTAAATATAGTGCGGGAAAAATCATCCCAACTGAGCTGACTTTAACAACAGGCTTTGAAAATTGCATAGAGGACAAAAATCTGCAAAAAGCTGCTTTACTTAGGGATTTATTTGCCAGGAGGATATTAGACAAGAGCAAGCGGCGCTTTTTGGCTGGATCCCGCCTGCTGCTGGATGAGAGAACAGAGTGGGCGGCTGAAATATTCCGTAAAATTACAATCAGAGATGAAACGCAGGCTGACGCATTTTTTGCCTTGGCTCTCTGTTGCCTTGACCCGCAGGAACAGTTGCAGGCAATAGAGCGGACTTTATTGCTAAGAAGAGAGTATACCCGTTTAAGTAAAGAAGCCGGTGTTGCGTTTTGCGCTGTCTTCTCCGGCTGCGACGGCAGACAGATACGTGTGGTGAATGATTTACAGGGGCTTGAAATATTGGCGGCAGAAATCTTTCAGATTCATGGAAAGCTGGAAGATGCATGGCGTTTGCTTGAGCATTCACAGCATGCTGATTCAGACATTTTCCGTTTTTCTCGCGGCGAATTACTGCTGAGGTTAAAGCGCTATGAGGAGGCAATCGACGTTTTAAAACGACTTAAACCTAACGAGCATCTGGTTAGTCAGTCGTCTTATCTCATGGGTTTCGCTTTAGAAAAACTTGGCTATCACTCTACCGCTGTACAAGTTTATCGTGGTTGCTTAAGGGACGAGAAAATCAGTAAACGGTTGGAACTGGAGGTTCGCCGGCAATTGGTAGCCCTTTTGGAACGGGAAAAAAAGATGCATTTGGCACAACGTGAAAGCGAATTGCTGGCTGCCTTGGAGAGACTTCTGGAGCTTGAGCAAAAAAAACCGTAACTACCGGCGCAATCGTCCGGATGTTACGGTTTTTTGCTTGCAGACTTTTACCAGTTTTCAGCAAAGTTCAGTGAAACCTCTAACGAAATTTACGGCATTACCTTGCCAGTTACGGAAATATATGTTAATATCTAAAAAGTTACTATTTTATATTAACGAACATATATTTGGGTCAGGGAGGGCAGAGATATGTACTTAGATAAATATAAAATACGTGAAGCTATGGCTGAGAAAGGAATCACTACTCAGACAGAGTTGGCCTGCAATTTGGGGATAACTAAGAATCAATTATCAGTGTTGTTATCAAAAAAATTTAATCCCATTAAAAGTAACGTAATGCTAATGTGTGATTATTTGGGGGTATCTCCGCTATCAATTATTTCTGAGGAAATTCCTGAGGGATATCAAACTCGAATATTTGATTTGCTAAATAACGAAACAACAGCAAAAAAATATTGTCATCATTCAAAACAGACGAAAGACACTAAAAGAAAAAAGGAAAACCTGCCTAATGCTAACTTAGAACTTGGTTATCCTGTTAGGGTGCTTGAACTTTTTGCAGGTGGAGGTGGGCTTGCATGCGGTTTAGAGAAGGCTGGCCTTAATAGTGTAGCACTGATCGAGATAGATAAGAAGTGCTGTGACACTCTTAAAAAGAACAGACCTTCCTGGAATATAATCAATGCTGACATACATGATGTTAATTTTTCCCAGTTTAATGTAGACGTTGTTACGGGTGGCTTCCCATGCCAAGCATTTAGTTATGCCGGTAAGAAGCTTGGGTTTGAGGATACTCGTGGAACATTATTTCATGAATTTGCAAGGTGCCTAAAAGAGACAAGACCTCTTCTTTTTATGGCTGAAAATGTCAGAGGATTAATTAGTCACGACCATGGCAAAACCCTAAATACAATTCTAAGGGTGTTTGCAGAGCTCGGCTATAAAGTCCAATATAAACTTCTCAATGCAGTAAATTATGGTATACCTCAAAAGAGAGAAAGGATTGTAATAGTCGGCACATTGGCTGGAGTAGATTTCGAATACCCTGAGAAAGAAGAGGCGGTAAAAACTATTAGAGACGCTTTAACTGATGTGCCGCCCTCCGAGGGGATGCAATACTCTGAAAACAAGAAGAGAGTACTGCAACTCGTCCCGCCTGGCGGATGTTGGCGTAGTTTGCCTGAAGATATTCAAAAATTTTACATGGGTAAAAGCTATTATTCAAGTGGTGGACGCACTGGTATGGCGAGAAGACTATCTTGGGACGAACCAAGTTTGACGTTAACATGCTCGCCCACACAAAAACAGACAGAGCGTTGTCACCCTGAGGAAACACGCCCACTTACAGTAAGAGAATATGCCAGAATACAGACATTCCCTGATGATTGGATCTTTGCAGGCACAATTAGCGATAAATACAGGCAGATTGGCAATGCAGTACCTGTCGAGTTGGGCTATAAATTAGGCGTGCAGATCGTCCAGGCCATATATGCTTTTAAAAGTAGGATTGAGTCTGCGGAACAAGAAATTTTCGGCTAAACTGAAAGTCATAGATACAGCTAAAAGTTAAGTTTTTCTTCTATCTCTTTAGCAAGCTCTTCCACAACTTCTTCTAAGAAGTTGCTGCCGTCGATTCCAAGTGCAACTTCACCGATCGCTCGAATCAAATCATGGTAACAGTTTTCTGCACCTGTTAAACGGTGCCAAAAATCCTTACCTATAATAACAGGATAATCTTTGTCAATTTTTTTGTAGTGATAACTAAGTTCCTGAGGAGTGCCATACATTACACCTACAATGAGATCGCCGATGTTTAACTGGAGATTATTAGCTCGTGCGATATTCTTGATGTTTTTAAAATTACCAATGATTGAGCCTACATCTCCACTGTTTATAGTGCTAGGTCCTGACTTTAGTTGGCAGTATTTCTTTCGTCCATCCAAATGGTCAATAAATTCAATATCTATGCCTTGTGTTGTGGAGCCAAATCCTCCTAAAACATTACTACAAAACTTTTGAGTGTTCTGACCAAATGATGTAGATATTGAAGTTCCTAGTGCCCTTGGATAGACTAAAGCTCTGGCCATGCTTTTTGGGTCACTATTGCCAGCAAAAAAGTTAGCAACATAACTAATCAGGAAAGGGTTAATCTTAAACTCTTTCAAATTCCTAAGCTTCATTGTATTGTTAATATGTTTTGGTACTATTTCTTCTTTGAAAAACCTTTGAGCCTTTGCTAGGACTTCGTCTCTCAATTGCTGTTCCATCATTGCTCCCCCAAGTTAGAGGTTTTTGACTACTAAATCGCCCACTTCCTGCGTACTATAGCCCATCTTGCCGGCAGCCAGGCTTTTAATGTGGGATTGGCAGATTTTTATCACAGAGTTTTCTACTCTGGAGGCGGCATCAGTTTCATTAATGTTCTCCAGCAACATCGCGGCAGCGCCGATGGCAGCCAAGGGATTCACCACATTTAGCCCGGTATATTTCGGGGCAGACCCGCCGATAGGTTCAAACATGGAAACGCCTTCAGGGTTGATGTTACCACCGGCGGCTATCCCCATCCCACCCTGAATCATGGCTCCCAAATCGGTGATGATATCGCCAAACATATTTTCCGTTACGATCACATCAAACCATTCTGGGTTTTTCACCATCCACATTACTGTGGCATCAACATGAGCATAATCCCTTGTGATCTCCGGGAATTCTTTTTGACCAACTTCATGGAAAGCTCGCTCCCAGAGGTCAAATACATATGTGAGTACATTAGTCTTACCGCAGAGTGTTACTTTTTTATCTTTATTCCGTTTCCTGGCGTATTGAAACGCATAGCGAACGCAACGCTCCACCCCTTTGCGAGTAGCGATTGATTCTTGCAGAGCGATTTCATCTGCAGTCCCCTTGCGGAGAAAACCACCGGCACCGGCGTATTGACCCTCTGTATTTTCCCTTACGACTACAAAATCAATCTCTTTGGGACCTTTGTCTTTAATTGGTGTTTCTACGCCAGGATAAAGCTTTACCGGTCGAAGATTTATGTACTGATCCAGCTCAAAACGCAACCGTAAGAGCAGTCCTTTTTCCAGGATGCCTGGCTTGACATCAGGATGACCGATAGCTCCCAGATAAATAGCGTCAAACGTTCTTAACTCCTCTACCACACTGTCCGGAAGAATTTCACCTGTGCGCAGGTAACGTTCGCCACCTAAATCATAATGCGTATACTCCAATTTGAAACCGTTAGCTTCACTGACGGCATCAAGAACTTTCAAGCCTTCACGCACTACTTCAGGACCTGTCCCATCTCCGGGAAGAACAGCAATTTTATACATCTGGGTGCCTCCTTTATTGACCACTATTAACCACAAAAATATACGCTTACTATTTTAATATAAAACAGAGTAAAAGGGAAGAGCGAAAAGGGATTTGAGAGGATTAAGGCGAATTTGTCAAGTTGCTTGCCACGATGAGAAATCTCCGCCGCTTAAATACTGGGGGATGGCTGAAATGACAATTCGTTTTATCTTGGGCAGAGCAGGCAGCGGAAAAACTACTGCCTGCCTGCATGCGATCGCAAAATTAAGTAAACTTGAGCCGCTCGGTCCGCCACTAATCTTTCTGGTACCTGAACAAGCAACTTTTCAAATGGAACGTGAACTGGCTCTGCTTTGCGGTGGCGGAACTTTCAGGGCGCAGGTACTCTCCTTTCAACGACTTGCTTACAAACTTCTGCAGGAAGGGAAAAAGCCTTTGGCTCTAATCAGCGAGCAAGGAAAACAGATGGTTTTGCGACGGCTGCTGCAGAAACACTTTGCTGAAATGAGTATGCTAGGCAAAGCAGCCAAGCAGCCTCGTTTTTGCCTGCAGTTGTCGGCTCAGTTACGCGAATTGAACAATTATAGGATAACGCCGGAAAATTTGCGGGAACATGCGGAAAAAGCTAAGCACTCCTCTGTTTTACAAGGAAAGTTGCGTGATTTAGCTGAAATATTTAGTGCCTACGAAAAACATATCAGTAATCGCTTTATCGATCCCGAAAATCTGCTTCAGCTCTTGGCTGCCACGATAGAAAACGGCGGGTTGCCTGCCGGCACGATGGTCTGGGTTGACGGGTTTGCCGGATTCACACTGCAAGAATATGCGGTATTAAGCGCAATCAGTAAGGCTGCCTCACAAGTAGAGCTTACGCTTTGCCTTGACCCTGCGCTAGCTATCTCCGAGCCGTCAGAGGAAGCACTGTTTCATCCAACCTTAGATAGCAGGCAAAGACTTATGAAACTTGCTATGCAAGCAAATATCTGCTTACTGCCGCCATTAATTTTACCCCTGCAAGGCCAGGAAACCCGTTATACATATTCTCCGCCATTAGCGCATCTGGAAGCACAGGTTGATTGCTTTCCTTTCAAACCTTTTGAGCAGTCGACTGCGAATATAAAATTGGTGAAAGCTGCCGGCATGCGCGCGGAAGTTGAAGCAATGGCACGGGACATTTACCGGATTGTCAGAGAAAACGGCTGGCGTTACGCTGATATCGGCGTTATACTCCGCAATTTTTCAGGTTATCATGATTTGGTGGCAGCAGTGTTTCACGAATACAATATTCCTTGTTACATAGATACGAGATATTCCGCGGCAACACATCCGCTGGTAGAATTTCTGCGTTCCGCACTGGAGGCAGTCTTGAGCAACCTGAGTTCCACGACAGTCATTCAATTATTGAAAACGGATTTATTCCCGCTTGACAGACTGGAAACGGACAGGCTCGAAAACTATGTTCGTGCTCACGGAATCCGAGGAAGGCGTTGGCTCGATAAAAAACCGTGGACTTTCAGCTTAAATTTGGCACTGGAAGATCAACAGGATGAGCAACTTGAAGTGACGGCCGACTTGGCCGCCATCAATAAGGCAAAAGAGCTCTTTACTCTTTACTTTGATCCTTTTTATAAAAGAGTGACAAGTTCAGGACAGGAAGTGACTGTCTATTGTCAGGCTGTCTGGGAATTGCTTGAAAGTATTGGCGCTCAGTCAACTTTGCAGGCATGGGCGGAAGCACAGACAGCAGACGGTGAAATATATCAGGCGGCGCAACACCGCCTGGTCTGGCAAGGAGTTATAGAACTGCTCAGTCAGGCTTATGAAGTTTGGGAAGGACAAACAATGAGCCTGCAGGAATTTACGCAGCTCATTTTTACTGGACTGGAAAGTCTGACATTGGGCATAACTCCGGTAGGACTCGACCAGGTAATTGTTGGCAGCATAGAGCGCTCTCGTATGCCGCGAATTAAGGCGGCGTATGTGCTGGGGTTAAGCGAAGGCGATTTTCCGGCCAGACTGCAAGAAGAAGGAATATTCGCTGATGAGGAACGCGATTTGCTGGCAACGGCAGGGATGGAAATGTCGGCAACGCGACGGCAAAAATTATTTCACGAACAATACTTATCGTATATTGCCCTGACCCGTAGCTCCGAATATCTCTGGGCAAGTTACTCATTGGCAGATGAAGAGGGTAGGGGGAAAAGGCCTTCCATCCTTTTTAAGCGGCTGCAACAGATTTTTCCTAAGAATGAGATTTGCTTTATACTTAATCAACCCGATAATAGTGATGATTTAACTCTCTTAACCGAACCGAAGAAAACGGCGGCAAACCTATTGCTGCAGGCCAGCCGCTGCATTAATAACGGTCAGTTTTCAGCTTTTTGGGCTGCTGTTTATAATGAATCTTTACAGCAGCCGCAGATATTCGATGCCATGAAAGTGCTTTGGCGCGCACTGAAAGAAACCAATATTGTCGGTCCTCTTGCCGGCTCTACACTTGAGGCATTATCTGGCAAGCCGCTAAAGAGCAGCGTTTCTCGCCTGGAACTGTTTGCCCGCTGCCCATTTGCCCACTTTGCACGCTACGCTCTTCGACTTGAGGAGAGGAAAGAGTACCGCTTGGAAGCACCTGATGTAGGCGTATTTTATCATGCAGCGCTAAGTAAGTTTGTAGCCGGGTTGCTAAATGAACGGGAAAGTTGGCTTAACCTTGGTGACGCGGAAATCCGAGAAAAAATGAGTCAAATTGTAGAAGATTTGACTCCTCGCTTGCGCAGTGAAATTCTTATTTCCACCTTACGGATGCGATATTTAGCTGAAAAGTTGAAAAAAATTTTAGGACAAGCAGCAGTGGCATTGACAGAACTTGCACGCAGCAGCAGTTTTCTGCCTATAGCTCTGGAACTTTTCTTTGGTCACAAAATTTTGTCACCATGGCGACTTGCAGGCGGGGGAGTAGAACTTTTGCTCTATGGTCAGATTGACCGGGTGGACTTGGCTGAAAGTGAGGGACGAGCATATCTGGTTGTCATTGATTACAAAACAAATCCACTGGATTTAAAGTTGAGTGATGTCTGGCATGGCATAGCATTACAACTGCTTACTTATCAGGCAGTTGTCTTGGAACAGTCGGCTCAGTTTACAAAATTGCCTGTTACCGCTGCCGGCGTATATTATTTTGGTGTTCAGCAACCGATACTGCGAATGACAAACCCTCCGCCCGCTGTGCAAACAGAAAAAAGTGCCGGTCTGCTTGACGGCCTGACACTCGCCGATGATAAAGTAATAAAACTGCTGGGAGGCACAAGTTTCTTGCGCCGGGTAGAACAAAAGAAAGACGGAACTTTTACTAAGGCATCCAGGGTAGCAGACGAACGGCAGATGTGTTTGCTCTTAACTTGGCTTCAAAGTAAACTGCTTGAATTAGCGGGTAATATCCTTGCCGGTGAAGTCTCCGCCCGACCATACCGCAAACCAAACGGCCAACGCGCCTGTTCCTTCTGTCCGTATTTAGCGTTTTGCCGCTTTGATCTTACTGTTGAGGGAAATAGTTATCGGCTGCTGGAAAATATGAGAGATGAGGATGTTTTGTCTGCGGTTACGCGTTAACAATAAAGGAGGGAACTCCTGTGAAAAAATCCTGGACAGATGAACAGCTTGCAGCGATTACCGCGACGGGTGCCAATTTATTAGTCGCCGCAGCAGCAGGGGCTGGTAAGACGGCTGTGCTGGTGGAGCGGATTATTCGTATAGTTTGTGACAGAACAGCTCCTGTTGATATAGATCGTTTGTTAGTTGTTACATTTACGGAAGCTGCGGCGGCAGAAATGCGTGAACGAATTAGTGCAGCACTTGAAAAAGAAATCAATGATTCCGGCCGCCAGGAACTTAGTAAGCAACTTTCACTGGTAAACGGAGCGTCCATTTCCACACTCCATTCTTTTTGTCTTTCCGTGATTCGCCGCTATTTCTATTTGTTAGAGATTGATCCCGGATTTCGTGTGGCTGACGAAGCCGAAGCCGCTATGCTTCGTCAAGATGTTTTAACTGAGCTGTTGGAGCAGGCTCTCGTCAAAGATGACCCGGTAATTTTAGAACTGTTGTCTGGTTATGGCGGCAAAAAAGGTGATGAAGGACTGGGGCAACAAATTCTGCGGCTATATTCTTTTGCCTGGAGTAATCCTGACCCGGACAGATGGTTGGCAAATGCCGTCACATTGTTTGAGAGAGCAAAGCAACTACCAGCAGCAGAGACGCTTGCCCCTTGGTTAGCTTCAATTTCTCGGCAGCTCTTGTTTGAGTCGGCACATGCGGAAATTTTGTTGACGAGAGCAATTTCTTTATGCAATCTGCCTCAGGGGCCGCTTGTCTATGAAAAAGTTTTGCAGGCAGAACTGGAGCAGATTAAACGGCTGATAGAGCTTGTCAAAATCTCGTCCTGGGAGGTGCTGCGCGAGGCTTGGCTGGGAATCACTTTTAATAGGCTGCCAACCGCAAGAGGTGTGTGTGAGGAAAAGAAAGAACAGGTTAAAGAATTGCGTGACAAAGCAAAGTTAATAATCCGCAGCGCGGCTGATGTCTATTTTAAACGCACGTCCACAGATTATCTGGATGAAATACGGATGCTGACCCCACTGGTTGCGGCATTGGCAGAGCTGACGAGACGCTTTGAAGAAATGTATGCATGGAAAAAAAGACAAATAGGGCTGCTTGATTTTAATGACCTGGAACATCTCTGTCTGCAAATTTTGCGGAAAGCCAACAGTGCAGAAACTGTCCCTTCTGAGGCGGCTTTGGAATTGCGCCGGCACTTTTGTCATGTGCTTGTAGATGAATACCAAGATATCAATCCGGTTCAGGATGCAATTCTTACCTTGGTATCGAGGCAGGGCGAACCTTCTCCCAATCTGTTTATGGTGGGAGACGTGAAACAAAGTATTTACCGCTTTCGTATGGGGGAGCCTGCCCTCTTTCTTAAGCGTTACTCCTGTTATCCTACCGGAGGGAAAGGCTTCGAACGAAAGATACTGCTCAGCAAAAACTTTCGTTGTCGGACCGACGTGGTTTCTGCCGTCAACTTCCTTTTTCGCCAAATGATGATTGAAGCGGCTGCAGAAATTGAGTATAACAAAGATGCGGAACTCATTTGCGGTGCAGATTACCCTGAAGATGAGCATGGTTCTGTTAGTCAGACTGCGGTGGAAATACATTTTCTGCCGCGAGAGCAACCGTTTAGCGGCACGCCGGAAATCCAAGCTGAAGAAGAAGAGGAAGGGGACGAGCTGGATGTTTTAGAGCGGGAAGCGCTGCTAGTAGCACAAAGGATAAAGGAAATGTTGGAAAGTGCGGAAGGGTCGTTTAAAATATGTGACCAGGAAACCGGCGAATATAGGCCGGCTTGCTATAGGGATATAGCTATTCTTTTGCGAGCCACCAATAACAGAGCAAACCGTCTGATTGATATTCTAGGCAGGTTTGGAATCCCTGCTTATGCAGATCTTTCAACCGGTTATTTTGCCGCCACCGAGGTGGAGACCATGTTGTCCCTGTTGAAAGTGTTAGATAATCCCTGTCAAGATATTTCGCTGGCCGCAGTTCTGCGTTCGCCGCTTGTTGGTCTCTCCTTGGAAGAGTTAGCGCTTATACGGATAGCGGGCGAAAAAAATGCCGATTTTTTTGAATGCGTTAATTTAACTGCAAAAGCGGCAATTCCTCACCTCTCAGAAAAGTTGCGACATTTTCTCTCTCAATTGGAACGCTGGCGGAGTAAAGCCAGGCAGGAAAAACTGACGTCACTGATTGCCGCAATCTACCGGGAAAGCGGTTATGCTGACTATGTTGCCGGGCTTCCAAACGGTGCGCAACGCCAGGCAAATCTTTATGCCCTTTTTTCTCGTGCCCGGCAGTTTGACCGTTTTTCACGACAAGGTCTGTTCCGTTTCTTAGAATTTATAGCGCAACTGCGCCGTTCAGGCGAAGATCTGGGAGCGGCTAGGGCACTTGCTGAAAACGAAAATGTGGTGCGCATTATGAGCATCCATAAATCTAAGGGGCTGGAATTTCCCATTGTTTTTATATGCGATCTTGGAAAAGAATTCAACTTTCTTGATCAACGGGCAGATATTTTAATACACAAAGATCTTGGCATAGCTCCGTTGATTGTAGATACTCAGAAAATGGTTCGCTATCCTTCTTTGCCTTATCTTGCTCTTAAGCTTGCCGGGGAAGCGGAGGTTAGGGCAGAGGAAATGCGTATCCTTTATGTCGCACTGACTCGTGCCCGTGAAAAATTAATCCTTATTGGCTCGGCACGTAATCTCTCAGATAAGCTGGCTGGTTGGCGGCAGCTCCTTACATACGCAGAAAAATCGTTGCCGGTTTCAGAACTCGTTCGAGCCAGATGTTATCTCGATTGGCTGGGACAGGCACTCATCCGTCACTATGACATGGAAGGAGCGCAAAAACATTTTTCGTGGCTAGCAGGGGAAGATTCCCGCTTCAGTGTTTCATTCTGGAACGATAAAGAGAAACAGCTCCCTAATCTACCATTGCCCAATCGGTCTGCTGCAAAAAATCGGGATGATATTCTTGCTCTGCGACCGGTAGAATTTGCCGGTTCAAAAGATCAGCAAAGCATGATTCGCAGTCAACTCCTATACAACTACCCGCACACCACCGGCAATATCTCTGCTAAACTCTCTATCAGTGAATTAAAGGACTATTTGACAATTGAAAATAAGGCAGAGGGGGAAAGGCTCCATTTTTCACCGCAAGCCTGGGATCGTCCCGCCTTTCTGCAGAAGCAAGAACAAATATCTCACTTGGAGTTAGGAATTCTCTATCATCGTGTATTTCAGCATCTAAAATTAGTGCCGCCCTTGGGTGTAACGGAAATTGCCGCTCAAATCGCCTCTTTTGTCGAAACGGGAATCCTAGGTGAAGCTGAAGCAAATGCTTTAAATCCTGCGCAAATCGCACTTTTTTTCAAAGGGACGGCCGGACGAATGGTCTTGGCTCATCCTAACCAAACCTACAGAGAATGGCCCTTTACACTGATATTGCCTGCTAAAGAGCTTGTATGTACCGAATCAACTGAAAAGGTGCTGATTCAGGGTATTATTGACTTGTTGATCAAAACCGGGGAAGGATATGTGTTGGTCGATTTCAAAACTGATAAAATCCCGCAAGGAGGAGTGGAGGAACTGGCAACACGCTATAGTGAACAACTTAAATATTATGCCAGAGCAGTTGAAACTATTCTTGCTGCCCCGGTGCTAGCCGCATATCTCTATCTGATAACGGCGGGAGAGACTCTGCAAGTACGCTTGTAAAACCAGTCTGACTTAGAACAGGGAGGAAATCTAATGGAAAAACTAAACAAAACACTTGCCAAGATTAAACCGGTGGATCTTGAGGCAAGTATTCGTTGCAAGCAACATCTTGACAATCTTACAAAACCACCGGGAAGTTTAGGAGTGCTTGAGGAAATTGCGCAAAAGCTGGCGGCTATTAACGGTGAAATAAAGCCAAAGTTGCCTAAAAAAACAGTCGTTCTCATGGCCGGTGATCACGGAGTGGTGGCTGAGGGGGTTTCAGCTTATCCGCAAGAAGTAACCCCGCAAATGGTGATGAATTTTCTTTCCGGTGGAGCTGCTATGAATGTACTTGCGAGGCACGCTGATGCAGAACTGGTAGTCGTTGATATAGGGGTAGCCGTCGACCTGCCTGGCCACCCCTGTTTACAAAACAGAAAGGTTGCCTATGGCACAAACAATCTGGCAAAAGGGCCGGCGATGACTAGAAAACAAGCTGTAGCTGCCCTGGAATGCGGCATTGATGTAGCAGAAGAATGTATTGCCAGGGGAACCGGGATTTTTGGCACCGGCGAAATGGGGATTGGCAATACCACTTCCAGTGCAGCCATCACCGCAGTTTATAGCGGCGAAGATATTGCGGCAGTCTGTGGTCGCGGCACCGGACTTGATGATGGTAAGCTGCAAAATAAGATACGCGTAATTCGGAAAGCGATCAATTTAAACAAACCTGATACTACAGATGCCCTTGATGTGCTCTCTAAACTGGGCGGATACGAGATAGCGGGAATGGCCGGAGTAATGTTGGCTGCCTCAGCTCATTCCATCCCCGTCTTAGTGGATGGCTTCATCTCCGGCGCTGCCGCATTGATTGCCGGCAAGCTTCACCCTCATGCCAGCCAGTACATGCTGGCTTCGCATCTGTCTGAAGAACCGGGACATGGCGTCGCCCTGGAAATATTAGGTCTGATGCCTTTCTTAAAGATGAATATGCGCTTGGGTGAGGGTACAGGCTCAGCACTGGCAATGACCGTGGTCGATGCCGCTATAAAAATTTGTGCTGAAATGGCCAGTTTTGCTGATGCAGGTGTCACAAAAGCAATGGAATAAAAATGCACGAAAAAAGCATGATAGTCATGGACTGTGAGCATCATGCTTTTCCTTCATTTTCATTGATAAACATTGATAAATTTGGCACAAAAATATGCACAATTTAAGTTTAGCGGAGGATATGATAAGATGGTTAGCAAAGTATGGTTAAAAAAGGAGGAAATTGATGATTCCCATAAAGGATTCTCCTACAACCCGGCGCTTTCCCCTTGTTAACCTAACCCTGATTTTAATTAATATTTTAATTTTCTTCAGACAGTTGACTCTTACCGAGGATGAATTGCATGGTTTTATTTTTTCTCATGGACTGATTCCCGCAAATTTGACAGCCGGATTTTTCGAAGGAAATCCGGCTGTTGTTCTAACGCCGCTTTTAGCGTACCAGTTCATGCATGGAGGCTGGTTGCATATTGGCAGCAATATGCTTTATCTTTGGGTTTTTGGTGACAATATAGAGGATCGGTTAGGCCATTTAAAATACTTGCTTTTCTATCTTTTAATGGGAATTATCTCCGGGCTGGCGCAAGTAGCTTTTGATCCGGGAAGTAATACTCCAATCATCGGTGCGAGCGGCGCAGTAGCCGGTATCCTGGGCGCATATTTAGTAAGTTGTCCCCGTGCACGCGTATTAGCTCTGGTTCCAATTTTTATAGTTTTTACAGTGGCAGAGTTGCCGGCCGTAGTATTTCTTGGTTTTTGGTTTTTATTACAGCTTTTTCAAGGGGTAGCAAGTATTGGAGTTGACGTTTCAATTGCTTGGTGGGCGCATATTGCCGGATTTATAGGCGGAATGACTTTGGTTGCTTTCTTTGGCAAGCATAACAATTGTAATTAGATGGCGAAAAAGAAGGCTATAATCATTAAAACTCCGATAAAAATCTTAAGCGCTGTGGCACCAACTATCCCAATCAGAGTGCCGAAGCCCGAACGAATAGCATTGTTCATATTTTTGCCAAGCAAAATTTCAGCAATAACGGCTCCCAGAAAGGAACCAAGGATAATGCCGAAAGGACCAAAAAGCAGTAAGCCAAGCAGGATTCCTATAACGGCGCCCCAAACAGCATTTTTGCTGCCGCCAAAGCGCTTTGTGCCCACGGCGGTAGCGATAAAATCTAAGCTGGAAGCCAAGAGAACTACTAATCCCTGCAGGAGGAAAAAGTTGGCATCAAGTGTGGTAAATTGTGTCATTATCCCGTAAAGAAGCATGCCGGCATAAATCAAAATAATCCCCGGCAATACCGGCAGTACTATGCCTGCCAGACCCAAAACAAAGAGTATAACCGACAAGATTAGCGCTAATTCAGTCATCCTAAACCCTCCTTGATTTAAGTGTCCTTTTAGCCAATATATTCGTATTAAAATCTTCAGTTCCTGCTCCTTAGTATATTCTGCAACATTTTTCTGCAAGATAAGACAGTAAACAAGTCAGTCTTATCATAAAGTTTAAGTTAAAGGAAGGTGATCGCCGGTAATTGCCGGTGAAGGATGCAGCATAGAGCAGGATTACCACGAGTTGCTTATTTTTGTATGGAGTACGGCTTAAATTCACGCCTTCCGATCTATGCGGGAGGTCTAGGTGTGCTCGCCGGAGACTACTTAAAGGCAGCCAAAGACTTAAATCTGCCGATGGTTGGCATTGGCATTTTGTGGCGCCATGACTACACTGAACAATTTATCGGCGAGGACGGCTGGCCCTACGATATTTACCCGAATTATGATTATGATTTCGTTAAAGACACCGGGATTACTGTTAAAGTTCAAGTGGAGGGAAAAGAGGTTACCTGTAAAGTTCGTTTGGTAGATCAGTATAATAATGCGCCGCTCTACTTACTGGATACTAATTTCCCCGGCAGCGAACACGGTTGGATTACCAACAAACTTTATGGCGGAGGCACGCACGAACGCATTGCCCAGGAAATTATCTTGGGGGTGGGCGGAATTCGTTTACTGCGGGCACTTAAAATTGATGTCGATGTCTACCACTTTAATGAGGGTCATGCTGTTCTGGCAGGTGTCGAATTAATTCGCGAGAAAATGGCGGAGGGTGCATCCTTTGACGATGCCTGGAAAGCAGCGCGCAGTATGATTGTTTTTACCACGCATACACCTGTGGAGGCAGGCAATGAAAAACATGCTCATCATGAATTGCAACAGATGGGTGCATACAATGGATTGGAATATCAACAGATGGTCAAGTTGGGCGGCGATCCGTTTAATATGACTGAGGCAGCTTTGCGTCTCTGTACTGTGGCTAATGCAGTTTCCAATTTGCATGGACATACAGCCCGCGCAATGTGGCGGCACGTTGTTGATACCGGTCCAATAATCTCTATAACTAATGGCGTTCATGTTCCTACATGGCAAACAGCAGACATCCGTCGGGATTTTGCGTCAGGACAAGATTTGCGTAAGGCGCATATGAAGGCAAAAATGGAACTGGTACACTTCGCCTACAAACAGAATAAGGCGGTACTGAACCCGGAGGCGCTGATTGTCGGTTTTGCGCGCAGAACAACGGCTTACAAGCGTTCCGATCTTATATTTCGCAACTCGGAAGTAGTAGATCCACTCTTACGTACAGGCAAAATGCAACTGATTTTTTCCGGCAAAGCTCATCCTCGTGATGACGAGGGTAAGCGAATCATCCGTGATTTAGTAATGATGAACAGGAAATACAAGGATGCCGTTGTCTTCTTGGAAAACTATAACATGGAGATTGCCCGCCTGATGGTCAGCGGCTGCGACGTCTGGCTAAATAACCCAGTTCGACCCCTTGAGGCCTCCGGCACATCTGGGATGAAGGCAGCCATGAACGGTGTAATTAACTTGAGTGTTGTAGACGGCTGGGTGGGCGAAGGTCCGCAACACGGTGTCTCCGGCTGGCTGTTGGATGTTCATCATAGCGCATCTGATCCCCACCAGCAAAATTTACATGATTTAAACACATTGTACAAAGTCTTATTTGATGAAGTTATTCCCACCTATTACGATAATCCAGACCGATGGCACGACATGATGCGCGCCAGTATTGATATGTCGCACTACAAGTTTTCATCTGCCAGAATGATCCGAGAATATTATGAGTTGATGTACAAAAGGGTGACTGAGAGACATGATGCTCTGTCGGCAGCTTGGATGACTAGCTCGCCAACACACTATGAACAATTGCATTTTCCAAATTAAGACCAAACAGGCCGCTGGGCCTGTTTTTTTTTGAACTCATAAAAATATTTCTCTCTTTTTCCGGCAGGCAGGAAAAGCTTCCATAATAGTAGAAGATTACCGGGCGAGAGAAGGTGAGGCAAAGCATATGATTATCAGTCTTCCTTTAACAGAGTATGTTTCTTTTAGTTTTCAGGAGCTGCTTGAACTTGAACTAAAGCGAGCCTACCGCGGCAAACAGCCTTTTTCTTTGACACTGCTTTCATTCTCTAACGGAACACAGGCTGACTGTTCGCTGCTTGTGCTGCAGGAAACTCTGCGTGATACAGACACGGTATTTCGTCACGGAGAAGCCAGCTTTCTGGTTTTTATGCCTATGACAAATAAGGAAGGCCTGGAGATTGTAGTTGACAGGTTGAAACAGTCGCTCGTTTCACGCGATTATTTAGATGACAATGCTGTACACACTGATTTTAGAGCGGTAAGTGTAACATTTCCGGAAGATGGCGACAGTAAAAATCTTTTGCTTAATCGCCTTGAAGAAAGAGCAAAAAATATCTAACGGGGGAATGCAAGATGCAAAAATTGTGGCGCGGTTTTTGGCAAGTAGCAGATCCAAAAATCTGGATTGCCTCATTTGTTCCGATGGCCGTGGGAGGATCGCTGGCTTATGGTTTAACCGGAAATTTTAGCTGGTTTTGGTTTGCAGTCAGTCTAATCGGTGTTTTTTTTATTGAAATTGGCAAAAACGCGGCTAATGACCTTGTAGATTATCAAAGCGGCGTTGACCTAATGGTAGAGCCTGACAAACGAACACCTTTTAGCGGCGGAAAGCGTGCTATCGTAGATGGCAATCTGACTATATCTCAGGCTGCTTGGATTACCATCCTCACCCTGGCGGCCGGCAGTGCCATCGGTATTTATATTGCTTTCTTTCGTGAACCTGCTATTCTCTGGATTGGCTGTAGTGGTCTCTTTTTTGCTGCCGCTTACAGTTTGCCGCCGTTTAAATTGGCATATCGCGGTCTGGGTGAGCTGGTTGTCGGACTGACTTTTGGACCGTTAATTGTCAGCGGCGCATTTGTAGTGCAAACTCACTTTCTTTCCTGGGAAGTATTTTTAGTTTCTCTGCCGATCGGTTTTTTAATTGCCAATGTACTTTTTATTAACCAATTTCCTGACTATGAGGCTGATTTACAAGGGAACAAACGAAACTGGGTTGTTCGTCTCGGAAAAGAGAAGGGGATTACTGTTTATAAGGGACTCTTTGTGGCAGCTTATTTCTCAATAGTAGTCTTGTTTGCAGTGACTGGAAATCCATTCTGGTTGGTACCTTATATAAGTGTTCCTCTAGTGCGAAATGCAGTGAATTGCGCCATCAAATATAGAGAAGACATCCCCCGACTTATTCAAGCCAATGCAAACACTATCAAAACGTATCAATTGACAGGTATTACCATGGTGCTAGCCGGTCTGATGAGCCGCTATTTTATCTAACTGTACAGTATTTGCCGCACGGTAAATTGTTACCGTGCGGCTTTTTTTAGAGAACTTAGTAAATATAAAGAAATTTAAGTTTCGCTATTCTCTGGTATAAGCTTTACTCTGTTGTGCATACTAATTTAACAGGTAAAGGAGAAGGTGAGAGAATGGCTGAAGATTATTATTTGTCTGATTTTCATGGAGAAATTCAATCTGAAGCAGAACAAGTATTTAATGCGACAACCAGTAAAAAGAATCTCAGCGGCGTAAGGGGGAGGGCTTCACGAACCGGGCGCAAAGGACCTGTGATGACACCGGTGGATTTTTTGCATGGCAAGGCTAAAAAAGAGTATATGCAAAACAGTGAGGTGATAAGATACAATATGTACGAGAACAAAGTATTACTCTACGATGATTTTAAGGAATTGCCGGTTGAAAAACAAATAGTCCTGATGACAAAATGGCGAGATGAAATAGGTACAAGCAATATTATTAAAGATATGAAAATATCGCGTAAAAAATTTTACAGCGAAGTGTTAAAAACGCTAGGCATTGAAACTAAGCCTAGAGGCCGGCGTCCTAAGCGTGATGCTCAAGAATGGAAAGAGATAACCGTCAAAGAAGCAGTTACCGCAAATGCAGAGGCATTCTCACAGGAAGGCGCTTTCATGATAGTCTTTAACGGACGATTCATCGGTCAGGCACTGACAAATCGATTAGCTCGGTTGGCACGAGTTTTTGATTCCGCCGGTGAATACGAAATAAGAGTAGAAGTGAAGGAGATAAACAATCTCCTCTGAAAGTATAAGGGCGAAGCAACAGCCGGCTTCGCCCTTATACTTTAGAAATATTACGTCCGTAGAAGATTTCCAGCATTTCTCTTTTAAGGCGTTGTTTTATTTTACGTCGCTCACTCTGTGTTAAATCTTTTTTTGCAATACCAAAGAGATAATTGTCCAGATCGAATTCCCTAAGAATCATTTTAGTATGGAAAATATTTTCCTGATAGACATTTACATCAATCGACTGATATTTTTCCTTTGTACTGCCGGGAATATAATTCTGGATAGAATTAATCTTATGGTCAATAAAATACTTTCGGCCGTTAACATCACGTGTAAAACCTCTCACTCGATAATCAATAGTCATAATGTCCGATTCAAAACTGTGAATTAAGTAATTCAAAGCTTTTAACGGGGAAATATGACCACAAGTCGAAACGTCAATATCAGCGCGAAAAGTACTGATTCCGTCATCTGGGTGGCTTTCCGGATAAGTATGCACCGTTATGTGACTTTTATCCAAGTGACCGACAATAGATTCAGGCAGTGGTCCCGGCGCCTCATTCTCTGACTGGGCATCATATGCTTGGCCTTCTGCAATCAAAATCGTCACACTCGCACCTTGCGGGTCGTAATCCTGTTTAGCAATATTTAAGACTGTGGCTCCGATAATCACAGCTACGTTCGAGAGAATACTGGTGAGACGTTCAGCGTTATATTGTTCATCAATATAATCAATGTAGCCTCGCCTGTCATCTTCTTTTTTGGCATAACAGATATCATACATATTAAAGCTGAGTGATTTTGTCAGGTTATTAAAGCCGTATAGCTTTAGCTTTTTAAAGGATTTAATTTCCATCTTCCACATCCTGGATTTTAGTAAGTGTCTCCCAGTTCATATTATAACCATTCGCCCTGATTAGAAACATAAACTGTTCTGCTTATTTAGGCGGATGACAGCCAATGCAGTTATTATACGTTGCCTCAGGGAAAGTAAACATCGCATCATGAGAAGGCACAATTTCCTCATGACAGCCCAGGCAAAAAGACATCGTGCCTGCAACCGGATGAGGAGTCTTGGGAGCTCCGCCGTGACAGAGCATGCAGTTGTCAAAATAGCCAAAGGTAGCTTTATGCCAATCAATCTCTTGCCTGTGGCAAATATCACAATTACCTTCATAACGGCCGTCAAGTCCATGGCTCACTAATATCGGCCCGGCTGCCGATAGTTCGGGCGCCATCAGAACCACACGCACAAAAATGCCAAAGACAATCATTACTGCAAAAGAAAATAGAAAAAATTCCTTCGTCGACTTTACTTTCTTCGGATTTCCCATAGTTACCTCCTGCATCTACAATTAATAAAACATAATTCCAGCTAATATTTATTCTCTCCTAAAGACAATAAACCCTGCCGCCGGTGAAAATTTTGTCAGATGATTTGCATAACTAATTACGCAAATTTTAATAAGTTAACATAATATATATTATCGGACGTTTTAAGAGTGAATTGCCTCTAGTTTTAAGCGCTTATCTCTGCGCTAAGAAATTCTAAAGCCGGCAAAATTTTTTGCCGGCTGTTGCTTTAGTTGTACTTCTCCAATTTTTCCTTTATTGCCTCTCGATTTTGCATATATCTGCCGCGTGTCGCTTTTATCCAATCTTCCAGATGGCGCTTACGATGTGCCGGTGTCCAAAAGGCATGTTCCAGTGCTTCTGTTGGCACATTAATCTGATAATCCTGATCAAGAGTTCCCTCAACCAGGCAAAACGGGCATTGAATCTTATTATTGTCAAGCAGGCGAACTGAGCGGCTGTAGCAAAACGGGCATTGATTCGCTAATGGTTTGCGGGATGCAGCTTTACCTTGAAGGTATAGGACTAAGCCCTCGCCAAGAGAATTGACTGCCTGCATAGTTTCTTCCTGTAAAAGGATTTCACCGGGACCAGGTGCGTATGCTTCCAGGTAATCGTATACCGGAAAGCCGTAGGAAAGAGCAAACTGATTCATCATCTCCATACCAATGGGGTTCCAATCAGACTTGCCGGCGATGGTTATGGTGAGAGCACCTCTCTTTTTCTCTGTCAACTCGTCAGCATAAAGCGACATCATTAAAGCACGATCCATTACTTTTTTAATGATTGATGCGGGACTAAGCAAATATATCGGCGCAGCAACAATCAGGCCGTCTGCTTTCAACAGTTTTTCCACTAAAATACCCATTTGATCTTCTTCCCTGCATTTTCCGCGAAATACACAGGCTAGGCAGCCTTCACAAGCTGTAATATTAAAAGAAGCGATATTCAGAATTTCCACTTCGGCACCCGCCTGTTTTGCAGCGGCTGAAGCTTGCTTGGCAAGAATTTCACTGTTACCGGGGCTACGCCGAGAAGCAACTAACGTCAATATTTTCATTAAGCAACTACCTCCTCTCTTATATCTTCGCCATAAGCAATAATTTACCTGCCTAAGGCAGGTAAATTAGTAAGACTGAAAGTTAATTTTTAGTCTCTAAAAGTATCTGGTGAAACTAACTCTCTTCCGGGAATAAGCCGACAAAAGCGAATGCATTAACGTCCACTAAACCGCGGTTTGTTAAACGCAGATCAGGAATCACCGGCAGAGATAGCAGCGCCATTGTCATAAAAGGCGAGACAAGCTTACAGCCTAAGGTTTTCCATGCTTTAGTCAAGGAAGATACTGCGTCAGCTACTTCCTCAACCGGACGGTCTGACATTAAACCGGCCACAGGCAACTCTACGAGAGCCAGTACTTCTCCAGCTGAAACAGCCACCATACCGCCGCCGACATCCGCTAAAATATTGCCTGCCAGAGCCATGTCAGCGTCGTTAGTACCGACAATCAACAGATTGTGACTGTCGTGGGCTACGGTGGAGGCAACCGCGCCGGCGGTGAAACCAAAGCCGCTGACAAAACCTAACGAGCCTCCGCCACTGCCACTGTGACGCTCAAATACAGCCACTTTTGCTAAATCTCTAGTGGGATCGGCTCTCACAAAACCATTTGTTACAGGTACAGATAGCAGCAACTCTTTTGTGCCAACCTGAGCTTCTTCGATTTTCATCGCCCGAATAGTAACATTTTCCTTGTAAGCAGGTGCCTTGACTTGAAAGTCTGCTTCAACTAAAGGTTTCGCTAAGCGGACTGAATTCCGGACGAATTCAGGATAGCTGCGTACAGGTAGCTCAAAAAGCAGTTTCCCCTCTTTGGCAACCGGGATACCAGCAATAAAGACCTGCTCAACTTTAACTCGCGCTAAATCGGAGAGCAACAGCATGTCTGCATACTTCCCCGGTGCAATGCTGCCCAATTCGTGATCAACCTTAAAATAGCGCGCTGTATTAATTGTAGCCATTTGAATGGCACGTATCGGGTTTACTCCCTCCTGAATGGCTCGCATGACGACATGATTAAGATGTCCTCGCTGCAGAAGTGTGTCTGGATGGGTATCGTCGGAGCAGAGAATACAGAAGGAGCTGTCTATTCTATGTTCAGTAATCGCTCGGATGGTTTCTTTTACGTCATGCCAAGCCGACCCTTCCCTGAGCATGGCAAACATGCCGCTGCGCACCTTTTGCAAAACATCATCTTTATGAACCGACTCATGGCAGGACGTAATTCCGGCGGCAATATATGCTTGCAGCCCGGGACCTTTGGTCGGCACAGCATAATGGCCTGTCACCACTTTGCCTGCAGCCAGTGTTTCTTTAATGATAGCGTGGATGGCACGATCATTTGCCAGCACGCCGGGGAAATTCATCATCTCCCCTAATCCAACTACCCCGTCCCAACTCATCGCCTCTTTCACTTCGGCGGGGCCAATAACCGCGCCTGCATCTTCAAACCCGGGTGCCGCCGGGACACAAGCAGGCATAGTGGTGAAGACACGCAAAGGAAGATCTTTTCCTTCCTCATGCATTAAACGAATGCCTTCCAAGCCTAGAACATTTGCAATTTCATGCGGATCCATAAAAATAGCTGTGGTGCCGTGAGGCAAAACAGCTTGAGCAAATCCTGTGACATTTACCATGCTGCTTTCCACATGAATATGTCCGTCTAAGAAACCGGGTACCATAGTCATGCCGTCTGCATCAATTACGATTGTCTCCGGACCGATTGTATGACAAGCATCACCTACAAGAGCAATTCGGCCTTCAGCAACCGCCACATCAATGTTTGGCAATATCTCAGCCGAATGCACATTTACCAGTCTTGCTTTTCGAACTACCAAATCGGCATATTCTCTGCCCATAGCCACATCAATTAGACGTTGTGAGACGTCAGAAAGAAGATTTTCAGAGAAGCAACCCATAGTTTAAAATCCCCCAGATATATTTTCTTTAACTTTCTTCACTATTGACTTCACTTATCCATAGAGATTCAGGACGCTTATCGAGTATATCCTGATGATAAGCGCGCAGCACTTCCGCTACACTCCAGGCTTGGTGAGGACACCCACGCGGAGTATGCGGATGTTCCCCATCGAAGATTTCAGCAATCGATGCCAGTCCAAAATCAAAGAGATGGTGGAAAAAAGGAGCCAAGATACGCGCTGCAATTTGCCTGGAAAGACGAGAGTAATTGTGGCTACGCCGGTAGGCAGTAATATATGGGCCGATCAGAAAAGCCCAGGCAGTTCCCTGGTGATATGCACCGTCACGGCTAATGCGATCTCCTTTACAATTTGGACGGTAATCCGTCTCATACGGAGCCAAGGTGCGCAAACCAAAAGGAGTGTATAGATGCCGTCCCACCGCATTTAAGACTTGTCTTTCTTGGCGGTGAGAAAGTAAGCGATATGGCAGGCTAAGCGCAAAAAGCTGATTGGGACGCAACCGCTCATCACGCACGCCTCGGTAAACTACGTCCGCAAGGTAGTCATGTCGCATGCACCAAAAGGTTGAGGGAAACTTTTCCTGCACACGCAGCGCCAACTCACCATATTGTCTGCGTGCGTCATGGTCGCCTAACCTGCCTGAGAGCAGCGTCATAAAATAGAGAGCGTTATACCAGAGCGCGTTAACTTCCACCGCTTTGCCCGTTCGCGGCGTTACTACCCAGTCTCCCACTTTAGCATCCATCCAAGTTAACTGAACACCCTTTTTGCCGGCCGTTATCAAACCGTCGGCATCCATGACGATCCCGTAGTCAGTACCGATGCTGTAATTGTGAATGACTTTTTTAAGGATAGGATAAATTTCTTCGCGAATAAAGTCCAGGTCACCGCTATAGTCTAAATATGCTTTAACCGCCTGAAAATACCAAAGTGAAGCATCTACCGTATTATAGTGAGGCGCTGAACCATCTGCAGGTATAAAATTTGGCATTAAGCCGTTGTTCTCAAGGCGAGCGTATTTAGCCAGGATCTTTTTTGCTTCCGCCAAGCGGCCGGTGATAAGCAGCAGGCCGGGCAAAGCAATAAACGTATCACGCCCCCACTCCTCAAACCATGGATAGCCGGCAATAATAGCAGGTTCTTCATCTTTATGAATCACGAACTTGTCTGTGGCTCGTGCAAGTTCACGACAAAGCGGGTTCTTGCTTGTCATGCGCGAGAGGATTGCCTTTTGTCTAATTAATTCTTCCTGATAGAATCGCTTATAATCAGCAGCGAGGGAACCGGAGAGCGATGCGGAAACGGCAAACTCACCTCCCGCAGTCAATTCTGTTTCCCAGAATCCGGGAATAAAATGGTGCTCCAAATATTCCTCATCTCTCTCTTGTTCGTGCGCATAATACATATTATAGTACCAGGCGTACATCTCTTGGAAAGTGCCGCTAGTGCTTGAAAGGGTTATAAGCGGGCCATGAGGCGACTTGATTTTCACGGTGCTCCCGCTGATTTCTTTCCCAAACGGCCAGGCCGGGTTATTGTTGACAGTATGATGCGAACGATCATTTACCAGTGGATACAACCGAAGCTTGCAAATTCGGTTTGCTTCTACCCGATAACGGATGATTGTTGTGGCTTCACCTTCGACCATGAAAATTTCCTTGATTAGATAGATATCTTCCATACGATAGACAAAAGTGATTATGGGAGCAGTAAAAAACTCCACCAGATGGAGATGACCTGTTTGATATTGATCATGCGCCAGTTGATTAGAAGCCAAAAAGTATGTGCGTCCTTCCACCGTCAATTCTTCGTGAATTTTCGAGAGAAAAAGACGCCTTTCTCCTCCTTCCAAAGGACTTGAAATCAGCAACCCATGATAACGACGTGTATTAGAACCGGCAATAGTACCACTGGCGTAGCCGCCGCTCCCGTTTGTCAGCAACCATTCTTTTTCAGTTGCCTTATCCCACTCAGAGACTATATGAGGTCCAAAACGCAACGCAACTACCTCTCCTTTCTTATCTCCGCTTCTTTCAGTAGACAGAGCATGCCCGTTACTCCGGCTTCTACTCCTAAAGTCGCCTTCTTCAGTGTGACTGAAGCAGCCGCAGGCGGTATCGCAGAATTTTCGATCGTTTTTTCGAGCGGAGCAAATAGCTGTTCTCCCGCCTCGGAAACGCCGCCACCAATAACCACAATTTCAGGATTTAACATGTTTACCAAATTAACGAGCGCAATTCCGAGATAATAAATGGCTTCAGAGACAATTTCCTGCGCAGTTTCGTCTCCATCATGGGCAGCACGAAAAACAGAGGCAGTGTTCACACTTCCTCCTTGCTGACGGGCCATATCCCGCAAGATGGTTGTTTTGCCGCTTTGCAATGCCAGATTAGCCGCACGGGTTATGGCAGTACCTGAAGCCACCGTTTCTAAGCAGCCATGCCGCCCACAGCCGCAGAGAAATCCGTCAGGTTTAACCACCATATGGCCTGCTTCGCCGGCAAAACCCCGAGAGCCACGATAAATTTGACCGTCCAATACCAAGCCGGCACCTATCCCTGTGCTGACAGTGATATATAATACATCCTGACTGCCGGATGCGGCACCGCAACGCGCTTCGCCAATAGCTGCGGCGTTTGCATCATTTTCTGCCAGAACTGATACGCCTAGTTTTTTAGATAAACGCTCTTCTACTCCGAACTGATCAAAGCCGGGGATATTTGGGGAATGAATCAGCAAGCGCTTTTGCCAATCGAAAAAACCCGCCAGACAAACTCCCACTGCGCTAAGGTGACTCAGCCCGGCACCTGTCTGTGCCAATACATCCCTAACAGAATTTGCCATCTGCTCTAAAATTGCCTCCGGCCCTTCATGAACCAACGTCTCATAACGAACACTGCTTAAAATACGGCCGCGATTATCTGCCAATACCGCATAGATTTTGGTACCGCCAAGATCTACGGCAGCATAAAGTTTATCCTGCATCACCAATTCTCCATTTCCAATGATTTACCAATGACAGGTAATAGAAGTCAACTGTTTATATTTTTCCAGGTAAGCGCACACGGTAGCTACGTAAGTGGCATGTGACCAAGTGAGCGGCGCAACAGACAGAGCTTCGCCGCTGTAGGGGTGAAGCTGCTCCGGCAGCACACCGCTAAATAAGGAAGAGCGATCGACCCAATGCAGCAATTCTACTGCCCGCGACAATTCATCTGTTTTTGTAGCTCTGGCAATATACCACTGAGCCAGCCACAAAGTACAGATTATCCAAGGATTTCCTGGAACAGTATTAATATCACTCGTTTTCTGGAAATAGTAATCGTCAGTATAACGCGCAATGCCGCCCACACCTGTTTTTACCCAAAGGCCTGCTTCAATAGCTTGCATGGTGCGTACAATCCGTTCGTCATCCGCCGGCAGCACGTCGAAAGCAAAAAGAGCCCAAAGCGAACTTTCCAGCGTGGTGTCTTTCTCATAACTGCCGTCCGCTTTGACAAGGTAACCGCGAATAAATCGTCCCAGTTCTTGATCATAAAGATGCTCTAAAATTCCTTGGTGGAGTTTTTGAGCCGCCTCCTGATAAACATGTTGTTTTTCGTCCTCTCCCAGGACTTCGGCAAAGTGAGCAGCCGCCTTCAGCGCCGCATATACGGTAGCAGCCGTATATGTGAAAATTCCGCGCCTTTCTTCCCAGAGGTCGTAGCTAGGCTTTGGCAAATTGAAAATATCTTCAATATAATTGATCATGAAATCGGCAGCAGGCTTAACAAATCCGCGGTAACAAAACTGAATAAAATTAAGGTCACGGTGCCGTTTATAATATTCCCATAACGCGCAGATTACCAGCGCAGTCTCATCTTCCTGAATTGGAATTTGCGATCTGCCGTGTTCTACCCAAGCATGCCAAGACGAGCCTACCGAACCGTCCGGGTTATATTTATGCAGTAAAAATCCTTTGTCTGTAAGAGAATTTTCACAAAAATAGAAGAACTGAATAACCATTTCATGATAACCGGCTTGAATTGCCGCCATAGCCACCAGAGCACCGTCGCGGGGCCACATATAGCTGTAGTGGTCGCGGTTGTAGTGCAGAATGTCCGAATCATTAGCGGCAATAATCGCACCAATATTGCGGTCTATCTGGGTACGCAGAATAAGGAGGCTGCGTTTGTATTGATCGACAAGATTTTGAGGCAAATCGAGAAAAGCCGTTTCCTGTTTATTAACCCACTTCTGCCAGAATGTTTCAATCCGATCCAGCAGCCGCGCAGGCGAACGGTCAACGACATATTCGTTAAGCTGGCGAACTTCCTGATAGTTTTTACCAACAACCAGCCAGTAATACAAAATCTTTTCTTCTCCAGCCTCCAGAAACATCCGAAAAGAAATAGTGCTGTCTACAGAACCTTGAGCAATGGGATTGTTAGCCAATCGACCGTCCTCAGCATCACGCCAAGTTCCTTCAGAGCCGCCAAAACGTTTTATACCGGTCGTGTATTCAAAAATCCTCTCACCGTGTGCCCGACCGTTTGCTAAGAAATATCTGTTACGTTTGTAATGGTACACTGCCGAAATTTCAGGATTATAGACAGCCGTGTCGCCGACTTCGCTCTCGTCAATCGAAAAATCATGTGTGAAAAAAATTCGTACCTCACGGCGACGTGCCGCCGTGTTTTTCACTTTCATCCGTTTAAGGTATATATTATCAGTGAAATGCACGGCATCATTAATCAATAACTCAAGCTCCAATCCACTGTTGGAAGCTTTTATCTCACTAACCAGTGTTTCCTGCTTGTAACCGCTGATTTTTTCCCAAGCCGAAGAATAGCACCAAGAAAAATGACCTTCAGTCCAAATACCAAAGGTGCAAAAATGACCGCCCACATGGTTTAGCTGACCGACATAGGGAAAATATAGATCACGGATACTTAGTGAAGCATCCATATTCACAAGTAATTGACCGTTTCCGAAGACAAGCGGTCTTGGCATTCATCTACCTCCTACTCTGCTTTCTGGGTCGGCTGTGTATCCTCCCAGACTTTTTTATAGATTTGATTCGTTTGCTTAGCAAGTGTTTGCCAAGAATATGCGGCAATTGCTCTTTCCCTGCCTTGTAGACCCAGACGTTCTCGCAGCGGTGGATCAGCCAGCAAAGTATTGATTGCTGCAGACAAAGCAAGATGGTTTCCCGGCGGAAACTTTAACCCGTCGCTGCCGTGACGAACAACTTCCCCCAACCCCCCCACATCGGAAACAATCAGTGGGGCTGCCGTCGCCATGGCTTCAAGCGCTACAATCCCAAAAGGCTCATACAAACTCGGCAATACAGTAATATCGGCAGTAGCCAGCAGCCGGTTTCGTTCTTCGTCAGTCACAAAACCGGTAAAGAGTACGTTGTCAGCTATCCCATACTCCTCCGCTTGCTTTTTCAACAGAGGAAGCATCGGACCTTTCCCACTGATTACCGTCTTAGTATTCGGAAAAACCGGCAGGACGGAAGTCAAAGACTTGATAAGCACTTCTACTCCTTTTTCACGCACCAAGCGGCCGATAAAATAGATGATCGCCTCATTATCATTGGCATATCTGCGCCTTTGCTCAGCTTGCAGGCGTAATGCCGCAACCTTTTCCGGCATTACGCCATTTTGAATCACCGAAATTTTGCTCAGAGGTACTGAGAAGAGGCGTGAAACTTCCAAAGCCATAAATTCACTGCAACAAATAAGCTGGTCTGCACCTTCAGCCAATTTCTGCTCCTGCGCGTGAATTTTTTTCTGCAAGTCAGTATATAAGCCCCCGTTGCGGCCAAATTCGGTCGAATGTATAGTGACTACAAGGGGAAGCTGCCAATAGCGTTTCAGCTCTAAGGCTGCTGTTCCCACAAGCCAGTCATGAGCGTGAAGAACAATAAGTTTATTTGAGGAAATAAGTTGTTGTGCTAAGTTAAAAAACAAAAGATTGAGCTGCATTACCCAGTCGTAGAAATCAATCTCTTCCCCTGCTTTCTGGTAAGGGGACAGCCGGTAGACAGATACACCGTCGTTAAGCTCATACGATGGGGTATTGCCTGAGCGGGAAGTCAAGACGGCAACCGGCTGACCTTGTTTGGCCAGTGTCTGGCTCAGATCCTCCACATGCCGGGCAAGCCCCCCCATAATCTCAGGCGGGTATTCCCAAGAGAGCATCAAAACAGTAGGCTCTGCTTCCCGAGAGGATAAGACGGAAAACTGCTCCGTAACAAAAGATTGCGGCCTCAAGATTGGAAATATATCTGAGCCGGTCATCTCCATGGCTGACAGTTCCGGGGCGCAATTTTGGCCGTTTGCAATCATTTTGTCTAAGCGACTAAAGTTTTCAAGGTGAGCAAGGACTCTATGTGTGGCATACTGATGTGTTGTGCCGGCATTTAGCATAAAAGCCCAATCTGAACTTTGCGCCAACAAAAGTTCACGCGTCATCTGGTTTAGAATCAGTTTTTTCTCCTGGTCAGGATTAGGGAGTGCTGCGGCACGACGTATCAGACGTTTTTCCGCCTGGTGATAACGCGGATAGAGCCAGTCATTTTTTGGGTTTAGCCAAACCTTGCTGTACCCTCCCTCTCCCCAGCTGGAATGAAACAATTCGGCTGTATCAGGGCATCCGAAGGCATCAAGATAGCGGGAAGGAGTGGAAAGTGTGTAGACATCAGAGTATTCAGCCGCCTTGCGAAATAAAGACTCAAGAAAATCAGAACCCTCAAACCACCAATGACCAAAAAGCTCGGCGTCATAAGGTGCGGTCACCACCGGGACGGCAGACTGCGCGGCTGCCAAAAATTCAATTTGCCGTTCACGATTAAAATGAAAGTTGCCGGCATGCTCCCGCGCCCTCTCTAAAGCCTGCCAAGGGTTGTAAGGTTCTTTGGGGAGGTTATTCCCCGTCACACGCCAGTACTTAAAGCCGGTGTTCACTCGAACCGGATAAGGCAAAAAATTACGAAGATAAGCTTCATCTAAATCAAAACCTATGTCACGGTAATATTCTCTGTAATCATGATCACCGGGATAACCAGACTGATTGCTCCACACCTGAGCAGATGTCTCAGGGTCACGGGCAAAAATAGCGACGCCGGCTGGTGTGCGCACCGGAGCGTAAACATTGTTTTGCGGTGGAGGCCAAGCGTTTCTCAAGCCGTGAGTATCAACAAAAGTAAACTCGACCTGGTTTTTAAACAAAATCTTATCTAAACCAGGGAAATAGCCGCATTCAGGCAACCAGATTCCACGAGGCCGATAGCCAAAACAGGCAGTAAAAGCATCGAGACCCACCTCAATCTGTGCGCTTACAGCTTCATTTGTTTGCATCAACGGTAAATAGCCGTGGGTCGCACAGGTAGTGATTAATTCAAGATTTCCATTCTCTGCCAAAGTTGCGAAGCCGGCAGTAATATTGCCATGGTAATGCTCAAGGTAAGTTTGCTGCAGAGTGTAGAGGCGATCTCTATAGTAGCATGCCAGACGTTGAAATGCCTCCTGTCCTTTGGTACGTCTAACTTCGCTCTCCGCCAATCTAAGCAGGCGCTGCAAATAATCCTCGTATCTTCTCGCCAATACAGGATGATTCAGCATCGAAAGCAGCGTGGGTGAAAGAGAAAGTGTGAGAGCATAATCAACATTTTGTTTTCTCAAACGTTCCAAAACTACCAGCAAAGGCAGATAGGACTCTGTCATTGCTTCAAAAAACCAGCGTTCTTCCAAATGGTGCTCTTCTTTGGCAGAGTAAACAAAGGGCAAATGTGCATGCAAGACAAGATTAAAATGACCTTTTGCCACTTCACTCACCTCTCCCAGATTGCAGATTTGTTGGAGAATAGGCAAAAGGAAGAGAGGGAGGGATGGCAAGCGGAGAAGTAATTAAACCTTCTGCCCGCTCTTCAACCCTGCTGTCAGGAGGCAATAAAACTGAGACAGAACGTATCAGCGTAAATAAACCACCATGACAAGCAGCTGCAAGTTCCGCAAAGTATGTACTATAAGGTTTCTGGCCAGTAAAATATAGCGAACCATTAGTTATCTGCTCTAAAATAATGCGGTTTTCCACTACTTCGGGACCGTTTTTTCCCTCCTTCAGCAGACGAAGCCAAACTCCGGCAATCTCTTCTTGAAGAGCAGATTTCACTAGAGCAAGAAATTCCTCTGTAATTTCCCAATAAACAAATAGGGAAGTTGGTGTCTGCACCATTAGATGCAAGCTGCTTTCGGCGCTTATCTCGCTCTTAGACATGGTCAAGACCCCTTTGCCTGAAATTTTCATTAATTTTAAGTTTAAAGTTCGATAAATTTTCAGTAATTTCCTTCCCTTCGCAGTTAAATTGGCTAATTGCAATCCTTTATTAATATTCACCGACTAAACAATCATGAAAAAATATTTGACTTTTCCATTATTTTTGTTATGATTAGCGGAAGCATTTTATTTTAGAATTAATTCAAGCTTGGGAGGGTTAATCATGAGCGAAAAAGTGATGATTTTTGACTCTACACTTCGTGACGGTGAGCAAACGCCTGGTGCCCGTCTTAATCTAGAGGAAAAACTAAAAATTGCCAAGCAGTTGGCAAAATTAAATGTGGATATAATTGAGTGTGGCTTTCCGGTTTCTTCCCCTGGCGAATTTATGGCGGTGCAAACTATTGCAAAACAAGTTAAAGGCCCAATAATTACCGCTCTGGCCAGGACTATTCAAGCGGATATTGATGCTGTCTGGGAAGCTATTAAATATGCGGAACGACCTCGGATACACACCTTCCTCGCCTCATCTGAAATACATATGAGGCATAAGTTGCGTAAAGATCCTGAAGTTTTGCTGGAAATGGCGGTGGAAGCTGTTAAATACGCCAAAAAATTTACCTCAGATGTCCAATATTCACTTGAAGACGCTACACGCAGCGAATTTAATTATATGTGTCGTGTGATTGAAGCCGTTATTAAAGCCGGCGCCACCGTAATCAATATTCCTGATACAGTGGGCTACGCTGTCCCCGAGCAATACGGTCAATTGATAAGCGAACTTATAAAGCACGTGCCAAATATTGATAAAGCCACTATCAGCGTCCACTGCCATGATGATTTAGGCTTAGCAGTAGCCAATTCACTGGTTGCCGTGCAAAACGGTGCGCGTCAGGTGGAATGCAATATTAACGGTATCGGCGAACGGGCGGGCAATGCCGCATTGGAAGAAATAGTAGTTGGACTGCTGGTACGTCAGGATTACTTTTCCCGGTTCCACACCGAAGTCAACCAGAAGGAAATATACAAAACAAGCAGATTAGTATCCAGCCTTACCGGCATTCCCGTACCGGTAAATAAAGCTGTAATAGGGATGAATGCTTTTGCTCATTCCTCCGGTATTCACCAAGACGGTATTTTGAAAAATATGTCCACATATGAGATTATCAGCGCAGAACTTATTGGCGGAAAAGCGGCGCAGATGGTGCTTACAGCTCGCTCAGGTCGACATGCTGTGCGCCACGAATTACAGGAGATGGGTTTTAATCTTAGTGATAGCGAATTTGAAGAATTTTTCGCTGAATTTTTAGTTCTGGGCGACAAGAAAAAAGAAGTTTTCCGTGAGGACTTAGAAGCGCTCATGGCAGACCGTCTAGCCTATACCGCCCCTACCTATACACTGGAATATCTGCAAACAGTCAGTGGTTCAAAAAGCATCCCCGCCGCTGTCGTCAAGTTAAAAAAAGGCGAGCAGGTATTTGTGGAAACAGATTGCGGTGCCGGTCCCATTGATGCGGCCTATAATGCCATTGATAAAATCACAGGCATCAGTCCTCGTTTGGAAACTTATAACCTGCGCGGCGTCACAGAAGGCCGTGATGCTTTGGGTGAAGTTTCAATTATGATAAAATACCAAGACAAGACGATTGTAGGTCGCGGTACTTCTACAGATGTGATTGAGGCTTCAATCAAAGCCTATTTAAACGGAATTAATAAACTGCTTTCTTTGGCAAAATTAAACGGCACTAACAGTACTCCGGAAGAAAGGTAAGGATAATATTTTTTTTGCCACTTCTAAATCTTTAAGGCAGAACTATTTCCTGCCCCGGATAAATGAGCACGCTGGTTAGCCTATTTTTTTCTAAAACTTCATCCAAGTAATCCCGAACATCCATGCCGCAGGGGGCATGGATGTTCGCTAACGTCCACAGTGTATCGCCGCTGTCAACAACCACCTTTACAGGCTGGCTTACTTCGCTTTCAGCTGGACTGCCTGACAGAACGATCCCACCCGCTATCAACAACCAGGATGCAAATGCCAGTGAGAAGCGCCATATTTTTCGGATATGTTTCTTCTTCTTCTTGCGACGAGAATTAAAAGCTGCGTAAGTTTTAATAGCAGTCACCCCCAAACATATGTTTGCTTATAATCTAACACAAACATATGTACGTGTCAAGAAGAAAGTCAATCGGCCGGTTTGAAAAGTCTTAAAGTCAATTTTGCATGAGAATCTGCTGTTTTAACTGTCTACGGGGTAAGCAAAACAATAAAATTTGTGGAAAGGACGACTGTCTGACGGAATAATTTTAACAAATTCACGTTCAATGAAAGGTGCAGGGTCAAAGCCAAAATGAGCGCAATATTCTTCCGTCAGACGTCTGACGCGCTCCTCATCTTCTCTGCTTGGCGAAAGCAGCCTGGCTCCGATTCCGGGGAGATAAGCAGGGACATCATAGTTGAAAATATAGATCTCTCCCCCATGTATGCCTGTTGCCAGTGTTTTCTCGGCCTGTCCGCAAACACTGGCTTGTTCATTTTGCCGGTTTAAGACAATCAGTGTCCCTCCTGCCATATACTCGCCCAGAAAGTCACCCGCCGTACCGCCGATTACTACTGTCGGTTTCATTTCCCTGTACTCCTTCATATGGATACCGACACGGTACCCCACGTTATCCCGGATAAAAAGCCTGCCGCCACGCATTCCATAAGCCAATGCGTCTCCGCCCATACCATGCACAACAACAGTGCCGCTGTCCATCGTATTGGCAATCGCATTCTGTCCGTGCCCATGCACAATTACCTGCGGTCCGCCTAAACAGAAGGCTAAATCCTCTCCGGGAACGCCTTCCACTTCCAAGAGCAAGTCACCCTCTGTAAGTCCGGCAGCAATATAGCGCTGACCACGTACTCCTTTAAGAATAATATGCCGCTCACCCTGTGACAGCAGCACGCGAACCATTTCATTCAACTTCCTGTAATCTATCCCCTTAGACTCGATAATTGCTGTCATCTTGCCACCTACTCTCCGGCATGTTTGATTCCTAAAATTTCCAGCTCTTTAGCCGATAATCCTACCCCGCGCAAAAGCAAGCGGTTTCCGCGGAATGAGCCGATATCGTAAATTCCGTTTAAGCCCATAACTTCTTTCATTTCATGGTGCCACGCCTCAATCAAATTACTTAAGCGCTCAACCGCCCACTCTACCTCCAGGCGTTTGCTGATAACAGGGTCATTCGTGGTTAATCCCCAAGCACATTTTCCGCTCTGACAACGTTGGCAGCCATAACAACCACAACTAACCAAAAAAGCAGTACCGATAGCCACGGCATCTGCACCAAGAGCGATTGCCTTCATAACATCCGCACTATTGGAGAAGCCGCCAGCTACCACCAAGGAGGCTTTATGCCTTATCCCTTCATCACGCAGGCGCTGGTCTACCGCAGCCAGTGCCAGCTCCGTCGGTATGCCTACATTGTCGCGGACGATTACTGGTGTAGCCCCTGTACCGGCACGGTAACCATCCAGGTAGACCATGTCGGCTCCCGCATGCACTACCCCCGTTGCAATAGAAGCCACGTTATGAACAGCAGCAATTTTAACGCAAACCGGCTTATAGCCGCTTGCTTCCTTAACGGCATTAATGAGGAGGCGTAAGTCCTCTATGGAATAAATATCATGTTGGGGAGCAGGGGAAATGGCATCACTTCCTATTGGGATCATCCGAGTCCTGGAGACGCCGTCAAGCACTTTTTCTCCGGGAAGATGTCCACCGATTCCCGGCTTGGCGCCTTGTCCGATTTTGATCTGATAAGCACGTGCTTTTGTGAGATAATCGGGGTCAACACCAAATCGACCGGAAGCTATCTGCAAAACAGCACAATCGCTATAATCGTTAAGCTCTTCGTGTAGACCGCCCTCACCGGAGTACCAAAGAATCCCTTTTTTTCTGGCTGTTATAGCAAAGGCTTTTTGAAGCCGTAAATTAATACTGCCATACGACATGGGTGCAAAGACCAGCGGCAGACTCAACCTGAGTAACTGATCTGCTTTAAGACCGTCGGCTTTTTTCAGGCTCGCCGGTTTTCTCCCTAAATAAGTTATAGTTTCCATCGGTTCTCTTTGTGGGTCAATTGCTGGATTTGTAACCTGACAAGCGTTAAACAAAATCCGCTCCCAGTAAGTGGGGATAGTTGTGCCGGCGCCAAATCCTGTAAGCGGTACCGCTCCGGAGGCTGACTGGAGATGTACATGCATGACGGCAGCTTCGTTCCAAATAGCGTGAGGATGCAGCGTAAGCGGCCGCTTCTCAATATATATTGCGCCGCGTGGACAGAAAACAGCACAACGTTGGCAGGCACCGCATGTCTTGCCGGTTGCTTGTGGTATTTTTTTATCCTTGCGCGAATCAAGACGAATTTCGTTAAAAGTACACTGGCTGGCACAGTCGCCGCAGCCGATGCATAAAGCTCTGTCAAATACCGGCCTATATAAAGAGCGTAGACCTGGCTGCTCCGGACGAATTTTCATGCCACCTCACCCTCCCTCGGCTCTAAATTGTCCCGATAAAGCGCTACCACAGGTTCGCCGGCACGAGGTGTAACGACCTGTCGTAAATCTTCTTGCATTTCGTACAAAGCCGACACCTCGCTGGCAAAATAAGTATAATTGTCCTGGATGGCAACCGTCATTGGACGCAGCTTAGTGTTGTCCGTTAGGCTGAACATGCCGCCGGAAAAGGCTGCCAGCACGGCGAACGGCCCGTTTAACATGGCCTGCTCATAAATGATTTTTAATAATTGCTGAGACTCTTTTTCTTCCCTGTCAGCCATTCGTTCTACAGTAGCCCAGTAGGGAGGAGCCAAAACGGAGGCAGCCTCCCGGATGCTAAGACCATGACGCCGAATGAGCAGGTCAAAAAGGTACGCTATCACTTCGCTGTCGGTTTGCAAATGGCAGTAATAGCCCTGCGATTCAAGATAACGACGGTTAATCCCGTATGACGATATCTCGCCATTATGGATGATAGACCAATCCAGCGCGTTAAAAGGATGAGCACCGCCCCACCAGCCCGGTGTATTTGTAGGGAAGCGGTTGTGTGCAAGCCAAGAATGTCCCTGATAATTGTCTAACATAAAAAAATCATAGATGTCTGTAGGAGTTCCGACACCTTTAAATACTCCCATGTCCTTCCCGCTGGAAAATGCGTAGGCGCCGTGTACTTCTTTATTCATCTGCATCATCTTCTTCAATACATACTCATCTTCGCTCTCTTGTTTGCCGTAACAAAGAAGTGATGAATGAGCCGGTTTTACAAAAAACCGCTGGAAATATGGATGATCAATAATCACTTTATCCCAAACAGGTATTGGCTCCTGCTTTTGCACTGCAAACCAACGTCTGATAAACAAAGCTGCCTGATTAACCGCATCCTCTGAAGAAGCCATAATATGGATGGCATAAAGATCTTCATAGCCCGGATAAATACCATAAACCCCGTATCCCGCCCCTAAGCCGTTGCCACGTTCATTCTGCAAGACGATAGCTCTTTTTATTCGGCTACCGTTCTCCCTAATCTTGTCAAGATTAATTAAACCAGCAACACCACACATATTTACAGCTCCTTTGCCCTTTAGCTTCTTTGGCTTAAGACCAAACTTCCATTATTTTAAAAAAATTAACGATATACAACTTGACATCCTGAAAGTGCCTTTAACGACACGAAAGCGCCTTTCTAATCCGTGCCATTGCTTCGCTGATTCTGGCAGTCTCCACCGTCAGAGCCAGGCGAAAATAACCTTCGCCATACTCTCCGAAGCCTCTTCCCGGAGTAAGCACCACGCCGGTCTTCTCAAGAACATAACTGACAAATTCCACGGAAGTGGCAAAACCGGCAGGAAGCGGTGCCCAAATGTAAAAGGTGCCCAGCGGAGCCCGCACGTCAAACCCCATCTCAAGCAAAGCTGAAACAGCCGTATCACGCCTTTCCCGATAAAGGCGGCACATCTCTTTCCTAAAGAGCTCGGCTGACGGGCTGTTAAACGCTTCCGCACCGGTATGCTGGATAGCCTTAAATGTTCCGGAATCAATGTTGGTTTTGTAACGGTTCAATACCTCCACCACCGCGCTGCAGCCAACCGCGTAACCGATCCGCCAGCCCGTCATATTGAAAGTTTTCGAAAGCGAACCAAATTCAATGCCTATTTCTTTAGCTCCCGGTACCTCAAGAAAAGATGGCGGCAAATAGTCATCATAGTAGATTTCACTGTAGGACAAGTCATGGCAGACTATAATCTGCCGTTTCTTTGCAAACTCTACCACTTCGGCAAAAAACTCCGGTTTCGCAACCGACCCGGTAGGATTATTGGGATAGTTCAAAAACATCAGTTTAGCACGGTCAGCAACGACCGAATCAACGGCAGATAGATCCGGCAGGAAATCATTTTTTTTCAGTAAAGGCATTCGGTATGTTTCTCCACCGGCAAACATCGTGCCAATGCCGTATACAGGATAACCGGGATCCGGTATTAGATTAATATCACCTGGATTTACAAAACAGGCGGAAATATGAGCGATGCCCTCCTTGGAGCCCAGTAATACACAAACCTCCCTCTGCGGGTCAAGCGTTACATTGTGACGGCGCAAATAATAATCGGCAACCGCTTGTTTGAACTCAAAAAGTCCCTCGTCAGGAGGGTAATTATGATTGCTCGGCTGTTGCACTTCGCTCGTCATGCGCCGCACAATATATTCGGGTGTAGGCATATCCGGGTCACCGATGCCTAGTCTGATAACATCTACTCCTCTTTCCTTTGCTTCTCTGACTTTTCTATCAATCTCCGCAAACAAATAACGAGGCAATTTACTGATTCGTTCAGCAGGTTGTATAAGCAATTTTCTTCATCTCCTCCCTCAATTCTCCGCTAAAAACCTCGCTGGCAGGTCCGCTCAGATACACATGACCGTCTTCCCGCCATTCCACAAGAAGCGCACCGCCCGGTAGGTGTATTTTTGCCCTGCGGCTTAAGGCTCCGTTTAATACGCCGGCCACCAATACGGCACAGGCACCGGAACCACATGCCAAAGTCTCTCCCACCCCTCGCTCGAAAACACGCACACGCACTTCCTCTGTTGAGAGTACTTCGGCAAACTCCACGTTAGTTTTCTTTGGAAAAAGCGGATGAGTTTCAATAGCGGAACCCCATTCAACAAGCGGTACTGTTTCTGGGTTATCGCTAAAGATAACGCAGTGCGGATTACCCATTGAAACAGCGGTAATTCTAAAATGCAGCCCGGCGACCGCCAACTCTTCATTGACCACCATTCTTGCCGGACCACTAACCGGTATAGCGGCACTCTCCAGTATCGGACTACCCATGTCAACCTCAACGGCTGAAACCTGATCGCCTGTGAGTTCGAGGCGCAGCGTTTTAACGGCTTGCTGCATTTCCAGCCGAAAAACAGCTTCATTGACAAAACCACGCTCATAGAGATACTTACCGGCAACACGCAGCGCATTTCCGCACATTTCCGCTTCACTGCCGTCAGCATTAAAAATTCGCAACCGGTAAGCTGTCATCTCACCTCTTTGTATTAAGGCCAACCCGTCAGCGCCGACGCCAAAGCGACGGTGGCAAAGTAGGCGAGCCATCTTTGGCCAGTTCATATTATCATCCGAGATGTTTTCAATAACCACAAAGTCATTGCCCAAGCCATGCATTTTTGTAAACCGCATTAAGCACACCTCCATCCAGCCGGTTAATATAGAATAACAACATTTCCTGGTGTAAAAAAGACGCTTCGTGCTTTCTATCAACTGACGCGTCTTTTTTATTCCGCTAGGGGCTGCCGCCCCTTCGGCGGGCCTGCCGGCCCTGAGCACCCCGCAAGAGTAAGGGGCACGCCCCTTACAAACCCCAACGCATAGGATCGTAGCTTCCCTGAACGATATAATTTCCTATGCTACGAAAAAGCGAGGAAACCAGCCTTTACAGACCAGGCATCCTCGCCTGAAATCACAATCCCTTAAGGGTCAGAGTTTTGCCAGATAACGCTCAATCTCCCACTGATGCACCATCATCTGGTGCTCCTGATATTCAATACGTTTAGCTTCCAGAAAACGCTGACTGATATGCTCGCCGAGCGCATCACGAACCACTTTGCTGTTCTCCAAATTGCTTAGTGCTTCATTTAAATTTCCAGGCAGACTGCCAATATTCATTTCTGCTCTTTCTTCCGCCGTCAGGCGGTAAATGTTTTTATCTACCGGAGAGGGCGGCTGAATCTTATTTCGGATACCGTCCAGACCTGCTTTCAGCATCACCGCCAAAGCTAAATAGGGATTACAGGACGGGTCGGGAGAGCGCACTTCAATTCTGGTGCCGATACCACGGCGTGCCGGAATGCGAATCAGCGGAGAACGGTTACGTTGTGACCAAGTCAGATAAACGGGCGCTTCATAACCAGGTACCAAGCGTTTATAAGAATTGACAGTTGGATTTGTGATCGCCGTGAAGGCCGGCACATGCCGCAGGATGCCGCCGATATAATGCAGTGCTGTTTCGCTAAGCTGAAATGGTGCGTGTTCGTCATAAAATATATTTTGGTTATCTTTGAATAGTGATTGGTGTGTGTGCATGCCGGATCCGTTTATGCCAAAAATCGGTTTGGGCATAAACGAAGCATGCAGGCCGTTACGTTGGGCGATAGTACGCACCACAAACTTAAAAGTAACCAGCTTGTCGGCGGTAGCAAGCGCCTCGTCATATTTAAAATCAATTTCATGTTGCCCTTCCGCCACCTCATGATGGCTCGCCTCAATCTCAAAACCCATTTCCTGCAGTGTCATCACCATATCGCGTCGTGCGTTTTCTCCCAAATCCACGGGTGAAAGGTCAAAATAGCCGCCCCTGTCGTGAGTAACTGTAGTCGGCTGGCCGCTCTCATCAACGTGAAACAGAAAAAATTCGGCTTCCGGCCCTGCGTTCATCGAAAAGCCCATTTCACGCGCTTCCGCAAGCACGCGCTTGAGCGTGCAGCGCGGGCAGCCGGCAAACGGTTCGCCGTCAGGCGTATAAACGTCACAAATCAGACGGGCAACGCTGCCGTCACGCGGTCTCCATGGGAAGATCGCAAAAGTATCGGGATCCGGCTTTAAGAACTGGTCGGACTCCTCAATCCGCACAAACCCATCGATGGATGAGCCGTCAAACATCATCTCCCCGTCAAGCGCTTTCTCCAGTTGTTCAACCGGTATCGCCACATTTTTCAAAATGCCAAAGATGTCGGTAAACTGGAGACGGATAAATTTTACATTAGCTTCCTTAGCCATTGACAATACATCTTGCTTTGTGTAACCCATTCTTCAACAACTCCTTATTTTCGTTTTTGTTTAACTCTCGACGATCTCACGATCATCAGTGTGACGATTTCTCGTCCGCGTATGCAAGATTTACCTGCATCACGTGTAAAACAAAAAAACCCCCTTGAGAAGAAAATTTTTTTCTTCCCGGGCGCCATTGCCTTTGCTTCATGTTTAGTTGTACATTCCTATTTAAGTCTGTTTAAATTCACTCTGGCGCTCATAAGTCACCCCCAGTAAACAAAAGACGCCTCCGCAAAGAACTAATCTCTGCTGTTGGCGCCGCTGCCCGGTACAACATTGTACCTTATGCCGTTTTTTTGATTATAAAACAAAGCAAAAGAATATGCAACAACAAATTTAGAAAATCAACCGGAGGGACGGTTCTCGTGGATTACTTTTGGAGGGAGAGAAGCCCAAGCGGGTTGAAAACCACCCCAGTGCTGCGCACCACCCCTCCAAGGGAGGGGAATTTGCGCTCTTGTCTAATCTTCTTTCATACTTACGGTATGGAGGCCGCACTCCAGTTTACGCCCACCCCAACGTCCACTACGTGTATGCTCGCCTGCGGCTGGTTTAGCAGTGCAAGGTTCACAGCCGATGCTGGTATAGCCATCGCTGTAGAGTGTGACGATAGGGATATCGTTTGCGCTGAGGTAGGCGAAGACCTCAGCGGTAGTCCAGTCGTAAAGCGGGCTGACCTTTGTGAGCGTGCGGCCGTCCGGGAAACGGTGCGTTTCGAAAGGCTGGAGATTTGCGCGCGTTGGGCTCTGTTCGCGTCGGAGTCCAGTCAACCAGAGGTCGTATTTTTCGATGCCGCGCATCAGGGGTTCGACTTTGCGCACGTGGCAGCAGCGGCTGGGGTCGGTTTCGTAGAGCTTGCCAAACTCTGCTTCCTGTGCCACGACCGACTGCTTCGCTTCTATGTTCACCAGATTAAGCTTCCACTCGTGAGCCAAGCGATCCCGGTATGCAATGAGCGAAGCAAAGTGATAGCCGGTTTCAAGGAACAAAACAGTGATGCCGGGGAGTTGCCTGCGGACCAGGTCGAGGATCGCGACATCTTCAGCCTGGAACGAACAGGTCAAACAGGGCTTTTCGGAATTTATAAGCGCTTTGGCAATAATTTCCCGTGCCGATTCAGCCGGATTAGATAACATTAGATTCCCTCCTCTTCCCCGAACGCGTGATGCGTGTCGAGGGTAATCTTGGCGCGGATTGCCATAATGGCTCCGCGCAGGTCCTTTTCTTCCACTACTACGTCAGGGGTACCCTCGTGATCGCCGAGAGTGAGAACGATAAGCCCAAGGCGGCGAAGTTCAGGCTGTTCCGTGCGAACAGTATGACGGTTTTCATTCAGCAGAATTCGCTCAATTGCATCAGCAAGCTCACTTGCTTTTGAAAGATCGATCCAAGCGCCGAGGTGACCGCGCAGGCGCAAGCGCTCTCCCGGTAAAAGCGGACCGCTCCCGGTTATGTTTTCGGACTCACTTTCGATTAGGCCGGCACCGAGCGTAATGTTCGAGATACGGTCAACTATAATGAAACCGCCTGTGGCGCGGTTCTCGCGGTAAGGATCGAAAAGCAAGGATTCTGCGGCTTCGATTTCGATAACACCGATTTCGTTTAATGAAAGCGAATTAGCGCCAAACATTTCGAGCCTCTCCACATCTAAGCGGTGGATGATGCGGGAGACGCGAGCCGAAACAATTCGTGGTCCTTGCTGAATCATGTATGTGCGGCCGGCAACAAGCGGCTCCTCACTCATCCAGACTACCGTGGCTTCGACTTTCTGAGCCTGAGATGCGACCTGAGAGGTGGCAACAATCATATCGCCGCGAGCAATGTCCCGCTCGTCTTCGAGCATAAGAATCACTGACATCGGCGCAAAGGCTTCCTCGAGGTCGCCGTCAAATGTGACGATTCGTGTCACGCGGCTCTGCTGTCCGCCGGGGAGAACAGTAACATCATCGCCTACGGACAAACGGCCGCTGGCAACCTGCCCGGCGAAGCCGCGAAAATCGGGGTCAGGGCGAATCACAGTCTGCACCGGGAAGCGAAACGGCAGGGTGGTGATGTCTACGCGTGGCCGAGCGTTCTCGAGAATCTCCAGCAGTGACGGACCGTCGTACCAGGGGGTACGTTCGCTCTTTGTGACAACATTATCGCCGTCTAAGGCACTGACCGGAATGAAATGGATCTGAACACCATCCAGCAGCGAAAGCAAACTGTCTGCTTGTTTGCGGATCTCCTCGAATATCTGACGGCTAAACCCTATAAGATCCATCTTGTTAACGGCAAAAACGAGGGTGCGCACTCCCAGCAACCAGGAAATGAAGGCGTGACGTCTCGATTGCTCAAGAAAACGCTTGCGCGCATCAATCAAGATGACGGCGAGATCCGATGTAGATGCACCTGTAGCCATATTGCGTGTGTACTGCTCATGGCCAGGCGTGTCTGCTACGATGAACTTACGGCGAGTGGTGTTAAAGTAACGGTAGGCGACATCGATGGTGATCCCCTGTTCGCGCTCAGCCCGCAGGCCATCAGTGAGGAGCGAGAGGTCGAGGCCGCGAGCTGCGCGGTTCACTTTGCTCTTTTTTACATCGTCAAGATGATCATCGAGCACGGCTTTAGTGTCGAACAGTAACCGGCCGATGAGGGTGCTTTTTCCGTCGTCAACACTTCCTGCGGTCGACATGCGAAGTAACGGCAATTCATCGCAGGAGGCGGTGAATTGGGCGAGGGTGACTGTTTTAGTCTGTGCGACAACGCTCATCAGAAGTAACCCTCCCGCTTCTTAAGCTCCATTGAACCTTCCTGGTCGTGGTCAATAACGCGATTTTCACGTTCGCTACGGCGGAAGGAGGCAAGCTCTTTAATGATCAAATCGATAGTGTCGGCTTCTGAGCGGATTGCCCCGCTGCAGGGCGTGCAACCCAACGTACGCATGCGACATTTGATATTTTCCGGGCGCTCCCCGTCTAAGAGCTTGACATTGCTCTGCAGCGGAATCAGTGTCTGCCCACGTACGACGACATCTCGCGGCTTAGCAAAGTAAAGGGGAACGATAGGAATGTTCTCAAGTCCGATGTAACTCCAGATATCGTTCTCTGTCCAGTTGGAGAGCGGAAAGACGCGAATGCTCTCGCCGGGGTTAACGGCGCCGTTGTAGAAATTCCAGAGCTCTGGCCGCTGGTTACGAGGTTCCCAGCGACCGGCACTGTCGCGAAAGCTGAAGACCCGCTCCTTGGCGCGGGACTTTTCTTCGTCTCGGCGCCCGCCGCCAATCGCAGCGTCGTAGTTGCCTTCTTTGAGCCCTTCGACAAGAGCGCGGGTGCGGAGTAGATGACAACACTTGGCGGTACCGTGGTCGTAGGGGTTCGCACCGGCGTTGATCGCCTCCAGATTTGTGTAGACGCGAAGTTCGGCTCCGATCTCTTTGGTGAAACTGTCACGAAATTCGATCATCTCCGGATATTCGTAGGTTGTGTCAATGTGCAGAAGCGGGAACGGAAACTTACCGGGATAGAACGCTTTGCGGGCGAGATGCACCAGCACGGAACTATCCTTCCCGATAGAGTATAACAGAACCGGATTACGGAACTGTGCGGCGGTCTCACGGAGTATATGGATACTTTCCGCTTCGAGCGCTCGCAAGTGCGATAAAAGGTAACACTTGCTGCTATCGATCAATTTGCTGTTTTGCTCTGTGTAGTTAACTTGTCTCAAAGCTATTCTCCTTCTGTGATTAATTCTCCCTTATGTTCCACAGCGACGAGCCGACTGTTAGGACTGAGATCAGCCCTTGGTCAACCCCCAACGGTAAAGGACAGCATGCTCCATCCTGCCAAAAACCAGTCGATCAATCAGCAGACCCATGACGACAATCACAAACATAATTCCTACCACCTGGTTCATATCATGGAGATCACGTCCCATAATCAATACATAGCCAAGACCGGAAGTGGGCGTCAGCAGTTCCCCGGCCATCAAAGCCCTCCAGGCAAAAGACCAGCTCTGCTTCATCCCCGAGATAATGGAAGGAAAAGCGGCAGGAATCGTAACGGAGGTGTAACGGCGCAAGCCTTTGGCACCCATTGTTTTCGCCGCCTTGATGTAGAGGGGCGGGACATTTTTAATACCCGAAACAACGGACATGGAGATGGAAAAAATGGAACCGATGGCGATAACGAAGATTATCGCCTCTTCTCCCAGACCAAACCAGAGAACGGCCAAAGGAAGCCAGCAAATACTTGGCAAGGTCTGCACACCCAGCAGGAGCGGAGAAAGCGCTTCATCCAAATACTTAATGCGGTCGATTAAAACACCTAGCAGCAAACCGATCACAAGAGAGATAAAATAACCGATAAGAAGGCGCTGCAGACTGATATGCGCAGCAATAGGTATGCTTAGATCCTGCATGCCTCTGCTCAGGTTCTGCAGCACCCCCGAAGGTGATGGAAAGAGGAAAGAAGGCCAGATGCCAGTTCTATATACCATTTCCCAGATTAGTATCAGGCCGAGATACAAAGGAATTACTTTTAAGACACCAGTCACTGTCAAGTTCCTCTTTGGCAACCTTCTCCACCTCCTCTTTCAGTTCGCTGAGTATTTGCCCTACGATTCTTGTCAGATCAATGTCTTCTATGTTTCTTGGTCTGCCTAATTGAACCCGGAACTCTTTTTTTATTCTGCCGGGATTGGCAGTCATAACAACAACCCGGTCTGCCAACAAAACAGCTTCTTCCACATTATGCGTCACAAAGATGATCGTCTTTTTTGTGGCGCCCCAGATTTGCTGCAGTTCTGTGTGAAGAATATTTTTAGTTTGGCTGTCCAAAGCGGCAAAAGGCTCATCCATTAAAAGCACATCCGAGTCCATAGCCAGGGATCTGGCCAAAGCCACCCGCTGACGCATGCCGATGGAAAGTTCATGCGGATAAGCAGCCGCAAAACGAGTCAGGTGAACCATTCTCAGGTAATACATAGCCTTTTCCCTTCTCTCCTGCTTGCTTATCCCTTTAATTTTCATCCCATACTCTACATTGTCGATAATTTTGAGCCAAGGGAAAAGTGCCGCTTCCTGGAACATCACCATTCGATCGGGTCCTGCATCCAGGATTGGCCTGCCCTCTTTGCAAATCTCGCCGGAAGTAGCCCTTTCCAAACCGGCAATAATGCTCAGAAGAGTTGACTTTCCACAACCTGAAGGTCCAACTAAGACAACAAATTCTCCTTTTTTTATATTGAGATGGACATCTTGCAAGGCGTAGGTCGTTCCATTTTTTGTCTTAAAAACTTTGCATATGTTTGATATCTCCAACACAAAATCAACCCCTCTGAAATCGCTTGACTCCGGACATTTAATCTTAAAGACTATTTTACTTCTGCCAAACCCTTCTCTTTTAAAACCTTATTTAGTGGAGCCAGATTGAAAAGCTGGGAAATGTCCGGTTTCTGTTTGAGGTAACCGGTATCGGCCATCAATGTTGCAAATTTCTGTATTGAGCTGACTTCAGGATCGTAAGTCACTAAAAGACGTTCAAAGGAACTCCCGAGCACATCCTGGGGCAGGGATTTTTGTGTTAATATCTCAAACTGTTTGTTGAAAACCTGTTTATAGGTTTCAGGATCGTTATTGATTCGCTCTGTTAATTCCACATGGGCAGCCAGCCATTTCTCCACCAGTTCAGGTTGCTCTTCCAGAAATTTTGTGGTGGCAATCACGACTGTTGTTGCATAGCTTCCGTCGTCCCATAGCTGATCGGCTTCTAATACGACATCGGCGCCTGTCTCTTTGACGATTCTAGAGCCCCATGGTTCAGGCACAAGAGCGGCATCCACCTCGCCTTTGGCAATCAGAGTCAATATATCAGGGTTTTCTGCAGGAACAACCGTTACCGTGCCTCCTCTGGAAGCATCCTTTAAGCCCGCACCTTTCATTAGCCTCCGCAGAGTAAGATCTTGGGTGGCGGCTAACTGGGGAACAGCTACTTTTCTGCCGTCAAGATCTGCCACATTTTTAATATTGGTGCCTTTAGCAGCTACCAGAATGGCCCCCTCGTTAGCTGCGCCTGCGATGATTTGCAGACCTTTATTGGAGACAATATAACCGTTGATTGCCGGTACCGGTCCGATGTAGCCTAAATCAATTTCTCCTGTTAACAACGCTTGAATTAGTTTAGGCCCGGCGTTAAAGATACTTTCAGCAATCACCACCTGTTCTCCCAGAGCATTTTGAAACGTACCGTCATTCTGACCCACCATTGCTTGGATATGGGTTATATTGGGAAAATATCCCACCCTTATAGTTTGTTTTTGATTGACGCCCGTCTGAGCGTTCAATGACTGACCATTATTTCTGAACCCACAGCCAGCCGCTGCCACGGTGGCCAGAAAAAACAACAGACCGGCTGCGGTGATCCACTCCCTGCTCAGCCGTAAACCTCTCCCATAGCCTGATCTTCCGTATTTTACTGCCACCTTCTTGCCTCCGTTCTTTTGGATGTATCCCAAGCATATTAAAACCTTTACTAAATTCGAACCTTAATTACCTATAAATATATAGGAAAAGTATGTTATTTGAGAATATTATATTAGACATTCTCCAAATATGTCAAGTGTCTAAAAAAAATTTTATATACGAACGAATGTTTGATTTTTTTACTAGTTATGGTATAATGCAGCTAAAAGGGTGGTGTTGCCGTTTGGACGACCTGACAACAAGGCAACTGCAAATCCTAAATTATATCCGACACGAAGTAAAGGCAAAAAATTATCCGCCTTCCGTTCGGGAAATTGGGGAAGCGGTCGGCTTGTCCTCCAGTTCGACCGTTCATGCCCATCTGGCAAAATTAGAGGAAAAAGGGTTTATCCGCCGAGATCCAACTAAGCCGCGAGCCATTGAATTGCTAGATTATGTTGCTGTATCTCCGTTTATTCAGGATATTGTCAGCGTTCCGGTAGTTGGCCATGTTACTGCGGGTGAACCGATTCTGGCAGAGCAAAATATTGAGGATTATTTTCCCTTGCCTAGGACGCTGGTGCATCAGGACACGGTGTTTTTGCTTAAAGTACGCGGCGACAGTATGGAGAAAGCCGCAATTATGGACGGAGACTTGGTAGTGGTACGCCAGCAAGCAACTGCTCAAAATGGAGAAATTGTAGTGGCTATGTTGGAGGGTGAGGCGACGGTAAAACGTTATTATAAGGAAAAAGACTACATTCGCCTGCAACCGGAGAATGATTTCTATGAACCGATTTTTTCCCCGCACATCGTTGTGATAGGAAAAGTTATCGGTGTGTTCCGCCATATTTCTTAACGAATACAAAAATGCCGGCTGATGCCGGCATTTTTGCTGAGAAGGTAATCAAAAATTTATAAATTATGTATCATGGAAGGCTTTGCAAAAGGACAATCAACCGCGTGTCTCAGAAGAGATACAACGCTGTTCTGTTTTAGCCGAATTGCTTGGCCATTCAGGGACAATCACGCCACCGGAAATAATTAATTTTAGCGCTTCTTCCACCGACATTTCCAGCGGTATCAGTTCTTCCCGCGGCACCAAAAGCAGAAAACCGGAAGTAGGGTTAGGCGTTGTCGGTACAAACAGAGCCACCACATCTTGCGCGGTCTTCTCCTGTACTTCTCCCAAGCCGCTGCTGGTTATAAAGCCAATACCGTAAATTCCTTTGCGCGGATATTCAATCATGGCTACCGATTCAAAGACACTTTTGCGTTGTGCAGAAAATCCATCTATTATCTGACGGGTTGCAGTATAAATTGGCTTAATCAAAGGAATACTTGCAAAAGCATTCTCCACCATTTTTAAGACTCTGCTGCCAAAAACATTATTTGCTACCAAACCTACAAAAAGGATTGCGCTTACCGTAATCAGAAATCCCAGTCCCGGTATTCTGACACCCAGATATTGACGTAAAAGATTGCCAAGCAGTGAGTCTGCCCAGTTAAAAGTCAAGCCTAAAACATAAATACTGATTATTGCCGGCAGCAATATTGCCAGACCGGTCAGAAATATTCTCCTTAATAAGCGCAAAAAATCCACCAACCTTTACTCTTCTTTTTTGTTTTGGAAATAATCACAGTGTTCTCTCAGAGAACACTGTGAGCAGTGCGGGTTGCGAGCATGACAAATGTAACGACCGTGTAAAATCAGCCAGTGGTGAGCATTAGCCCATAACTCACGACCTATTATAGCAGTTAATTGCTTTTCTGTGGCTGCCGGCGTCTTTGCCTTAGCCAAACCGATGCGGTTGGCTACACGAAAAACGTGTGTATCGACAGCTAAAGCCGGTATAGCAAATGCATTTGCCAAAATTACATTCGCCGTCTTTTGTCCCACCCCAGGCAAGGACAGCAAAGAGTCAAGGTCTGACGGCACTTCACCACCGAATCTCTCCAGCAATGTTTTTGCCGAAGCAAGCAAATGTCTGCTCTTTGTGCGAAAAAGACCGATACTTTTTATGTCTTTCGCTAATTCATCCGGCGTCAATACAGCAAGCTGGGCGGGAGAAGGATATTTTTCAAACAAAAGAGAAGTCACTTTATTCACTTGCTTGTCGGTCGACTGAGCGGAGAGCATAGTGGCCACGAGCAATTGCCATGGTGTCTTGAAATTCAATTCTGTTTCGGGGTGCGGGTTTTGTTCCGCCAAAATAGCAAATATTCGTTTTGCCTTTTCTTTTTTTCTACTCATTTTAGTTCTCTTTATCCAATTTTTGGCGCCGTAGGCGAAGTGAGTTTAAAAGCACTGAAACCGAAGAAAGAGCCATAGCAAGTGCTGCAATTGCCGGGCTTAAGCGGCCAGAGGAAGCAATCGGGATTGCCAGCAAATTATATGCGAACGCCCAAAATAAGTTCTGACGAATAATCCTAAAGGTTTGGCGTGACAAACGAATCGCTGTCACTACCGAAGTAAGATCACCTCGGATAAGAGTTATATCGCTTGCCTCAATGGCAATATCTGTGCCGCTGCCAATGGCGATACCGACATTTGCCTGTGCCAGTGCCGGGGCATCATTAATTCCATCACCGACCATCGCCACCACTCGTCCCTCTTTCTGTAAACGCCGCACTTCTGCTTCTTTCTGATCGGGCAGTACCTGCGCCAATATCCGATCAATGCCCACCTGCAGGGCAATTGTTTTTGCCGTACGCTCGTTATCACCGGTAAGCATAGCGGTGGCTAACCCCTCCTTGGCCAATGAAGCAATGGCACGTCTGCTGTCTTCTTTAATAATATCGGCGACTGCTATAATGCCAGCTAATTGCCCGTTGACTGCCATTAACATAGCAGTTTTTCCTTGTTCTTCCAACTTTGCCATCGTATTTTCCAGATTTTCAGTCTGAATCTCCATTTCAGCCATCAGCTTTCTATTGCCCAGCAGTATGTCTTTACCTGCAATTACAGCTCTGATTCCTTTGCCGGGGATGGCTTGAAAATCAGTTGCATTCTCCGATACTATGGCACGTTCAAAGGCAGCGCGTACTATTGCCTGGCCAAGAGGATGTTCTGAACCGGTTTCACCGCCGGCTGCCAAGCGAAGCAATTCATCTTCCGTCAGCTCACCTGTACTGATGATTTCTGTGACAGCAGGCTCACCTTTGGTAATAGTTCCGGTTTTATCAAAAATTATTGTGTCTACATCTAATAAAGCCTGCAGGCTGGTGGCATCTTTGATCAAAATACCGCGCTCCGCACCGATGCCGGCACCTACCATAATGGCTGTAGGGGTAGCCAATCCCAAGGCGCAGGGACAAGCAATCACCAGTACGGCAATGGCGGCAAAAACAGCCCGGTCTAATGCTTCCAGTCCGCCAAGCAATAGCCAACCAGACAAAGTAGCCAGCGAAATGATTATTACTACGGGAACGAAGTAGCCTGTGACTTTATCCGCCAATTCTTGAATAGGTGCTTTGGAGCCCTGAGCCTCCTCTACCATCCTGATAATTTGTGCCAAAAAAGTATCCTTGCCAACTTTTGTCGCTCTAAATTGAATAACTCCGTTCTTATTAATAGTGGCACCCACCACTTGGTCTCCAACTGTTTTCTCAGTAGGCAAACTTTCACCGGTAACCATCGATTCATCAATAGTTGTATAACCCTGAATAATTTCGCCGTCAACAGGGATTTTCTCTCCGGGACGGACAATAATTACATCTCCTGCCTGTACCAGTTCAACAGAAATCTCTCTTTCAACGCCATCCTCAATGATACGAGCGGTTTTAGCGCCAAGTTCCAGCAGTTTTCTGATGGCACTTGATGTTTTGCTTCTGGCAATAGCCTCTAAATAGCGTCCCAAGAGGTGAAAAGACATAATCATGCCGGAAATCCCCATGAATGAAACTGTATAAGGAATAAAAAAGGCGACGATCCCCCAGGCATAAGCGGATAATGTACCAAGAGAAATTAATACGTCCATATTAGCACTACCGTGTCTTATGGAACGCCAAGCGCCACGGTGAGTAGGCAACCCGGCCCAAAAGACAATCGGTGTGGCAGCGGCCAGCATTACCCAGTTATGGTAGGGAAGATGGAAATAATGAAGAAGCTCCAGCAACATAACGATTTCAATAATTGCTGTAATTGACATAGCTATTATCACAATTCGCTTTCGCGCAAGGAGTTGTGCTTGTTCCAGCGCTTCCTTGTCAAAACCGGTTTGCCCCTCAGTGTTTTGCCGGGTAAGCACACCGTAGCCCAAGTCTTCAATGACAGAAATTATTTCACGCCGATTCGTCTCGGTTCTATCATATAAAATTGTAACTTTTCCGGCAGCAAAATTTACTACCGCCTCCATTATTCCGGGTTTCTTTTGCAGCGCTTTTTCGATGCTGTTTGCACAGGCCACACAAGTCATACCAGTCACTTCGAGTGTTTCTTTGACCAGGAATTTTTCTTCTTTGCCGGTTAACCGTTCCATCTTTTCGCCTCCATCACTATACCCCCCCACCCTAAGGGATATGATGTCTTAAGATTAACAGTATCTTTGCAGCGCGTCAACAATTATCTCCAAAAACTTTGGTAGGATTTGATGACTTCTTGAGCCCAAAAAGCCCGCGAAAACGATGCGGGCTTTTTGGTAACTTTAAAAGTGGATAATCTTTTAAAAAACTGTCAGATAATTATCGACTTCCCACTGATGCACTTGGGTACGATACTGAGTCCACTCAATGGTTTTTGCTTCCATGAAATGCTCATAAATATGTTTCCCCAAAGCTTCCCTAATTACACTGTTAGCCGACAACTCAATGAGGGCTTCCCCCAAAGTTTTTGGCAAACTCTCTATCCCAAGTGCCTCCCTTTCACCAGCAGACATATCATAAATATTTTGAGTCACTGAAGCCGGCGGCATAATTTTATTTTTAATTCCGTCTAAACCGGCACTCAAAGTAACAGCCAAGGTAAGATAAGGGTTGCAGGAAGGGTCGGGGTTACGCAATTCAATTCTGGTACCTACGCCGCGTCTTGCAGGGATGCGGATTAGCGGGCTGCGGTTGTGTTCGCTCCAAGCGATATAGACAGGCGCTTCGTAACCCGGTACAAGCCGCTTGTAAGAGTTAACCAACGGATTGGTGATCGCAGTAAAACCTTTGACATGGCGCAGTAAGCCGCCGATATAATAGCGGGCAATATCGGAGAGCTGAGAAGGATCGGACGGATCATAAAACGCATTCTGACCGTTTTTGGAAAGAGATTGATGAGTATGCATGCCGGAGCCGGCAATACCAAAAATTGGCTTAGGCATGAAAGTAGCATGAAGATTATGGCGCATGGCGACGGTACGTACCACGAGCTTGAAGGTGGCTATATTGTCAGCAGTCGTGAGAGCATCAGCATATTTGAAGGCAATTTCATGTTGTCCCGGCGCAACCTCATGATGGGAAGCCTCCACTTCAAAACCCATTTCTTCCAGAGTCAGCACCATATCACGGCGTGCCGATTCCCCCAAATCAACCGGCATAAAGTCAAAATAGCTGCCGCGATCATGCGTTTTCGTAGTGGCGCGACCTTGTTCATCTTTCAAAAAGAGAAAAAACTCGGCTTCCGGACCGGCGTTTAGCTCATAGCCAAGAGCTGCCGCCTCTGCGATAGAGCGGCGCAATGTATTGCGTGGACAACCCTCAAATGGCGTTCCGTCCGGATTATAAATATCGCAAATCAGTCGCGCTTCCCCACCGCCGGCATGAGCATTCCAGGGGAAAACGGCAAACGTGTTAACATCCGGACGCAAGTACATATCAGACTCTTCAATCCGCACAAAGCCTTCAATGGACGAACCGTCAAACATCAGTTCACCATCTAATGCCTTTTCCAATTGCTCCACCGGAATTGCCACATTTTTAGAGATTCCCAAAACGTCCGCAAACTGAAGGCGAATAAATCTGATTTTTAAATCTTTAACGAAATGCAACACATCGTCTCTAGTGTACGCCATACCATCGTCCTCATTTCTGTTCTTAAAGTTTTTTCATCTTTTACGATTATAGCGTTTGCCTGCAAAAATTGTCAATAAAGGTGGCTTTTCAAAACCGACAAGATCTCAGCCAGTGCCAGCTTACAATGTTCATATGTAAGCCCACCCTGAAGAAATGCCGTATATGGCGGCCGCAAAGGCCCATCAGCAGAAAATTCGCTGCTCGCCCCCTGAACAAAAGTTCCCGCCGCCATAATAATTTCATGCTCATAGCCCAGCATAGGAGCTGGATGCGGCGTCAGATGACTGTCTACAGGAGAAGCTGCCTGCACAGCACGACAAAATAGTTTCAACAGTTCCGGACTACCCAAAGAAATTGACTGCACAATATCTCCTCTCTTCTCGGTTGGACTGGGGTCGACAGAGTAACCGAGGCGCTCAAAAAGCGCTGCAGCCAAGACCATTCCTTTTAAAGCCTGACCGACTTGGTGCGGAGCGAGAAACAACCCTTGAAAAATTAGTCGCTTAACCGTACCCATAGCTCCGACACCTGCGCCTAGACCTGGGGCGGTTAAACGCCAGGCAGCTCTTTCCACTAAATCAGCGCGCCCTACTATATAACCGCCTCCTGCAGCTAAACCGGCACCGGGATTTTTAATTAAAGAACCGGCAACTAAATCGGCCCCGCCATGACAAGGCTCAAGTTCCTCTACAAATTCCCCATAGCAATTATCGACAAAGATAATGCTCTCTGGCTGTCTTTTTTTTACCGCCAAAATTAAATCAGCAATATCGGCGATAGTCAGTGCCCGGCGCTGCGCATAGCCGCGCGAGCGTTGAATCAAGACAACCTGAGCCTTTTCAGCCAAAATATGGTCTAGCAGCTCCTGGTCCAGCCCCGCTGTCAGGTCGGCTTCAGCGTAACTAATCTTTTGGCTATGCAGACCACCATTGCCCAAGGAAGATAGGCCTAAGGCTTTTTGTAAAGTGTCATAAGGCCTTCCCGTCAACGAAACGAGTCGGCTGCCGGGGGAGAGAACACCATAGAGAGAGCAGGCAATGGCATGGGTGCCTGAGACAAACTGAGGGCGAACCAACCCAGCCTCGGCGCCAAATACCCTAGCATAAAGATTATCAAGTTTCTGCCTTCCCAAGTCATGATAGCCATATCCTGTAGATTCATAAAAGCAGGTTTCGTCCACTTCTTCTGCGCGGAAAGCGTCCAGCACTCTGGCTTGGTTAATCAGCATCAAATCATCAATCTTTTGAAAAGTCGCAATAAGTTGCCTCTCTATTTCACTGAGCAAGGTTTGATATTTAAAATAACCGGTCGTCTCCAGCAAGTTCAGCCGCTCCTTTATCAAGACTATCCAGTATTTTTGCGGCCCATGGTTTTGGTAAAACGGCTCGGATTCGGATCCCCTCCGATGTATATTCCTCTGCTTCCAATTTACCGTGGCTGCGAATAATAGCCAAAATTTTTTCGGTACCAAAGGGCAATGTCAACTCAAGCCGCCGATGTTCAGCGCGAATAACTTCATCTATGCGTGTGATAAGTTCAGCCAGACCGATTCCGTTTCTGGCAGAAATAGCCAAGTGATCAGGCCAATCCCGGGATAACAACGGCAGCGCAGCGTGTGCTTCAGGCAAATCCATTTTGTTGAAGACGACGAAGACAGGTAAGTTTTCCGCGTTGATTTTTTGCAAGAGTTCGTTTACCGCAATCATCTGTGCAGCCGCTTGGGGATGAGAGGCATCCACCACGTGTAAAAGTAACTCGGCCTCCAAAACTTCCTCCAAAGTAGAGCGAAAAGCTGCCACCAAATGATGAGGCAGCTTCTGGATGAAACCGACTGTATCAGTCAGCAAAAAACGGCTGCCATCAGGCAGTTCAACTTGACGGGTTGTAGGATCCAAAGTGGCAAATAGCTTGTCCTCCACAAAGACATCTGCCGCAGTCAACGCATTAAGCAAAGTAGATTTTCCTGCATTAGTATAGCCTACAATTGTCACCACAGGCAACGAAGCCGTTTTTCTTGCTTTGCGGTGCAGGCTGCGGTGTTTCTTGATTTCCTCTATCTCTTCCTTTAAATCAGCGATGCGTTTACGAATACGCCGCCTGTCCACTTCCAGCTTTGTTTCGCCTGGGCCGCGCGTACCGATCCCTCCGCCCAAACGTGAAAGTTGGCTGCCAAAACCGGTAAGACGCGGCAAGAGATAATTTAATTGTGCTAGTTCTACCTGCAAAACACCCTCATGAGTTTTTGCACGTTGAGCAAAAATATCGAGAATCAAAGCTGTTCGATCGACTACCCGTGCCTTGATTACTTCTTCTAAATTCCTTTTTTGCGTAGGTGAAAGCTCGTCATCAAAGATCACTAGACCCGCACCGCATTCTTCTGCAAGCAGCCGGATTTCCTCTACCTTGCCTTTTCCGACATAAAAAGTAGCATCCGGCTTGGGACGCTTTTGGATAATTTCAGCCACCGGCTCCGCACCGGCAGTTTCCGTCAGTTGGGCAAGTTCCTGCATCGTTTCTGCGATATTCCACTGCTTATCCTGTGTCTCCAAACCAACCAGAACAGCCTTCTCCATAGCCAAAACCTCAATAAAGTTATTATTAGCAAGAGACCTTATTTTGGAAGCGATTATTCATTCTACGTGCCAAAAAAAGACAGTCATTGCCCTCACAATCGAAAGCAAGGCTGCCCTTTCCTTCAGCCGGTTACGTTTTTATTCCGTCGTCTGAGCCAAGTTAATATTACGAAACGGGATAATAGTGGACACGGCATGTTTATAGACTAGTTGCTGCTTGTTGTCTGCATTAAGCAGGATAGTAAAACTGTCGAAGCTGCGAACCGTCCCCTTTATCTGGTAGCCGTTGACTAAAAAGACGGTCAGCATCATATCTTCTTTGCGTGCAATGTTAAGAAAGTTATCCTGCAAGTTTATCGGACCTTTATTCATGCCATCCCCTCCAAATAGTTATTTTAACAAGAAACAAACTCGCTTAAATATTCGATTCTTGCCTAAAATATCCTGCAACCCTTTTTGAAATATTTGCCACCAACTCCACATTACTGCTGTACTTTGACAGATCCAACCAAATCAACTCTTCTTCTCGTCTAAACCAAGTAAGTTGCCTTTTGGCAAAGCGTCGCGTATCACGTTTTATTTCTGCGACAGCCGCAGGCAAAGAAAGTCTCCCTGATAAATATGCAACTAGCTGTTTATATCCTAGTGATTGCATTGATTTGGCATCAGGGGATGCGCCGTCAGCCAACAAGCCTCGCACCTCTTCCACAAAACCTGCCGCCAACATTTCTTCCACCCTCATTTCTATCCGTTGATAAAGCAACTCCCGGGGCATAGTGAGGCAAAAAAGTAATGTATCGTAAACATTTTCATCTGGAGTGGCAGCCAGTTGTTCAGAAATAGACTGTCTGCTAATTTCATAAAACTCCAAGGCGCGGATTACCCGGCGCAAATCATTGGGATGGAGCTTAGCGGCTGTCCGCGGATCAACAGCGCTTAGTCTGCTATGCAGAGCTGCAGCGCCTAAATCTTTTGCTTCTTGCCGCAGTCGGCTTCTCAATAGTTCATCTTCCGCATCCTCACCAAAAGCGAAGCCCTTTACTACCGCCCTTAGATATAACCCTGTTCCCCCCACGAGAATCGGCAGCTTACCCTCTTTATGCAGAGCGGCAATCACCTTGGTAGCATGTTGTTGATATTGAGCGACGCTAAAATTATTGTTAGGTTCCACCAAATCAAGCAGATGATGAGGAACCAAATCTCTCTCTGCTCTGCTAGGCTTAGCTGCGCCAATATCTAAACCGCGATATACCTGCACTGAATCAGCCGAAATGATTTCACCGCCAACAGACTTTGCCACTTCCACAGCCACAGAAGATTTCCCCACAGAAGTAGGTCCGGTAATAACCAATAGTTTTCCTTTCATGAGTGCCTCCGGAAATTCCTGGCAAGTGCCTGTTCGGAAAAGACGAGTACTGCAGGACGTCCATGAGGACAAGTAAAGGGACCTTCAGTTTCTGCCAACTGCTCCAAAAGGGCTTCCATCTCCCGCCGCTCCATTGACCGGTTAGCTTTTATCGCTGCCTTACAGGCTAACGTTCGCAGTATTTTTTCGAAAACAACGGTTGTTCCGCCTGTTTCCTCCCGTACTACAGCGAGTATCTCAGTTAAATCATCCTGATTTAGGCAATAGTGAGAAAAAGCCGGTACTGTCCGCAGAATAAACGTATTATTACCAAATGTTTCAAAAGTTAAACCCAGGTTGGCAAAAAAATCTAGCGAATTTTGCATCGCCGCAGCCGCTAACGGATCCAATTCAAAGGTTTGGGGGATTACTTCCTGGACAGTTACCGAGCCAACAGACAGCTCCTTTTTTAATTGTTCGTAAAGGACGCGCTCATGTGCCGCATGTTGATCAAGCACATAAAGCTCACCCGCCTCGGACTGAGCCAAAAGATAGGTGGCAAGGTATTGCCCAATCGGCTTTAAACGTGGAAAGCGAGAGACTACTTTATCTTGCTGAAGCAATGTCTCAGTCTTAAAATTGTTAACAGGCGCACCTGCCGGTTGAAGAGAAAACAAAGAGTTGTCTGGCTTCGTCTCTTGCACATATTTCATCTCATATAAATTAACGTTGACAGGAGTTTCTCTTATCGCGGAAGTGCGGAACTCTCCAAGTTCAAACACAAGATCCGAGTGCCGCAGGATATCCTTCACGCCAGCTAATATCTGCCTATAGATCTCTCTTTCCCGAGAAAAGCGAACTTCTCGCTTAGCAGGATGAACATTAACATCTACCTCCTGCGGATCAATCGATAATAAAAAGATGGCTGCAGGGAAACGATTTCTAGGTAAAAGTGTATGGTAAGCAGTCTGGATTGCATCACTTAACAAGGGCGAGCGCACAGGTCTCCGGTTCACAAAAAAGTACTGAAGATTACGGTTTGCCCTGACAAGAGCAGGTTTGGCAGTAAAGCCGCTTATCTTTACTAAGGAACCATGCCAGTCCAACCGTATCATCTGACGCATATTCTGCCTGCCCAGAACTTGTGCCGCAGCGTCCTCAAGTTTTCCATTACCCACTGTTGCAAACTGTTTTTTTTCGTTTATCGTCAGAGCAAAAGAAATCTCCGGCCACGCTAACGCCAGACGGTGAACGGTATCGGTAATTTTGGCATTCTCCGTCGCTTCGCTCTTCGCAAACTTCAAACGAGCCGGTGTGTTGAAGAACAAACCCTCAACCCGGATTTCAGTTCCTGAAGGACAGCCCGTTTCGCTCATGCTGATCACCTGTCCACCGTGCACGACAATTTCTGTACCAACCATTTCCTGGGGCTGACGCGTAGTCAGTTGAAAACGACTAACAGCAGCAATACTTGGCAATGCCTCACCCCGAAACCCAAGTGATGTGATGACTGCCAGGTCGGCAGCGCTTCTAATTTTACTGGTGGCATGTCTTTGCAAAGCTAATGGCACGTCTTCCGGAGCTATGCCGCTGCCGTCGTCGCTCACCCGAATACTTTCAAGCCCTCCGCCGGCAACTTGGATAACTATGGTTGACGCGCCTGCATCAATCGCATTTTCCACCAGTTCCTTCACTACGGCTGCCGGTCGTTCCACAACCTCGCCGGCGGCAATCTGATTGGCGGTCAGCTCATCCAACACTTGGATTTTAGCCATGAGTAATCTCCTTTTTCAGGGCTTGCTGCAGGCTGTATAAGAGCTGCATCGCCTCGAGCGGTGTTGTAGTCATTAAATCTGCGCTTTCTGCCGCCGCAATTGCTTTGGCAAGTTCCGGGTCGGTGAAAAGGCGAAGTTGTTCTTCCTCTTTTACCGCCGCAACTTCCCTCGCTCCTTTAGCCGGTGACTCCAATGCCGACAAAATTTCCCGAGCCCGCCGAACAACGCTTTTTGGCAACCCGGCCAAATGAGCTACTTGTATTCCATAACTATGGTCAACACTACCGGCAACCACTTTATGTAAGAAGACAATTTCCTCACCTTTCTCCTTGACCGCAGTAGCCAAATTTACTAAGCCGGGGAAAGCTCCCGCCATCTCGGTCAGTTCGTGGTAATGGGTGGCAAAAAGAGTTCGAGCTCCTGTTTTGTGGTAGAGATGCTCAAGCACTGCACGGGCGATGCTTATTCCGTCAAATGTGCTCGTGCCGCGTCCCACCTCATCAAGTAAAACGAGGCTTCGGTTTGTACCCCGCGCCAAAATATCTGCCACTTCACTCATTTCCACCATGAACGTACTTTGTCCGCCCGCCAAGTCATCGGCAGCGCCAATACGTGTAAATATTCTGTCCACAATCCCGATGCGGGCTTTTTTTGCCGGAACAAAGCTGCCAATCTGCGCCAAAAGCACAATTAAAGCTGTTTGCCGCATGTAAGTCGATTTGCCTGCCATGTTAGGACCCGTAATTAGTAAGATACGCTGCTTGTCCGGATGCAAAACAGTATCATTTGGAACAAACATTGCTGCCTGTGTCACACGCTCCAATACCGGATGCCTGCCATCTAAAATTTCCAGCAATTCGCTCTCATCCACAACCGGCCGCACATAACGGTATTCACGTGCTATCAGCGCCAGAGAATGAAAAACATCCAGTTCCGCCAAAACGGCAGCAGCCGACTGAATCTCGGCAGTATAGCAGGCTACCCGTTCACGTACAGCCTGAAACAGTTCATATTCCAGAGCGCAAATCTTTTCTTCCGCACCCAAAACCGAAGCTTCAAGCTCTTTTAACTCCGGGGTAATATAGCGCTCTGCATTAGATAATGTCTGTTTTCGGATGTAATCGCTCGGGGTTAAACCGGCATTGGCCCGCGTAATCTCTATATAATAGCCAAAAACTTTGTTGTAGCCAACCTTCAAAGACTTAATTCCGCTTCGTTCCCTTTCTCGCTGCTCAACGTCCAAAATTGTTTTGCGCCCATCGCGACAGATATGCCGCAACTCATCCAGTTCAGCATTAAAGCCGTCCCGCAATAAACCGCCCTCACGCAGTGAGAACGGTGGCTCATCATCCAGTGCGGAGAGTAAAAAAGAGGTTAATTCTTCCGGCGAGGGAATACGCTTTGCAAGCGCTCGTATAGCTTTACCGCCACCTAAAAGCAATTCCTGTATTGCCGGCAATAAAGCCAGTGTCTTAGATAACGCCAATAAATCACGTGCGTTAGCGCCCAAAGAATGAACACGACTCAACAAGCGTTCCAGATCAGCTACATTTTTTAAGAAACCGCCAAGGTCATCAAGCAAGCCAAAATCAGTCATCAACTCTTCCACCGCATCCTGCCGGGCTTCAATCAGCGCCGGTTCCAGCAGAGGCTGCTCAAGCCAACGCTTTAACAGTCTGCCGCCTGGTGCCGTCTTCGTCCTGTCCAGCACCCACAATAAGGAACCATGCTTTTTCTCACTGCGTATGGTCCTTGTCAGTTCCAGATTGCGCCTAGTGGCGGCATCAAGCACCATGCAGCCTTCCGGGTCATAAACAAGCGGTCTATGTAAATGTTGTAAACCGCTTTGTCTGTTCCCATGCAAATACGCGAGCAGGGCACCTGCGGCAGGCAAAGCATAAAGTAATTCCGCACAGCCCAGACTCGTTAAGCTGCTCACTCCATATTGACTAAACATCATTTCCTGAGAATGTTTCAGCGTGTACCATTTCTCTTTGCAAGGCTGGACGGGTAAATCACCGCCCAGCCTGTTTAATGACCCTTTTATTAAAGGTGATTGCTGTGCCGCTTCATTGATAATAATTTCCGCAGGTTGCAAACGCCATAATTCGTCTCTTAGAAACTTCTCCGTAAAATTGCCGGATTGCTGCGTCATGATAAACTCGCCTGTGGAGATATCAGCAGCTGCAAAACCGCAGCCGCCTTTTGCAATATAAACAGAAACCAGATAATTATTATTTTTCTCTTCAAGCAAGGACTCATTAAGCACCGTTCCCGGCGTAATTATCTGAACAACTTCTCGCTTGACAATTCCTTTAACAGCTTTAGGGTCTTCCATCTGTTCACAGATAGCCACTTTATAGCCGCGTTCAAGCAGACGCCCGAGATATGTGTTTAGTGCATGGTATGGGAAACCTGCCAGTGGCACATCTTTGTCCCTGGAGGTAAGGACGATTTCCAACTCTCTTGCCCCTACTTTAGCGTCCTCAAAAAAAAGTTCATAAAAATCACCCACGCGAAAAAGGAGGATTTTATCCTGGTGCAGCTCTTTAATCTCCCTGTACTGCCTGATCATCGGTGTTTCGGTTTTCAACGTTTATCCTCCCCAATAGGCTCCACGTTTTTGCTTCGCTGATTTCTACCTGCAGCAAATCTCCTGCAAGAACCCCCTCGCCCGTGAAGTTAACCGTTTTGCCTCCCCTTGTGCGTCCGCTCAACACATTCGGATTAGTCTTACTTCTTCCCTCGACCAAAACTTCAACTGTTTTACCAACCAACTGTTGATTATGGCGCAAACTATGCCTGTTTTGGACTTCTATTAGCCGCTGAAAACGTTCTTTTTTAATTTCGCTGCTAATCTGTGCCGGCATTTTCGCCGCCGGAGTACCGGCACGTTGTGAATAAAGGAAGGTAAATGCCGCATCATAACTCACCTGTTCGACAATATCCAAAGTAGCCAAAAAATCTGCTTCTGTCTCCCCTGGGAAGCCCACAATCAAATCAGTGCTGATAGCACAATCCGGCAGATAGCGCCTCAAAACTTCCACTTGTTCCAAGTAATGCTCCCGGGTATAACCCCTGTTCATTAAAGCTAAAATACGATTGCTGCCGGACTGAATCGGCAAATGGACGTGCTCGCAGATATTGACTCCTTCGGCAATCACACGAGCCAATTTTTCATGCCAATCTCTGGGGTGAGATGTCATAAAACGAATACGCTTAATGCCGCTTTCCCGGTCCACCCGTTGCAACAGATCGGAAAAATCAATCCTTTCAGCCAAGTCTTTACCGTATGAATTTACATTTTGACCCAAAAGCGTTACTTCTCGATAGCCCTGCCTCGCTAAATCGCTGACCTCATTCATAATCTCAGCCGGATGGCGGCTTCTCTCCCGCCCGCGCACATACGGCACAATACAATAAGCACAAAAATTGTTGCACCCGTAGGTAATGTTTACCCAGGCGCGAACTCCGTCTTTACGGCTGACCGGCAACCCTTCGACAACGTCGCCAGCTTCATCCCATAAATCAAGCAAAGGCTCATTGCTTTGTGATGCTTTTTGCAATAATGCTGGAAACGCGGCAAGATTGTGCGTACCGAAAACCAGGTCCACAAATGGATGCTTTTTTATCAGTTTTCCGGCAACAGCTTCCTGCTGTACCATACAACCGCAAACGGCGATCATCATCTCAGGTCTAGTCTGCTTCAGCTTGCCTAACCGCCCAATTTGACCAAACACTTTGTCTTCCGCTTTCTGCCTAACCGCACAAGTATTGATAATTACCAAATCAGCATTTTCAGTTTCAGTCGTCTCTTCATAACCTAATTCCAACAGAAAACCCCGGAGCGTTTCAGCATCACGTTCGTTCATCTGACAGCCAAAAACAGTCAGGTTGTACTTCTTTTTTGCCATTAAGTTGCCTCGCCTGTCTTAGTATTCTTTGTGTATATTTCTATGCTTAAATGTTTTAATACGATTGACATAATCCTCAACTACATGACCATTGCCCATAAGCTTGTACTTATAAATCAATAACCCCTCTAAGCCTACAGGTCCTCTGGCGTGAAGTTTACCTGTGCTTATTCCCACCTCTGCCCCAAAACCATAGCGAAAACCGTCACTAAAGCGGGTAGAGCAATTCCAAAAGACGTTACCGGCGTCAACAAAATCCATAAAGCGACGTGCTCTCGCCTTGTTTCTGGTGATAATGCAGTCGGTATGCCCGGAACCATACGTATTGACATGGTTAATCGCCTCCTCAAGACCGGAGACAACTTTAATCGCCAGCTTATAGTCAAGATATTCGCTTTTCCAATCTTCCTCTGTGGCAGGGTTTACAGCAATAAAAGCCCTCGTTCTCTGGCAGCCTAGCAGTTCAACATTTTTCTTGACAAGCGCTTCTTTGATTAAAGGTAAAAACTCAGCCGCTATCTGTTCGTGAACCAAAAGAGTTTCAGCAGCGTTGCAAACGGCGACATACTGGGTTTTTGCATCTACAACTATCTTGACCGCCATACTGAGGTCTGCTTCTTTATCAACATAACAGTGACAAATTCCGTCTGCGTGACCCATTACCGGGATATTAGAATTATCCATAATGTGTCGGACAAATTCATTTGAACCCCTGGGAATAATTAAATCAATCTGCTTGTCCATTTTTAACATTTCATCTACATCAGAACGAGTAGTCAACAAAGCTGCCCAATTTGCGGGAAGACCGGCTTCTGTCGCAGCCTTGATAATGATTTCAGCCAAGATTGAATTAGTCTCCCTGGCCTCCGCCCCGCCCTTTAAGAGCACTGCATTGCCGCTCTTAAGGCAAAGAGTAGCGATTTGCACAAGCGCGTCAGGCCTTGATTCAAAGATGACTCCAATTACCCCAATAGGGCATGTCACCTTATACAACTCCAAACCGTCGTCTAATTCTGTAGATAATAAAGTTTTGCCCACAGGGTCCTCCAAAGCCAGAAGGCTGGCTATACCCTCAGTCACGTCAGCAATTTTCGCTTCATCAAACACCAGGCGCTTAAGTAAAGGCGCAGGCAGATTCTCTTTTCTGCTCCGTTCCAGGTCGGCCAGGTTTGCACTGATAATTTCCTCTTTTCTGGTTTGCAGGGATGATGCGATGAGTTGCAGAGCCCTGTCTTTTAGTTCTGTGCCGGCGACAGCCAGTATAAAAGATGCCTCTTTAACTTGGCTTGTCAGTTCATCTATTTTCATGACAACCCTCCTGTTCTATTTGGAATCAATCTCCCCTGATAATCCCCTCTCCCTCTGGGAGAGGGTTAGGGTGAGGGCAGATTGAGGATATTTTCATCACTCCAAAGCGCCCCCGACTTTTTAGGGAGGGATGTACGTTTAATACATCTTTTTTGTTATTATACCATAATTTGCTGCAGGAATTTATTAAATACATCAGAATAAAGCAATGGAGAAGATTTGTTCTAAAAGTAACAGTATCAAAAAATCTAACTAAGTTGGAGGTATAAAATGCTAAAAAAGCTTATCCTGATCATTTTAGCGTTATTTTTAGCCGTGATAGCTTTCTTGCTCGCCCCCTCACTATTGCCTCAGGCAACCACGCCTACTGCTCCAGCTCCGCCTGCTGCCGGAGAAGCTCCTCGATTACCTAACCTGCCTGAACAATTCGCAGGTGTGCAGTTGGTTTCATCCGAGAGCGGTGAAACAGCAATGCGAGAAATTTTAAAGCTGCATAGAAATCCCTTCCCGTTGTTAGACGGTTTGATTGCGCAATATTCCGGCGCAACAGAAGTAACAGTCTGGGTTTCTCTCTCGCCTACGGCTGATGAAGCCGAGATGCTGATGGAGCGAATGGTAGAAACCATGCCTGCCAGCACTGTTTTTACGGAAGAGTCGGTATTCCCGCTTGAGGGAAAGCAAATCTATCATGTTACCGGCATGGGCATGGACCATTACTACTGGCTTGACGGACTCTACGTTTACTGGGTGGCGATAGGAGCAATTGACGAACCGTTAACCGTGTTGGAGGCATTGCTACAGGCCCTCTAAAAAGCTGATATTTCGCGCAAAGCGGTCAAAATCGCTGTCACGTCATCTGCCGTGTTTTGATAGCCCAAGGAAAAGCGCACTGTTCCTTGCGGGAATGTGCCTATTGTTTTGTGAGCAAGCGGCGCACAGTGCAAGCCTGCTCTGGTTTGGATTCCATATGCCTGGTCAAGCATAAAACTTAGGTCTCCGCAATCTACACCAGCCAAATTGACTGAGACAGTGCTAACTGATTTGGCTGTTTGTTTTGTTCCGTAAATTGTGATGCCGCCAATTTCGGCTAAGCCGGACAGCAATGCTTCCATCAGCAAGGCTTTTTGATTACGTATTGTTGCTAAACCCGTTTTGGAAATCATCCGCACACCGGCAGCCAAGCCGGCGATACCAGGCATATTTTGTGTGCCGCTCTCGTATTTGTCGGGCAAAAAATCCGGCTGAAATTCGTCTTCTGATTTACTGCCGGTTCCTCCTTCAACTAATGGTTTTGTAACGGCTGCAGCCCGTTCGCTTATACAAAGTCCGCCGATTCCAGGCGGCCCTAAGAGACCTTTATGACCGGTAAACGCCAAATAGTCACACTGCAAAGCTGTAAAATCTACAACTTCAGTACCGGCTGTCTGAGCCGCATCAACGCAAAAAAATGTATCTGTTCCCGCCAGCATTTCCCCCGCTTCATAAACAGGCAAGATTGTCCCTGTTACATTAGAAGCATGTGTGAGAACAACAAGCCGGGTATTCGGTCGCAAAGCTTGGCGAAGTTTTTGCAAATCAAAAGTACCGTCAGGAGCGCACGCAAGCTGTTCAACCAAGACGTTGCCATCTCTTGCTAAGCGCGAGAGCGGCCGCACAACAGCATTATGTTCCATGGAAGAGATCAGCACATGGTCACCTGCTGAAAGCAAGCCCTTAAATACCAGGTTTAGCGAAGTGGTCACGTTTGGTGTGAAAATAATCTGCTCCGGCTCCGGAACAACTAATAAACGAGCCAATAAGCTTCGTGCCTCATAAACCATCCTGGCTGCATCTAACGACCTATGATAAGCCCCTCGTCCGGGACTACAGCCAATATCACGCAGATAATAGATCATATTTTCCACAACTTCCGGCGGTCTGGGAAATGTGGTGGCTGCATGGTCGGCATATACTTCCCTCATCATGGAGCCTCCTGACAAAAAAATGTTTTCAGATTTACGTAGAGAGCACTGACAGCCGGAGAAAAAACCCTTTTTTGATGATATACCAACCAAAATTGCCTTGTCAACCTTTGACCGGCAAAGGGGCGGATGTCTAACAAGCCAAACTCGGCATACTCTTCCACCACGAAGCGGGAGATGACTGTCAGGCCTACTCCTTGCCTGACTGCCTGTTTGATAGTCTCCTGATTATCAAAGACGGACACTTTATATTGCTCCAATGAATTGCCGGCGTTTCTTAATTCCCGTTCAAACAAAGAGCGGGTACCTGACCCCGGTTCTCTCAACAGCAACTTTCGCCCAAGCAAATCGTTCCCGGTCAACAAATCGCGGCACAATAGATTGCTGTATTCCTCCCGCTTGGGAATAGCAACAACCAACTCATCCTCAAGAATTGGTTCGAATACAAGATGAGGATGTTGACTCTTCTCCCCAACTACTCCTAAAGGATAGTGGTAGCGAAAAATATCTTCACATACCTGGCGTGAATTTTCCTGGTGCAAACTGACAGATACGGAAGGGTATTTCGCTTCAAAGGCAGAGATTGCGCGTGGCAACAGGTATTGGCAGGGAACGGAACTTGCTGCCACCAGCAAAGTCTCTTCTCCTAATGCGTCATTCCCTTGCAGTTCTGCCAATGCTAGCGTCCGCATGTCTAACATATTGCGGGCATGGCGGTACAGAGACTCCCCTGCTTGTGTAAGGAGCAAGTCACTTTTGCCCCGGTCAAACAGCGGCATACCCAATTCCTTTTCCAGGTTTTTTACATGGGCGCTGACTGTGGGCTGGCTTAAAAAGAGAATTTCTGCGGCACGGGAAAAAGAACGGTTACCTACTACCGTAACAAATGCTTCCAGTTGGTAAAACTCCACTGTCATCCCCACCTTTCTGATTATCTTTCTATTATATTGTTCGCAAAAGATTGTGTTAAATCCTGCCTGCTCTCACTATGAATAAATAGTGAAGAGAGAACAATTAGCTTCCAGACGACAAAGAATAACCTACCAAAACGCTTGCTCTTGTGTTACAATAGGTTAAAACAAGAGAAGAGCATCGAGACAAATTAAGGAGTTGGTTAGCCTGAACCAGCCGGCTTTGATTGCGCATTATTTTTTTACCATTTTACGTTACGCCCTGTTTGCCCGCATTCTGCTTTCTTGGATTCCACACAATCCGAATAATCCTTTACTGAAAATACTCTACGAAGGAACCGAGCCCCTTTTGGCGCCCTTTCGCCGTTTGATGCCTCGCAGCAATTTGCCGATTGACTTATCACCGCTGATTGCTATGCTTGTTTTAAGTATTATCCATCAAACAGTAGTCAGCGCCCTGTCACGAATTTAACCGATAAAAAAGACGCTACGCTTTTTCTATCAGCTGATGCGTCTTTTTTATCCATTGGCTAGCAGGTTTGAAACCCACCCGAGAGGGATTCATCCTGCGAAACCTCCCATTGCGTTGGAAACCATATAATTTCCTGGTAGAAAAATTCCCCTCCCTTGGAGGGGTGCCCGCTAGGGCGGGGTGGTCGCGTAGATAAGTGGGACAAATCACCTGTCCCCTATAGCATCATGATTGACAAACGGCAAAAAATAGGATATAAATTAGTTGTCAGTAATTAATACTAATTAGGAGGTATGTTTATGGATCTGGTCAATGAAAGCAAAGTTGGTATTTGCCTTGGTACTTGCGTAATTGATGAAGTTGGCAATGAATTTAAAGGCGAAAGCTGGGAAGTAGGCATCTACTTAGCAATGGCTCGTCAAGCTCAGCGGGAGGGTTATCCGGAAGTGGCTTTAGTTTTGCGAGAAATCGCTCTTGAAGAAGCTAATCATGCTGCTCTGTTTGCTGAACTTTCCGGCAGAATCTCCACAAGTACTAAAGAAAATATTGAGAAAATGCTTGCCGGCGAGATTTCTGCTAACAAAGGCAAAAGGGAAGCAGCCATAAAGGCTAAAGATGCCGGGCTTGATCACGCTCACGATATTTTAGATGAAACGAGCCGTGATGAAGGTCGTCACGCCAGAGCGCTGCAGGGTTTGCTTAATCGTTACTTCTAAGAATTCTACATATGATATTCTTAGCCGAAAAGAAGCAGTTTTTATGCTGCTTCTTTTTTGGGTTTTTCTTTGAGTCTTCTTTTGCCTAAACTTTAGGATCTGGATAGCCTGGAATCGGGAGCTCTTTTATCGCTAACTCTGCCATAGCTTCATAGCCGTTAAGATTAGGGTGACAACCATCGACAGTCAGTTCTGCCTTAAAGCGGTTATCCTCTGTTAGAAATGCCCTGTGAAACGGAATAAGCGGAATAGCTTCTTTTTTAGCTGTTTCCTGAATAAATGCGCGATACTCTGCTAAAATAGCTTCTACCTGAGGCTCGTCCACGGGAATAGGTGTGCCAAGCAGCGGATATACTTTGTGTTCTAGACAGCGATAGCAGATCTCTCTGATATTTTGGGTCACAGTAAGCAAAGATTGCGCCCAATAGGCATCGTTTGTTCCTCCCAGCAATAGCAGATGGCTGGGATTGTAGTTAAAGGCCAAAGAAAGTCTTTGCAGCATCAATGTGGTAGTATCGCCGTTAACTCCCCCGTTGATAATCTCCAGACCTGTTTTCTGAGCCAATATCCGAACCCAAGAACAATCGGGACCGTAGGGAAACCCGTAAGTAATCGAGTCTCCTAGTGCATAGATTTTGATTGCCATCTTCGATCACCCATTAATTTCGTTCTACGCAGTCCTTTGTTTTTCCTGCTACTGTGCAGTTCCGACACGATATTTGTACGGAACAGAGCGATAGCTATCTTGTGAAAGCATTTCCCTGCTTATTTCTTCCCCATTTATTTTTTCGATTCGCCAAACAGTAACTTGATAACCAGGCTGACCCTTTCTGAGTTGCTCCCGAACTCCTTTTGGCAGTTCAGCAGTCATAATAATTTCCTCTTCCGCATCGATACTGGCAAGATCTGTCGTCAGAATTAAAACTTCATGCCCAGGAATCTTTTTGCCATAAAATGTGACAGTTAACTTGTTATCGTCAATAAATGTCCGTAACCAAACAGCATGGTTGCGATCATTAAGAAATTGCAGATCAATCCAGCCGTAGGAGATAGTAGCATCACGACCCGGTGGCAGATAAGCGACAGCTAAACCGTGATTTCTTCGCTCAAGGATACTTAGATTCGCAAGTAAAATAGTATTGTAAAGTGTTGAAGATACCTGGCAAATGCCGCCGCCTATTCCTTCCACCAATTCACCGCCGACGATGACCGGCGCTTCTCTATATCCTCTCTGCGCCGTAGCTTTTCCCACCACCTCGTTGAATGAAAATCGGCCGCCTGAAAAAACCAGCGTTTTATCAATAGCTTTGGCAGCAAGCCGGATATTGTGATTTCTGTTTATATCTTCGGCAGTAAAGGTGGTGCTGAAAGTCGCGATCGCTTCCCTTACATTCAAGCTCTCAAGGTAAGCTGTTGTTATCGCTGCAATCGCCGGCATTTCAGCAAGATAAAGAGTTTTCATTTCAGTATAGTTTTCCAACCCCTCCTCCAATCTCTTCAAAGTTTCAGTCAGGTCTAATTCCCTGCCGACTCTATCCGGAATGATTTCCACTTTCTTTCTGTCTTCCGAAAGACTAAATAGCGCGTCCTGAGGTTCTTGCCGGATGGCCTTAGCGGCTTCCGCCAACGCTGAGCTGAAATGTTGATAATCGACAATAAAATTTGGCATTAAATTAGCTGTTCTGCCCTTCAATGAAAGCCGTTGCAGATATGAAAAAAAGTGATAATCTTCTCGACCGACTGCATGCGCTTCCGCTATCGTAGCTTCAATGTCCGGAACAATACCCAACTTTGAAAAATTAACAGTCCACTCATTCTCCTCGAAAATTAAACTAATTTCCCGCTGAGGAAGCTGTTCGCGCTGAAGTTTTTGCCTAAGCAGTTCAGCCGCTTCGCTGGTTTTTTTTCCTCCGACGGCAAGTCCGTCAACAAAGACACCGGCATAGATTCTATCCCGATGATATATATAATCAATCAAGGAGAAGACTAAAAGTAAACCAAAAATAGCAAATAGCCAGCGCAGTTTTTTTACTTTACTCATTGTCTGCCCCCGCATTTATAAAAATGCAATCTCTTGCTATGTCTCTTGCTATATAGATATCGAAAAATAGCGCAAAATATGATAAAATCCGTGTCAGAGCCTTGGGATAATTTTCATCTGAATATCTTGCATAGTTGTTGGAGGCATGGACAAAATAGAGACGAGCCTCACAGTTGCAAGTCTCAAAGTAAATCAATAAATTTACTTTTGACTCAACAAAATCAACTGTGAGGTTCTTTATTTAATAAATATTTTTTCTTGGCGGATTTCTTGGCATAATTTACTTCTGAGTATTTTGTATAGTTACGATAAGCATGGAGAAAATAATAATGAACCTCACAGGCGGCAGAAAGTCTTAAAGTAAATGGCTCAGTTTACTTTTGACTTACTAAACACCAACTGTGAGGTTCTTTTACATATTGCGCCTTCAATTTTTTAATCCCGCGTGGCCTACTCAATCACCACCATTAAATCACCAGTGTTTACACTGGAACCTTTTGCGACAGCAATTTCTTTAATCGTACCGGCAACCGAAGCAGTCACCTCATTTTCCATTTTCATCGCTTCCAGAATTAACAAAACATCTCCACAGTTAACAATCTGACCGATTTCTACCATAATTTTAAGCACCACACCGGGCATCGGCGAGTAAACCGCATCTCCGGAAACAAGATTTGGCTTGGCAGCAGTTAAATTAGTAGCGTTTTGCCTGGCAGGAATTGCTGTGTTAGTCGGTTTAACTGTTTCTATAGACGGGGAAGGCATGCTTGCGCCGGGAACAGTTCCCACTTCTTCCACAGTCACCTCGTAAGACAAGCCGTTGACGGTAACACGGAAAGCTCTCATTAGTTATTCCTCCTTCGCAAAATGGCAAAATCTTGGCGCTGTCCGATTAATCTCTGCCTGCCCGCAATTGTCCAGAAGGAGCTGTTGCATTGGGAAGCGACAGGCTTTAATGAACTGATTGTAAATTGAGTTGCTGATATATTAAGATGTGCTGAAATCGCCGCGATAATAGCAGCAACAACTTCCGGGGCTGCTCCCAAATCCTGCAATACGCCTGACGGAGTTGCGGAACTTGTTGCTTCAGCAGAATTGGAAGTCTCAGACCCTTTTAAGCTAAGCATACTATCATCCACTATACATTTCCTCCTTCCAAAAAGCCAGAAGCGACTAAATAATATTCTTATCTCATTACTATTTAATTTCTTCACTTATCTCATTACTATTTAATTTCTTCACTTAAAGCGTAACCATAAGTAAAAGCGAGCAAATTCAGTTCTGCCGTTCCGCTTGGGACTCGTCGCTGAATTGCCTCTTCAAGATAAATTTTCGGCAGAATATTCTTCAGCAACGATGAGAGGATGCCTAGTAGCACCATGTTTGCAGTAATTTCCTTACCCGCTTTTCTTGCAGTTGCTAAAACCGGGAATCGCAAAGCATCTGCAGCGCACTGAGTTGTCTGCATACTTTCTTCAAGCACAATTATAGCGTTCTCTTTGAGATCGTGGCAATATTTAGCATAGGATTCTGCAGATAGTGCCAGAAAAATATCAGGCGATGAGACTTTTGGGTAATCAACCGGTTGGTCACTGAGAATAACTTCCGCCCTGCTCGCACCGCCACGAGCTTCCGGTCCATAAGATTGGGTCTGTACGACAAAAAAACCTGCTTGTAAAGCCGCATCCGCCAAAATCACCGCTGCAAGGATAATCCCCTGTCCGCCGAAACCTGACAGACGAATTTCTTTTTTAAACATTGCTATCGTCCTTCCCAAGCTGCTGACGAAAACTACGATACAATGCTGTATACTCAGGCTTCCGTTCGCTCCTGAAAATACCGGTTACAATCCTGTCCTTAATTGCATGTGACGGCAAAGAAGCAGCTTTTTCCAGTGGAATTGTTCGCTCTTTCTGCCATTGAAGCATCTCAACAGCAGTATTCATTTTGTTCATCCGTCCAAAATATGTAGGACATTGTGTTACACAGTCAATTACAGCAAATCCATCATGGCGAAGTGCATCCGTCATCATTGCTTCCAACCTAACAGGCGAATAGGTAGCGCCTCGCGCTACAAATGTCGCACCTGCTGCCTTGCCCAGCTCACAAATATCAAAAGGATAATCCAGATTGCCGTTTGGTGCCGTAGTAGCATTGCAGGCATGAGCAGTAAGCGGTGAGCACTGGCCACCAGTCATACCATAAATACCGTTGTTGAAAATAAATAATTTAAGCCCGATATTACGTCTTGCGGCATGGATAAAGTGATTCCCACCAATTGCAGTCGTATCGCCGTCGCCGGAGAGAACCAATACATGCAAATCAGGATTAGCAAGTTTAACGCCTGTGGCAAAAGCAACAGGACGTCCGTGAGTAGTATGAAAAGTGTTAAAATCCAGATAAGCGGAAGCGCGGGCTGAACAGCCAATCCCGGAAACAATTACAACTTTATCTTGCGGCAACTCCAGTGTTTCGATTGCCCTGAGCAACGCGCTTACTACCTGACCGTTGCCGCAGCCGGCACACCAAATAGTTGGATAACGGTCAAGGCGCAAATATCTGCCGATACCAGTGTTTCGACTCATTTAGCCACCTCATTGATTGCGGCAAGGATTTTTTGCGGCTGAATAAGTGTACCGTCCACATGAGTGACAGATAAACTTCTCTTAGCAGAATCTAAAACACGGCAAACCTCCGCATAGATCTGACCCAAGTTCATCTCCGCTGTAATGACCGCTGTTGCTTTTGCGCAAATATTTGATATCTCTTTAGACGGAAACGGCCATAATGTAATTAAACGAAGCAATCCCGCTCTGATTCCGAGAGCTCTGGCTTGATTGACGGCAGCTTTTGCAGATCTGGCACTCGCCCCGTAAGAGATGATGATAATTTCGGCATCATCAGTTAGGTATTCTTCATGGAATGAAAATTTATCTTTATTAAGAATAATTTTATGCTGTAAACGCCTGACAAGTCCGTCAATCTTCTCCGGCTTGCCTGTGGGAAATCCTGTTTCATCGTGAAAAAGACCGGTAACATGATAACGGTAGCCTGTACCGAATGACGCCGGCACGGGAACAAGATCGTCTTGCGGTTTAAACGGCAGATATTCAGCAGACGGCTCGTTTGGCTCCCTGCGAGCAAAGACAAACAATTCGCCTGCTCCAGGCAGTGACGCTCCTTCGCGCATATGTGCAATTACTTCATCCATCAATAAAATCACCGGGGTACGTAATGCCTCGGAAATATTGAACGCTTTTACTGTCAGTGTAAATACTTCTTCCACGCCGGCAGGCGTTAGTACTACCATTTCATGATCTCCGTGAGTACCCCAGCGAGCCTGCATAACATCCCCTTGCGCAGGTGCTGTCGGACCTCCGGTGCTCGGCCCCAAACGCTGCACGTTTACGACGACACAAGGTATTTCCGTCATAATAGCATACCCTATATTTTCCTGCATCAGACTAAAGCCCGGGCCGCTGGTAGCAGTCATCGCTTTCGCGCCGGCAAGTGAAGCACCGATGCAAGCTGCAATACTACTGATTTCATCTTCCATCTGAATAAAATTACCGCCAATTGCGGGTAGCTTTTTAGCCAAAATTTCCGCAATTTCTGTTGAAGGGGTGATAGGATATCCGGCAAAGAAATTCAGTCCTGCGTATAAAGCGCCTGCTGCACATGCTTCATTCCCCTGCATGAGCTTCCTCTGCTCAGTCATGCTCTGCTCCCTCCAGGGTTATAGCAAAGTCGGGACATCGCAGCTCACAAAGCCCGCAGCCACTGCATGCGGCAGGATCTTTTATATATGGCATGCCGTCAGCTCCTTTTGCTAAAACATTCTTCGGACAAAAGCTAAAGCAGATGCCGCACTGCTTACACCATTTTTTGTCAATGACAACTGTGTGGTTCTTTTTATTCACATTGCCTCCCACCAATTTTTAAACGAAAATGACAGCAAATCAGTAATATTTTAGACTCAGGTTAATTCGACTTACGCCAGAAAACTCCTTTTTTTACTATTTGTGAGTTTTGCTGCATTTCCAAACGATTCTCCAGAAAATCTTTATATTCCCCGGCGTTTAATCCGCAATTAGCAAGAGAAGAAATATGACCTGCTCCTGACCCATGAAAATCCGAACCGCCACAAATAAACAGGCGGTTTAATTTTGCTAATTGTCGATAGTGTCCGGACTGAGAGGCGTTCTGTTCGGGATGATATACTTCCAACCCTTGTAAACCATAAGAAATAAATTCAGTCAGCAAGCTATCTTTTCCCGACAAATAAGGATGAGCCCAAGCCGCCAAACCACCTGCAGACCTGATTCTGGCAATAGCTTCCTCTGGTCTTAATTTAAAGCGCTCAACATATCCGGGCATCCGATAACCAAGTAAATCATTAAATGCTGCCGGTAAGTTGGGAAAATAACCTTTTTCTACTAGTGCTCTGGCAATGTGAAGACGTCCTGGAGCCGCTTTGCCGGCAAAATCCAGCACATCTCCCAAGCTGATAAGATAACCTAATGAGTTTAACTTTTTTACCGCCTTTTCTGCCCGATTGAAACGACTTTCCTGTAATATTTTTAATAAAGCAATTAAGTCTGGATCAGTATGGTCAATGTAGAACCCAAGAATATGAATTTCTCTATCATCCGTCTCTGTACTAAGTTCTATCCCCGGAATGATCTCCGGCAGGGCATTTTTTGTGGTATTCAAAGCAGCATTTATGCCGTCAATCGTGTCATGATCAGTAATAGCAATAGCTGACAAACCCTGAGAAACAGCTTTTCTTACGATTTCAGCAGGTGAAAGTAAACCATCACTCGCACTAGTATGAATATGTAGATCAGCTACTACAGTCATCAGCACCCCGCCTGTTCCAAATTTGTTTTAATAACTCTTAGAAAGTTTTCCCCCAAAATCTGTTTTACCTCTTGAGGAGAAAAACCGCGTCTCAACAATCCCGCAGTCAGTTTAGGCAGCCTTGAAACATCATCAAGACCGGAAACTACTGTTGAAATCCCATCATAATCAGATCCTACTCCCAAAATACTAACACCAAAACGATCAGCAATATAGCAAAAATGATCAAGCAACTGCTCTATGCCGCAAGCTGACGAATCAGCTATAAATGGAGGATAAAAGGTCAGCCCAACTACCCCATTATTATCTCGTAATAAGCGAAGTTGTTCATCGCTTAAATTTCTTTTATGGCTGCAGACGCCTGCAGCGTTAGCATGTGAAACAATAATCGGTAAAGAAGACTCAGTCAGTAAATCGCAAAATCCCCGGGGCGCTAAGTGTGCAGCATCGACAAGTATGCCAAGTCGATTCATTTCACAGACTATCTCTTTGCCTAGGCGGGTTAGGCCGCCGGGGTTAGGGCCGGCACCCACTCCATCAGCCAACATATTGCGTTCGTTCCATGTAAGGCCTACGCTACGTAAGCCTAAGCGATAAAGTATGTGGAGAATCTCAACATTTTCCAGCGCCCCAGCCCCCTCAAGGGCAATAATAGCTCCAAGTTTACCTTTTGCCAACGCTGCCTGCAAGTCATGCCCGCTTCCAATCACCGTCACACTTTCAGTATGTTTTCCCATTTCAAGTAAAAAATGTTCCAATAATGTCAGCGTACGCTTTAGAGCGGAGCAAGATTGATAATCTGCTTCTACATAGAGCGCGAAAAACTGTATTTTAACACCGCCTTCCCTTAAGCGCGGTAAATCCAGATGTCCTATTTTATTGCGTTGTCCGAAATTATAAGCTTGTTCAATCCCAGCAAATAACCTCGCGGTATCACAATGCGCATCTACCACAACTGCTTCCCTATGCAGTTCTTCTGAAGTTAAATGATCAGACACATCGTGCCCCCCCAACCGGATGTTTCTATTATAAAGGAAAAAAACACCTGATTAAAAGGTGTATTTAAGCTTAATCAATAATAGTGTTAATAAAATGAAAGAATTTAGAACTCATGCAAATCAAATATACGCTCAATATGCAAAGCCTTTCCGCTGTATGAATCAATCTCAACCACCACGGCATTAAACTGGACAGGGCCTTCTTTAGCAACTTCAAATCGAGCCGGTAATTGTGTGATAAACTTATTCATTACAATTTCCGGCTCAACCCCAAGCACCGATTGATAGGGACCGGTCATACCGACGTCTGTAATGTAGGCGGTACCCTGGGTTAAAATTCGCTCATCTGCAGTTTGCACATGGGTGTGAGTACCAATTACTGCCGAAACTTGACCGTCTAGAAACCACCCCATGGCCATTTTTTCCGATGTGGCTTCTGCGTGAAAATCGAGAATAATCACAGGCGTTTCCTGTTGCAGTAAACTGACTGCATCTCGCAATGTCCTAAAAGGACAGTCAAGCGCAGGCATAAAAACACGTCCACTGGCGTTAACAATTGCTACTTTCACGCCGTGGACTGAAAGCAAACGAAATCCGCACCCCGGAGCACCTGGTGGATAATTGATAGGTCTGATAATCTTTACTTCTTTTTTTATGTAATCTAATGCCTCCCGCTTGTCCCAAACATGGTTTCCCATTGTAAGCAATTCTACTCCAAAAGAGAAGAGTTCATTAGCCGTTTTCTCATTGAATCCGGTGCCGGCGGCCAAATTCTCACCATTAGCTATAGTTAGATCAATTTGATAGTTTTGCACTATACGCGGCAACAAATCCCTGACACAATTTCGTCCAGGACTTCCTACAACATCACCAATCATAAGAATTCTCACTAAAATTTCACTCCATAGTCCGACTTTGCAGCTAATATCTCTGCATTGATAAAGCCAAAAAATAGACTGTTTGCACAGTCTGGTTTTAAACAGTATTCCTTATCATATCATAAACAAACACTTTGCCAGCCTCACGAAAGGCAATCAGATTATCCTTTTGCGTTCCGGTATTATGGCTGAGTAAGTAAGCAATGATTTCTTCCTGTCGAATCAACTCTTCTTCATGGATAGATTCTCCCTCATCACCCTCACGTACCAGTATAGTCGGGAAATGCCCTGAGATGATGCCGCAAAGCAATTGTATCCATTCCAACGAAAGAGCGGAAGTCTTGCAGTAAAGTTCTAATAAGTTGACTTTTCCGGATCTTTGCAGCTTATGCTTTACTAGTAAATATTCCCCAGTCAACTCTTGGTATGCGGCAAAAGAATCCAAAAGAACAAGTTTGAAATTTTTGACATCTTCTTTCTTGACATCACCCGCCAAAATGAATGTAAATTTTGCACTGTCCTGCGGCATGTCAAAATTTATCGACATAATTTCAGGAAAGCGTACCAATAAAGAAATCAGTAAATTTGTAGTATACGCATCCTGTTTTGATTGTTGCTTTATTTTTGACACTGTAACACATCCCCTAAATAAGTATCTAAAACTAAAAATTAGCCTGCTCAGAAAAAGCGAGGCTACAGCAGGCAACCTTGCTAATCTTACTGTTAATTCAATGTCGGCAAAAAAAATCCTTCTCTCACCATGAATTAACTTATTGCAATTTTTGCCTGAAATGTCAAAAACCCCTCTCACATAACATGAAATCAGGGGTCTGGTGTCGAACTCGTTTGAGCCGGCGAAATACTATTCCCCTCTCCCTCTGGGAGAGGGTTAGGATATACTATTCCCCTCTCCCTCTGGGAGAGGGTTAGGGTGAGGGCGCACTACCACAGGAACCGACCACAAGAACCGACCACAGGAACCGTCCCCGTGGTTGCGCCCACTGCTTTACTCTATTTTGCGTAGTCTACTGCCCTTGTTTCGCGAATAACGGTCACTTTAATCTGACCGGGGTATTCAAGATTTTCCTCGATTTTTTTCACAATCTCCCGTGCCATAGTCACGCTTGCCAAATCATCGACACGCTCAGGCTTAACCATAATACGCACCTCACGTCCCGCTTGAATCGCATAAGCTTTATCGACACCTTCAAGTGATTCGGCGATTGCTTCCAGTTTTTCAAGTCGCTTAATATAAGTTTCCAATGTCTCGCGACGAGCCCCAGGCCTAGCGGCAGAAACGGCATCACCCGCCTGAATTAAGACTGCCTCAAGCGTAAGAAACTCCTCATCTCCGTGATGGGCGGCAATGGCGTTAATTATCTCCCGAGACTCTTTATACTTTTTAGCTAAGTCGCCGCCGATCGTAACATGCGGGCCTTCCACCTCATGGTCTACGGCTTTGCCGATATCATGGAGCAATCCCGCCCGTTTAGCAAACTGAATATCAAGACCAAGCTCTGCCGCCATAGCTCCGGCAAGATGTGCCACTTCGATAGAGTGTTTAAGTACATTCTGGCCATAGCTTGTGCGGTAGCGCAAACGGCCAAGCAGTTTAACCAACTCCGGATGCAGGCCATGTACACCCGCCTCAAAGGTGGCAGACTCGCCTTCCTCCCGAATGCGCACATCCACTTCCTGGCGGGCCTTCTCAACCATTTCCTCGATACGCGCAGGGTGGATCCGACCGTCAACCACCAATTTCTCCAGCGCTATCCTGGCAACTTCACGGCGAATAGGATCAAAACCAGACAAGATGACTGCTTCCGGAGTATCATCAATAATCAGATCGATACCGGTCAGCGTTTCAAGGGCACGAATATTCCGACCTTCACGACCGATAATCCTGCCCTTCATTTCATCGTTTGGCAAGGAAACGACTGAAACTGTTGTTTCTGAAACATGGTCGGCAGCAAATTTCTGGATTGCGTATGTGATAATGTGACGAGCCCTTTTTTCAGCATCTTCTTTGGCCTGAGTTTCCAGGTCCTTAATCATCATAGCCATTTCATACTTAACTTCTTCTCTGACACGGGAAAGCAACAGCTCTTTAGCCTCATCAAGCGTCATATTAGACAGACGCTCCAACTCAGCCGATTGTTCCCTGACTATTTCTTCCGCTCTCTCACGTATAGCGCCAATTTCCAGTTCTTTGTTTTTTAATTCATCTTCTTTTCGTTCAATTGAAACTGTCTTTTTATCCAAAGATTCTTCTTTTTGTATCAGCCGCCGTTCCGTCCTTTGAAATTCTGCGCGACGTTCACGGCTCTCCTGCTCCAGATCCTTGCGAAGTTTATGCACTTCTTCTTTTGCCTCAACAATTTTTTCCCTTTTAACGGCTTGTGCCTGTTTTTCAGCCTCTTCCAGCAAATTCTTTGCTGCTTCTTCAGCAGAACCTATCTTGTTTTCCGCCAACTTTTTGCGGAAAAGATAACCTGCCCCGGCCGACAAGGCTGCTGATAACAAAACAATGAGAATAACTGTAATCATATTCAAGTAATTTTCACCTCCTACACTCATTTTTAGAGCAAACAAAAATAGCTGTGCGGGCACACAGCTATAAAGAGGCATATACGAATCTTAACTGGTTCGTACTAAAATATCATTTTTTTACCCAGTAAAAGATATATATGATTAGGCTACAAGCCGTTCACTCTTTATCATACCCACACAAATGTTTCTCCTGCCTCAAATTGTATCTTTTTTACTGCCTTATGTCAAGATTAGCGAAAAATTCCTTGCTTACGTAAAAATTTCTTGTTTGACAGCATAACGCGCAGCGCTGCAAGTAAAGCCGCGGGCTTGTAACTTTCTAAACGCCTTATGCGGACAAGATACGCCGTCTTCTATAAGTAAGCGCACAAAATGCAGCGCTTCCTCCTGTTCCCGTTCCGGAGGGTAAAGATTAGAGAGTACCTGGCAAACCAGAGAACGCTCTATGCCGGCAGCACAAAGCTTTGCCTGAAAATACAGTTGTCCGCGCGGTTTTTCTTCAAGTCGCACGGTAATATAATTTTCACTGTATTTAAGATCATTTAGATAACCTGCATCCGCCAGTTCCGCTACTACCTGTTCGATTAGAGACTGAATTACTCCTTTTTTGCGGAGGAATGTGATTACTTGCCAAGAGGTGCGGGGGCGGACTGCCAACTGCTTATAGACCATACTCCGCACCTGCTTTATAGTAAATTTACTGCTCATACCGTTGACGGCTCCGGGGAAACCTTAGTTATCGGCAAACCATGAGCTTCACGAATTTTGCGGTCAATTAGGGAGGCAATGTTCTTATTTTCTTTCAGGAAGATGCGAGCATTTTCACGTCCCTGACCCATTCTTTCATCACCAAAGGAAAACCAGGCGCCGCTTTTTTGAACCAGATCCATCTCGCAGCCTATATCCAACAATGTACCCTCACTGGATATCCCCTCGCCATAAACAATATCAAAGTCGGCCTGCTTAAACGGCGGGGCGACTTTATTTTTTACTACTTTAACACGCGTCCGGTTGCCAACCGCTTCACTACCTTGCTTAATCGTCTCTACCCGGCGCACATCAATTCGAACAGAAGCATAAAACTTTAAGGCCCGGCCGCCTGGCGTCACCTCCGGACTGCCAAACATGACTCCTACCTTTTCCCGAATCTGGTTAATAAAAATAGCTGTTGTATTAGATTTTGAAATAGCCCCGGAGAGCTTACGCAAAGCCTGTGACATTAGACGCGCCTGTAAGCCTACATGTGAATCTCCCATCTCTCCCTCAAGCTCAGCCTTAGGGACCAAAGCCGCCACAGAATCAATAACAAGTACATCTATAGCGCCGCTGCGCACCAGTGATTCTGCGATTTCAAGCGCCTGTTCCCCGGTGTCAGGCTGAGACACCAAAAGCTCATCAATGTTTACACCAAGCTTTTGAGCATAGAGCGGATCCAGCGCATGCTCTGCGTCAACGAATGCGGCAAAACCACCAGTCTTTTGTGCCTCCGCAATAGCATGAAGCGCCACCGTAGTCTTCCCGGAGGACTCCGGACCATAAATTTCTATAACCCGCCCCCGGGGAAAGCCACCCACACCAAGAGCAATGTCCAAAGCAAGCGAACCGCTCGGAATTACAGATAAGTTCATCCGTTCCGTAGAATCACCCAGTCTCATCACAGAGCCTTTGCCGAATTGCTTTTCAATCTGCAACAAAGCCATTTCCAAAGCCTTCTTTTTCTCCAGCAAAACAGACACCTCCCCACCAAACATTTGTTCTCTTTGCTAATTTCGCCCTGAATTTTAAAATTCCTGCAGGTTTCTGAAAAATTTTTACTATCGGAATTACTCGTTCTCTGCCCCGGCAATCCCGAACAAATGCCTTTCCAGAGAAAAACCGCTTCTCAATTTAAAAACGCGAATAACATCTGCAGCCCGCAAATACATCTCTCCGTCTGTATGCCGTCCAAAATGAAGCAAAACTAATGAATAAGGTGTTTCCTCTCTTGCTTGCAGACCGCGAATACCGGAGGCGCCGGTTGTACCGGCATTAATCATTACTGATTCTCCCCGTTCCTTAATGGAAAATTGGTGAGTGTGTCCCGTCAGTACCACCTGTACCCGACCTAAAAAACTCTCCGCTATCCGCGGATGGTGGACAGCCACCACATGCGGCAGGCGATTCGCTTCGTCAATAACACGATGCAGTCGGACTGCATACTCATTTAGAACTGCATCGGCTGCCACCAGCATCCCCATATCTTTTGCGGAAGGGTCGGCAATTCCCGCAACACGCAGCCCAAGTACTTCTATCTGCTCTTCCTCTATAACAATGACATTTTCTATTTCTCGCAGACGAGCAATCACATTGGGAGAGTCATGGTTTCCGGGCACAAAAATATAGGGAATACCAAAATGTTCCAGAGGTGAAGCTAAACCGGCTTCAATATCGGTGCCAAAATCAGTGATATCGCCCGTATCTATAACCAAATCGACTGCAAAAGTGTCAACGACCTGCGCCAGAAAGTCCATTCCGGCGGGATTATTGTGCAAATCTGAAACATGAACAACTTTCAGCTCACCTTCAACTGTGCCAAGTGGCTCCAACTGCTCAATCTGTTCAAAAAGCACGCTCATATTAACAGCAATTAATTCCAGTTGCTGCCCCAGTGAACGAACGCGGAGAAGACTTTCCTCAAGCAGGCCAAAGATCCACGGAGCTGCCTTAAGAATTCCTTCAAATTCTGGATTCATAAAAGCCATGGGCTGAAAAGTGGCGTATGAGAGCGCCAGCAGACAGCCCAAGATAATCATGCCGATTAACCCGGCGAGCAAAATCTTTTTTCTGTTCCGCTCGCCAAAGACAATAGGGCCGGCAGCACCGCCAAGAAATGCCAAAAATAAAAGGCGCACCAGAAAAACATTGATCTCCCAACGCGCTTTAGCCCTCAAGGCGTCCAGATAAGCCTGGTCTTCCGCCTTATCCAACAACAGACGCAGCTGAGCGAGGTCAACATTCAACAGTCTTGCTCTTAACATCAGTGGAGACAAATGTGTCTGTGCGCGTATTATCCCTAAGGGAGGAACTTCCAACTGAGTATAACCATGGTCAAAAACAAGCAAGGAAAATTCTATCTGGAAGGCTTCCAGCACAGTAGTATAAGTCCCGAACAGACTGACGAAGGTCAACATGCCGATAACAGCCAGCAAAACTAAAATTACAGTGTCCTTCCGGATTTTCAAAGACAAAAGATCACCCGTTTTTTTCCGATAAATACAGGCGCAGCATATTTAACGCTGCCATTACAGCCCGTTCTTTTATAGTCTCTCTGTTGCCAAAAAAATTAAACTTACGGCAAAAAGTTCCTTCAGCAGCAGCTAACGCCATAAAAACCAGACCCACCGGCTTTTCAACAGTTCCGCCGGTCGGGCCGGCCACCCCGGTGATGGCAACCGCTAAATCACACAAGCTCCGTATGCGCAGATTCTCCGCCATTGATCCGGCAACCTGTTCTGAAACGGCTCCATATTTTTCGATTAACTCCGGCTGAACCCCCAAAAGCTCCGTTTTTGAACGATTACTGTAAACTACTTGTCCTTGAAAAAAATAAGCCGAACTGCCTGAAACATTCGTTAACATATGTGCCAACAATCCGCCTGTACAAGATTCTGCCACAGCAATAGTCAACTTTCGCGTTAAGAGCAGATTAGCTACCTTATCCGCCATCGTTTCCTCGTCGCGGGCAAATACTGCATCGCCCAAGCGCTTCAGCAAATCTGATTCTGTCGCAGCTAAAAGTTCTTCTGCTTCTTTTCTGTCGGCTGCCTTTGCCGTTAAACGCAGATGCACTTCAGCATGCTTTGCTAGTGGAGCAATAGTAGGGTTTGTCTGATTAGCAAGTAAATCTGCTATAAGTTCTTCCATAGCAGATTCTCCCATGCCAGTTATTTTTAAGACACGCGAGAGAATTACGCCGCTTTTTTCCGGCAACAGCGCCAACACTTGCTCTGTAAACATCGGCATCAATTCACGTGGAGGACCAGGCAGCAAAATTATTGTTTTTTCTCCGTGTTCAAGCCAAATTCCCGGGGCAGTGCCATGATTATTGATTAGCAGTCTGGCCCCTTTAGGGATTAACGCTTGCTTATAGTTATTCTCTGTCATTTTTCGCTCCAGCCTGGCAAAGATAGCCTCCAATTTTTTTTCCCAGGCCTCATCTTTTTCCAATGTCAAGCCCAATACGTCAGCCACCGTCTCCTTTGTAAGATCATCCAAGGTGGGTCCAAGACCTCCAGAAAAGATGATCAAGTCCGCGCGACTCAAAGCTATACCAAAAGTTTCAGCCACGCGTCTTGGATTATCACCTACAACAGTATGCCAATAGACATCGATTCCTTTCTCAGCCAATTTTTCCGAAAGGAAACGCGCGTTGGAATTCATGATTTGACCTAGCAAAAGCTCTGTGCCTACTGCAATGATTTCAGTTTTCATCTTTGCGCCTCTTTTCCTAGACTATAGCTCTTTGGATAATCCCGCCGCCCAACACATCATCGCCAACATAAAACACAACAGATTGGCCGGGAGTCACAGCTCGTTCGGGCTCATCAAAATTTAATCTAATCCGTCCGTCTCTCAAAGGCAAAAGTGTGGCCGACGCCTCTTTGGCATGATAACGGATCTTAGCGGTCACACGCGTCTCTTCCGATAATTGAGGTGACAAAATAAAATTCAGATCATCGGCAATCAGAGCAGATGAATACACATCCTGATCATTGCCTACAATCAGAGTGTTCTTTTCTACATCCAAGGCTACCACAAAAAGTGGGCGTCCAACCGCCAAACCTAATCCTTTGCGCTGTCCAACAGTATAGTTAGCTAAGCCATGATGGGTGCCCAATCGATTGCCGGCAACATCCATAATCGGTCCCGGCTCTTGTTTTAGATTAATTTCCTCACGCAAAAACCGCTTATAATCATCATCGGGAATAAAACAAATCTCCTGACTGTCTGGTTTATCTGCTACAGACAACCCATATTTAGCCGCCATCTCCCGTACTTCACTTTTTAAGAATTCCCCCAGCGGAAACAAACTGTGTGCAAGTTGCTCTTGCGTTAAGTTATACAGCGCATATGTTTGATCTTTGCCTATATCCCGAGCTTTTTTTAGACGATAGCGCCCCAACAATTGATCATATTCAATCCTGGCGTAATGACCGGTAGCCAGAAAACTTGCTTCCAGTTCGAACGCTCTTTTTAAAAGCAAGTCAAATTTCATAAAACGATTACAGGCAATACACGGATTTGGCGTATGCCCACGCCTGTATTCTTCCACAAAATTGTTAACTACCTGCAGGCGAAATGCTTCCTTGAAATTTAGAACATAAAATGGAATAGACATTCTGTCTGCCACCCGGCGTGCATCATCAACCGCCGAAAGCGAGCAACAACCGCGTGCGGCTTCTTTTGCCTCTTCCTCAAAATCAGGCGATACCCATAACCTCATAGTGACGCCGATAACATCAAATCCCTGTTCTTTCAATAAAGCAACGCAGAGCGAACTGTCAACTCCGCCGCTCATAGCCACAACTACACGTTTATTTCCATACATAGCGAATCCGCCTCCAACTCGACACTATCCTCTATGATCAACAAAACTAACTTTTCTATATCGATTTAAATATCGACTGAGTTGCTCCCTGAGCGGAAAAGCATCCGTCTCGCCTGCAAATATAAACCGCATTCAACACGCTTTTTGTGCAGCTCACATCCTAAGGCATAAGGCATTGATAAATCTCGATTGATAGACCAAGCCGCCGCGTGACAGCCGCCGCCGCAAAAGAAACGAGCAAAACAAGAACGGCAAGCTTCCTTGTCAGCATTGTCCACAGCCGCAAAGCGCTCCAGAACCTTCCGATCTACTCCACTAAAAACATCACCCGCACAAAAAGCTTCCTCGCCGACAAACTGGTGGCAAGGATAGAGCTTTCCTTCCGGGGTGACAGCAAGATATGCCGCACCCGCCCCACAACCCATGGCACGCTTCTTGGCACAGGGACCTTGGTCTAAATCAAGCTCAAAATGAAAAAAGTGAACCTTCTTTCCCATCACTTCGTGCTCCCAAAGCAGCGCGGCAAGTTTCTCATACTCAGCATAAAGCAGCGGTAAATCTTCATTCCTAAATGATTCATCGACTTTCGGCGAAAGAACAGCCGGTTCCAGCGAAATCCGGTCAAAACCTTGTTCAATCATTACCTGGATGTCATTTGTAAAGTCCAGATTGTGCCGAGTATAAGTTCCGCGCAGATAATAATTTTCACCACCCCGTCCCGACACGAGAGTTTTGCAGTTTTGCAGCACTTGCTGCCAGCTGCCGCCACCGGGAAGTGTTTTACGCATACGGTCATGCACTTCTTGCCGCCCGTCTAAAGAAAGTACGATGCTTATCTCTTCAGCGTTTAAATATTCCCGCACCTCGTCCGGAATCAGCAGCGCATTACTCGTCACTGTAAATTTGAGAAGTTTGCCTAGAGCCTCCCCTTGTTGCCTCGAATAAGCCACTGTATCTTTTAAAACCTGAAAATTTAGGAGAGGTTCGCCACCGAAAAAATCTATCTCACAATGTTTTCTGCTCCTACTTGCTGCAAGCAGAAAATCGACTGCCTTTTTTGCAACATCAAACGACATCAGTCCACGTTTTCCGCCATAGTGGCCTGTCCCGGCAAAGCAATAGCGACAACGCAAATTGCAATCGTGCGCCAAATGCAGGCATAGCGCTTTCACTACTCCGTCGTATGACAACTCCATTGCCCTCGGCGAGCTAAAGAGCAAACCTTTTTCCTGCAGTTCAGCTATCTCCCGCAAGACCTGTTTCCCAATCTCTGTTCCGAATTTTAAACTAAGTCCAGCCTCTACAACCGGGGGCTCTTCACCAGAGGCCAACTGCTCTACAGCCCAAAAGGCAGCGCTATCAAGCAGATGCAAGGCGCCGCTCTCAACATCTAAGGCTAACTTTAACCCATGCATTTCAAAAGTATGTACCATCCGACATCCTCTTTCTGAGCAACTTTTCGCTTCCAACCCATCACTAAAAAGACGTTTGCAAACTAGATAATTTCCTATGCTAGGACAAAAAAAAGTAGTCGGCGACTACTTTTTTCCTGTTCACTTGTCAGCTTTCTCTCTTTCACAAACTTGGTTCCCTACAGTGCAAGAAGTTTTACAGGCGGACTGACAGGAAGTGGGACATTCTCCGCAACCCGTACCAGCCGCAAATCCTTTAACTGCATCAGGGTTGACAGTCAAAATATGCTTTTTTTCCACGTTATTCCCTCCTAGAAAAATTACAGTTCGATTATAGCATAGTTTAAAATTCAGGTAAAGTTAGACGGAAAATCAGCAGGAAGGCACTTTTAAAAATACCGCTTACGCGGTATTTTTAAAAGTTGTTTGATCGCCTTATTTTGCCTGTGCAGAGAAAAGAAACTCAGAAAGAAAATTTATGCTTCATTTAATTCCTTTAATAAGCTATCTAGATCAATCCGGTGGGCCATGGCTGCCTGGGCAATACTCTCGCCGGTTGCGGTAGCGCAGCCAAGACAATGCATTCCGTGACGCATCAATACCTGGGCAGTCTTAGGGTTTTGGCGTAATACTTCGGCAATTGTCGAGTCCTTAGTAACTTTCTTTTCATGATGACCCATGTAATTCACCCCTTTAATTATTTTCCTATTTATTCTACCCCTTTAATTTTACTCTTCATACAGCAAATCGTCAAGAAAACATCACTTAAATAATACTTGCTGCAATCGTCTTGTCCGCTGATAATAACGCTTAATTTCCTGATATAAATGAACAAGAGCTGAGCGAGTCAAAAACTCAGCTCTATTCTTTGGCATTTCCATTTTTTCAAAAGCAGCATCAAGATTTTCAATAAGCCGTCCAAGTAAATTATCATGAGGATTTTCTCCTCTCAGCCTGCGGCTCTGCACCCGTTTTAAATTAAGCAGTAAGCGGGCGATAGGTGCGGCTTGGGGCATATCGCTGACCATATGTTTAGCCAAATAGTGCATTTCCAACAACCGCTCAGTTTGAGTAGCAAAATAACGAAATATTTCCTGATACTCATCGGCCAGCTTTTCTCCTAAAATACTGAACCGCTGTTCTTCCTTAAATAGTTTTACAATTTCGAGAGAGAGATCTACTTCCTGCAATATAACCGCCGCTTTCTGCTCCAGATCATCATAATGCTTTTCTGTGTGCAAGATTTCTTCTACCACAAGATCCATCATTTGCTGATGCATTGTTTCCAAATTTGTAAGTTTTGCAATAACGGCACTCTGATGGCTAGGAGCATAGAGAAAATTTACTCCCAAAGCAACTGCAGCGCCGATTAAAGCGCTTATAAACTGTTCAAAAGAGTAAAGCGGCAAATTTTCTGCAGGGCTGGCCATCACACCGATAGCAACAACGGTTACCACCACGATATTATCCTGCCAGTTCAAGCGCAGACAAGCTAAAATAACTACCAATGTAACAAGACTGTAAGCTAAAGGTGTGGCGCCTAAGAGCATCGTAAGAAGTGTTCCTAACAACGTACCGAGCAGAACACTTCCCAGACGTTCTGCACTCTGTAAGAGCGAGCGATAGAATGTCCGCTGAATTGTTACCACAGCCACAATCGCAGCCAATGTTACATCTCCAAACTCCAGGCTTTGAACGACAAAAACAGCAAGCCCAACTGCCAAAGAAGTTTTAAGCACCCTGCCTCCGACATGAAATTTTACAGCCATTTCTTCTCCTCCGCGCATATTAGCATACTAAACGATTAAATGCACAAAAAAGGTTCTGTCTCAAAAAAATGTGAATTTAATTGCGTAAGCTATGAATCGGTGCGGGAATTCGCCCGCCGCGGCAGACAAAATCTGCAGAAGAAAAAACATTCGTTGCCATCACAGGAGCTCTTCCAAGCAGTCCGCCAAACTCCACAAAATCACCCACATCTTTGCCTGGAGCAGGAATTAGGCGTACTGCAGTAGTTTTCTGATTAATTACGCCTATAGCAACTTCATCAGCAATTATGGCAGCGATAGTTTCCGCCGAAGTTGACCCGGGCAGCGCAATCATATCCAGTCCTACTGAACATACACAGGTCATAGCTTCCAACTTTTCAAGCGTCAAAGCTCCGTCTTGTACGGCTCGGATCATCCCCGCATCCTCGCTGACAGGGATAAACGCTCCGGAAAGACCGCCTACATATGAAGAAGCCATAGCGCCGCCTTTTTTCACAGCATCATTTAATAAGGCGAGCGCAGCAGTTGAACCATGAGTGCCGCAGCGTTCCAAACCCATAGCTTCCAGAATTTCAGCCACGCTATCACCAACTTTCGGCGTAGGAGCAAGAGATACATCCACAATGCCAAAGGGTACTTGCAGACGCTCTGCAGCAGCACGCCCTACCAACTCACCCATACGGGTAATCTTAAAAGCCGTCTTTTTGATTGCTTCGGATAAAGTGCCAAAGTCAGTACCAACAACTTTTGCAACGGCGCTTCTGACTGCTCCCGGACCACTCACACCTGTATTAATTACACATTCAGCCTCCCCCACTCCATGAAAGGCTCCTGCCATAAAAGGATTGTCCTCTGGAACGTTTGCAAACACCACCAACTTGGCACAGCCGACTCCATCGCGCTCTGCCGTCCTCTCAGCCGTTTCCTTGACGATTTGCCCCATACGCCATACCGCATCCATATTTATTCCTGCTTTAGTGGTTGCCACATTAACAGAAGCGCAAACCCGTTTGGTTTCAACTAATGCCTGTGGAATAGCGTCTAGCAGCTTACGGTCTCCGTTTGTAAAACCTTTATGTACCAAAGCAGAAAAACCGCCGATAAAATTGACGCCTACAGCCTCAGCAGCACTGTCTAAAGCATGGGCAAACTCCAGATAACTCTCCGTCTCCGACGCCTCTGCCAGAAGGGCCAGCGGCGTAACAGAAATTCTTTTATTGACAATAGGAATGCCAAATTCTCGCTCTAAGTCTTCTCCTACGCTAACAAGGTTTTTAGCCAGTTTAGTAATCTTATCATAGATTTTTCTACAGGCTATTTTGACATCACTGTGAGCACAATCACGCAGGCTGATCCCCATAGTTATCGTTCGGATATCCAGGTTTTCTTTTTGCACCATCTTGATTGTTTCAAACATTTCTTGAATCGTCAGCATAAGCGGCCCTCCTCTGCGGCTCAATTAAAGCTAAATACGATGCATATAGCGAAAAATATCTTCATGTTGAGCCTCAATCCTCAAACCCAGTTCCTCACCAATATTTGCCAACCTAGACTTTAATTCCGCCAGGTCAATTTTGCTTTTGCCCATATCAGCAATCAGCATCATGGTAAAGAATTCTTGGATAATAGTTTGACTGATATCTAAAATATTAATGTTGCTCTCTGCTAAAATATTGGCTACAGCCGCAATTATGCCTACCCTATCATGACCCAAAACACTAACAATAACCCGGCTCCCGACTATGGTTTCTCCGGTAGCAGACATCCTTTAGCCTCCTCGTATTAGAATAGTGAAGAACGAAATTACCCGCCTTTTGAGCGGGCAATTAATTTAGGCAGCATACTTCTCAAAATCGTCTTTTTCTGCACCACAATCAGGACAACGCCAGTCTTTAGGCAGCTTTTCGAACGAAGTACCGGCCGCAATCCCATTTTCTGGATCACCAACCTCAGGATCGTAAATATAACCGCAATACGTGCAAACCCATTTTTCCATAGAATAACCTCCACCTAAAATATTGACAATCAGCAAGCTATTCCAATTTTAACACGTTCTCTTCTGACTAAAATAAACGAATTCTTAATTCGCACATTATTTACCGGTCCGCAAGATGACACGCCACGGCATGGTCAATATCGACCGTTTGCAGAAGCGGTTCTTCCAAAGCACAGCGTACAAGGGCATAGGGACAACGGCTGTGGAAACGACAACCTGACGGCGGCTGAAGAGGGCTTGGCGGTTCACCGGAAAAGATCAACGGCCGCCTCTGCGTAGCAGGAGCAAGGCGAGGGATGGATGCTAAAAGCGCTTGGGTATAAGGATGTTTGGCTCTGGAATAAAGAGATTCTTTACCAGCCAGCTCTACTATTTTGCCCAGATACATAACTGCAATTCTATCACTGATATGCTTAACCACGCGCAAATCATGTGCAATAAAAATATATGCCAAACCGCATTTTTGCTGTAATTCCATTAAAAGATTAATTACCTGCGCCTGAATAGAGACATCAAGAGCGGAAACCGGCTCATCACAAACTATTAACCGAGGATTTAGCGCCAGCGCACGTGCCAGCGCAATCCGCTGACGCTGTCCGCCGCTCAACTCATGAGGATAACGGCACATCTGTTCAGGGCAAAGACCAACCAGTTCAAGCAAATGCGCCACCTTTGCTTTTAACTCTTTTTTTCCGTTAATTAACCGATGAATTCTCAATGGTTCGCCCAGTGCGTCGCCTATAGTTAACTGCGGATTAAGAGAACCCGCATGGTCCTGAAAAATAATCTGCATTTTTCGGCGATAAGGCAGCAGTTGATGATGAGAAAGCTGTTCAATATTTTGCCCCTCATAAAGGATTTCACCTGCGGTAGCACTCAGAAGGCGTAAAATAACTCTCCCGACACTCGATTTGCCGCAGCCGGACTCACCGACTAAACCGAGCGTCTCGCACTGTTTTACGGCAAAGTTAATTCCGTCAACAGCACGAATCACACCACTCTTTTTTGTTGCTGCCCCTTTCCCCAGATAATAATATTTTTTTAAGTCACGTACTTCCAGCAAACTGCTCATTTGTCAATCCCTTGCGCAAAAAGCCAACAGCGCACTTCACTTTCATTTTGCGAGAATAAAGGCGGCTCCTGCAGACGGCAGATTTGCCAACAATGCGGGCATCGCGGGTGGAAACGACAGCCGCTAGGCAAGTCAAGCATATTCGGCACTCCTCCCGGTATCACATTTAGCCGCTCTTGCTCCACTTCCAATAGCGGCAACGAAGCCAGAAGTCCTTGAGTATAAGGGTGAAGCGGCTTGGCAAAAAGATTTTGTACAGTAGCGTTTTCCACCACAACTCCTGCATACATCACAGCAACACGTTGAGCTATTTCTGCCACTACGCCCAAATCATGCGTGATCAGCATGATGGCAATCTCCATTTCCGACTGAAGCTGACTTAACAGATCTAAGATCTGTGCCTGGACAGTGACATCAAGTGCCGTTGTGGGTTCGTCTGCCAGCAGCAGTGAGGGCGAACAAGCGCAAGCCATGGCGAGCATTACCCGTTGGCGCATGCCGCCGCTAAGTTGATGAGGATAATCAGAGAGCCTGTTTGCTGCTGCTGGTATCTGAACTATGTTTAATGCCTCGATCGCTTTATGATAAGCCGTGTTTCTGTCAAACCCCTGATGTAGCATCAGAAGTTCCATGAGCTGCTCGCCAACGGTAAAAGTTGGATTTAAAGCAGATAACGGATCTTGAAAAATCATGGAAATTTCATTTCCACGAACTTTACTCATCTGTTTTTCTGTAAGAAATTGCAGCTCCACCCCTCTTAGTTCCATTTTATCGGCGCAAACTTCTCCAGGCGGTGACGGAATCAGCCGCATTATACTAAGCGCTGTGGCGCTTTTCCCACAGCCTGATTCCCCCAAAATACCTAAAACCTCTTTTTTGTGCACAGTTAAATCAATACCATCCACCGCTTTTACTTCACCGTTATATGTTTTAAATTTAGTTTTCAAATTCTTAAGCTCAAGCAGAATATCGGCCAAAATATTCACCACTTTACGCAAGACGTTTTTACAGTCAAATCAGCAAACAATATTCTTTAGTTTTGGATCCCACGCATCGCGCAGACCCTCACTAAAAAAATTAAAACAAAGTACTGTTATAAAAATGGCTGTGCCCGGGAAGAAGGCAGTCCAAGGTGCTTCCCCCAAAAAAACTATGTGCTGTGAAGCGCTCAACATACTCCCCCAGCTAAACTGGGGAGGCTGCACACCAAAACCTAAAAAACTAAGCGCCGATTCCAGCAAGACAGCTTGTGCAATCAACAAGGTTGCATCTACAATAATGAGTGGCCTGACGTTTGGCAGCAGATGAAAAACGATAATTCTGCAATCAGAATAACCTAGTGCCCGGGCTGCTGCCACAAACTCCTCTTCCTTTAAGCTAAGAAATTGTCCGCGCACAAGACGTGCAGTCCGCATCCAACTTGTCATGCCGATAATAGCAGCGATCCCAAAGAAATTCGGTTTGAAAAATGCTGCCAAAATTATTACCAGAAAGATTGTTGGCAGCGAAAGCAAAATGTCAACAAAGCGCATCATTATAAAGTCCAATTTCCCGCCGTAAAACCCGGAAACTGCACCAATGGCTACTCCGAGAATAACAGTAATAATCATCGTAAGGAATCCAATAAGTAAAGAAATACGGGCGCCAAAAAGCATCCGACTCCAAATATCACGCCCCAGATTATCAGTTCCAAAAAAATGCGACGCTGTGGGAGGAAGCTTAATTTGCTCCCGATCAAGGCTGATATAAGTGGGATTGTGGGTTGCAAAAAAAGGAGCGAAAACGGCAAAAAAAATGATCACTACATAATATGCAACCGGCAAGGAATGCCAACCTGTTTTTTTGAAAAGCACGCACGAAGTCGTATAGCAAGCCTGATTTCATACAGACCACCTACCCTTCGCATTTGATGCGCGGATCCAAAAAAGCATACAAAAAGTCGGCAAGCAGATTCCCGAGCAAAACCAAAACGGCAGTAATTATCGTAATACCCATTAAAACCTGATAATCGCGGTTCCCTGCCGCGCTGATAAACAAACGTCCCATACCGGGCCAAGCAAAAATCTGCTCCGTAACAACGGCACCGGCAAAGAAACTGGGCAAATTCAGACCAACCAGAGTAACAAGCGGGGTCAAAGCATTACGCAGAGCATGCTTATAGACTATCTTCCTTTCCGGAACACCATTTGCCCGAGCAGTCCGAATATAATTTTGACTGACAACATCAAGCATTGAAGAACGCATATAACGACTCCAACTGCCGATATTTGACAGGCTAAGAACCGTTGCAGGCATTAACAGATAACGTGTATGCTCCCAAAAGATAACGAAAGGTCTAGTCGGCAGTGGATACTTATCAGGGTCAAACCACGGTGTAATCATTCCTCCGGCGGGCAGCCAATCCAAGCGGATAGCAAAAAGATAAATCATTAACAAGCCAAACCAAAAAGAAGGCAGCGACAAAAACAGGAATGAGCAAGCGGCAGCAAGATTATCCCCAAGTGAATGTCTGTGGGTTGCAGAGTAAATGCCGATAGCGATAGCTGCGAACAAAGAGATAATAAATGAAAAAGTCATTAATTTAAGCGTAGCAGGCAGCCGCTCTAGAATCTCTGTCAGTACAGGCCTGCCGGTCATCAGAGAAATACCCAAATCGCCTTGTACGGTATTCCTTAGCCAGATCAAATAACGGACAGGGGCAGGCTTGTCCAAACCAAAGCGCAGAGCTATTCTTGCTCTATCTGCCTGACTGATTTTTGGATTCTCAAGATAGCGAGCCATAGCCCCTCCAGGTGACAACTCTATTAAAGTAAAAGCTAAAAGAGAAACAATAAATAATGAAAGAAGAAGAGTGGCAAGGCGTTTGAGATATCTGTTGCCCATCCTCCTTTAACCTCCTTCTCTCTTCCATCCGGCTGTTAATTTAGTTTCCATTCGGAGATATTCCAGGTATTACCCGCCAGGGTGGGATTAGGTTTAAAGTTCTCAAGATTCTTCGGCACAGCTGTAATGGAATTAAAGAAACAGATAAATAGAAAAGGTACTTCCTGAGAGAGAATTTGCTGGACTTCATGGTAGATTGCAATCCGTCCTTCTTGACTAGTCTCCTGCAAGCCCGCCTCAAGCAATTCGTCAATTCGCGGATTGCTAAATCCGGCAAAGTTTTGACCTGTACCGTATAATTCCGGCCTTTGGCTGGAGTGCCATAAAGTTTTAGAGTCAGGATCAATGCCTGCCGCCGAGCCTAAAACGATCATTTCAAACTCTAGATTTCTCAGAATATCGCCAAATAGAGTAGCTGCTTCGAAATTCTGGATAAATACTTCAGCGCCGATAGCTTCCCATTCTTGCTTGGCTATCTCCTGGAATGCTTCCCGGACAGGGTTGCCGGTAGTAGTATTAATTGTGAAAGAAAGCCGTACACCATCCTTCTCAAGGACACCGTCTTCGCCTGATTTCCAACCTGCTTCTTGCAAAATTTGTCTCGCTTTTTCCGGGTTATAGTTATATTGTTTCAAATTAGGGTTATAAGCCCAACTCATTGGCGGCGTATCAGCATGTGCTGCGGTAGCAACACCGTTTAACACAACGTCAATAAACCTTTCCTGCGGAAAAGCGTAACTAAGTGCCTGTCGAACGGCTATGTCCTGAAAAACGGGTAAGCGCAGATTAAAAATAGCATTCATGCTCATGAAACTGGGAGAGTTGTGAATATTAATGGGCATGCCCTCTTTCTGTAATGTTAATAACTGTTGGTAATGGTCAGGTGCCGCTCGATCATAGATATCGATCTCACCGTTGGTAAAGCGAGCCAACATCGTATTTAAGTCAGGCACTACCTTAAAAACAATGCTCTCAATCTGAGGCTTTCCGCGAAAATAATCCGCAAACGCTTCAAGCATCACAAATTCATTTGCTCTCCACTCAACAAATCTATAGGGGCCTGAGCCGATAGGGTTCCTTGAAAAATTGCCCCCCTTGCTCAACTCGTTTCCGCCTTGAATAAACTCTGCCTCCAGAATATGTTTAGGCACAATCATTGACTCAGCATAAGCCCAGCCTTCAAGCCATGTGACATCCGGTTCTTTTAAAGTAATATAAAAAGTATACTTGTCCATAATTTCGAAATTTGCAATTCTTTCCCAGCGCAACCGAGAAGGAACAGCGTTTTTTTCTGCCATCTTCATTTCGTAAGTAAATTTCACATCTTCCGCCGTTAATTCGACACCATCGTGAAATTTAACACCTTCTCGCAACTTAAATTGATAAGTCAAGCCATCCTGACTGACAACAGGCATCTCCTCAAGCAAGTAAGGCTCAAACTCAAGTTCGTCGTTAACTTTAATAAGCGTAGAAAAAACAGCGTTTAAAATATTTGCTTCATTTGCAGACTCAGTAAAAATCGGGTTTAAGGTCCCTATATCTGTGTGCATCCCCCAAACTAACGGTTCTGCCGTCTGAGGGGTACTAACTTGGCCGCAGGAGGCGGTAATTGCGGCAACCATAACCAAGACTATTAACAAAGCAAGCATTCTTCTAAACAAGTTAAGATCACCTTCTCTAGGTTATTTTTGACATACTTAGAATTCTCTGCCCTTAATCTATTTACCTGCTGCCAAATGTAAGAATCCTTCAGATAATGTTGAAATTAGTCGACTAAGCTACAGTTCCCCTCTCCCTCCACGACTCTTCCCTCTCCCTCAGGGAGAGGGCAAGGGTGAGGGCAATGGAGAAGGCAAAGGTGGGGGGCACTATTGTATTTCTTTGCCGTTAATTTAAATCCATTAAAAAGATATTTTCTTTGGCAGGGAAAACGTGTAAAATGCTGAATTTCTAAACATATACTTACTACTGTCCGCCTCCATCAAAGCTCTAGAAAGGGGTAATTTCCCATTAATATCGCCTTCTTTTTAATTCCCAAAAAAGAAATTATTTATCTTCCCGTTAGTTGCACAATGCGACAAGCAATCGAAAAGATGGAATTTCACCGCTATACAGCAGTTCCCATAGTAGATCAACACGGACATTACGTAGGCACTATCACAGAGGGTGATTTGCTTTGGAAGATGAAAAACACTCCCGGTCTGACCTTTGAAAATACCGACAAAATTCCTATTACAGAAATACCCCGGCGTTTCAAAAATGAAACTGTGCGCATCGAAGCTAATGTAGAAGACCTTATTAAACTGGCTGTGGCACAAAACTTTGTTCCTGTACTCGACGACGAAGATATTTTTATCGGGATAATCCGCCGCAGAGAGATTATGGAGCACTTTAGCAGGAAGCTCTTAGGAAAAAACGAGCTTTAACCACTGTATTAAGCATGCCGGCAAACCGTCTGGGCGTAGCTGCACTACTAAAATAATAGATGCCTCAAGTATTGGCCTCGAGGCATCTAAAAGTTGTGTTTAGATAATGTGTTTTAAGGTTTTATAAACAGCGCTCTTTCCCCGGATTACTGTTGCAGATTAAAAACTGTCAATAATTGACTTAACTCCTCTGATGAGAGTTGGTTGCGCAAAATGTCAAGCGCCTGTTGAGCTTCCTCTATGGTAACTCCGTCAGCAGCAAGTTCGCTTAACTGGGCAAGAGTTTCTAAACCAATTTTTTCAAGTATAGGTAAAATAGCTATCAACTCGGCAATCCCACCTACCCCCTCTTGTGGCAGAACCTCTAGCGGTTGGGTTACATCTTCCAATGCCGGCCGTAAAACGTTACTCAATGTGGCTAAATATTGCTGCGCTAAAGGCCAAAGGAAAAAATAGGCTGACGCAATCAAGACAGCTAGGCTTATAACAGAGAAAATCACTAATTTTTTGATCATAAGCTACCTCCCTCTTAGAATTGCTCAAGGCAAATTTCGCCTGCGTGTTAAATATAACATATATAAAGCAAAACACAAGGAAGAGAGTAAAAATTAAATAGCTGTGACAGAAGACAGCCGCTACTCCTACTTTGCCATTGTTCCGCCGTCAATCGGGTAAACACCGCCTGTAATGTAAGAAGATTTAGCGGACGCCAGAAAATAGACAAGTTCCGCAATTTCCTGTGCAGTAGCATACCGACCCATAGGAACAGCTTCTTCAAACATTTTGCGAGCAGCCGCCGGATCTTCTGCCAGCGCTTCTTCGATGGAGCGCATCATCCGTGTATCTACCGGCGCCGGGCAAATCGCATTTACACGCACTCCTTTACCGACTACTTCAAGAGCGGCAGAGCGGGTAATTCCCAGTACGGCATGTTTGGATGCGACATATGGGGCAAGATTCGGAAATCCCTTTAAACCAGCTATCGAAGCAACGTTTATCACACTGCCGCTTAACTGTTCAATCATCACTCTCAATACATACTTTAGTCCAAAGTATACACCATAAAGATTTACACCTAAGACATGGTCCAGGTTGTCAGCAGTTGTCTCCACAATCGACTGAACTTTTCCCTCCACGCCGGCATTGTTAAAAAAAACATCAATCCGGCCAAACTTAGCAAAGGTTGCATCTACATAATTTTTTACATCTGCTTCTTTGGAAACATCAGCCGCAACAGCCAGATAGTTATCCTTTCGCAAGCCAAGCTGCACAGCCATTTTTTCCGCTGCTGCATTGTTGGTACTGACAAGTGCCAGTTTAGCGCCGTTTGCAGCAAAAAGCTTGCTCACAGCACTGCCAATCCCGCCGGTCGCCCCTGTAATCAATACCACTTTATCCATAAATTCCATAAATATACCTCCTATACCTCTTAAAATTTTATTTCCGCCCTGGCCATTTCAACGCTTGGAACAAAAAGATTTTCTTCCGGAAAGTGAGCATCAACGGCTGCCTGGCTTACGCTACGGTAAAGCAGCCTAACAGTAGCTGTAAAAGTTTGTCCGACTGCCTGAATACTGTAAATTTCTGTTTCTGTACCGCGTGGCGGGATGCGCCGATCAAAACCTATCTCTTGTGCAAACCAACTTTTGCTTGTCTGGTTGCCATCTTTATCCCGGAACAATCTGCGGAAAAAAACTGCATTGGGATCCACATTATTCTCTGCATCCCTATGACCGGAACGAAAGACAGTCTCTCCTTGATCGTTCACTACGGTAACCTCTAACCACATTTCTCGAATATAAGTAACACCGGTAGGAATTTTGTGTCCGGCACCTACATTGGTCACGTTCACCGTCAGAGCTAAACCGTCATTAGTCAGTTTACCTTCTAAGTCTAGTCGAGCTGCCGCTCTTAAATTTTCTTCCGCTTTACGGGCATGTTCTTCAGAACCCTTTCTGGAAAACTGCCAGGAACTGCCTCCCACAAAGTAATGGGTGGCAATATGCTCTCTTTCCTTGGCGTTACCGATGATCGCAGACCGTCCTGGGTTCTTGCCTACTCCGGGTCCGGGCGTCATATGACAACCTTGACAAGTAATCCCTTCCGCAGCATAAGGGCCGGCCAACCAATCATCATAAGTGTCGATAATCAACGCTCCGCTTTCCGGATGACGAACGTTATGACAAGCACCGCAAAATTGCGCATCAGTGTGAAGCTGTGAGTATTTTGTTTCGTGTACGGGAGAGACTGTATCGCCGCGGGGCCCTCTCTTGACAGGCCCTGGTGCTGAAACGTTACCTGTATTAAATTTTTCTGTAACTTCAGTTACCGTATGACAGAAATCACAGGAAATGCCTCTTCCGGAAATCTCATCAAATTCACTGCCGTCAAAAGGCGGCAGCTGACCGGTACGAAAAGCAACAGGCGCGTGACATTCACCACAAAGTGCTCCGACTGCTCCATCAGTTTCGGCAAGTGCCTGTTGAAAATCAGCCTGAAAAAGCTCGCCGACCCAAGCGGAAGCATGCTTGGAACCGCTCCAAGCCTGATAAATTTCTGTATGGCATGCACCGCAAACGGCAGGGTCCTGGAAATCACCCGGTGCAAACAGGACAGTTTGCGCCGGTTCTGGAGGGGCAAGAACCGGCGGCGGCTCAGTCGTTACCCTAGGTCTACAGCCTGTCAGATTAACGGCTAAAAACAGAAGAATAAAATGTGCGAGTAACATATGATATTGCTTTAATGACATGCCGCAACACCCCTGCAGTTGATTTCTCTAAAGCTCATTCTAACATATTGACGGCTTAGGTACATTAATAAAGCATAAACAGAATGACAACGCTCCAATCCGTATATCTTAGCTCATCTAAAAAGGAAAGCCCCAAGATTTTTTGGGGCTTTAGCCGTATTTTGTTATCTGCCTGACTGTTCAGACCGATTGGAAGCTTATATGCTTCCCTGTGTCTCTAAGTCGAATATCTTCCCGGGATTCATAATATTATTGGGATCCCAGGCTTTTTTTATCAGCTTCATTAAATCCAGTTCCACCGGGTCCATATTTTCCAACATGTATTTTTTCCGTTTAAGACCAATACCATGTTCGCCGCTTATCTTGCCGCCTAATCTTTTTGTAACGGCGTAAAGCTCCCGGAGAGCTTGCGGTTCAATCTCATGCCAGTGTTCCATGCTGTGCTCCGGATTTTTGACGAGCGTAGCATGCAGATTGCCGTCACCCGCATGACCATAGCAGGGAATCTTAATATCATACTTTTCAGAGATTTGTTCCAACTCCGGAATTATATCTGGTATCGCCGCAATTGGTACTACTATATCTTCCAGACTTTGAACCGGTGAAACCACCTTAAAAGCTTCTGCTATATTTCTTCTGACATTCCAGATCCGCTCTTGAGTAGTATAATTATCAGCCACATAAACCTCAATAGCTCCGTTTTCCATACACAGATCGCCTATACCCTCTGCCGATAATTCCACTTGCTCCTGATTGGTTCCGTCAACTTCAATCAAGAGCATAGCACCGGCTTCCTGATAAGGCAGACTCTCATTAAGGTAATCACAAGATGTTTGCACAGACAATTTATCCATAAATTCTATACTTGTTGGTATTGTCCCTCGAGACATAATTACGGGTACCGTATCAATGGCATCCTTGGGAGTTTTATAAAGCACCAGCAGATTGGATTTGGCTGTTGGCAAACCGGTTAATTTGATAGTGGCACTGGTAACGATCCCGAGAGTTCCTTCAGAACCGACAATCAATTGCTTAAGATCATAACCTGTGACATCTTTAGTAAGCTTGCCGCCTAATTGAACTATCTCACCTTTTGGCGTAACAAGTTCCATGCCCATAATATAGCGTCCGGTCACCCCATATTTGACTGCCTTGCCGCCACCCGCGTTTTCAGCAATATTTCCTCCTAAATAACATGTTTCCAGACTCATGGGATAACCTGCATAAAACAAGCCTTGATCTTTGATAAGCGCATTTATATCATTTGTCACAATCCCTGCTTCGGCTGTCAAAGTCATGTTGCCGTAATCAATGTCTAAAACTTTGTTCATCTTTTCTATTGACAGTACGATTCCGCCAAAAATAGGGATAGCACCACCGGAAAGACCACTGCCTGCTCCACGCGGCGTAATAGGAATCAATCTATTGTTTGCCAATTTTACAATCTGCGCAATCTCGGCAGTCGTGGTAGGCGTAACGACAACTTCCGGCATGTGACCATATTCTTGCTTATTTGTTTCATCATGCGAATATGCTTCCATTTTTTCTTCGTCGGAAAAGACATTTTTCTCACCCAAAATTTGCTTCAGCTCTTCAATGATTGCCGGAGTAACCGGATTATAACGCATTATTCCCCCTCCTTTTGCTTTCTTGCAGCTAATTTAGCGTTAATTAACGGAATAACTTCAAACAGGTTGCCGACAATACCAAAATCTGCCAACCTAAATATATTAGCATCCGGATCTTGATTAATTGCCACAATATACTCGGAAGTTTTGATGCCTGCTAAATGCTGAATGGAACCGGACACACCGGCGCAAATATACAATTTCGGCGAGATTGTCTTCCCACTCAAACCAACCTGATGTGGATAAGGCAGCCAGCCGCGATCTACTGCATCTCGCGAAGCGCCTAAAACACCGTTAAAGTGGCTGGCCAATTCGCGCAGAAGCGTAAAATTCTCCGCTTTTTTCATTCCTTTTCCGCCGGCCACTACTACTTCAGCCTCTTCTATGTTGGCAAACTCTTCCGTATCCTCACGATAACCTATCACCTGTACACGAGGGTCGAGCAGCTCTTCCTTCAGGGCTAAACGCGTAATTTTCCCTTGCCTTGTACGCTCAAGCGCCAAAGGACGGCTTGACTTTGGCCTGACAGTAGCCATTTGCGGACTATGATTTGGAGTTTTTATGGTTGCCATAATATTGCCGCCTATCGCCGGCCTTGTCTGCAGAAGATGATTTGTTTCCTCTTCGATATCCAAATCAGTGCAATCAGCCGTCAATCCGGTTGTCACTTGAATAGCAACATGAGGCATCAAAGTCCTGCCGCTTGAAGTGGCAGCCGCTAAAATTGTGTGTGGTTTATATTGCCTAATCAGATCCGACAAAACATTACTGTAAGTTTCTACAACAAAATTTTCTAAGCGGTGATCGTCAACAAAATATACTTCATCAGCTCCTCGATAAATCAACTCTTGCAGTGATTCATCGGAAACATTTGCCCCAAGCAGAACCGCAGAAAGCTTCGTACCCATTTTATCAGCCAGTTTTCTTCCCCTACTTAGTAACTCAAAAGAAACTGCTCTTAACTTCCCCTTGCTTTGTTCGGCAATCGTCCATACATGGCTCATCGGTTACTCCTCCTATATCAGTTCTTTCTCTTCAAGGAACTGCAACAAGGCATCAACAGCTTCATTCAGACCTGTATCGCCGGATGCCTTAACAATTTTTCCGCTGCGGGTAACTTTTGGATAGCCAATCTTGATAACTCTTGTCGGTGAACCCTTTAATCCAATACACGCCTCGTTAAGTTGCAGGTCTGCGGCATTCATCACCTGTATTTCATAAGCTCTCGCTTTTTTCTTGCCGCGCAGCGTAGGCAACCTTGGATTGCTAACCTCTTTTACTACTGTGAGAAGTGCGGGCAAAGGCATTTGCAAAATTTGGTACCCATCTTCCACAAGTCTTTCTACGATAATGCTCTCACTTGCAACATCGGTAATCTTGCTGACATAAGTGGCTAAAGGCAGTCCCAACCAGGCAGCAATTCCCGGCCCTACTTGTCCGGTATCGCCATCTGTTGCCCTCTCGCCGGCAATAATAAGATCGTAGCTGCCAAGCTGCTTAATTGCCTCTGATATAGTATAGGAAGTAGCCCAAGTATCTGCACCGGCAAATTTCCTATCAGAAATCAAGATTCCTTCGTCACAACCCATAGCAATCGCTTCCTTCAGAGCTTTGGCTGCCGACTGCGGTCCCATGGTGCAAACTGTCACCTTTCCTCCGAATTTTTCTTTTAATTGAATCCCTGTTTCAATCGCATAAAGATCCAAAGGGTTGATAACACTGACAACTCCCTCACGAATCATCGTCCCCGTTTCTTTATCCATCTTAACATTACTCGTTTCAGGCACTTGTTTAATCGGTATGATAATATCCAATTCTTCTTCCCCTCCCAAGTTTCTCTTCACTGGCACAGACAAAATTATTTTACTCCACAACTTATCCTCAGGCGCTCACCACTTTAAAAGAGCTTTGCTCAGCCATTATGCCATTACCTCAGATTGTCAGGTGGTCTGACCAGCTAAAGATTATTTCAACATTCCGTCAATTTATCCTGCTTTTCAAATAATATTTTAAGTTTTAGCAACTAATTTCTGCAAAAATATTAACATCAATCTACTCACTGGAAGTAAAATGGTCTGTCATATAGTCCCCTCTCCCTTGGATAAATGGTCTACCCCAAAAATCCCCTCTCCCCCTTGGATAAAGGGTCTACCCCCAAAATCCCCTCTCCCTTGGGCAAAGGGTCTACCCCCAAAAATCCCCTCTCCCTTGGGCAAAGGGTCTACCCCCAAAATCCCCTCTCCCCCTTGGATAAAGGGTCTACCCCCAAAATCCCCTCTCCCTCTGGGAGAGGGTAGGGTGAGGGCGTGTGTCTGCTTAAAAAATGATGCAAAATATTTGAATCTGGGGTAATCTGGAAGTGTCACGTTTTAAACTCAAGGATGATTATTCTATGCTTATGGTTTGAGTTCAGTCAGTTTAGAAGAAACTATGACAACAAACAACTAATAACGAAAGAGGAAACAGTATGACGAAGCAAAATGCAACTACTTCAGCAGGATGGAATTTTAACAATAGTTACTCTCGTCTGCCGGAAACTTTCTTTACAAGACTCAACCCCACACCTGTTCGTTTCCCGAAGCTCGTTATACTCAACTATCCGCTCGCAAAAGACCTGGGATTAAATGATAAGTTTCTGGAAAGTGAAAATGGTGTAGCAGTTCTTGCCGGCAACCTTGTTCCCGAAGGCGCCTTACCCCTCGCGCAAGCATACGCGGGGCATCAATTCGGACATTTCACCATGCTGGGTGACGGCAGGGCACTGCTGCTTGGCGAACAAATCACACCGCAAGGTGATCGCTTTGACATTCAGTTAAAAGGTTCAGGCAAAACGCCGTATTCGCGCAGAGGCGACGGTAGAGCGGCGCTTGGTCCAATGCTGCGCGAATACATTATCAGTGAGGCAATCCACGCGCTTGGCATTCCCACCAGCCGCAGCCTAGCCGTTGTGACTACCGGTGAACCGGTATTCCGCGAAACAGTACTGCCCGGCGCAATTCTTACCCGGGTGGCTGCGAGCCATTTGCGCGTAGGCACCTTTCAATACGTTTCAAAATGGGGTACTGTTGAGGAGCTAAAAATTCTCGCCGACTATACCTTGCAGCGTCACTTTCAGATTTCTGAAGTTGCAGAAAATCACTACCTTTCCCTGCTGCAGGAAGTCATCAGGCGGCAAGCAGTACTAATTGCTAAATGGCAATTAGTCGGCTTTATACACGGGGTGATGAACACAGATAATATGGCTCTCAGCGGGGAAACCATTGATTATGGTCCCTGCGCCTTTATGGACACCTACGACCCGGCAACAGTTTTCAGTTCTATCGACAGATACGGCCGCTATGCTTACGCCAACCAGCCAAGAATTGCTGCCTGGAATCTTGCGAGATTTGCGGAAACCCTTTTACCGCTGCTGCATAAAAACGTTGAAGATGCCCTTGAACTTGCAAATAATGCGCTGACTGCTTTTGCTGAGATTTACCAAATTAATTGGTTAGCAGGGATGAGAGCAAAATTAGGAATCTTAAACGAGGAGCCGGAAGATGAATCTCTCATAAATAACCTTCTCAGTCTGATGAATAAATACCATGCAGACTATACCAACACTTTCCTAGCGTTGACTTTTGAAACGATAAAAGATACTGAGATGTTTTGCAGCGCTGAATTTAACGAATGGCACAAATTGTGGCAAACAAGACTCGGCAGGCAACAAGATAACCTGAAATCAAATTATCAGAAGCTGATGCGAAATAATAATCCTGCGCTCATTCCCCGCAACTACGGGGTGGAAGAAGCTCTGGAAGCCGCAATCATGCATGAAGACTACAGTGTGATGCAGCGTCTTTTGCACGTACTGTCAAACCCTTTTGCTCACTCTCCTGAACAGACGGAGTACTCCATACCTAAGTCATCTGGACCCCCCTACGTTACCTTTTGCGGCACCTGATGTGAGCGAACATCTTGCTAGCGAATTTTAGAATTATTAAATATAGAAGGCAATTATCCTTCCCCTCCCTTGGAATGTTGGTGCGTAGCACCGGGGCGGTTCTCTTGCATTTTAAAACATTTGACTTTTATAAAATTATCAATGATTAAAGTTGCCAATAGAGAAAATATTTCTCTTGTTTGCAGGATTTAGACAAAATATGCAGAAGTCGTTCGAGTTGCATTTGTGCGGCGGCTTGTTTGGTTTATACCATTGAAATTCGGCGAACACAAAAATGATAAGGAGAAGCATACACTATGAGGCAATCAATCAGATTCAAACTTGTGATAACTACAGTAATTATGACAGTGATAATTCTAATAATTACTTATTTTCAATTACAACAAAGAATTTATCAAAGCAATTTGGCAAACTCGAAGCTAGTTAAAATAGCTGCAAATATGGAGGCTTTGCAGCAGGCCACGTTAACGTTTAAAAAAATACGTGTTGATCTCAGGGATTTCCTCATTGATCTCGAAAATAGAAATACATATGCCGACAATGTAACTGGCCTAATCCCTCAACTTAATTCATATATTGTGCAATTAGAAGAAAATATACTTTCCCCTGAAATCACAGCACAACTAAAAGAATTACAGCAAAATTTACCTATCTTTTATGATGTGGGCGGCAGAATCCTAGCAGCCGGCAATGCAGGAAATAACAGTAAAGCGGTTGGCATTCTTCTGGCAGAGTGCCAACCGATAGCTGATGAAATCCTGACTAATCTTAGCGGCTTGCAGACAAATATTCAATTAATTTCCGATGCGGCAGTTTTGGATTTTCAAGCTGACGCACGTCGCGCTGCCGCGATGACTTTGCTTACAGTACTCATAGGAATATTGTTGATTATCTTGCTAGTAGCATATGTAGTAAAATATTTGGTAACTCCGGTAGTCTTAATCAAAGAAGAAATGACGAAACTGGCAAAAGGAGATTTGACCTCGGCTTACAAAGCAAAGAGTGACGCAGGTGAAATTGGCGACCTATCACGTGCGGTGAAGGAGACGATTACAAATCTGCGTACTCTGATTTCTAATGCACAAGATTTTGCCTTTGGAGTCGCGGAAAAGGCCGAGATTATTAACGATACCGTCAAAGAAGTAGCTAACGGCAATGAAAACCAAGCTGCCATCACCCATGAAATTTCTCTTACTTTAGAACAACTGGCTGCAGCTACCGAAGAGGTTGCAATTAGTGCCCAAAGCGCAGCTGCCGCCAGTACCAATGCAGGCACAGTAGCAAATCAAGGTTCGAGTAAAGTGGGAAATTCCATCAGCTCCTTAAAGACGGTACAGGAAAGTGTTCTTAGCCTTTCAGCAGCTTCAAAGCAAATAGGAGAAATAGTTTCTGTAATTGAGGATATATCTGACCAAACTAATTTGCTGGCACTCAACGCAGCCATTGAAGCGGCAAGAGCAGGAGAACACGGCAGAGGCTTCGCTGTTGTTGCAAATGCGGTGAGAAGCTTGGCCGAACAAAGTATGCATTCTGCTAAAGAAATAACTAAGCTTGTTGCCGGCATCCAAAAGCAAATTGACGATACTGTAGGCATCAGTACGCAAGGTGCTGAAGGCGCAAAAAGTGCTCAGGAAGCACTAGATGCTATAATTGGTGAAATAAATAGCATCGCCTCAATAATAGAGGGCATCTCTGCAGCAGGTGAGCAACAGGCCGCTGCTGCCAACCAAGTCTCTGCATCTATGCAAAATCTTAGCGCAATTACGCAGGAAGTATCTGCCTCTTCGCAGGAAAGCACACTTGCAGGTAACCAATTAAGCGAATTAGCAAACAACCTGCAGAGTGCTGCAGGAAAATTTAGCGTGTAGCAATGTCTTTTCCCTGATTGCCTCCGCAAGAAAAATATCAAAAACTTTAGCGCCTCGAATTTCTCGATGCATTTGTTGCTGAGAATTTCAGGCGCTTTTTGTTTGCTTTTTGTTTATTAAAGAATTACTAATGATTTATCTGTCCAATACTTTCGGAAGAAAGACTACTTGAGTTCATCTAGGTTATAAGGTGTCTCCTGATAAACAAAATAGTTCAGCCAATTTGAATAAAGCAAATTTGCATGTCCTCTCCAGGTGACCAAAGGATATTTTTCCGGATTATCGCCTGGAAAGTAATTTTTAGGCACACTTATATTGAGACCTCTGGCAATATCTCTGTCATACTCCATTTTCAATGTCAAGGGGTCATATTCGGAGTGACCTGTGACAAAAATCTGCCGTCCCTTATTTGTTTTCATAATATAAATGCCTGCTTCATCAGACTCCGAAAGCACATCAAGCGCTTTTACTTTTACAATATCTTCTTTCCTAATTTCAGTATGTCTTGAATGAGGCACATAAAACACATCGTCAAATCCACGTAAAAGCATTGTGTTTGGCTTGGAAATTTTATGAGGAAAGATACCAAAAAGTTTCTCTTTTAAGGGATATTTCTTTATCCCGTAATGATAGTACAGACCGGCCTGAGCGCCCCAACAGATATGAAATGTTGAGTAGACATTGCTAAGACTCCATTTCATGATCTCTACCAGCTCTTCCCAGTAGTTTGCCTCTTCAAACTCTAACTCCTCAACAGGAGCCCCTGTAATAATCAATCCATCGAACTTTTGGCTTTTTACCTCATCAAAAGTTTGATAGAAATTTACTAAATGCTCTTCAGGTGTATTTTTAACATTATGGGTTTTGGGATGCAAAAAAATTGCTTCTACCTGAATTGGCGTATTTCCTAACAGCCTTAGTAATTGAGTTTCTGTTTGAATTTTTGTGGGCATGAGATTTAGTATTGCTATCTTTAGCGGCCTGATATCCTGATGCATTGCTCTATGCTCCGACATGACAAATATATTCTCGTTTGTCAGCGTCTCCGCTGCCGGTAGGTTGTTTGGTATTTTAATCGGCATTTTCCCTCACCCCAACCACAAGAGTTTTGTATTCCCTATAATATAGTCGATATTACTAGGTTAAGTCAAGATTGCAGAAATCGGCAATTGCCGACAAGTACTACCTGAATAAGATTATGAGCAAATGAGATTGATTATCAAAAAATAATGAGATATGCATTAATAGACAGCAAAACTGAGAAAAATGAGTAAAATTTCCACAAATAGCGATTATTAGCGTTTGGCAAAGTATTGATCGCTATGTATACTTATAATCACTCTCATATGATAATTGTTATCTATTGAAATCCGGTCATCAATGAGAGAAATCTAATGCCTTTAGAGCGTTTCCCTACCTACACGGAAAAAACAAAAGCCAAACTACACAAGGAGGTAAAAAAGTGAAAAACCCGCTAAGTAAAAGTTTCAGACGGCTCGGACTACTCTTGGTCACCACATTAATTCTGGTGGCAGTCATTCATTCCGTTGCCCAAGCCGCCGCCGCTCGCAGCCCTATCCGAGTTGTTGTTGACGGCACTGCCCTAACAATGGAGGCTACGCCGCAAATTATCAACGGACGCGTCATGGTGCCTTTTCGGGCAGTGACCGAACGCCTTGGTGCCCAAGTAAACTGGAACGGCCAAGAGCGGAGCGTTTCTGTGACAAAGGGCGACATTGTTTTAAGGCTGGTGGTAGGTCAAACTACAGCCACAAACAGGGGTCGTACTGTAACCCTTGACGCTGCACCGGTACAAGTTGGCGGACACGTCCTAGTTCCGCTACGTTTTTTAAGCACTGGATTAGGCTACCTTGTACATTGGGATAGCGGCACAAGGAGCGTCATTATCAGACCGGCTGCAGAAGAACCTCCTGCTGAGCCGAGGGCCGGCGGAGTAGTCAACCTTTATACCTCGCGCCACTACGGCGTAGAACCGGTCTTTACCGCATTCACCAGAGCAACCGGTATTCAGGTAAGATTTACTACCGGTGCAGATGCCGTCTTACGTGAGAGGATTAGAGCCGAAGGACGCCATACCCCGGCAGATGTCTACTTGGCAGTAGATGCCGGCAACCTCTGGCTGGCAGCAAGAGATGGCTTGCTTGATCCGGTAAATAGTGCCACCTTAAACAGAAATATCCCCTCTAATCTGCGTGACCCAAATAACCGCTGGTTCGGATTAACACAACGTGTTCGCACAATACTTTATCATCCGGATCGTGTTCGTCCCGAGGAACTATCAACATATGAAGACCTAGCTGACCCAAAATGGCGTGGCCGCTTGGTAATGAGACCGGCAACCCATTCTTATACCCAATCGCTGGTAGCAAGCATGATTGCTGCGCACGGCGAAGCTCGTGCCGAAGAGATTGTCAGAGGCTGGGTAGCAAACCAACCTACGCTGATTGACAGTGACACAAGGATTTTGGAGACGCTGGCCGCAGGCAGAGGCGATGTGGCAATCACCAACCACTACTACCTGGGACGTCTACTGGAATCAAACCCCGCTTTCCCTGTAAGAGTTTTCTGGGCTAACCAGAATAACCGCGGTGCCCACGTTAACATCAGCGGAGCCGGCGTTACCACCCATGCCCCAAACCGGGAAAACGCAATTAAGCTGCTTGAATGGCTCAGTGGTCCGGAAGGACAGAAACTTTTCGCCGACTCTAACCACGAATATCCTGCCAATCCCAACGTTGCCTCACACCCGATTATAGCCAACTTCGGCAACTTTAGACGTGACCCTCTGAACATGGCTGAATACGGCCGCCTTCAGGAAGCTGCCGTCAGACTGCTGGATAGAGCCGGCTATCGTTAACTTCCCTCATTCTCCCAAAAGCGGGTAAGCCATCGGCTCACCCGCTTTCATTCATCCTGTCATCAAATATCCCTATATTGCAGTCCGTTCACAAAAAATCCGTTAATACTTGCAATACCACAAAAATTATAATATAATTTACAAGTGTCGGGGCGTGGCGCAGCTTGGTAGCGCGCTTGACTGGGGGTCAAGAGGTCGCAGGTTCAAATCCTGTCGCTCCGACCAATAAAATCAAGGGTTTCGGGGTTTTGGAACCGCCGAAATTGGGTCAAAAAACGGTTTTGACAGCAGTTTGACAGCAGTTTTGAAAAAAACTTGCTCTAACTACTTAGTTTTGCTCTCTGCTTGGCCCTTGCATTTTTGCAGGGCTTTTTTTTTGGTTTAATAAGCCATTTAAACTTTCTCCCGCTAATCTTGCCATCTCCGGCATAACATGACTATACAAATCGAGTGTCATTGTGATACTGCTGTGCCCTAATCGTTCTTGAACCATCTTCGCAGGTACACCGCGCTTTAATAACAATGTTGCGTGAGTATGTCGCAAATCGTGCAGCCTTACCTTTGGCAACCCTGCTTTTACTAAGTGACGCTGGAAGCATTTACTAAATTCTACTGGCCCTAGAAATGAACCATCTTCGCGACAGAAGACTAAATTATTATCTTGATATACTTCTCCCAACAATAATCGTTCTTCAATTTGACGCTTTCGATGGTTTCTAAGCTCTCCGATCGCGTCATCCGTTAAAGTCACGCTGCGTTTACCACTTTTGCTTTTAGTAGATTCGTCCAATATTAATCCTGATTTTAATCGCAACAATTGTCGCTGCACAACTATAAGCTCCTGGTCAAAATCAACACAATCCCAACATAAACCTAAGAGTTCTCCACGACGAAGCCCTGTTGTGACGGATAACAGATAAGCCGCAAATAGTCGGTCATCTTTCGTCGCTTCGAGGAATACAAGCAAATCTTCTTCAGTTAATGGTCGCATCTGTTTGTTTTTAACAACCGGGGGGCTTGTGGCATCAGCCGGATTGTTCTGCAAGAAACCTTCTTTAATGGCCTGTCCTAAAGCTTGGCGGATAATGCTATGAAGATAACGAACCGTCCTAGTAGATAATCCACCTTTTTTATCATTTCTGCCGCTTGTTAATTTGTCGTTATAAAATTTTTGCAAGACAATTGCTTGCAGTTTAGTTAATGGGATATTGCCTATTATTGGGTTAATATGGTTTTTGATGAACATTTCGTAGCTTTCATAAGTGCTGGGTTTAAGAGTATTTTTTTTATAGCTTACCATCCACCTATTTAACCACTCACCTAAAGTTATTTTTTCCGGGATTACGATACTATTATCTTTTGTTTCAGTTAAAGCTTTTAACATTTTGTCCTTAATCTCTTTACGGGTTTTACCATAAAGATATTTGCGTATCGGTTTGCCGGTTGCAAAATCATAACCAACACTTACAGTTGCCACCCATCTTCCATCCGATCTTTTGTATATACTTCCTTCATTGTTGCCGCGTCTTGATTTTTTAGACATAATCTCCCTCCTGATTTAATGATTTTTTCTTCAACCTTATTACCGTGTCTTTGCTTTTTTTATCTCACATAGTCTCCCTCCTATTTCAAATTATGGGGATTATAGCTTTCATACGATTGCCCAAGCGCAGTCGTATTCAACCATCTATCAAACGCTTCGGTTGGAATTAAGACCTTTTTGCCGACTTTAAATGCCGGGAATCCTTTTGATCTAGTTAATGCATAACACGATGCTAGACTTAAACCTAGTATTTTTGTGAGATCGTTTACGGTTAAAACTTTTTTATCCTCCGGGCAAGGTAGTTTCGTCTTTTCTATACCTTTTTCCTGCGTCTGTATCACCTTTACACCCCCTTTCTTTTTGCCATAAAACAATAACAACGAAGGGCGTTTGTCCTTCGTTGTTATTGTTTTGATTGGAGTATAAATGTGCCTAAGATCCTGATTTCTGCAAATAGAATTGTGCTTGTCCATTGATCCTTCTTGGGGCTACAAGAACATTGTTGATTAGTTTGAAATTTTGTCCAAAGCTTAAGTTCAATGCTATTCTGTCAGCCTGGATATCGTTTTCACTTATCTTTACGTTATCAAACAATTCATACTGAAACCCATCAAAATTAATCCCTATTCCGCGCATATTTTGAATCTTGTTGCCATTCATGACCATATTCATGCCTCTGTTCCGGAAGTAAATACCCATGTTGCCATTAGTAAGCGTATTGCCGCTTATATCAACCGTATCATAGCCGCCATGAAAATTTATCACTCCTCGGAAAGGCAATACTGTATTATTTTCGCCTACTGTTATGCTGTTATTTTTTATGGCTATATTACGCAGGTTTCTGCCGATATTCATCAATGCTAAAGAGATAAAAAAAGGACTCAATATTTATTTAAATACTTTTATGGAAAAAAAGGTAATTAAAGTATTTTGTAGAAATAATTAACAGTCCACAATAGTTGTTTTCAGCCGAGCAATTTGTCTGCAAAACCAGCCATTTACGTCACAGTTGGTGGCGGCAAAAAATCAGATATTCTCCGACATTAGCCTAATCCCGTCTGTACAATGGCGGTAGATTAGGCTATATTATTTGGTGAAGTAAATTATCATC